>Ga0310319_10002_pt1 | contig 34147 bp, 30 predicted proteins | sample LakEriER1SmallC5_FD_195527 | JGI IMG/M metagenome (GOLD analysis project Ga0310319, IMG submission 195527) | Enriched freshwater cyanobacterial communities from Lake Erie, Ontario, Canada - ER10.Small.C5 (v2) (version 2) | ecosystem: Environmental > Aquatic > Freshwater > Lake | place: Canada...
ATTCTGAGTTACCATCGCTTAGGTGGAGTTCCAGACTTTGGAGCAAGTGCTGCTGAGCAAGGACTTTTTTTGCCCAAGCAACAAACATCAGAATCTTCGGTAAATTTCATGCGCGGCATGATAGCGATCGCTAAATCCTTGGACGAGACGTGCAACCTAAAACTAAGCCATCTCATTTTGAGAGATATTGGGAACTACTCCTATCCCATTTTATCCATTCAATCGGATCGTTCTCTGAAAGTTTTTCTATCTTACATCAGGCAGTTGATGAAACTGGGCCTCTGGCGGGCACCTCTTTTTTACATGTATGCATTGGGCCTAATCGTATTTCGCCGCAGGAACTGCGACCGCTTCATCGCACGGATCAAAGCAACTTTGGGGAGAGCTCCATTGCTGGGTAGGGTTTACGCGGGCAGTTCTCTCAGTGGAAGCTCCGACTGAATGTCTCGCAAGCTTATCGTTCGACTGAAGGGTGGCTTAGGCAACCAGTTATTTTGTTACGCAACTGCGCGCAGACTGGCCTGGTTCAACAATGCAGACTTAGTGCTCGATACAGTCACCGGCTTCAAATACGACGTCACCTATCACCGTAGCTATGCCTTAGGTGCCTTTGCTCTTCCTGCCCGCTTGGCCACAGCCGCAGAACAGATGGAGCCTTTTGGACGCGTCAGACGCCTGATTGCGCGCAAGATTTCTGAACGCCAGCCACTAAATGCTCGCCGTTTTATTCAGCAAGTGGGGGTAGGTTTTGATCCGGAGATTATGAACCTCCGTTTGCAAAAAGGCACAACTTATTTTGATGCCTTTGGCCAGAGCGAGCGTTACTTCAAAGACATTCGCGAACTGCTTGGGCAGGAATTGGCGATGTCAGCGCCGAGTGATGCTGTCAACCAAGAAATGGCGAAGAAGATCGAGGCGGGTCTTGCGGTAGCTGTGCATTTGCGCTGGTTTGATGCCGGGGATGCATCGCACTCATCCAATATGTCAATCTCCTTCTACGCACAGGCTATTGCCCATTTGTTGGCAAAGGTAGGCCAAGCCCATTTTTATCTCTTCTCAGATCGGCCAGATCAGAGTGAAGCGTTGCTAAGACCGCTCATCCAGGGGCAGCCTTGCACAGTTGTTCGCCACAATGTTTTGAGTGGCAGCGCGGAGGCGGACTTCTGGTTGATGCGCCAATGCCAGCACTTCATCATTGGCAACAGTACTTATGCCTGGTGGGCAGCCTGGTTGCGTGAGCAAAGCCATCAAGGAACGCAGGTCTATGCCCCCGCCCGCAATGTCGACCCAGAGCACAGTGTGACGGCTTGGGGTTTTCCTGGCTTGTTGCCAGAGCGATGGACAATCTTGTGAACAGCCTGCCATGCGTAGATGTTGTAGTTCCCGTCTTCAATGGTCGGAAGACCATTCACGCGGCACTACAGAGCGTCTTCGATCAGCAGGGCTCGCTGGTTCGCAGGATCATTGTGGTCGACGATGGATCAACGGATGGCACTGCGGGGTTCATTCAAGGTCTTTACCACCCATTGATTCAATTGGTCTGTACACCTAACCACGGGGTCTCGATGGCCCGTAATCTTGGGATAGACCAATCAACCGCGGAGTGGATCGCTTTTCTGGACGCCGATGATGTATGGATGCCTGGCAAGCTTCAAGCACAACTTGCAGTGGCTCAACATTATGGAGCGGGATTTGTGTGTACCTCCGTCAGCACACGGCCGGCCATTGGGGCAGGCAAGATTGAAGTAACAACTTTAGTTAGCGGCAACTTTATAGCCACGAGTTCTGTCTTGGTAAAACGCAGCGTGCTCCTCCAGATTCGCCCAGTCTTTAAACCTGGAATGTCCTTTGCAGAGGACTATCTAGCTTGGCTGAAGTGCCTCACCCTAACTTCCGGCTACTACCTCTCGACAAAACAGGTGGAATACAGCCTGTCAAGACATCCGCGTTATCGGTGGGGGCAAATTCTTCTTAATATGGCCATTCTTAATCTTTACTATGGCACTTTTTTGCATTGCAGCGGAGTGAGTCCGGCGCAACGCTTCAAGCTAAGTCTTGCCGTCTTTCTCGGGTCGTTAAGATCCTTGATAAGCATCTTAAAGCGATTCATTTACTCCTAAACACTGAAGGCCCCAAACAAATGGCCGAGCAACCGCTGGCAACGTCCTTATTGATGCGAGCTCTGCTCGCCATGGGCAATGAGAAACTTGCCTGGGCATGCCGGCGACTGCATTGCCCCGTTCTTCGCTCCGCCTTGGTGCTGGAGGTGGGCTCCGGTGGAAGCCCTTATTGCCGCGCCAATGTACTCATTGATGCCTACACACAAACCCGCGAACGCCATTGGGCGCCTTTTATCACAGATCGACCATCGGTGTTGGGGCTGGGAGAGGCGTTACCTTTTCGTGACAAGAGCTTTGACTTTGTTATTGCTTCGCATGTACTGGAGCACTCGGCTGAGCCCGAAATCTTCTTGCGCGAATTACAGCGTGTTGCCAGGGCAGGCTACATCGAGACCCCCGATGCCTTTATGGAACGGATCAACCCCTATTGGGATCATCGTTCTGAAGTGACGGTGCGCCATGGTGTGCTTGAGGTGCGCAAGAAGTCGTCGTGGATACCCGATCCTGAATTAGTAGAATTGTATGAAGAACTTACCAAGCCTTTGATCGCAGGCTCGGTGATTCCATCAAAGCCCTTCGCTTTTCATACTCGTTTCTATTGGACGGATCAGATTCCGTATCGGATCATCGATCCCGAGGTCGATGCCAACTGGACATCTCCAGAAATGACACTGACGACCCAAATGCAGACATCCTTGCGTGCCAAGTTCGGTCGCTTGGGCTTGGCCATAGCGCGAAAACTGCTGTCGCAAAAGAAACGGAATCGCAAGATTCAATTGGCAGACTTACTGCAATGTCCTCGTTGTAAGTCCCCGGAGCTGCAATTAGGCGATCGTTCTGCTATCTGCACAAGCTGCGGCACGCCATACGAAGTAATTGCCGGCGTTCCATGCATGACGGCTCAGCAGCGATGAGGCGAACACGCAAACCCTTTTGAACCTGATACACCTTTCCCACGCATCCAACGCCACGGATGGAGGCATCGCCATGGCCGTGGCTGATCTCGTGGCAGCCCAGCGCAATGCGGGGATGCAAGCCACCTGGCTCATTGCTAATCGCTATACCGCGTTTCAGCGTGATCGCGGATTACGACAATCTATTAACAGCATGCAGCCATCATTGGCCCATCTCCACGGCCTGTGGCGTAGCCCTACGCGCATAGCTAAAACTCTTGCCAATACTCAACTACCTCTGATCATCGCCCCCCACGGGATGCTCAATCCAATGGCCTTGGCCCAGTCACGCTGGAAGAAATTCTTCGTTTGGCATCTCTGGGAAAGCAGCGCCTTGAGCTCTGCCCGCTGTCTGCATGCCCTTTGTCCAGCGGAAGCAACTGCCATCAAAATACTGTTGCCAAGAATGCCAATCGCTGTGATCCCCAATGGGGTAGCTCTTCCTGGCCAAGCGACAGGAGGGGAGCCCGATACACCGCGGCTCCCTCTACCTTGGCAAACCATCATTCCTGCTGATGAGAAGATTTTGCTCTTCCTTGGTCGTTTCCATAGCGGCAAAGGAATCACCCCGCTCCTCCATGCCTGGGAGGCCGTGACCAGCGAGGCTGAACGTCAAGGCTGGTGGCTGGCCCTGGTGGGCTACGGCGATGGCGGTGCCCTGGAGCGCCAGCTCCAAACCAAGCCCATACGCCGTTGCATGGCCTTTGGTCCAGTCTTTGGGAGTGAAAAGGAGTCTGTGCTGGCCTCCGCTAGGGCCTTTGTTCTTCCTTCTCATTTTGAAGCTCTGCCGATGGCAGCCCTAGAAGCGATGGCCTACGGCCTTCCCTGTCTGCTCAGCTCCGCCTGCAACCTGCCAGAAGCCTTTGACCATGCTGCAGCGCTTAGGGCTGAACCGAACCCCGAAGCCCTGGCCCTAGCCATGAGGCAGTTATTCAGCCTTACCGAACAAGAGCGCACGGCGATGGGTGAGTCTGGCCAAGCTCTCGTAGCCCAAAACTACAGCTGGCCCCAGGTTGCGGCGCAAACCCTCGACCTCTACAACTGGATTCTCGGCGCTGGCGAACAGCCCCCATTTGTCTTATGAACTGGAAAGCCTCAACACCTTGAGGGCTCCCATCCCTACTTCTCTATGACTTTGATTCTCGGCCTCAACGCCTTCCATGCCGATGCAGCTGCCGTCTTGGTTCGGGATGGCCAGGTGATAGCCGCTGCAGAAGAGGAGCGCTTCCGCCGCATCAAGCACTGGGCCGGGTTCCCCTCGGAAGCCATCGCCTGGTGTCTCGACGATGCTGGCCTGAACCTGGCTGATGTGGGTCATATCGCCATCAACACCCTGCCGAAAGCCACCCGCTGGCGAAAGGCTTACTACACAATCGTGCATCGGCCCAGTCCCCGCTTCCTCTGGGATCGCTGGCGCAACAAGCAAGAACGCGCGGGCCTGGCTCTTCAACTAGCCCGCGCGTTCCCTGAGCAGCCGATCAAGGCACAACTGCATTTCATTGAGCATCACCGGGCCCATCTGGCCTCGGCTTTTTACGCCTCTCCTTTTGAGGAGGCCGCTGCGATATCAGTTGACGGTTTCGGGGATTTTGCCAGCTCCGCCTGGGGCGTGGGGCAAGGCGCGAACCTCACACTTGAGGGCCAAGTGTTCTTTCCCCACTCCCTCGGTGTTTTCTACACCGCCATCACCCAGTTCCTGGGTTTTCCAAACTACGGCGATGAATACAAGGTGATGGGTCTGGCGCCCTATGGCCAGCCCACAGTCCTGGAGCAGATGCGCCAGATCGTGCGGTTGCTGCCGGATGGGCGCTTCGATCTGGATCTGCGTTATTTCACCCATGCCACCCAGCGCTTGCCCCACCAATGGAGTCACGGCAGCCCGGTGGTGGGCACCCACTTCAGCCCTGCCCTCTCTGAACTGCTCGGCCCTGCCCGATCAGCCGATCAGCCCTTAGAGCAACGCCACAAGGACATCGCCCGCTCGGCCCAGGCGATGTACGAGACGGCCTTCTTCCACATGCTGCACGCGCTGCACCGCCGCCATCCACTCGATCAGCTCTGTATCGCCGGAGGCTGCGGTGCCAATTCGGTAGCCAATGGCAAGGTCACTCGATCCACTCCTTTCAAGCAGGTCTACGTGCAGGCCGCCGCTGGCGATGCCGGCGGAGCCTTGGGAGCAGCCCTGGACGTTTGGCATCAGCTGGGCCATCCACGCTGTAAGCCGATGGGAGCCGCCTATCTGGGTACCCGGCCAGCCCCTAGAGAGATTGAACTCCTGTTGGCGGAACCCCAGATCGCCGACCAGCTGCGCTCCGCGGGCTGCAACCTGCTGCATCTCGGCGATGCCGGCCTTCCGAACGAGGCGGCTTTGCTGGATCAAGTGAGCAGCGCCATCACCGAGGGCCTGGTGGTGGGTTGGTTTGAAGGCAGGATGGAGTGGGGGCCCCGAGCTCTTGGTCACCGTTCAATCCTGGGCGACCCGCGCCGGGCCGACATGAAGGACATCTTGAATCTCAAAATCAAGCGCCGTGAGTCCTTCCGGCCCTTTGCCCCATCCGTCCTGCAGGAAGCTGCCGCAGAGTGGTTTGAATTTGCCAGCCCTGCCGACGCCGATGTCCCATACATGATGCAGGTGTATCCCATCCGAGAAGAGAAGCGGCCGTTAATCCCTGCCGTGACCCATCGGGATGGCAGTGGTCGCCTGCAAACCGTCACTGAAGCCGACAACGGCCGCTACTACCGCCTGATCCACCGTTTCTTCGAGCGCACCGGTGTGCCGATGGTACTCAATACCTCCTTCAACGAAAACGAGCCCATCGTCTGCACGCCCCATCAGGCCCTCGCCTGCTTCCTGCGCACCAATATGGATGTGCTGGTCCTCGGCGATGTACTAGTGCGGCGAGAAGGGTGAGCTGTTCGCTGCTGATTGTCGTTCCGACGCTCAACTCCCACAACCTGCTATCGCGCTTGCTCACCTCGCTGCAGCAGCAGACATGGCCCCACTGGCACTTGCTCTTTATCGATGGTCCCTCTGGCCATGAACACCGCCAGTGGCTGGAACAGAGCTGCGCCAACGAGCCCCGCTGCTGCTGGATTGCCCAGGATCCCCGCCAACCGGGGATCTTCGGAGCGATGAACCAGGGGTTCGCCGCTGCAGCCGACTGGTTGCTCTTCTGGGGATCGGACGACTGGGCCGCCTCGCGAACAGTGCTTGCAGAAGCGATGGCAGCGCTCGAAGCTGCCGAAACCTCAAATACTGAGTTGAGACATGGATGGCCTGACCTGCTGGTGTGCAGAGGCCGCTATGCCAATGCCTCCCAAAACCCCCTCGGCCGCATCGCTGCCTTTCAACCTCCAGGGCTGCTAGCCAGAGCGGCCTACCGCCGTGCCCTGCTGCTGGGCTCCACCCCGCCCCACCAGGCCACCCTGCTCGGCCCCGGCGCCCGCCGTCGGCTGGCCCATTACGCACCCGGATTCCGCCTTTCCGCCGACCTCGACTACTTTCTGCAGCTCAGCCGCTATCCCGGCCTGCGGGTGCAGTGTCTTGATCTAGAGCTGGTGCACATGGACGCCGGAGGCATCAGCGGCCAGCAGACCCAGCGCCGCCTGCAGGAGGTGCGCCACGCTTACCGACGCGCTTTTGGCTGGATCTGGTGGTTTCCCTTCCTCACCCGCTACAGCAGGCGGTTGGCCACCCGGTTAGATCGGAACCGCTGATGCAGCTCCATCTCTTCGGTGCCGCCACGGCTAGCGGTGAGGCCTTCCGGCAGCTGGCCGCATCCAGGCATCAGGGCTGGCGGCTGGCGGCCTACTCGCGAGTGCCCTCGGATCACCTCCATCACGCCCATTCAGCTGATTTCAGCAACCCAGCCGCGTTCCGGCCAGCCGGCGTGCCCGGCGGCCCGGCAATCTGGATCAGCTTCGGGCCAATTTGGCTGCTGGCCCCCTTTCTGGAGCAACTGGCTACCCACCATCCCGAGCGGCTGAGCGGCCTGAGCGGCCTGATCGCCTGCTCCTCCTCTTCAGCGCTCACCAAGCGCTTCGCGGCCAATCCCTTCGATCGCGAGCTGGCGGCCCGGCTCACCGGCGCAGAAGACCAGCTGCTTTCCACATGCCACCGCCTTCAGGTGACTTGCTGCATCCTGCGGCCCACCCTCATCTATGGCCAGGTGGGCCCCTACGGCGACCAGAACCTCAGCCGCATCATTCAACTAATGCGACGCTTGCCCCTCTTGCCACTGCCTGCCGATACCGGACTGCGACAGCCCATCCACGCCCTCCAACTCGCAAACGTGGCCTTGGCCCTAGCTGGGCAGCTGGCCCGTTCGGGCGAGGATGGCGTTTCTTCTGAACCCACTGCCCTGCCCGAGCGTATCGACCTTGGTGGAGACAGGTCTCTCAGTTACAGCGCCATGATCAAGGCCTTGCAGATGGCCCTGCCCCCTGGGGACCCTGCCATACGTTGTCGGTTGCTGCCGATTCCCAACCGCCTCTTTTTCTCTCTCGCCGCGCCGCTGCTGCTGCGTTCTCCCAAGGCCTTCGAAGCCGTACTCCGCATGGGTGCCGATCTGGCAGGCTTCACTCCAAGTCACCAGCTGCTGGGTCAGCCTGCCAAGCCTTTCCCCGTGTTGCCATTGGCCTGATGTTTACGATTGTCTTGAGCTCGATCTTTATCGCAGCCGTGACCAGCTGGGCCTTGCTGGGCGCCCTGATCCCCCAGTTGAGCCAGCGACTGCTAGATCAGCCCAACGCCCGCAGTTCCCATCGCCAGCCCACCCCTCGTGGCGGTGGCGTCGCCTTCGTGCTGGTGGGCACACTTGGTGTTGCCTGGCTAGCCAGTTGGCTTCCCCTGATATGCCTGCCCCTTGGCCTGGTTGGTTTCCTCGACGATCGCCACAACCTGCCAGCAACCCTGCGCTACGGAGTGCAGGTGGCCACTGTTGTGGTTTTGTTGCTGATCAGCCCACTCCAGGTCCTTGCGATTGGTTTGCTGCCATTGCTGCTGCTCTTGGTTGCCGCCACCGCCGTAATCAATTTCACCAACTTCATGGACGGCCTCGATGGCCTCGTTGCCGCCTGTATGGCCGTGGTGTTTGCCGTTGCTGCCCTTACCGGCATGCCAGCCCTCTGGCCCTTGGTGGGTGCGCTGCTTGGTTTCTTGCTTTGGAACTGGAGCCCCGCCAAGGTGTTTATGGGTGATGTGGGTAGCACTTTCCTTGGGGCAGTTTTTGTTGCCGTAGTGCTGCAACAACCCAGCTGGCCCCAAGCCCTTGGCATGTTGTTGGTGGCTACTCCATTGCTGGCTGATGCCTGCCTTTGTGTACCCCGCCGGTTGTTGGCCGGCCAACGGGTATTCCAGGCCCATCGTTTGCACCTCTTCCAGCGGCTTCACCAAGCCGGCTGGAGCCATGCGCGGGTGGCTAAGATCTATTCAATTAATACCTTTGGCTTGGCTGTGGCGCTGCTCGCTGGTGGTTGGCTGTGGGTGTTGGCTGTGGCGGTGATTGTGGTGCTGATTGGGGTGTGGCTTGATCGGCGGGTGGCTGTGCCATTTTCGGTGGCCTCTGCTCGGGCATAACCCTTGGGGCTTTAGAAGCCTTCACAGCGCCATCGGCCGCACCCGCATTGCTCTTCTTTTTGCTAGAGCCCTGGGTGATATGCCCGCCTGTTCAGTGAAATTAGACTGATATTCTTTGCCCATAAAGGAAATTACCTGCTTGGGTGGATTAAAGCGCCAGCGCGGCATTTGGGTTTGGCTTGTTTCAAATTGCGCAGAAATAAGCGAGCTGAAGAATTAGGGTGCTTTGGCTGGCAGTGCGTTGCGGTGAAGGGGATTAGCACTAAATCAATGCCGCATCACTTCGTAATCAGGAAACCGCACATGAAAAACACCATTAAATCCATTGTTGAACATTTCCCTGCTCTAGCACTCTTTTATCGAAACACGCGTGATCTACTCGATCAGCGTCATCCACCACGCAAAACCCCGTGGGGTTTTAACTTCGCCGGGCACGATGCCATGGCTGAGGGGAGCTTTGAACCAGATGAAACCAAGGTGGTGCGAAAGCTCCTGGCCGGCGTAGATGTGCTGGTGAATGTGGGTGCCAATGTGGGTTATTACTGCTGCCATGCGCTGAGCATGGACAAACATGTCATCGCGGTTGAACCTAATACCCGTAACTTGCACTATTTGCTGAAGAACATCCAAAACAATGGCTGGGCCAAAGTGGCAGAAGTGTTCCCAGTAGCAATTGGTAGTTGCGCAGATATTTTGCAAATGTGGGGGGGGGGACAGGTGCATCCCTGGTGAAGGGATGGGCAGCAATCCCAAAGAGTTATGTCACCCAAGTGCCGATATTGAGTTTAGACCGTGTGCTTGGCGATACTTTACGAGGCAAGAAGGCGCTAATACTGGCAGATATCGAAGGCGCGGAATTCATGATGCTTCAAGGTTCTAATCAAACTCTAATGAATGAACCGCGCCCAATTTGGATGATAGAAATATCCAGCAGCGAACACCAACCAGCAGGGACTGCGATAAATCCATATTTTGCTAAAACCTTTGAATTGTTTTTTGCGCACGGATATCGAGCATTTACGGCAGATGAGGCGGCTCAAGAAATTACCCAAGTGTCCGTACAGCAAGTGGTGGCGGGTAAGCAAAAGCTGGATACGCATAATTTTTTGTTTTATGGGGCATGAGTGAGAGCTTTAATTAATTTGTTATTCGAAGCAATCAGACCAATTGGGTCCAATCAATGAGTGCTATTTCATCGTGTATCCCACCATCACCCCTGAGCAGATGGCAAGCTATGCCGAAATGGTGCGAACTGTGGTGAAGCGTTCTTGCCGCTGTGTCATCTTCTGCTGATCGATAGATCCTGGACCAAGACCCGAGGCTTTATTTTCATTTTGCTGGCTGAAACTTGCACCACTCAACTGGCAATACCCCGGACGCTTCACTTCACCATCAACAAATACTCGAATTGGTCTATAGCCAATTGGGCGAACGTATAAACGGGGCCGTTTAACAAAGCTAGAAAATAGTTGAGTGAGAAAGCTTCTCAACTATTCTATTGTAAGCCCAGAAGCATATACAGCACATAATCTTGGTAGGCATATTGTTCCATCTAAGCCGATCTAATAACTACCACTTAATTCAGGCATATCAATAATTGCAATTTGCAAGCTATCACCTGGGACCAGCGCATAGCTGTCACAACGAACTTGCCTGCGTGGCTAGATATTTATAGTTGCTGGCTTTAAGTTTTTAGTTTGACCGTAAGCAGGCAATGAAATGGTATAGCTGCAGATAGAAAATGCCATAATTAATATAATTTTGATTTTATTGCAATCGCTTGCCATCTAAAATTTAATTATTTTAGCAACCATGCATGATAATTTTGATCGGTCTAATTCTGTGAAGTGCCAAATTAGTGGCATAATTTCATTTATGGGGATTAACAATCATCTCACTACCGCATTCAACCGCAGATTGCGTGCCATCCGCTCAGATCGCACTTTAATTCCACGCCGTTTCCTGCTGATTGGTGTGGATGCAGTTGTGTTGGTGCTTGCTTTTTGGGCGGGATTCGCCCTGCGACTAAGCCAGCTTTTCCCCCTGCAGTTTTGGCGCGCAACACCTTTGCTATTGCCACTGCTGTTTCTAGGTATCGGTAGCTTATTTTTTAGTGGCTGGTATCGCGGCCTTACCCGCAGCACTGGCAGCTATGCCCTTTATGGCCTGCTACCCCGCACCGGTCTGATTGTTTTACTACTTTTACTGGTGTGCACCTTGCAGGGTTCAATACAACCACCGCGATCTTTTTGGCTGCTGCTTTGGGCACTAATCACAGCAGGATTAATCCTTAGCCGTTTAATTGCTCGTGATTTGTTGCGATTTCAATTCCAACGATTATTTAATACGCAAAAAGGTTTACCTAGTTTGATCTATGGCGCAGGGGAATCCGGCCAGCGATTACTTAAAGAATTACATCACAACCCGTTACTTCATGTTGTTGCACTAGTAGACGATAATCCCGCTCTCTGGCATCGCCGCATTGATGGCCTCAAGGTAAACGACCCGGAATCACTTTTAGAAGTTGTTGAAAGGCAGCAAATACGCCAAGTGCTGCTTGCCTTGCCAACAGTTGCGCGCCAGCGTCGTCGTGATATTTCAATCCGGCTGCGGGCACTAGGGGTGGATGTGCTCACGATTCCATCCATTGCTGATATTACTAGTGGGCGTCAGCGGCTCACAGAATTGCAGCCTGTTGCGATTGAAGATCTATTGGGTAGGGAAGCTATTCCTGCATTACCAAATATTTTAGAAGATGCTGTTGCTCAAAAAGTTGTATTAATAACAGGTGCTGGCGGAAGTATAGGTAGTGAGTTGTGTCGCCAAGTTTTAAGATCTGGGGCAAAATTATTATTAATGCTTGAACACTCGGAATATGCCCTCTACTCAATCCACCAAGAATTAAATAACCTATATCATGCGGAAAAAGAACGAATTTTGCCAGTATTAATCGATGCGTCAAATCAAGTCCAGCTAGAGATTTTGTGTAGACGCCATGGAGTTCAGTTGTTCATTCATGCAGCTGCATATAAACATGTGCCTTTAGTAGAGGCAAACGTGTGCGCAGCCCTTGCCAATAATCTGAATTGCACATCAGCAGCATTGGCAGCGGCCAGTAATTGTGGTGTGGAGCGCTTCACATTGATATCTACGGATAAAGCTGTGCGGCCAACTAATGTAATGGGTGCAAGTAAACGTGTTTGTGAACAACTAGTGCAGAATGCAGCGGCTGCAGCCCTACTCACTGGGCAGCAAACATATTTCTCGATGGTGCGTTTTGGTAATGTATTGGGGTCATCTGGATCAGTGCTGCCTTTATTCCGTAGCCAGATTGCAGCAGGTGGGCCGGTAACTGTTACCCATCCTGAAATTACAAGATATTTCATGACGATTCCAGAGGCGGTGCAGCTAGTTTTACAAGCAGCTGCGATGGCAACGGGTGGCGAAGTTTTTGTATTGGATATGGGTGAACCGGTGCAAATTGCTGATTTAGCGCGGCAGATGATTATGCTCTCCGGCTTTAGTGTGAAGGATGAATTTAATCTCAATGGTGATATTGAGATTAAATTCAGTGGCCTGAGGCCTGGCGAAAAACTATATGAAGAATTGCTTATTAATGCTGACGATTTGCCAACTAAACATCCATTTATCCGCCAAGCCCATGAAAATTTTCTTCTAATAGATCAGCTGGAACCTTTGTTAGAGCAGCTGCAAGATGCTATAATTGAAGATAATCAAATAAGGGCTAAAGAAATTTTGGCTCTTATTGTGCCTGGATACACTTTTGCTCTGCAGTGAATTTCCGCATTAAGCTCATCTCTCTCTATTGCTCTGTTGAGTATTGTTTGCTCCTATCTGGCGCAGAATCTCTCCGTCCGAGGGGTGCCCGCAGTGCTAATAATGCCGTTGCATTAATAGCAGATGTTGAATCTATTGATAAAAACTCTCGATTGGCAGGGCAAAATCCAATAGTTTTGTTAAATAAAAAATCCGATAAAGTTATTATCCAAAAATTGAATAAAAACAAGAAACCCACTACTAGTAGCCCGGCAATCATTGCTTTGCCATCTTTATTATTTGTTATGCAGTCTTATCTGCCGCCGTCAATCGCTGTGCCGGAAGTTCTAAAACATCTCGGTTTTGCTGTTGTTTGCCCTTTAAGTGTGGCTGATCTTGATAGTGCAGATCCTGTAGTGCCCTCTGCTCCGCCAGCCGCTGAAGTTCTGGTGAAATTACAGGTAGAACGCATGCCCGGCGGCGCTTTGCTGGGAGAACCCCGCTCGATTAGCGCAAAACCTTCGCTGGCATTAGAAAGAAGGCTGCAGGCCTGGCTTAATCAACCAATTCCCGGTGCCCCTAGCCGGCAACAATTGGTAGTTGATGCAGTGCCATTGCGGCAGGATCGCAAGCAGGCAGGAGCAAATTGCACGTGAGCCAATTGCAAACCCTGCGGGGAATGGCAGATCAATTGCCAACCGGTATCAATAGCTGGCAGCAGCTAGAGGCGATAGCCCGCGAACACATGCGTAGAGCATGCGTATCTGAAATCCGCACCCCATTGCTAGAAGCCACTGAATTATTTGCCCGTGGTATTGGTGCTGCCACTGATGTGGTGGGTAAGGAGATGTATACGTTTAACGATCGTGGTGATCGCAGCTGCACCCTGAGGCCAGAAGGCACAGCTGGGGTAGTGCGCGCTGCCATCCAAAACGGACTATTAAGCCAAGGCCCGCAAAAGCTTTGGTACAGCGGAGCGATGTTTCGCTATGAGCGGCCACAAGCTGGAAGGATGCGGCAATTCCATCAGCTGGGGCTTGAATTCTTAGGTTTTAATGAACCCCGCAGTGATGTGGAAGCAATAGTGATTGCTTGGGATTTATTAATGGATTTGGGTTTAAAGGAGCTCAAATTAGAACTCAACTCTCTCGGCAACAAAGCTGATCGCCTTAATTATCGAAATCAGCTTGTGAAATGGCTAGAGCAACATCAAAACCAGCTGGATCCCGATTCCCAAGAACGTTTACAAACAAATCCATTACGGATCTTGGATTCCAAAAATCCAAACACCCAGGAATTATTAAAAACCGCGCCAGAGCTAGTAGCTGCCCTATGCCCCGAAAGCCTTGAACGGTTTGAGCAGGTGCAGCTGGGGTTAATTGCCTTGCAGATCCCCTACCAATTAAATCCACGCCTGGTGCGCGGCCTTGATTATTACGGCCACACTGCCTTTGAAATAACTAGTGCTGCATTAGGCGCCCAGGCCACCGTATGTGGCGGCGGTAGATATAACGGTTTAGTGGAACAGCTCGGTGGCGCGGATACTGCCTGCATCGGTTGGGCGATGGGTTTAGAGCGTTTGGTTTTACTGATGCAGAATCAAAGCAGCACAACAGCTGCTGCCCCTGATTTATACGTAATAAGCCAAGGCGAAAAAGCAGAAGCTATCGCAATAAAGGCAGCGCGCGAATTACGCCAAAAGGGCCATCGGGTGGAACTTGATCACAGCGGTGCAGGTTTTGCAAAACAAATGAAACGAGCGCTCAAATCAGCTGCCCCTTTTGCTTTGCTGATCGGAGCAGCGGAAGCCAGCAGCGGCAAGCTGCAACTAAAAAATCTCCAAAGCAACAGCAGTGAACTAGTGGAACTGAACCAGCTCGCTGGGCTGCTCGGGATCTAGTAATGGTTTCTATAAAAAAAGCAGTTAAATTTTCCATCTTTGTTCAAATTGTTAGTAAAGGGATTGGATTATTTGCAAACATAATGCTCATTCGCTTGCTGCCAATAAATATTATTGGCGGATTCACTCTGCTGGGGAATTCCGCTCAATCACTTTCAAGTATTGCTCGCTTTGGCACAGATTACAACTATCAGATAACTGCCTGCAAGCTACCCCCAAATGTGCGTGGTGGAATCCAAAGGCAATTTTTAGGCTGGAATGCATCATTTAGTGCTGTTGCTTCAATCTTAGCGGTACCCTTTTTGTACCCATCTCTTTATCCCTTGGGATCTAGCCCATGGTTAATTGCTGTTATAGTTATTTATTTATTTATTGAATCCTATGTAGATGTGCTCTGGGAGCCTGTGTTAGCAAGCCGAGATTACAATCAAGTATTTGGACGCCATTTACAAGTGGCATTTTCTAAAGCTATATTACCATTAATTTTTGGAATCACGTATGGCTGGAAAGGATTGGTGGCTGGCTTATTTATTGCAACTAGTCTTAATGCGTTGGCTGCAATTATAAGCTTGAGGCGGCTGCCAGAATCTAAGGGTAAACCTTTGCCCCTAAAAATATTTTTTAGAGCAGGCTTGCCATTCTATCTGGTTCCACTAGTTCAGCAATTAATTTTCTGGCCTGCAATCCTCTACCTAGGAGCTGATAGAGGCCTTGCAAGTGTTGGACTTCTAAGAGTAGCCCAATTAGTTGTTCAGCTAGTGGGAGTGTTGCCCGGCTCTCTTGCTCCTATAGTTTTCATAGAAAATGCCCATGGATCTGATAATGCTCATTCACAATTGCTTAAAGGTTTACATGCAGTTGCGCTTTCGGGCCTCGCCATTTTTGCGCTTTATATTTTAATAGATTCCACTATATTGCCAATGATCTTTGGCTTAGAATACTCCAATGCAATATTGCCAGCAAGAGCAATGTTGCTAGCTGCTGTTTGTAATGGTGCAAGCCAGATATTCCAACAACAAGCATTTAAAGGCAAATTATTGCAACAATTGAGTATATTGCAAGTTTCTGTCCTTGTTGTTGTCGCTCCGATTGGGGTCACTTGGTGGTTGCCTTTTGGAGGGGTTGAAGGTTATGGATGGTTAAATCTCGCGGTTGCATTTTTCACACTCTTAGCTCTGATAATATGGGACCCAAACAAAATTATGGTACGCAAGGAACATATTTTGATAGCTGTTATATTGCTTTTAATTGCACCACTTGCTGTTATCCCTGTCGATGGCCTGCTGGCTTGGTGCTTACCAGCGATAGCCCTGGCTCTTATTATTATTTCATCAAGAGGCCTGTTGCGATTTGACAACTGGAGAATAATTTAATGATAATAATGTTATATAAATTATGCTAATCGGCACGTATGAACTTACTTCAATAGGTATGCTAGTTGATGAAATGCCAATGCTCGCAAGAGCTATTAATAATCCCTCTAACTCTCTCAACTGGTGCCAACGCAAGGCAGCTTAGAGCAGCCCTATCAGCCAGGCTAAGCTATGAAGCCCCCAAAAAATCCCCCACTGCGGAGCGAGTCGAGAGCCAAGTTGTGCCACCATTTACCATTAGATGTAATTCCAATTGGTACCTGGCTTGGAGGAGTTGCGTCTAAATTAGTATAGGCAAGATAAAGTTTATTCAATCCATACTGTATATTTTAGGGCGTCAAGCAGTGAATATGTTGGCGAATCGATTAAATATTGAAAAGCTGCTCATAGCAGTAAACATGCATAAAGCTAAATCGCTGCCATAACAATAATTGTCTTAAGATTAGGGGATATGTTTCTCAACCATTCTCTGTTGCTGCAAATCCAACTAATTAGTATTGAAGCCAAGATAAGGAGGTCTGATCGGTGTTGCGCCTGTATGGCATAGCCCAGTATTATTACTATTGCGGATTCTAGCCACCGTTTGTTTAGGAGAAATAATAGCAACAGTACACCGCAAGTCACATAACCTAGTTCAGTGCTGCCCGTATCAAGACCTTCGCTAAAATATTATAAATATTTCCATAACCGCCCTAAAATCTCTGGCTTAAGAGCTATCCAACCTGGGTTGCAGTTGAATATAAGGATAAACTAATAGCAATAGCAAGCATTAATTTTTTTTACTACCATTCACCATGTTTGCGTAAAGGTTTGCTGGAGTAAATAGTATCCAATAAGTAGCTTTTACTATTTCTTGCAAAGATAAACTAATGAGGGATTGCGGTTTTACTGGATCCGGAAAGACCAGTAAATCAACATTAATGTACCAATAGCTAAAGCCACCCCATCTCTGACGGTGAAGTTAAATTTCAGAGTGAGTTCATTTTTGTTGGCCAGATTCGCAATTGCAACAATGTCCATATCAGCATTCCCGCAACTATCCATTCACTAAAGCCCCCAGCCCCAATAAGTAGCCCACACAGTAGCGATCTCCGGAAATGCAAGCCAAATAATTCTTTATTGCAAATTGTAAAATTTAACGACTTTAGTTATTGTAGTTAATCTTTGTAAGATTACCATGATACTACGCCTAGCAATAGCAGCCTCTCCTGAACCCCCTGTAATGTTTTACTCTTGAGATATAAAATACATACTTTATTTGCTCAAATGCCGTCGTTGCTTTTTGTTGATGCGCATGGTATTTCGCTTCTGCGTCAGCTGATTCCTGCAATTCAAGTAAGTAGTGAAACGTTTGATTTCCATGATTTTGTTGTTAACAATAATTTAAATAATAGTGTTTTTGATGCTTTAAATACCTGTTGGCAGCCACTGCCTCGTTCTTCCTTTAGCCGTTTCCATTTACGTATAAATGTTGAAGATCCCCGTAAACAACCACTCATTTTAGAGGCTGGTTTTCTTTCATATAACAATATTATCCTCACTGAACGCAACCCGGCCAACCAACATTTGCCCAGTCTTACTCGATTAAAACGTAGGGCGCTGCCTGGTTTGTTCTTGCCAGGTTTACCTGTGGGCTCTATTCAGCAAGCGTGGCGGCAAGTTCCTGGCAGCCAACGTTCATGGCGTTTACCTAGATGCAGAAATACCTCTGGCATTGTTTTGACTAGTTTTAACAATCCAAATTGGTATCATTGGTTAACGCTGCCCGGCTTGGGAAGTCTTCCAGTTAGCCATAAGGCCGATGAGATGTTGCTCTGTGATCGCAGTATTTCTATCGAAGCCCACTCGGTTTCGCCTTTGCTGGAACGAGTGGGTTCACTAGCAGCCGCTCTTTTCCCTGATTCCCAGCTCATTTATCAGCATGGTCCGATATTATTGAGGCAACTAGAAGCTTGTTTTATTGAAAACCACACGTCATTAGTATGCGACCCTAATGGATTAAATAAGTTGCGTTGCGCAGGCAGGCAATTAATTTCTTGTGCCCATCGGATAGTTGATAAGGATCGTATTTATCTGCGTAGGGGCTTGAATTCTCGTAGACAATTAGATCAGGAGTTGCGCTTAGAGCATGCTCTGCATATTCGAGGTTTCGCTATTATTGATGCTGCAGCATTACCTCTGGAGCTGTGCATTTCCATTTTTGCAAGTGCCACTTGGGTGGTTGCTCCCCATGGTGCAGCTTTAGCTAACCTAATTTTTGCAACACCCGGAACCAAAGTATTGGAGCTTTTGCCCGGTAGCCTAGACATCTATGGACATTACGCATTAATTTCAGCAGCCCTTGGCCTGCATCATCATATATGGTGCGGACACAGTAATAGTTCAGGTGGATTCGAAATTGAACAAGCCCAGATGCTTTCATGGCTTGATGCTGAGATTTCGGCATCCTTGCCATAACCGTTATGTTAATCACAGTTGTACTACCTGTTTATGGTCGAGCGGCACTGCTTGCAGAAGCTTGGCAGAGTTTGAAGTGCCAATCAGATCCTGATTGGCAACTGCTAATTACTGATGATGGTTCTGATGATTACACTGCCAATTGGATTGAATCTGTACCCGCTAAAGACTGCCGTACTAATTGGATACGCCGAAAACATAATATCGGTTTATTTGCAAATTTAAATGCTGCTCTTGATACCATATCTATTCACAGCTGGGTACTTTTGCTTTGTAGTGATGATCGCTTGCTACCAGATGCAATTTCAAATATAAAAAAATTAAAGCGGGATTGGCCTGGGGTTTCATGGATTCTTAGCACTCATTTATCTATAGATAAGTTGGGGAAACCGATAGCCGCTACTAGCATAAAAGACCATAACCGTTTTTCTCCCAATAGTCGCACGATTGCAGCATCAGAATTCGTACCACTTTTACTGCAACATGGCAGTATCAACGGTAATCTCACAGGTATGGCTTTTTCTATGCACTTGTGGCGTGGTGCTGGAGTATTTCGATCTGATTGGTGCCATGCCGCAGATTGGGAATGGTTGATTCGAGCAGTTGAGACAGCCCCAGTGCTGCTTAGTCGCCTTCCAATTGCAGAAATTCGTACACATGGCGCGCAACTTTCAAATAAAAACCGATTTAGCGGCGATGAGTTGCGTGAAGTAGCAGCTGTGCAGCTTTTTTTAATTAATCATCCTTTACTCCGAGATGAACCGCAACGTTTTAGCTGGGCCGCTTATCGGATGCAATTTCAACTTTGGAATTTAATAAAACAGGCTCTCAATTTCCATTGGCAAGGTGTGGGTCCTGGCTTGATCGAAATCCAACGTACAGTTGGCTTATTGCCTTGCTTTTTAGCACTTCTTGTTTTTCTACCTAAGCGAATCTCAGGTAGGTTTTTTCACTTTGAGTAAGCAAATCTTACGAATTCTTTTCCTTACCGATGATCGGGAGGATTATCTTGCTGATGGCTTGCTCCATGGATTGCGTGAGTTGCCTTCGGTGGAATTGGTTGATTATCCCCGTAAGGAATGTATGTATGAAGGTGGGCGTAAAAGCAGCGTGGCGCCGGAATTTGCAGTGCGTGGTGGAGGTTTTAGTCTTTATGGCCTGCTGCACGAACAGGAAGATGCTATTGATCGCAGCCAGATATACAGGCGCCTTGAAGCTGGCTGGTTTGATGCGGTGGTGCTCAGTAATCTTTGGCGCCAATGGGGATTGCTAATGCAATGGCGTGAATTACTAGCAAGGCAACCTTTACTTTTGCTTGATGGAGACGACGATGAGCGTTTATATCCCCGTAGTGGTACTCGTTTTAGGCAATTTGGTTTTGCAAATGGTCTCAATGTTTTATTGCAAGCAGCGGATACTCATCTATATAAAAGAGAATTAACTAGAAGCAGTAAACCCTGGGGTTTACGTTTGCAGGTGCATCCCCTCAGTTTTTCTATTCCAGCTGCTGTTATTTTTGATTCAGTTCCAGCTAAAACTCAGATGTTCCAAACCCATATTGTTGATAGTGAATTGCTTGAGCTTACTGCTGGATCAAAAGAACATTTTTTTGTTGATGAATCCGCATATAGATCTGATCTTGGCGCCGCAAGATTTGGTATTACCACTCGCCGAGCTGGTTGGGATTGTTTGCGCCATTATGAGATCGCCGCTTCCGGTACGATTCCCTGCTTTCGTAACCTAAATAATAAACCACCTAAATGTGCGCCCCATGGGCTGGTGGATGGCTTTAATTGCTTAAGTTATAGTTCTGCTACTGATTTGCATTCGCGTATTAAGTATTTAAATGATAATGATGAATTATTAATGCAACAACATGCATTGGCTTGGGCTCGTCAATCGAGTACAATTGTTCGCGCTCAGCAATTACTTGATTTCGCGCAACTTCCGAGGTATAGATCTTTATAAATAAAATTATACGGTTTGCTGTGCAGAAGCGCTTTATTGTTAGTGGCTCTTGGATGCATACATTGTGTACGTTCCGCTCAAGGGTATTAGGGGCGGCAGTATTACACAAATCAATCAAAGCCTATTGCTTTTGCAATGTCCATATTGCACATCCATAACTCAAGCCATAACTTGAATCCCAATCAATATCGTCAGGGTTTTCAACTCTTGAAAGGTTGCCCGAGTCATCAACATAAGCGAACCCCTCAACTTTTAATCCATTAATATTGAACATATGGCGACTTTCGGCCAGAGAAATTACACGATGAGCATTGTACTCAATTCTACTATTTGATCCAGTTGGATAAGAAAGGTACAAAGTCCCCTTGTCAGACAGCAATTGGGTTAGATTATGCAATGCAAGATAGTGACCAGAAGCATTAACTGGGTCACCATATCTACCAAGACCCATGTGCTCAATAGCATGAAGACAACTTACTGACTCATATCTACCAATAAGAGATTGTTCTAATTTGCCCGTCAAGTCCATAAGAATAAAAGAAATATTTGGATTATTGATTTCTATCGGTCTAACATCACCCAAGATCGTCTATTGCTCAAATGACAACAAATGGGCAATAAATCCGTCAATTCTGCTACCAATGTCCAAATGCAAAGCAGGTTTGCTCCTGTAGATATTATTCGCAATTAAGAGATCCTGATGAAAATAGTGCCCAGATGCTGTTCCAGCAGAAGAGAAAAATTCATTAACTATAGGATAAGGTGCGCCAAATTTTTTAACTGAATTAGGAACAGGATTAAGTTTGCTACGACTAATTGACTTCTTCAGTTTCCCAAGATTTTCAAAATACTTGGGATAACCACGAAATATTGAAATTAACTTAATCGGATCACAACCAAAAGAAACAAAAATAGTATAACATTTTTTTAGATATATTTTGAGCATTTTAGAATTTATAAATACCATCTATTATACACAACTGACCGATCCATCGACTGGTCTTACTGAGTGACACATCAGTGATGCAAGGCAAATCACCCCTTTAGATCCCTGGTGCGACTTAGTTTTAGACTACGTTGCGTAATCGAAGTTTCCAGCGTAACCTGCACGGCAGATCTGAGAGGCTGAAACTCAGGCCAGCTGGCAATAAAAATAGTAGTGCTGTACTTGCGAGAAAATTGCGATCTTTTTTTGTAATATTTGCCAACTATTCCATATAGTTGCACTCCAAAAAGCCAGTACTAGAGTTGAAAAAATTAGGATACCTGTTTGCTGCTCCTTTAGGGCTTGTATCGGATTTATTTGTAGTGGAACCAGCAGTATTTTTTGCCAATTAGCTTGGCTAGCCGCTTGTGATTCTGCAACTAAAAGGTGCGTATTTAATATATTTGAATATAAGCCCCCATCTGAAGGAATTGCCATGCTTAGTAGGTAAACTGTTGTTCGTGTGCCAAGCAATATCTAGCTGCAACTAATAATAATTTTTCCGAAATCTTACTTTTTGAAGTTTTGCGATCTCACTAGTGCAGCCGCTATAAATAAAGCACTAATTAATAGCCCTGTGGCCATTGCTGCACAGAATGCAATGCCCCAATATACTTTTTGTTTTCTAGCTACAGCCCAAATTAATAATGTAAATGCAAGATTTAGTAATACACCTGGCAGCGTTATCGCTGCCTCTGGTTGGTTTAGTAATCTGGCCATCGATTCTTCACATCAGATCCAGCCTGGGCCACACATTCATCAATGGCCCACTTCGATCCATCCAGAATCTGGCGCCGTATAACGCGTAGCTCACATCTCAATTTGGAAATAACAACCTGGCTGCCAGTTCGCAGCCCACAGCCCATGCCCCAAAAGCCATGCCTCTGTTTTGATAGAGCGCTAACCATATCTTGAGGCGTAACGAGTGGCTGCGATCTGGAAGCGATTGCGTGAGGGTTTAGGCCGTAGGGCCCTTGGTCTTAAAAGACCACCTGGTGCTAGTGATTGGCGCCCAAGCCTGATTGCATCCCTGGCAGACGACCCTGCAAGCCAGCAGCCATTTGATCTCCACTGGATCTTGAAGGCTGTTGCAAAAGCTTCTGCAATAAGGCTTAAAGAAATGCCCGGCTTAATTGATTCTTTCTATTATAATATATTCCCCGGTGAACATTACCGGCTCCTGGCCGGGATTCTCCAACAACTGCAACCCCAATTGATAATTGATATCGGTACATTTACTGGCATGTCGGCCAGGGTAATCTGTGATAATGCACCTTCAACGGCATGTATTCATAGTTTTGATCTGATCTCTTGGTCTAATTTTTCTAGCCATCTCAACATTGCCGATTTTGTAGCTAACCGGCTTCAGCAACATTTAGAAAACTTGGCAGATCCAATTGTTTTTGAACGTTTTTTCCCCTTATTAAATCAGGCCGATTTAATCTTTTGCGATGCTCCCAAGGATGGTTTGTTTGAACCTAATTTCCTTGCCCTGTTGGCTGCAGCCCCCCTTTCTTCGCGGCCCCGCTGGCTTCTACTAGACGACATTCGTTTTGTTCAGATGGTTAATTGTTGGCGTTCAATTGCTTCTCCAAAGCTTGATCTCACTTCATTTGGCCATTGGAGTGGCACTGGTTTAGTGGATATCAGCCAAGGTTTGAAATTTAATGAAGGCTGAATTGCGCATTCTTCATGCCTTGCCTGTTTGGCAGCCTGCCTGGCAATTCGGCGGCCCTGTGCGCAGTGTGGCCCGCCTATGCGAAGCCCTGGCAGCCAGAGGAATTAATATTGAAGTTGTTACCACCACTGCTGGTTTACCTGATTGGCCAGCAATTAAAACTGGAATACCTTTGCAACAAGCAGGCGTCACTGTTACTTATTATCCTGTTAACAACCAAACCAAAGCAATATCTTCTAGAGCTTTATTAAATGCGCTGCCAATGCATTTAGCTCGCAATCAGTTATTCCATCTAAGTGCCGTATGGCAGCCCTTAGGGCTGCCGATGCAGCGGGCTGCTCATCGGGCTGGTGTGCCTGTGATCCATAGTTTGCGCGGCGCTTTGGGCCCTTATAGTCTTGGCCAAGGTTGGTGGAAAAAGATTCCCTATTACTGGTTATTTGAACGTCCATGCCTAATGAAAGCAGCTGCATTACACGTAACTTCTAATCGGGAGCGGCGTGAAACAAAAAATCTTTTGCTTAGCTTAAATAACAAAGTACCTCTTTGGCAATTGCCAAATCCCCTTGATTTCAGTAATTTTATTTTGGAGCCCGCAAAGGCAAAACTAATGCGCCAGCAGCAGCGTTTGCAGCTTGGTGTTAGCACTAGCGAAGCATTATTTTTGGTCTGCGGCCGGCATCATCACAAAAAGGGGCTTGATCTACTTGAGCCCGTGCTAAGTGGCCTAAAAGAATTGCCCTGGAAGTTAGCAATTGTGGGCCCCGATGAAGATGGCAGTGCAGCAAGGTTGGAAGCTTCTATGCAAAAAGCTGGTTTAGGGGGGCGCCTTGTGAGATTGCCATTGCAGCAAGCTGAACAGCTACCAGCGCTATTTGTTGCCGCAGATCTTTTATTAATGCCAAGCAGGCACGAAAATTTTGGCAACGTAGTCCTTGAGGCCCTTGCCTGTGGGTGTCCGGTATTAGTTAGTAATGCAGTTGGTGTTGCTGAGGAGTTGCCGGCACTGCTATCCGCTGAGGCTTGGGGAGGCGTATTACCCCGCCATGCTCCGCTTTGGCGAAACTGGTTGCAGTTTTGGCTGCAAGAATGGCACAGCAAGCCAATCCCGCAACGGGTGTCGCCCCTTGCCCTGCAGAGCGCATACGGTCCAGATGCTGTTGCGGCTGCTTGTGAGCAGTTTTATATGAGTCTGTTGCGATGAGCGGGGTGGCCGGAGTAGTGCTCACCCTTAATGAAGAGCGGGATCTGCCCCGTGCCCTCGCTTCCCTTGCCTGGTGCGATGAATTATTGGTGCTTGATTCCGGCAGCACCGATGCCACTGCTGCTCTGGCTCATGCCCATGGTGCCCGTGTAATTGTGCATCGGCCCGAGGGTGGCTTTTTGATAAGTGAGCAGCGCAACCTTGCCCTCATTGATGGCAACCTCCAAAGTGAGTGGGTGCTGTTTTTAGATGCTGATGAGGAGATCACTCCAGCCTGCGCGGCCGCAATAACTGCCGCTATCAGCGCAAGCACTGAGCTTTTGGGCTTTGAGCTCACACCTCGTTATTGGTTCTTAGGCCGCTGGTTGCGCTACACCCAGGGTTATCCCAATTGGCATCCACGTTTATTGAGGCGCAATTTTTTGCGGTTTGAAGGTGGCGTATGGGAAAGCTTTTGCGGCCTGAATGGCGATTCTTTGCCTGGTTTGATCGGTCGTATTAAAGAGCCCTATGAGCACTATGCGTTTAGCAAAGGGATTAACGATTGGCTTGAGCGCCATAGCCGATATGCCGATTGGGAAGCCGAAAAAATTACCGCCTACCTAGATGGTGGTGGTAGCAATTCTCTTGGCACCCGCCGTTGGCGGCAATTAAGAGAGTTGGCGGCAATCGCTTGGCCCCTGAGGCCCTTTGGGCGTTTTGTACAAAAATATCTGCTGCAAGGGGGCTGGCGGGAGGGTTGGCAGGGCTTGTTGTTTGCTTTTTTGATGGCCAGCTACGACCTAATCACCGTTGTGAAAGTGATCGAACTGCGGCGTAAACGCAAAGGCTTGCCCCTATGAAACCAACAAACCAGTTGCCGTTGCTCTTGATAACTGAGCACTTCGCCCCTGGCCATGGCGCCACCGCCCAATTAATGACTGATTTGGCCTGCGGCTTAGTTGCCCGCGGCATCCCAGTAACCGTGCTCACGGCAACAGCTGCAGATGGTATCGAACTCAATGCGGTTCAGGTGGTTCGCCTTTGCAACACAAAAGCGGAAACCGCATTTCTACTGAAAAAGCTCCTGCGGGGTGTGCGTTTTTTTTGCTTGGCTTTGTTCTGGGTTTTTTGTCATGGTGGCCGGGGGCAAAAGCTTTTAATTGCTTCTAATCCCCCCTTTATCGGGCTCCTGGGGCCGCTTTTGCGTTTACGGGGGCTTCGCTATGTTTTTATTTTTCAAGATTTATTCCCCCGCTCTGCAGTGCTAAGCGGATTGCTAGCTGTTAACGGTTTTGCAACAACACTTCTGCGCGCTTTGATGGCATGGATTTGCCGTTGCAGTGATGCCACGGTGGTTCTTAGTGAAGCAATGGCTACTGCTTTGCAACACGATTGCGGCACCGGGCTGCCTTTAAAGGTGATTCATAACTGGGCAGTGGAGTGGGCCTTGCCTGGGGATCGTGCCCAGAATGAATTTGCTAAAAAGTTGGGGTTGGAAGATACATTTTTGGTGCAATATTCCGGGAATTTTGGCCGTTTGCATGATCTCGATACCCTGCTGCGGGCGGCCCTGGTGCTGCGCCATCAGCCCCTACGTTTTCTGTTCATCGGTGGCGGTGCCAAAGAAGTTGAACTAAGGGAGTTCGTACATAAGCAGCAGCTCAGCAATGTAATTCAGCTGCCCTACCAGCCCCGGGCCCACCTGCCGATTACGCTGGGGGCCTGTGATATTTCGGCAATTGCCCTACGGCCAGGGGTGGAGGCCACCGTTGCCCCCTGCAAGTTCTACGGCATCCTTGCCAGTGCTAGGCCGGTGCTGTTGGTGGCAAACCCCAGCTGCGACCTTGCTCAATTGTTGCTGGCCGAAAAATGCGGCCTTGTGGTGTCCCCTGGGGAGGCAAACGCCCTTGCCGAGCAACTTTTCTCCCTGCAACAGCACCCTGAGCGGGTGGCGGCCATGGGCCAGCGGGCCCGCCAGCTTTATGAGCAACGCTTTGGCCTAGAGCGCTCCCTGCAGGCCTATGGAGCCCTTCTGCGGTGAGAATTCTGCTGATTAGCTATGACCTGCGCCGCCGCGGTGGCATTGAACGCCTCAGCGCTGATGTGGGGGAGGCCCTGCGGGGCCAAGGCCATCAGCTTGTGGTGATAAGTACCCGTCGCTTGGGCCCTGGGCCCCTGGGCCGAGCCCTGGGGCAACTCTGGTTTTTGGGGCGGCTGGCCCTGGCCTGTCGCCGCTGTGACGAGCTGTTCAGCATGCATGCCCTGCTACTGAGCCAGGTGGATTGGCTCCTGCCCCGCCGCTTGCCCCGGCTGTGTTGGCTCCATGGGGTGGAAGTTTGGGGAACGGCCTTGCCCCCGCTGGCGCCGGCCCTGCGCCGCTGCCGGCAGCTGTTGGCCAGCAGCAGCTTCACTATGGACAGGTTGTTGGCCGAGCAAGGCCCCTGGCCGCCGGTGCAGGTGCTGCATCCCCCCTCCCGCCTCTGGGATGGCCTGCCATTACCGGCGTCCTTGGCTCCTAAGCCCACCGGCCTGCGCCTGCTCACGGTGGCCCGTATGGCGGCCGATGAGCGTTATAAGGGTCATGAGCTGGTGCTCCAGGCCCTGGTACAGCTGGGACAAGGGAACTGGCACTGGCAGATCGTGGGCAGCGGCAATGACCGGTTGAGATTGGAGGCCCTCACCTGCTCCCTCGGCTTGGGGGAGCAGGTGACCTTTCTGGGCGATCTCAGTGATGGCCAGCTTCGCCAGGCTTATGGCGATTGCAACCTTCTTGTGATGCCGAGCAGTTACGGTCTGCGCCCCAATGGCTGCGCCACCGGCGAGGGTTTTGGGATTGCATACCTGGAAGCGGCCCTTGCGGGTCGGGCTTCCCTGGGCTGCACCCTTGGCGGCCAGACCGATCTGATTCTAGATGGTGAAACTGGCTGGCTGGTAGAGCCAGAGGTGGAGGCGGTAGCCCTGGTGCTGCGTCAGGCGCTGCAGCACCCCACAGAGTTGATGCGCCGGGGCGTGGCCGCTCGGCAGCAGGCTTTAGCTAATTTAGTGCGTAATGAATTCCCTGTTGTCCTGCAAAATGCTTTGCATCAGGAGCTAATAAATGAATTCTAAATCTAACGCACCTGATTGTGTTCAGGCCCCACTGAAGCAATCAAAAGATCTCGACCGGGTTGGAGAGTTTCTTGGTCCATTTGAGCGGGTGCTGCATCCCCTCTGGGGCTTGGTTTTTTGTGCAGCCCTCTTCTTGTTGGGTTGGCCCTTGCTGCACCGCCCTTGGGAGCTAAGTCTGTGTAGCTGGAGTTTATACCTGGTGTTTATGGCCGCCAATCTGGAGCGACGTTGGCTGGCCCTCTCAAGCTTGCCGCCACTCTTTGTTGTCACAGTTGCAGGAAGTCTGCGCTGGGGACTTGGGGGAATCATGATTCTTTCAGGGGGAAAGTATCCGGAGGATTCTTTCTATTTTCCTTTCTCCGAACATCTTTTGGAGGCCCAGTTTCTCTGGGCCATTTTTAGTTCTGTGTTAGTGCTCTCATTTGTGATCACCAGGAGGTGGTCTGAATGTTTGTCTGAGCAGGCCTCACTGCGCTTGCGGCAGTGCAATAGGAGGTTGATTTGGAGAGTCGCATTGGTGACCGGATTGTTTGCTGTGGCCTATGTATTTACTGGCATCTTTACCGGAACCCTTGATCGCTCTGGGGAAATTTACAGCTATTGGGTGACTAAACTTTGGAAGGCAGATTCCGTATTTACAATGTTTTTGCGGTTGAAGAATATATTCTTTTTCTTGGCGCCAGTTGCTATCTTTTTGGTCTCAGGCTTTCGACGCAAAGCCTTTCTATTGACCCTAATTGTTCTCTGTATTGTATTCGCCCTGCTTACGGGCGGAAGAGGGATTGTGCTGTGGCCACTGGTCTATCTGGTGTTGGGTCTCTGGCTTACTCCCATTCGCATTAAATTGTTTCGCGGGCTTGTGCTCGCCGTTATTGCCATGGGCATTGTAATGGTTCCGGCTATTGAAATTTATCGAAGTTTACCCGCTTTTCAGCAGGGTTCACGCTTTGATATTGGTCAGAGAGTTCAGCTACTTACTCGCGCCGTAACGGACTTTGGTGATCACTCGTTCCGCACGAGGATTCAGAACACCGGAGGTAATCTCTATGCCTGTTCCGATCCTTATTTATTTGTTGATCCGGCTAAATCTGCCCCCCGTGCTGGTTCGGTGAGAGTTGAGCGTCTCTGGCAGGTTTGGATGCCTACGATGTTGTTTCCTAATAAGCCTCCTCTAAGAGATGCTCATATGATTGATTCGGAAATTAGGGGTTCTACTCGCTATCAGGCGGAAACAATGCGCTACAGATCTTTTATGTGTGTTTCTTTTGGAGCTGATCTATATTGGAGGGGAGGGTGGTTGTGGGTCTGGAGCGGCTCTGCTGTATTTGCCATATTTTATCGCTGCTTAGCACAAGTTTGGTACCGCTGGGCTCTCCCTTCAAGCTTCGTTCAGTTGGCCATTTGGGTTTATCCAGCAACTTTTTTAATTGATTTTCCTGCGGGAAGTTTGGGAGAAACAGCTTGGCTTTGGTTATGGGATTTCCCAAAATATATACTTTTGGTTGTGCTGATTCTTGCAATCCAATCAGGCTGGGCTCGTTTGAGTCGATCGCCTTCCTGATTGTGAAGTTTGAGATCATTTTGTAAGGCTGATGTGTGGTTTATTCGGCCAACTGGGCTCACTCCTTTCAGAGCCCCGCCAACGGGCGGTGCTGCAGGCCCTTCAGGGTCGCGGCCCAGATGATCACGGCCTGCATCTGGAGCCCCTAGGGCAGGGGGGAGAGCCATGGCTCAGCTTGCTGCACACCCGCCTGGCAATTCAGGACCTATCGCCATTGGGACATCAGCCAATGGGGTCGCCGGAAGGTAATTTATGGTTGGTATTTAACGGCGAAATTTATAATCAATTTCAGTTGCGCCAGGAGCTGCAGCAAGCGGGGTTTTGTTTTCGCTCTACAAGTGATACCGAGGTTCTTTTACATGGCTATCGCTACTGGGGCAATCGTTTATGGGGCAAATTAAATGGAATTTTTGCAGTGGCGATTTGGGATCGTTTAGAAGCTGAATTAATCCTTGCTCGCGATAGCTGTGGCGTTAAACCTTTGCTTTGGCAGCAATGCTCAGCTGCTTTAACTTTTGCTTCTGAACTGAGTGCCTTTGAAGCCGCAGGATTAGCAAGCCGCAAGCAGCTATCGATTGAAGCCCTTCATTCTTTTGCCTTGTGGGGGGCTGTAGAAGCTCCAACTACCATGCTGCAAGGCGTGAATGTTTTTCCAGCTGGTCATTTTGTGGTGTGTAAAGCAGGCCATGAAGGCTTAAAAGTGCTGCAGCCCCAGCCTTTTACTGCCCCTGTCGCTGCCCCTGCCCCCCTGGCTGATCTATTGGTGCAAGCTGTTAGCCGCCAAGCAATTGGCGATCGATCCGTTGGCTTGTTTCTTAGTGGTGGCTTGGATTCAGGCTTGTTGGCTGCCCTGTTGCGCCGTATCCAGCAGGGCCCGATCCACAGCCTGGCAGTGGGCTTTAGCGGCCTGCCGGGGGCGGTGGATGAAACCGATCGGGCCGCTCTCACTGCCGCCCATCTGGGCTTGGTGCACCAGCGCGTCGTTATATCTGCCAAGGATCTAGAGGCGTCCTTTGAACCCTTTCTGGCAGCCATCGACCAGCCCAGCATCGATGGGTTTAATACCTTTTTAGTAAGCCAGGCCGCTCGAGCTACTGGCATGGTGGTGGCGTTTTCAGGGCTTGGTGCAGACGAATTGTTTTATGGCTACCGACATATGGCTTGGCGATTGCCGCGGCGGCGCCTGGCCTGTCGACGCATTGTTGCCAGTGGCCTGGGCCCCTGGAGCAAACGGCGCCTGCTGGCTGAGCGGGCCCGCCGTTGCGCTGGCGGCGCTGCCCTGGCAGAGGAATGCCTGGGCTACCTGCAAGACACCCTGCTGCGCGACAGCGATGCCGTAACCATGGCCCAGGGGTTGGAGTTGCGGGTGCCTTTTCTCGACCCCGACCTAGTCGCTTTTGCTCGCCGGAAAAGCGCTGCCGAGCACTTGGCCGAAGGCCCTAAAACCCTGCTGCGTCAGCAGGCCCAGGCCATGGTGCCGGCTGAGATCCTGCGGGGGCCAAAGCGGGGCTTCAACTTGCCCCTGGCGCCCTGGCTTAGTCGTGATCCCCGTTTTGCTCCCCTGCGCTTGATTGGCCGACTGCATTCCCTTGGCATCCCCGCCCAGGCGATCTGGCGCAGTTGGTTTTTGATGCAAATATCACCCAGGCGATTTGCACCCTATTGGCGTTGGGTGGTGCTCAGTGAGTGGCTGGAGCGGGTTTAATCAGCGCTGTTAACGTTTGGTTTAACCATTGCGCCACCCGCCGGTGCCCTGTGGCGGTGAGGTGATCATCCAGCTGGAAATAGCAGGAGCTATTGCAGGCTTGGCTTAGGTCGAGCAGCAACACCCTTGTGTGCGGCAACTGTCGCCGCAGGCTGCCTAGGGAGTGCTTGAGATCTCGGTACACAGAGGAATTCCAAAGGCCGTAATCACTGCTTACAAATACCACCAGGGTTTTGCCCCTTAATAGTTGTTTGTAGGGCGTAAAGCTGGCCACAAACGCGTCACCATGTTTAGGGAATGGCACATCCAGGGGGTTGGCTTCGGCCTTGAAAATCCTCTTCAGCCAGTGTTCTGTGAACAGGCGCAGGTGGGCCGCATTCCAGGGGTCAAGCAGCAGCTCCGGCTTCACATAGGGCGTGTTAGCGGCATAGCTGCGGTAACTGCTGGATTGAAAGCGTTGTTTACCCGTGGAGCTGTTTTCCCCCCAGTCATTAACGCCGTATTGCAGCAAGATTGTGGGGGCACCGGCATAGCCCTGGGGGTAACGCCCGGCGTAGCGCTCAAGCAGCCGCAGTTCCCTGGCGGTGCCATAGCTAGAAATGCCCAAATTCAAGCTGGGTTGCAGTCGGGGGCCGAGCAAATGCGAGTAGCGCTCCCCAGCTTCAACCCCCCAGCCCATGGCGTGGGAATCGCCGATCACGATGCTGCTGGGCAGTACCAGGGCGGCTTCGCTATCCCGTACCCCGAGGCTGTTGAACCGCTGGGTGGTGCGAAATTCCAAGTTGTCAAAGCGACATTGGCCATGGGGCTGGCCGATGTAAGTAAGGATTTGATCCACCTGGAAGCAGTCTTTGCGGCCCTGAATCCCCTGGCGGTAGATGTTCAGATAGGGCCAGCGGGCCAGCTCCAGCAGCGGGCCCCAGGCCCAGCGGGGATGGCGCAGGGCCCCATGGGCCAGGAGCCAGGGCCCCAGCAAGGGGCTTAGCAGCAGCGCCAGTACTGCCAGATTGATCGCCGCCAGCCGGGTGTGGTTCCGCCAGGCCTTTGGGGTCATGGGTTTACCCCCAGGCTGCGGACCACTGCCTGCGCCAGTTGTTCGGGCCTTGGCAACACCTGGTTAGGAATGGGCCCTGAGCTTGCCCGGGTCCAGGGGGGCTCTAGGACTTGAGCCAAGGCCTGGGCATCTCCACTGGGGAACAACTGATGGGGGGCTTTCCCCAGCAGATCCCGCCCGCAGCCCGGATGGTCACTGGCTAGCACCCGTAGGCCAAATTGCAGCGCCTCGTTCACCACCAGCCCCCAAGTTTCCCCTTGCACGGAAGGAAACACCAGGGTGTCGGCAACGGCGTAAAAACGCCCCAGCTGCGACTGATTCTGAAAGCCCACAAAGCGGCTACGACCAGGCAGCACGGCTTCGACAGCTGCGGCTAAGGCCTCCCTCAAAGGGCCATCCCCAACAACCACCAGCCAAAGCTGCTTTTGGCGTTCCGGTGGCAGCAGTGCCAGGGCCTCGGCCAGTAGCAGCAGCCCCTTCGCCGGGGTGATCTTGCCCACACTCAGCAGCACCTCTGCCGTTGCCGGGATCTGCATGTCCCCACGCAGTTGGTTGCGCTGGGGCGTCCAGTGTTCCAGCTGCCGTTGGAAGTACTCCACATCCACGGCATAGCGCACCGGCTGGCGCCGGCCGGCCTGCACACCCAGGCGGCGGAAGTGGTCGTTGGAATCGCTTCCGATCGGGAATACACAGGAAAATATTTGGTAGTAACGCCGCAACAGCTGATCCCTTAGCCAACTTTTCCAGGCCGGCCGCCGGTAGGCCCGGTCTGTGCTTTCGGCCCGCAGCAGTAGCTGCTGGCCCCGGGCCGCCAGCAGCAGGCTGCTGGCGGTGATGAATAGGGGGCTGTAGGCAAAGATCAAAACAGCATCGGCGCCCCAGGCTCTGATCTGCCGGCAGGCTTTTATAGCCAGGGGCAGCCCCTTCCGAGCACTGCTAAGGGCGGCCAGGGGGGCATGGCTTAGGAACTGATGGGGGAAGCCTTGGCTGGGGGAGCTGTCCCAAGCAAAGGCCACGCCGAAATCAGGGTCATGGCTGGGGATGAGGCCATGGTCACAGCCAAAGAACACCATTAGCTCCACCCCATCGCTGGAGGCCAAGGCCTGGAATACGGGCTTGAAATACTGCACCGGATGGGTGAGCAGCACCGCCAGTCTTAGGGGGGGGGCGCTCATCGGCCCCCTAAGGGTTTGGCACAGAGCCGCCGGGCCAGTGCCACCGCGGCTAACCGATGGCCGTTGGCATTCCAATGGCCCAGGCCGGGTTGCTGGCCCGGGAAGCCATGCAGGCTTAGGCCCTGAGCATCCGCATGTTGTTGCAGAGTTAGCGCCAGGGGGAAATAGATAATCCCCAGGGGCTGCAGAAGCGCTTCCAGCTGCTGTTCCTTGGCAAACGGTTTGGCGGGCCTTTGGCGGCGATTGGGCCACACCTGTTCTGCGCTGGTGAGGCTGATTACGATAAGTTGTGCCCCTGAAGCTTGCACTTCTTGGTCCAAGCGCTTTATCAGGGCAGATGTTAAGGCCCAGCCGTTGGGGCTAGCGGTGGCTGCCGGTGGCGGCCCTTCATTTCTTTTGTTAGGTCTGATCTGGGGGACAGCGGGGTTGGCGGCCCGATTCTTGGCCGCATTCAGCAACTGCACCAGCCGGCTGTGGTCCACCAGCCAGTTGAGGCTGCGCCCTGGCCAGCTCTGGCGAAAGCGGCTGGCGGGCGATTGGCGGAAGCTGGTGTCGAGCTGCAGTTTCCCGCTGGGATCGAGCCGAAACACCGGTCGGTCATCCCTAGCTCTGGGGGTGTTGTCGTCGATGTCGTTGCCCAGGAACATGGCCAGCAGTACCAGCTGCGGTCGGTTTTGGCGCCCATTGGTTTGCCAGGTGAGCAGCTCCTGGCCGGTGCCATAGCCACCCACCCCAAAATTCATCAGCTCGATGCCTTTGGGGTAGGCGGCCGTAATAAGGCAAGGACGGGTGCCGTTCACCTGGTTCTGCAGCTGCTGCCACCAGGTTTGGTTTTGGTTCACCTGGAAGGCCTCACTGAAGGAGTCCCCCAGCACCGCCACCCGCAGGACCCCGGGTATCGGCTGGGCACTGTGATCACCGTCGCGGAAGCCAGCCCTGTTGATGCTCACCCAAGCACTGCCCTCCTGGGTCCACCAGCCCCTCGCCTCCGGTCGATGGCTGAAGCCCCTTACGGGGTCGTAGCGGTAAAAGGCTGGGCGGGCTATGCCCGCCAGCCACAGGCCCCCCTCCGCCAGCAGCAGCAGGATCACCATCACCCCCAGGTTGATGGCCAGCAGCCGTGCAAGGGCAAGTAGGCGGTTCAAGGCAGGCGGCCTCAGACTTGGATTATCAGAAAAGATTTCATCAGAACAGGGTGTAAATGAAGGGCGCCAAGGCCGAGCCTTGGGTGAACACCACCAAGGCTCCCAACACCACCAGGGTGAGGATCAGGGGGAGTAGCCAGAACTTCTTGCGTTCATTGAGAAATCCCCAGATGTCACCAAGAAGTTCGAACAGGTCATTCATCATTAGTAAGGGCTCGTGGTCAGAAGGGCTTGGCCATGTGACTGCCAGGACGCACCCGCGAGGTCAAACGGTAGCTGGCCGCTGCAGGATCAAGGCGCCGCCGCAGGGGGTCGTAACCCCTGGACCGCATCACTGCTCCCATGGGTGTGAACATCCCGTATAAAAACAGGGTGAGAATGATGCGGCTGTTAACCGCACCTAGGATCAAGCCAAGACGCATCC
>Ga0310319_10003_pt1 | contig 30370 bp, 45 predicted proteins | sample LakEriER1SmallC5_FD_195527 | JGI IMG/M metagenome (GOLD analysis project Ga0310319, IMG submission 195527) | Enriched freshwater cyanobacterial communities from Lake Erie, Ontario, Canada - ER10.Small.C5 (v2) (version 2) | ecosystem: Environmental > Aquatic > Freshwater > Lake | place: Canada...
AGTCGCGGTAGTCATCGGGGAAGCCATGGCGGTGGACGTTACCGACGTGATCGAGGATGATCGCCGCGGCCTTGCCCGGGGCTGGGCGGAGGACACGACCAACCTGCTGGAGGTAAAGGCCCTCTGATTGCGTGGGCCGCAGGAGAATAGCAACGGCAGAACCGGGGCAGTCGAAGCCTTCGGACACCACGTCAACGGTGACGAGCACCTGGAGCGAACCGCCGGCGAAGCGTGCGATCAAGGCATCGCGATCGGTTGTATTGCCTAGGAGGGTGGCTGCGCTGATACCTGCGGTATTGAAGGCATCGCAGACGGTGGTTGCGTGGTTGACGTTGCAGCAGAAAGCGATCGCGGGCTTGCCTGCTGCGATGCGTTGGTAGTGGCTGATCGCATCACCGGTCACGGTTGGCCTGGTCATGGCGGCCGCGGCCTGATCGTTGGCGTAGTCGCCGGCCCGGGTGCGGATGCCGGTCAGGTCTGCTACCTGCGGCGGTGCGTAGAGCTTCACCCGGGTGAGGTGACCGGCGGCCATGAGATCGGCAGTGGATGGCCCAAGGACGAGTCGATCGAACATCGCACCAAGGCCGCGGCCGTCTTGGCGGATCGGTGTGGCGGTGACACCAAGCAGCAGGCTGTCCGGCCAGTAGCTGATGACGTTGGCCCAGGTGTTGCTGATGGCGTGGTGGGCCTCGTCGATGACGATCAGATCGGGCTGCCAGTGTTGCTGCTGTAGGCGCCGGGCAAGGGTCTGGACTGATGCCACCTGGACGGGGTGATCCAATGGCTGGAAGCCGGCAGCGATGATGCCGTGGTTGACGCCGGCGTGGGCCAGCTTGGCGCTGGTCTGGCGGATCAGCTCACGGCGGTGCACAAGGATCAGCACGCGCCGGTCGCGGGCGGCAGCGGCCTGGGTGATGGCGGCCAGGATGATGGTCTTGCCGGCCCCCGTCGGCGCCACCAGCAGCGGCGCGTGGGCACCGCTGCGATAGGCCATCCGCAGATCGCTGATGGCCTGCTGCTGGTAGGGGCGAAGTTGCATGATGGGCGCCGATGCCATAGGATGCTATCGGTTACCACCCACTATGGACAACACCGCCTACCACGCCCACCCAGCGATCAGCAAAAGCCACCTCGATATGGTGAGCCGCAGCCCACTGCATTACTGGGCCGCTTTCCTCGATCCTGCTCGCCTGCCCCGGGAGGCCACGCCGGCCATGGCGATCGGCTCGGCCGTCCACACCCATGTTCTCGAGCTGGACCAATGGGATGCTCGCTACTGCACAGCACCGGAGGGCATCGACCGCCGCACCAAGATGGGCAAGGCCGAATGGGAGGTGTTCACCACCGCCTCCACGGGCCGCACGGTGCTCACCAAGACCGATGCCGATTTGGTGATGCGCATGGGCCGCGCTGTCTTCGGTCATCCTGCTGCTGCGATGCTGCTTGCCCTGCCCGGGAAGGCGGAGACCACGCACATGTGGACCGATGCTGCCACGGGCCTCCAGTGCAAATGCCGACCGGATTGGCTGACCGATGACGGCCGGTTGATCGTGGATTTGAAGACCACTGAGAACGCATCAGCGCGGGAATTTGGCCGCAGCATTTTGCAGTGGAGGTATTTTCTGCAGGCAAGCTGGTACCTTGACGGCATCGAGCAGTCCACGGGCACCCGGCCAGAGCAGTTCATCTTTATCTGCGTGGAGAAGAAAGCACCGTTTGCGTGCGCCGTCTATGCCGCCGATGCAGAGATGATCGCCGCCGGTGCCAAGACCGCCGCGCGTGACCTCGAGGTGCTCGCCACCTGCAAGGCGGCTGACGCATGGCCCGGCTACAGCGACCAGATCGAACCGATCAGCCTGCCGGCTTGGATGACGCCCGGCAGCACCCAGCAACAACCACCCACCGAGATCGAGCTTTACTGATGACCCAATCCACTGCTATCACCACCCAGTCCAGCGGCTCGGTGTTCTCCGGCATCCAGGCGTTTGAGGACGCCCAACGGATTGCCAAAGCCCTGGCCAGCAGCACGTTGATTCCGCCGGCGTTCCAGGGACAGCAGGGCTTTGCCAACTGCCTAGTTGCCTTGGAGATCGCAAACCGGATGCGCATCAGCCCGTTCCTTGCGATGCAGCATCTGCATGTGATCCATGGCCGGCCAAGCTGGAGCAGCAGCTTCATCATTGCGATGGTGAATGGCTGCGGCCGGTTCAGCCCGCTGCGATTTGAGATGAGCGGCGAGGGTGACAGCCTGGCTTGCTATGCCCGGGCGACGGACCTTGCCAGTGAGCAGGAGCTGAAGGGACCGACGATCACGATGGCGATGGCCAAGAAGGAAGGCTGGTCCACCAAGGCTGGATCAAAGTGGGCGACGATGAGTGAGCTGATGATTTCCTACAGGGCTGCTGCCTTCTGGGGGCGGCTCTATGCCAGTGATCTGCTGCTGGGCCTCCAGACCCAAGAGGAGGTGATTGACATCCAACCGGTGACGGTTAAGGCTGAGCTGCCGAGCCTGGATGATCTGAATGCCAAGATCACCAAACCAGTGGTGACTACTGAACCTGATGACGACATCTTCTGAGTTTCTGACCGACGCGCAACTGGCAGCGCGTTGGCAGATCCATCGCCAGACCTTGATCCGCTGGCGACGGCAATCAACCGGGCCGCCATATTTGCGCATTGAAGGGCGCGTGCTCTATCCCCTAGCCGAGGTGGAGCAATACGAAAAGGCCAACACCATCACCCCAAAGCAACCATGACTTTCAAAATCAAAGGTGCCATCTTCAAGAACACTGCCGAGAAGCTGCAGCAGCGGCTGGGCGACCGGTATGACGCCAGCAAGAAGTATCCCGAGGTTGATGGCGTGTTCGGAATCAAGGAGGAAGACCGGATGGCGTTCGCCAGCTACATCATGAACGCCGCAGTAAACGACAAAGGTGAGGTGCCGCTGCGGGTGAACGGGTACAACAACACCAGCCAGGGTGGGGTGAAGTATCTGGGGCTCACGATCGAGCCGGACTTCAAGACGCTGAAGGCGATCGAGGAGGCACTGCTGGCTGCTGTGCCACCTGCTGCTGCTGCTGCTCCGGCGAACTGCTCGGTGGTGGACGTGGCTCAGGATGATCTGTTCTGATGCAATGCCCTAAGTGCAGCCACAGCCGCCATGGAGTGAGGAGCTCCAACAGCCAGCTGCCAGACCAGGTGGTTCGGCAGCGAGTGTGCCAGGCGTGCGGGTGGATGTGGTTCACGGTGGAGGCGGAGGTAAACCGGTTTGCGATCGGGTGGTCTACGGCATCGAGCAAGCCGGTGCTGCGCGAGGCGGTGACGCTGGAGCTTGACTTTGTGCCACAGCTGCCGCCGGGCCGCCCACCACGGGGCCACATTACGAACTGTGACAGCAGCAATGATGCGCCACAGGTGGTGGGGGATAATTAGGGGACGGCCGACGAGGCCTCCCACCCACATCCCAAAAATGACCACTTCTAATGTCACCGCTGCCAGCACCAAGGCCGAGATCATTGACGCCGCATCCGAGCTGGTAGCAATCCAAGCCGAGACCATCACCGACTTGCAGGACCGCCAGCTGGTGCTCCTAGTCCTAGTCGGCATCCTGTCCGTCCTGCTGCTACTGCGAGGCTGATCCAAACACCCATTGCTGACGCATGATGACCATCAACCCATGGATCAACCGCGCCGCTGCCTTGTTTCTGCTGGTCGCCGTCTATGCCCTCGCCTACGACAACGCCAACCAGCAAGCCGCACAAGCGCATCACAATCACCCGGCTGCTCATCTGGGGCTGAGGCCATGACCACGCCCCGCCAGTTCTTCTTCCAGATCCGTTCAGCCAGCGTCATCGAGTCCATCACGGCTCACACGCTGGCCGAGGCCAAGCTGATCGCTGAGCAGTCTGGCTGGTTGCCGTGGTTCTCCCAGATGGAATGGCTAAATCCTGAAACCGTATTTAATCCGATCATCCATGACTAAGAGAACAGCAGCATTGATCCCATGGCAGTGGGATGACGAACTACCGACCAGCAAGCATGGCGAAGGTGTGAGTCGGCCGCGGCCGGGCATCACCACCCGTGAGTTTCGGCTGCTGGTCCTCAAGCCAAACGCGCAGCCGTTGACCTGGATCACGCGCGCGGAATCAAAGCGGCACGCGATCGGCTATGCGCAGGCCCGCTGGCCCGGCGCTGCTGTGGAGGTGGCGTGATGGGTGACGACATCCGCGCCAAGCTGGAAGCGTTGATCACCGACTCGAGCATGTTCCATGCTGGGCAGCAGGACGAGCGGTTGCGGCTGTGCCGGCTGATCGACATCCGACTGGAAGACCTAGGCAAACTGGTCAACCATCCGACCGTCCCAGCCCGCCGCGAAGAACTGCTCCACATTCGCCAAGCACTACGAGATCACCCATGACGCAATTTGTACTGGACAACCGCCGCCACGAAATGATGGAGTCGCTCTACGCCAAAAGTGGCCGCGCTGCCCTGGCCCAGGGGCACCCGCTGCGCTCGACCTACACGGGGTTGTGGCAGGAGTTTTGCCAGGACATCGGTCCGAACTTTAGGGATGCCGACTACGAGCAGCTTCACATTGACGTGTGCGAGGCGATGGATGACACCGGATCAATCATGACCCCAAAGCAGGCGCATCAGGCGATTGCCGTGTGCCGCGGTTACCTGCTGGGGAAGTGGGCATGAGGAGGCTCCTGCTGCTGCTGGCCATGCTTGCGGCGCCGGCCCAGGCCAGGACCGTGACTGCCACGGTCTATCACCCGGACTTCAACGGCCAGCCTGACTACTGCACGGGCCGCGCCTACCAGCACTGGGGCATCAGCGCCGCCCATCCATGGCTGCCCTGTGGCACCAGGGTCACGGTCACCCATCGCGGTCGATCACTGGTGGTGCCGATCCGTGACCGCTGCGACTGCAACAGCATCGACCTGTCAGCAGGTGCCGCCTATCGCCTTGGTGTGCCGCTTGATGGCACCGCTCGGGTGCAGATCGACCGATGACCCCACGCGCCAGCAACGGGATAAAAAACCCGAACTCCTTCTTCGACGCCAAGACCGTGCGCGAGATCCGGTTACTGCACCTCTGTGATGGCATCGCTGCATCCCAGATCGCGCGGGACCTAGGCGTCAACGTGTCCTGCATCAGCAGGATCGTGAACTGGAAAGCATGGGCACATCAGGATGAAGACCTGCGCGCCATCCCAAAGCCTGGCCATAAAGGTGGTGGTGATTACCACCAGCTGAAGCCTGAGGGTTACGTCAAGCCTGCACCTGCTCCTCGGATCACCTGTTGCAGCTGCCTCCATCTGAACGACAACACCGGCGTCTGCGACTTCGGGTTTCCTGAGAGCTTGACCTCGGCGTACACGTTCGCAGCGAAGTGCAGCGTCTACCAGGCCGTCGGCACACTAGAGGGATGAAAGCCTCGCATCTGGCCACCTTGACCTTCTGGGAGCGGCTGGCGGTTGCGCTGCTGGTGCGCAGCCCGCGGACCACCCTGGTGGTGGTGAAGGAGCGTGATACCTCGACCGTGTTTGTGTCAGCCGATAAAACCGACCCGCTAGCGGCTTACGTTATTTCAGGCCTCAACGATGACGAACCGGCCAGCATGGTGCTTGAGCGGCTGTATCACTCGGCAAGTTACGGCGAGGCTGAATGATCAGCCTGTACGGTGGCCAGTTGCTTTTGTTCTGCGACCGCGCTGACCGCACCTGGCACTGCCATGTGAACCTTGGCCCTAAGGCTGAGCACCAGGTGACGGCTGACACCGGCGCGATCCGTCTGCAGGATGCAATGCTGCGCGCGCAGTCGATCTATCAGATGGCACGCGCCAAGATCCGCCCGGACGGTGCACCGCGGATGTGCTGGGATTGCGTGCAATGGGAGGCAACGCGCAAGGGATGCAGTCTTGAGTTCCCTGAAGCGCGGCAGAGCGGGGGGCGTTTTGCGGCACGCTGTCAGCTGTTCGTGGCCGGTCGCTAGAGCTCGCCATACACCCAGCGAGCGATGGCCCATTCACGGGTTGATGTCCAGAACGGCTGCGGGCGGTACCAGTCCACCCAATGCTTGTGGCCCTTTTGGCTGTTGCACATGAAGCAGCAGCTGATAAGGTTCTCGCGGACGGTGAGGCCGCCGAACACCTTGGGGACAACGTGATCGAGGGTGGGGCTACGGCCGAGGTGTTCGCCGCAGTAGGCGCACTGGTAGTTCCAGGCTAGGTGGATCTGATCACGCGCCGAGCGTCGGGTGACCAGGCGGGTCTCGTCAATGTGTGCTTTGTCCACCGAGATCGAGCGGCAGGGGCAAGGCCTCGACTGAAAGGTCAAGGATGTCGTCGTCGTTGCCGATGTGCTCTGTGATGCGGCTGTAGAGATCAGCCGGCAGCTCGTCTGGGTCGGTGTCTGAGCGGTAGATCACCTTGGCGGTGATCTCGATCAGGAAAGCCTGCATGGGATGACCGCCGCTTGGCCAACCGTAACGGACGCGACGGGCTGGGCAGATGTGACGGATTGTGAACAGGCCGCCTTGAGCGGGGATGATGCGCCGCCGGTGGGGTAGGATTCACACATCAACCGCCACCGGACCGACCATGACCCAGCTCACCATCGACGACATCACCTACGAGATCCTCTCCACCCAGACCTTCGACAACGATCCCACCGTCACCCAAGTTTTTAAGACCAAGCGCCCCCGCGGTCGCCGCACCTACAACGTCTGGCTCCTGCGGGACGGCTCATACAAGGTGGCCAAGTTCTGAGCCCTCCGGGGCTCCCCGCCACCCAGACAGCAATGACCTACGCCGACCGCATCCGCGCCCTGGCTCACGTCCAGTCGCTTGAACTTGAGCTTGATGGCTGGTGCTGCCACCTGCACGCCGGGCTCACCACCGCAGCCCTGGGCGGCAGCGGCACCATCGTTGACCCTTGCATTCGCACCATCTGGTCGTTTGTGAAAGGGCAACCTTTGCCAGCGCAAGAAAACTAAACTTCGGCGGCCCTTCCCCCATGCGCAAGCTCGACCCCGAATACGACCACATCCCCGAGGACGAGGATGATGATGACCAAGACGACGACCGCGACCATCCGAGCCTGACGGCTGCCGAACGCAACCCATCCATGAAATGACCTACATCCTTGACCTTGGCCTGTGGCACGTCGGCCCATTCCCAACCCACATTGCTGCGCAGCATTGGGCTGAAAGCCATGGCGTTGAAAATTACCGGTTGATCCCACTGGATGATCCAGCAGAAGCTCCTGCTAAGGTCTACCGCTACCGTCACACCCGAGCAGATGCCGACCATTCGCCTGGCTGATGCCGCCAAGCACTACGAACAGCAACCGCATCAGCTGGCCGCCTGGAACGCCCTGCAGCAGGTGCTCAGCGCCAAGGAGGTGGAAGACTTCGCCGCCCTGTACCGCGCCGCCCCTGCGGTCAAGCCAGCCGCTACCACCAACCCGCTGAAGGTGCGGTGGCAGAGCCAGCTCGACAATAAATCTGGCACCGGCTACCGCGAGTGCTTCAGCTCGAGTTGCGCGATGCTCGCGATGCACTGGGGCAAGGTGGCGAATGATGACGCCTATAACGCGATCCGCAATCAGTACGGCGACTCAATCGATGCGCAGGCGCAGCTGCTAGCGCTGCGCAGCTTGGGCCTGAAGGCTAACTTCCACACCGATGGCACACCCGCCAGCCTGGAGGCTGAGATCGCTGCTGGCAGGCCGGTAGCCGTAGGCTGGCTGCATCACGGACCCGTTTCTGGCCCGTCGGGCGGAGGCCACTGGAGTGTGGTGATCGGCCACACGGCAACAGCATGGATCCAAAACGACCCAAACGGGGAGGCCAACCTGGCCGGCGGTGGCTACACCACCAACACCAAGGGCGCTGGCGTGGTCTACAGCCGCAAGAACTGGAACCCCAGGTGGATGCCCGGGGGAACTGGCGGCTGGTACCTCAGCGTTTTACCAGCGGGGTGACGACACCGGCCAGTATCTCGATCGCCCGGTAGAGCTTCACAGCCATCCTGCTGTAACGGCTCAGGGCCTCGTTGTCCTTAGGGGTGGGTGTGAGGTTGACGATCGCCACTGCTGCGCCATGCACGGCGATAGCAACGGCGATGTACTCAGCAATCTTGGGGCTCATGGGGTTGCGGTAGCTGCGCTTCAGTCTGTCATCCTTGCTTCAACCTTCGACACCCGCTGCTCGACTGAGTTGAGGCGGCTAAAGGTCTCCTTGCGATCAGCGCGGATGTCAACGTGAAGCTCCTCGAGGCGGGTGGCGACGTTCTCGACCGCAACGGTGAGGCGGGTGACCACCTCGCGGTTGGTTGTGTTGCCACGGATGGCGCCACCTGTGGCCATGACCAGAGCAGTGAAAGCTGAGCCGACCAGTGCGGCAATGACTTCGATCATGGCCAGCAGTAGCGTCAGCTCAGTTTAGCGCTAGAGCCCCAGCAGCGCCTTCAATTCCGCCACCGTGAGCCCAGATGCCGCCAAGCGCTCAGCAGGCGTCAGGGGCACCGGGGGCACGGGGATGGGTGCAGGGCTTGGACTACGCTGCTTCTAGGGCAGATAGCCGGGTTTCAAGGGATTCGATCTTGGCGATGGCTTCCTGGAGCGCAGCCGTCAGCAGCGGCACCAGCTTGGAGTGATCCAAGCATTGCGTTTTGATTGAACCATTAGGGTCAACAGCGTCTTTTTCGCCATCTACTGCATTTGGAAGTACTTCTTGGACTTCGTGCGCCAGGAAACCGGTTATGCGTTGCGCTGGCTCAGACTTAAAGTTGAACTCACAAGGCTTTAGTGCTTGCAGTCTGGCGACTGCTTCACTGACTGGGGCGACGTTCTCTTTAAGTCGATAGTCCGATGAGGTAGGGAATGATGTGGCTGTCGTTGAGGTGTTTATGCCGCCAATGTAAGTTCCATTGTGATAGTTAGCCAAAAAGTTTTGAGTAGCTGTTCCGCTGGAAGGTCGAGAGTTTGAAAGCTCAACTCCATAAGTAGCGCTGGCTCCGATACGGAGGCCACCACTTGAAGTTGTCCATCCTGCAGCTACACCGCCATTGAAGTCAATATCTCCGTTATTGCGAATCCTCATCCGCTCCGTAGGACTAGACGTGCCATCTGCCGTGGTAGAAAATACTAGGCGACCTGGCATGTCGTTAGCGCCGGGGGTGCCGTCTACATAGGCTTCAATTACTGCCCCTCTTTTTAGAGAAGTTCCGTCTGCTCCGGCAAAGTCAATTACACCAAGCCTGTCGCCGCTTTGAACAACGGTATTGGAGTTTAAACTTGTACCACGAGATTTGCCAAAATTTAGACTTGGGCCATTTGTATCATTGGAATCAATAATGATACTTTGAGCGGCACTATTGTAACCCAACCCTTCAATTTGTACTTGAGCGGGATCCGCATATCCAGCATTACGCGCACTAGACGTGCCAACTAACACCCTGCCGGAGCTGTCCAGCACGATGTTGTTGCTGCCAGAGCTGGGGTTCTTGAGGTTGGTGGTGGATAATGTGGACACTTAGATCACCTCCTGGGTGGCAACGAAAAGATAGTGTGTGCTCATGGGATCACTCGTAAAGGATGTTGATCGACCCGGCGTCGAACGTGTCGGTGCCGTTGGCCGTGGTGATGCGAACGCGATCTAGGGTGCCGGAGAGGGTCAAGTCACCAGCAGACAACAGTGTAAAGTTTGTTGCGTTTTTCATGACTCCAGACGCAACCCAAATGTTGGAGCCAAGAGTTGTAATTATTAGTTGCCCGGAAATTACATCAGCCGCTGCACCGCTATAAATTACAAAGCCTGAAGTGTTGCTTGTATTTGCTGGAGAGCTGCCATTTGGGAAGGAAGTGCCTGTTGCGTTGTACCCGGTGCTTGTAACGCCTGATGAAATACCTAATTGCACAAGTTTGATCGAGGCTCCACTTGTACTCACCCCGTTAAACATCACCGTCACGCGCTTCACCCAGCTTGGAATCCCAGTGAAGTCGATGCTGGTGCCGCTGGTGCTGGCCTGAGCCGTGCCACTGACGATCTTGTCGGCGTACTCCAGGCTGCCTGCGGTGGCGCCATTGCGGAGCACTTGGTACGCGCTGCCGTTACCCGTGGGCAAAGCGATGCTGTTATTCCCCGCCACAGCAGGAGCGGAAAGCTCAGAGTACCCAGAGGTACTGCCGTTAAGACGAACTGGGCTCAAGGTGTCACCTCCAGGGCAGCCTTGATTTCGTCAGGGTCAGCAGCGGCGTCGATGGCAAGCTGGACGTCGGCGTACTTGTCGCGGATGCCTTGGCGGGCGGCCTCGGCCTCAGCGGCGTCTGCGCCTGGGATCTGCTTGGCGATGATCTCGTCGAACGGGGCGAACGCTTCAGCCCGTTGTGCGCGGCGTTTATCGTGGCCGATCTCGCGGCACTGGTCAAGGTTGTGCTCGACGCAGCCGTCACCGATCACCCAGGCGTTGCGGAAATACCGATCGCTGGGGATGTCAGTAGCGTCAACGATCTCGTAGGTGACGCCGGGTGGCACATCCTTCAGCGCCAGCTCAACGGAGCCGGTTGGGACGATCACGGCAACACCGCCGGATTCGGATTGGTAAATGATGCGTGAGGTGGTCATGGTGGTTGTGGTTGTCATTGTTGGGGGTTAGCGGAAGATGGCGACGTTCAGTTCTGCAAAGTCGTAAAGGGAATTGCCTGCGTAAGACACGATCGCAATCGCAGACGTAGTTTTAGTAGAAGCACCTCCAGAAACAGTTCCCTTGATATTTGGACTGGCCGAGTTGGCGGTGGCTGAATAACTAGAAGACATGACCATAGTGCAATAATTCGCATCCGCCAACGCGGTTGTAAAGTTAACCGTGTAATCCCCAGTCCCATTATCCGTAATACTGCTCACGTTAAAACTAGCTTGGATCGCAACAGTGCCGGTGCCGTTAAAATTTACGAACGCCTTTGCCAGGCCGCTAGCTTGATCCGCACCAAGCTTTGCGGCTGTTACCGCATTAGCTGCAATATCATCAGTCGTGATACACGCATCAGGAAGGCCCCCGGCGCTGATGCCGGTTACCGTGCCGCTGCCGTTGATCGTGATTGGCATGAGTTACACCACCACCCAAGAGGAACCGGACGGAATCGTGACCGTCACGCTTGAGTTTATCGTACACGGGCCTGCTGTCACGGCGTTTTTGTTTGTGGTAAGGGTGTAGCTGGTGGTTACGGTCTGGCCATTCTCGTAGAACACATCGTCAGATCCTCCGCCAGTTGCGCCACCACCTATGGCGCCCCATGCAGCGCTTTTGTAACCCTCGAACGTATTAAGCGTGGTGTTGTAGCGGATCATCCCGTTGACTGGGGAGCCAGGCCGCTGCCCAGTTGTGCCATCTGGCAGCTCCAAGGCAGTGGTGGTCCCAAGGATCACGTCACCCGTGAACGTAGCGCCAGCCAGTGACGCCAGCCCAAGGTTGGTGCTGGCTAGCGTGCCAACAGTTGACCATGCTGAGTTCGCACTGTTCCTAATCTTCAGCAGCCCGGTAGTGGTATCAGCCCACCACTGGTAGGCATACATCGTCCCCGGCTCAGTGGCGCCGCTGTTATTGCTGACGATCGCGGCGAGCTGTCCGTTGATGTCGGAACGGACTGCCGCGCCGGTGCCATTTGCGCAAATATAGTCTGCTTGGGGGCTCATGCTCAGATCACTTTGCTTTCTATTCTAGCCCCCTTTGCCAAATCCAACCGCACTCCATAAGAAGTTCCTGCTGACGGCAGTGCCAGCACTGTTCCTGAAGATTACGTCAAAGCCCGTGCTCGTGACGTTAGTGACGTTGAAGAAATCGCCTTGTGACAGGTTTTGTGCTGTGATGCCGATGCTGGGCAGGCTGGTGTTGAGGCCACCCAGCAGGGCAGTGCCAGTAAAAAACGGCTTGTCGAACGTAACCGCATAGCTGGCTGCACCACTGGTAAGGGCCACAACCGACTGCTCAGTGCGCCGCTGGAAGGTGGCTTCATAGCCAAGCTGGTCGATCAGGATGTTTTGCGCTGGGTTGCTGCTGCTTAGCTCAGCCTTGAACTGGAAGCCGCGACCAAGGAACGTGCCATTCACGAACTCCTGCCAGCTCGACCATGTAGGTGAGCTAGCGGGGTTGTCTGGTGTGCGGCGCAGGTACAGCTTGGCATTTACTTGGTCGATGATGCCGCCATCCCAGTCAGACCATGAGTCCACTTCTGCGGTGCGGCTGTCTATTAGATCATTAGGGAAGAACCCAGCGGTAACAAAGAAGCGGCTTAGATCAAGTGAAAATATCGCGCCAAGATCAACCACGCTGGCAAACTCATAAGTACCTAGAACCTCGGTTGCACCAAGATAATCAAAGCTAGCGATCAGGTCAAAATCAACGACAGCATCCAGCAGCGTGTCACCATCAAGCGTTAGGGCATCAAACTCATCGCTATAAAACACATCAGTTTTGGTTCCTTGATAGGGCGGCGAATCCGCATCCTCCCGCCGGCTTTGCACTAGCAGGTTACCAAGTGCATCAGGAAAATCAACGATCACGCTGGTCTCTGTTGCTGATTGCCTGCCACCGTCATCCTCAAACTTAACCAGGATTTCACCTTCAACCAATGGCACGATCGCCTCAGTACTGACGCCAGCCTTTGCCGGTATTAGGTCAACACTGTTTGACCATGTACCTGTGCCATCGGTCAGGTTAGTGTGACGAATGTGAACACGTCCCCCTACTTTTACGTCAAGATCAACCGTTGGGTCCCACCGCAGGCGGGCACTGTTGGCGCTGATTGTTTCAATCGTTAGGTTTTCGACGTTGCCAGGTACTGCGGTCTTGCCGACTAAGTTAAATGTTGCTATAGCCGGGCTGCTAACACCGCCGATGCTGTTGATTGATTGCACCTTGATCTGCAGCGTGCCAGCATCTAATCCTTCGATACGGGTGCTAGGGCTGTTTGTCTCGATTTCTGACCAGTTGTTATTATTCAGGCGATAAATCACCCTATAGAATTGCACTAGTTGCAGCGGTGGCACCCAGCTAAGCTCAAATGCAGTGCGGACGTTCTGGCCGTCTGTGTATAGGTGCTCAACGCCGGTCAGGCTGGTAGGTGACTGAGGCAGTGCGGACAGGTTGGTAATGTCCCGCGTTGTCAGTTTGATGTCCGATTCAATCGCTGCATAGATGCTGCTGTTGTATGCCAGTGCCGTGCAACCATAAATGCCATCTTCAGATTCGGCAACGCTGATGATACGGAACTGCTGCGTTTGCAATCCGGTGTCTTGAATGATCCAGATGCTTTGCGCATTTGGTGCCTCGCTAAATGCACTGCTAACTGTGACCACACTGCCGCTGAGGCTGTTGATGCTCCGCGCCTCGACTAGGCCAGTGGGTAGCAGGACGTTGATAGTAGGCGAGCCGCCGAGCGTGATACCTGTTGCATCGTCTACTGTCACGGTGGTGGTGGTAGCTGCACTGATGCGACCGCCGCGCCTTGATCCTGCCCTTAGCGGATCTGAAACGTCAATGACGGTGCCAGGTCGTAGCACGATTCCTGAATCAATCGAAACTGAAAATGTGCAGGTTTCAGTTAGGTTCTGCTCTGATAGCAGCGCCCACTTACCAACGCGATGCGCTTGCCCCTGGGAGTAGCATCCAACTGCCTTGATGTCTTTATTGATGATGCCGTACTTTGCAACGGCTACTGCATCCTCTACATATTCAAAGGACACCTCACCTAGGTTGTCGTAACTTTGATACGCAACCGTGGCAGTAGTGTGTCGTGCTTTTTGTGATGAACCGCTGTAGTTAAACATGCCATCAACTACGTTGGCTGGGGTTAGCAGGTATTGCGGATCTGACGGCTTGTCCTGTAATACCACCATCGACCCTGCGCCGTAGTAGGCGATCCCACGGAACAACGCGACAAACTCCTGGATGACGTTATAGACCTCATCCCTGCTATTTAGTAATACATTGCAGCTAAACCGTGGCTCCAGGCCGCCGCGTCCATCACTGACCAGTTCGTTGCAGTATTGGCTGATGGTAAAGAAATCGTACCGATCCAAGCTGCTGACAGGAATTGATGCGCCATAGCGGGTGTTGGTCAGCAGATTCCATAAACACCATGCAGGATCTGATGTCCAGGTAGCAGCACCAAAGCTGCCATTCCATACGCCGCTGTAGGTAATGCGGCCAAGGTAAGTGGTCGTATCAACAGTGGCGTTACTGGGTAGCTGCACCTTGATGCCGCGCACCAGGTACTTACGGGCGGGGATGCCTTTAAACTGACGACTGTCAAAGCGTAGTCCTACGAGAGCACTGTTGGGATACCTAAACTTCTCGTCAATGATCTCGGTATAGCTGAACCAGAAAGTACGGTTCTGACGGCGGGCGCTAGTCTCGTCTGCACTGATGCGCTCTAAGCGAATGTCAACAGGAAACGCACCAACAAGGTCAATAATATAATCACGCTGGTAGGAGTTAGTTGTCTTGCCGCTGATTGTGTCCTCAAAGATCGGTGTATAACCGCCGCCATTATACTGGACTCGGCAGCGGATGCTGACGGTATGGCCGATAATGTCGCCATCGTCTTCGATGATCTGCAGTGCTGGTACCTGCACCGTGATGCGTGCGCGATCCACGTCTGAGTCTGTAATCTGCCGGGTGACGGATGCAACAGCCGTAATCTCAACGCTGACGGCTTGCTCTGACTCGATGCCGTTGGTGTCAGGGATGTAGCTCTGAGCTTGCGTGCCGGTGCGGGTGACCACGGTGTAGCCGGTAAAATTATCCGTACCGCCACTGCTTTGAACTGGCGTGCCATCCAGGTAGATGCCCTGCACTCCGTCTTCAATGCCTTGGATTTCGCCCTCACTGATTAGGTCGAGGACGCTGGCGAACTGAACGGATTGCAGGCTGTCATCAGTCTCTGACGGAACATGGGTGCTACCGCCGCCGCCTTTGCCACCGCCGCCACCGCCTGCACCTTGCACCACTCCAAGTCCAGCATTGTGGACACGGATGCCGCCGGCGATGAAGGTATGGTGGCCTTCTACCGTCAGGTTGTAGACCGTGCCAGCGGGCAGTTCTTCGCGGCTGACAATAGGCCGCAGGTGGTTGCTCTCATCCACTAAGCAATCATCAGCACCCAGGCTACCGATCGCAACAAAAGCATTGAACTGATTCAAAACCCAATGATTTGGCGTTGCGTCCAGCGATGCGCCGCCCCATAACTGGTAGCGATAGACGCGCTCGTTTAGGTGCTCATGCACCTTCAGGATCGTCGCATCGTGCAGCGTACCTTTGTCGTCGAAACTTAAGACTTGATCGCCAGCTTGCAGCTCATCAATGCGGCGCTGCCCATCAGGCGTGCGCACCAGCGTGTGCCCTAGGAAGCAGCCACCGCCGCCACCGCCGCCGCCTGCACCTTGGATTTCGATCATTGTCATTTTAATTGCGCTACATCAAGGCCGCTAGATAGAACAGCCGACCCAACAAAGGCACGGCCATACACCAGTGGGACTGGCAATCCTTGCTTACTGGTATTGACGATGCCGCTAAAGCTGAATGATTCCAAGCGTGCTGCTTCCTTACCGCGTTGCAAAGCCGAGATGTCCGGTTGCGGGGACAACATCTGAGCCACGCCGCCAAAGATTAAAGCGGCCCCAACGCCACCAAGGGCGACAGCAGCCGTGCCGCCGATCAAACCCAACCCTGCGCCACCAAGACCTGCGCCCAATCCAAGAAAGCCGCCAGCAGCGGGACCAGCAAGAATTGCGAGCGCAACCAAGCCGATACCAGCCAACACGCGACCAAAGCCACCGCCTGCACCCGCTACCACCGGAGCAATGCTGAACACGTCGCGCTCAGACCACGGCAATACCGCCAAGCTGGCGTCCTCAGGCGTGATGCGTTCTTTACCGACAGCAACGCGGAAGCCCATCCCGGCTTGCTCAGAGTCGATCAGCCATTTATCCAAGCCGGGAAAATTGACGCACAACGCTTTGATCGCCTGCGCTGGCGTGTCCACCTCGAACTCAAAGCGACACTGCCCAAGCTTCTTGCGGAGTGCGCCGTAGACCTTAACGACTTTCATGCCGCAAGACCATGGCAGTACTCTTCACATAGTAGCCGCCGAACACGTCGCGACTGCTGAGGCGTCCCTGCACATGATGCAGGATCTGCTGGTCGCCTAGGTAAATCGCGGCATGGTTAGGCAGCCCTGAAAACAGTTGCATCAGGATGGCATCGCCGTACTGCAGCTCCTCAAATGGCACCTGCCGGAAACCTTGCGATTTGTATCCCTCAACGTACAGGTTTTCACCGCGCTCCCAGAAGCGGTCACGCCGGTCAAAATCTGCCATCAACAGGTGCCATTCACGCTGATACCAGTCCCGCACCAGCGAGTAACAGTCCACCATGCCAAAGACAAACTCGCGGCCAACGTATGGCAGCTCAAACTCCTTTGGCTCGCAGCCGCCCCATGCCTCAGTCTTAGGGTTAACGATCAGCCATGGCAGCCCGCTGTTGTTGCAGCCGATCTGATCCGCTACTGATGGCTCGGGCTGCGTTATCGGGTGGCTATGGACCACGGCAACAATTTCGCCTAGATCCTCGGCTGCTGCGTAATCCGTTGGATCTAGAACAAAATGCTCGTCAGGTGTCGCAGCGATGTTGCGGCATGGGAAGTAATGCCGCCGGCCTTTCAGCACATGGATGAGGCCGCATGACTCACGGGGATCCTCAGCCTGCGCGTGCGCCAGGATGTCTGCTTTGATGGTATCGGTCAGATTCATTGCGTCAGGCCAACACCAGGGAAGGAACCAAATGGTAGTTCTGATGTAGCACCGAACCGCAGTTTGCAGCTACCCACCCGTTTGCCGCAAACATCCAGTGCCAGCGTAGCCACCACATCATCATTGATGTCAAAATAGCTGCTGCCAGTGTACCCGCATTCAGCGCCACGGTATTGCCACTGGCATACGTTAGCAATGATCTGCCGCTGAGGCAACATGACACCAGCTAGGTCAAACTTGCTAGCTAGCTCAAACTCAACCAGATCGCGGTTTTCATTTGACTTGCGATCGACATACCAAATCTCAGTCGGGAAACGTGCGTTAGGGTCAGCATTAGCTTCACCATCAAGGAACTTCTTTAACGTGCGGATACGACGCACCGTGGCACCACCTAAGTCGTTGCCTGCAGTTTCTGCATTTACCAGCAGCAGCAAGGCCGTAATGTCTCCGAATAGGTTGCTGACCCGTAGCGTTGGACGCGGCAGGCTGCCGGAGCTGCTGTAGTCAAAACCCGTGGCCTCAACCGGCAACCTGATGTAAGTGTTGCTGGCAAATACAATGTTACCGGTCACGGCTGCATTGACGCCATTGTGCCAGTAGTAAATCGTACTGGCGCCATGCAATGTGGCATCAAGCTCCAGCTCAAACAACTCGATAATTGCATTCGGACCTAGAACCGCTAGCTCTTCGTAGACGCTGCTGATCGCTGCCCATGTGACGCCGCCGTCTGCAATCGTGCTGCCGATGTCCGTTGGCCATGCCGGTTGTGTGGCCGCGCTGGTGCCAGCAACCGTGCAACGAAACACCAGGCCGCTGGCCTGTGTGGTCGTAGCGCGAACAATGTTGCCAACAGCGTAGGAGTTGCTGGCTTGCCATGCGGTATAGGCCATTAGGGTTCAAATACCTCTTCAAAAGTGGCGCTGATGTTGTTGAAATTGCAGCTGACTTGGCTTGTGGTCCAACTGCGACAAATCCATTTGCCGGAGTAGCTATTTGGATCAGTCCAGTCAAATGACTCAACTGCATTACGCGCGCGCAGAAAGGTCAAGATGTTGTCGCGTTCGGTGTCATCTCGATTGCTGAACTGTAGTGACCATTTCTTTGGATCTGTGTTTAACCCATAAGCAAGCCGTTGTTCGTAGCCGTCACCAAAACGAACGCTTTTAACGATTGGCTGCTCTTCTAAGTCAGCGGTGAAGCTAGGCGTGAAAGTAAAGGTTGCCATCAGCGTGTGGTTGCGAGGAGGCCGCCAGGCCGTTGTTGTTTGACGATTTCAGCTTGCACCGCAGCGCCGAGCACGCGGCCAAGCTGGTTGGCATTAGGACCGTCGCCCTGCACGCTCGAGCCAGAGGCATCGACGCTCACGTTGACGGTTGTGCCACCGCCGCCCTGCATCGCCACCGGGATGCGCCGGCCATCAGGAAGCGGCACATATGCTTCAGGCCTGGAGCCTTCGCCAAACATCGCAAGCTGGGGGGACCTGGCGATGCCACCTGATGCGTACTTGTTGAGAGGCATCAGACCGTCGCCGGTCATGATGCCGCCGTTGGCCAAAAATGATGTCCCCGAGAACGATGCAGGATTAAAGCCAACACCGCTAGCGTTGAACTGCGTAAACCCAGCGCCGCCACCTGCGAGAAAGCCGCCACCGCCGCCACCGTCAAAGCCAATCGCCTGCATGATTTGCTTAAGGACTAGCTGTTGAATAATCATCCTTGATGTCTCCTCAAGAATGCTGACCGCAAACTGACGGAAGTTTGCAGTGCCAGTGGTTACCAGCGAAACCAGCGCATCTTCAATACCCTTGAAGGCTTGCTGACCAAGATTAGATAGCGCATCACGCATCGTTCCAATCTGCTCGATGTAGCCAGTCAGCCCATCCTTTAAGCCGCCCATGATGTCGTTGTTGTATTGCAATGCCCGCGCATTCTCATACACCGACTCAGTGGCTTTGTCGATTGCTTCGCCTTGGCTGGCGTAAAGCTCAATCAAGCCTTGATCACGCACTGCTGCGGCTTCTGTTGTTCTAGCTGCGCCTAGCTCTTTAATCTTATATCGCAGGTCTTCAAACTTTATTCCTGTCTTATTTGTAAACTCATCTGCTTTTTTGAATAAAGTTTCTTGCTCATCTTGTATTGCGTTTAAGTTTTTTTGAAACGCGTTTAGGATTTGATCAACAGGATCGGCTCCTACGTCTTGCGTTGACAGACTAATGTCTCTGATTTGTTTATTCAGATCTTCCGTTAAATCTTTTGCACCTTTTAGCCCCTCGTTGTATCGCCTAACAGCACGCTCCTGCTCAGTAGCTGCCTTCCTAGCTGCTGCTGCCGCTGCTGTATCGGCTGCGCTAGTGTCGAGTGCTGCCGGGCGGCCTGATGCCTTTGCCTTAGGTGCTGCTGCTGATCCAAATGCCAGCTTGTTCAGATCAGCAATACCTTGCTTTGCTTCTGCAAAGCCACTACTCACGCGCGTGGTGATGGTTTTGAATGCACCGGCAAAATTGCCAGCCAATGCTTGCTTTACTGCTTCCAGGTACGCAACAATGTTTTTAATCAGGATGTCCACCGCTTTAACTACGGTGTAGATCGCCACGGCAATGCCGCGAACGGCGAACTCAATAACCTCGAATAGCGCTTTAAAATCTTTTTCGGTGTTGAAGAGATCGCTAAACACCTCAAGGATCGTTTGCAGCGCTGGCAGCAGTCCGGCGGTTAGCTCCAGCGCAAACCTCCCCGTCTTGACGACTAGCTCGGTTAGCGATTCGCCAAATAGATCAGATCGCGTTGTGAAGTCCTCAAACTCCTTCGTGGTCAGTTTGGACTTGAATTGCTCCAGGCTGGCCGCGCCTTGATTCAGCAGCGGGATCAGGTCAGCACCGGCTTTGCCAAATAGCGCAACTGCTAATTCTGCCTTCTTAGCACCGTCCGGCATGTCAGCAAACCGATCGGCGATTTGCTTCAGCGCCTTGTCAGTCGGCACAATTTGACCATTGGCATCTTTGACGTTGACGCCTAATGAATGAAACTTCCGCGCTAGGTCTTCGTTGCCCTCGGCCGCCTTGACTAGGTTTATGTTGAGCTTGTTCAGTCCTTTGCCAAGGGTGCCTAAGTCCACGTCAGCCACCTTAGCTGCGTTGCCAATGGCGAACAGTGCGGCGGCAGACACGCCAGTCTTTTGCCGCAAGTCGTCAAGCTCACCGCCTGCGTCAATCGACTTCTTCACGATGGCGCCTAGGCCAGCCACAATAGCGCTGCCGGCGATTGCTGCACCGAAGCCAGCCACCGCACCCTTCAGGTTGTTGAAGCCCAGCGCAGCGTTCTTGGCCTGGCCCTGGAGGCCCTGCAGCGAGTTGCCCAGCCGGCGGATGTTGTTCTCGCCCTGAACGTCCGCCTTGATGCGAAGCAGTGCGTCGAGGTTCATCGCCATGTCAGCTGCCCCGCGAGTTGATCGTGACCATCGCCGCTGCCTCCATCACCTGCAGGTCCTCCAGGAGCGCACGTTGGTCCTCCACTTCGTACATCATAAACAGCCAAGCCACTGCCGCATAGTCCAGCCCGAGCACGCCGCTCATCGTGGTACGCCACTGCGTCTGGCAGCGCAGGAACATGACCATCGCTGGCCAGTTCTCCTCCCACACCTCAAAGTCATCGCTGCGGTCTTGCTCTGGCAGTACCAGGCCAAGCACTGCTGCATCAGCTTGCGTCTCATCCTTGACGCCGCCGCCGGCCCAATGCTCGGCGGCCTCTGTCAGTTTTTTCTCTTGGCTCCCTTGATGCTGTCCATGTAAGCCTTGAGCACCGCTACCGCAAGGAAGGGCACCTCCAGCAGCTGATGCAGTGCCTTCTGGCTGAAGGGGATCTCCTTGCCATCATCACCGGTCACACCTGACCAGCCGACCAGAAGATCGGCGGCCATCTCAGTGATCCGCTCAAGGTCGCCTAGGTCCTCGAGCTTTTGCAGCTCAGCCACCATCGGCCCAATCTTGCTCTGTGGATGGCGCTTGAACTCACCGTCCAATGTTTGCCGTTCATGGCGACCACCATCGACGGGGATGTCAAAGGTGATCGGCCAGACGTAGGTGTCGGACTGCTTCAGAACAAACGCCATACAGGAACTCAGTGGTTTAGGTGAAGGCTAGGCTGACCTCGTTGTTGCCAGCGCTGGTCGGCACTGCAATATAGGGGATGTTGAGCATCTGGATGCCGTCCTGGTCGGCGTAGGTCGGGCCGCCTAGATCCGCTTGAGCTGCTGTAAAGGTCAAAATGTTGCCAGCAGTCTGACCATGCTGGAACGTTAAGTTGCCAGTGGCAGTAGCGATCGCAGCTGCAAAGTAATCCTTTGAAGCAAGCAAAGGTGCCTCGATCATGACCGTGCCATTGGGGGCGCGGTTAGTCAGCAGGATTTCTTTGGAGCAACCGACCAGCTCGCGGTAGACAATTTCATTGGCAATATCAAAGCTAAACGACTGTAGGCAACCGGCATAGCTAAACAACTGGAAGGCACTTGTGTTGGTTTCTTTGAAGATAACAGGAGTGGCTTGGTTGCTGTAGGTCGGTGTTAGTTGCGCTGTGTCAGTAGGCGCGTTGTAGATGCCGGTGAAGGTAAAGGAGATCGTTGGGATCTGACTAACTTCGCCAGAAAGCGTGAACGTGCCGCGAGCGCCGGTGATCTTGTGGAGAATGCCATCGACGTTCATGTACATGGTCACACTTGAGAACGATGAGCTCACAGGCGCATACGTCACCGAGGTGCTGATTACAACGGTCTCAGACAAGCCACAGGACTTCAGCAGCGGGCCATAGGCTGGAGCGGTGCCAGCGGTGCCGGAGCCGGCCATCTCAACCTCGAAGGTCATGCTCACCCGCGTCTGAGCAAGCAGCTGATCTGACGCACCGAGATAGGGGCGCACTAGATCGCGGCTGACTGTTTCCGCTTCCAGTGGTGTGATTTCGAGATTACGAACCAAGATCGCATTGGCGCCAGTGGGCGTCGGATCGGTGCCGTAGGTGGATTCAATCTTCGCCACGATCAGGCGTTTGCGAGTCAGGAGTGGCATCGGTCAGGACCTCAGTTCTGGTTGCAGGGGATGGCTCGGTGCGAGAACCCTCGAGGAGCCTGCGCTTGCCGGTTTTGGGGTTGACCAGGTAGGTGCCACCCTGGCCGTGGTATTCGTCTTCCATGCTAGCGGCTCCTTACGTTGTCAAGTTTGCCACACTCGTGCGATAGCGCACCAGATAATCCATTGTGATCACACCAGCGGGCTGGTCTGCTTCCTGCAGGTCAAAGCTCACGTTGATCGGCTGCACGTCGATGGCATAGCCGCCAAGGGTAAGGTCGGCCATGATCTTCGCGTGCGCGCTTTCGATGATCGGATCCGCCACCTGATCTGGGATGGCACCGCGCACGATGATCGCCACCCGCACCGTCAGGCTCCAGTCCAGCGTCGGCAGCGAGGTGTTCTGATCCGCTGAATCACTGACCGGCTCGACCACGATTGCGGGGCTCTCGCCGCGGCTGATCGGTTCCACCCTGCTGCGATAGATCCGCGTGCTGACACCCGTGGTCCCCGTCAGCGCAGTACGGACTGCGGCAATGATGGTCTCGCGCTTCGTGGTCATGTCTTCTGCAAAGCGATCTGAACAATTTTGCCATCATCCAGCAGCATCGCCTCCCGCACCGTGTAGGCCACAGCATCAACCGTGATCGCATCGTTGCGGATCAGGCTGCCGAAGTCAGACGCCTTTGCGGTCAGTGTGTAGTCAGTGGTCAGCACCATCCCATCACTGATCACCTGGCCTGGCATGTCAAGGATGCCCAAAGCAGTAACGGCGCCAGCTGTGCAGCTGACGCCGAAGTCTGCAAGGAAGATGCTTAGGTCTTCCGTAAACGCCATCAGCTGTACTTCTTAGAACCCAGGCCGGCGATGGTCACAGCGCCGGCACCAGTGCCGCCTGCAACCGTTACAACTGCCTTGATAAACCGCTTCATGTTGTCAGAGTTGACCGAGATCTTCTGAACCGATGCGGTGTTGGCAGTGGTGATTGTAAACGCGCCGCCGGTCACATCGGTGTAGGTCCCACCAGACGTATCAGATTCGGTCAGCTTGCCCAGGTAGGTAACGCCAGCGCTACCAGCCTCAGCGCAAAGGATCACAGCGATGTCGCCTTCATAATCCACCAGGTCGATGGCGGTGCTGGCGGTGACAGTAGCTGTCACCACATCATTGGGCAGGAAGTTTAGGACCTCAGTTTTGGTCCCAAGATTTTGAATGGTCATGGCTTAGTCCTCCGTCTAGGGGGTTGTGGTTTTGATGCAGGCTCAGGCTGGAATGCCTCAACCGTTTCGACTGCCGCCTTGACAGTCTGGATTGCTTTGCCAATGCCGATCAACAGCCTGGCGTCAGACGGGGAGGCCTCGACGACCTCCCCAATCCGAACTACCTGGCCCGCCAGCATGGTTTGCCGTAGGACCTCGATCAACATGATCAGAGGGTGTCGTTGCCGCGGGTGAAGGATTCAGGATGGCGAACAGCGATGTCCACGTCCTGCATTGCCACAACGCGCACGGTGCCCGATGTGCTGTGGGTGTAGGGGTCCACCATCAGATCCAGGCCGGAGAAGTAACCAATGACCAGATCGGCGAAGTTGCCGAACCACAGATCACCAGATGCCACCTGGTTGGACAGCACACCGCGGTAGCCGTTGACCAGATCGCCTTCCATGACGAACAGGCCGGAACCTGTGTCCTTGGCTTTGGTCTTGAGGCCACCGCGCATAGCAGCGTTCATCAGGTAGACAGGGCTGCCGGCTAGTGCGTTGGCGGTTGCCACGTCGCTCTCAAGCGCCACCACCTCAGCGAAGGTAGGAGTGCCAGCAGCAAAGTCTTCAGAGCCGACGCCGGTGGTCAGCTTGAGGCCCAGGGGCTCGCTGTTGGAGCCGGTGCCGTAAAGACCAGCCAGGTCGATCTTGAGAGCAAGAACAGTGGCCAGGTCGGTGCGGATCATGTTCTCCACGTCGATGCTCGACTGGAGCATCAGGCGGCGGCTGTAGTCAGTGAAAGCAGCAACCGTCTTGGGGGTCAGGCTCACCTGATCAATCGTCTGCTGGCTCTCGGTAGGAGCACCAGATTCAGCCACCCAGTAGGCGGTGCCAGCACCGGATTGGCGGGGGATAGCAACGTTGCCGGTTAGGCCCGTCAGCACGGTGGCGCCAGCTTGATCCAGTGCCGACGCATTGCGCAGCAGGTCGATGAAGCTGCCAGCATCCAGATCAGTAGCAACCAGGTTGCCACCAGCTGAAGCGGTGCCGACGTTCAGGTCACGGCGCAGCACATCCTGAGGGATGGTGATGCCACGGCTTTGGCGGCCGAGCTTGACAGCTGCGGCATCAGATGCCTCGATCTCGAAGGCAGCGGCCTCGCGAGCAGCGCGATCGGTAGGGTTGGCGAGATAGTTGATGGCACGCAAGAAGGAGAACCGGCGGCTCTCCTGTGCGCTAAGGCCGATTTCCGCGGCGCTCATGTTGACGGTCTCCTGGGGTACGTTGAGTTTATCGAGCACAGCAGCGCGGGCCTCGTCGATTGAACGACCAGACTCCACAAGCTGTTGGCCGAGATCGGCCATGCGGTGCTTGGTGCAGAGTGCACTGATGCTTGAGATGCGGGTGCGCTCAGCCTCAACGGCTTCGGCCCGCACCACAGCCAGATCGGGGGCGGTGTTTTCCATTGGTGGAAGTGGATCAGGGGATGGTGCTGCCGAAGCAGCGTCTGGTGTGGGCACCAGCGATCGGCCAATGCCCACGGTGTTGTCAGCAGGTATTGAGACCACTGAGATCTCATAAGGTGACCAGGCAGTAGCAACATAGTCGCCGCTGCCTCGCTCTTCCATCTTGTCGATGGAGTAGCCGAAGGAGACGTTTCGGAGAACGCCATCCTTCACATCGCCCAAGATTTCCTGGGCGAAAGCATTGCGGCTAAAGCGCACCCGGGCATAGCCGCGGCGCTTGTTGCCGTCGATGTAGGCACGCTCAACCACCCCGATCACACGCTCTGGGTTGTGGTTGAACAGCAGGGGCGCACCATCATTCAGGCGGGTGAGATCAGCTGCCTCGGCTTCATGGCTGAGGATCTCGTTGCCGAAGTAGCGGGCAACGGGAAACTCAGAGCTGAACGGGAAGTCATAGGTGCGCTCCTCCACCTCGTCGAAGGTGGTCAGCTCGCTGCGCTTGTAGCGACCTTCCAGCGACCGCAATGATGCGATCTTTGTCAGCGTTGAGAACTTGTGGCCCACGATCGTCTCGGTCGCCTCCCACCCTTCATCGCCTTCGCTGTAAATCCTGATCAGCGCAGCCGGATCTTCAGGGGTTGCATCAAGGCTGAACTCAGTGCCAGGCACATTCAGCGAACCTTCTCGCATCACGCTTTCGATGCGGCCCCGTGCTGTGCCGCCGCTGGAATCCCACTGAACGAAATCGCCCTCGCTCAATTCATTAGGCTCAGCCCGGTTGCTAGCCATCGCGCGATCTTCTTGCAATGCCTTGATTCTATCGGCTTTCGCGTCAGCCCATACCTGGCCAGCATCGCCGCCCCATGCCGCCCATGCCACACGGCCTGGTGATGGGTAGCCGTCCTCATCAGGGCTGAACCCTTCGCCCTGCTTGTCCACCTCATGCCGCGCGAACCATGCCGACATAGCGATCACGGTGTCAGGGCTCAGCTCATCACCCGACAGGATCTGGCTTGCCCTGCCTGCTGCTACATCGGTGCCGCCTGGCTCGCCGTCAGCCTTCCACCCGCGGTAGCGCTCCGCCTCCGTGCGCATCCCATCGGTAGGCATCAGGTCAATCTCAGTGCCGTTGACGTTTGCCATCAATCTTCCTCCTCCTCGAGTGGATCCTCGAGCTCCGACGGATCCTCATATTCTTCTTCTCCCGCTGGCGGTTCTGTGTCTTCAAAGGCAGGCTGGCCACCCATCTGCATAAATGCCTGTGACGCGCCGCTACCGTTCACCTCGCTCGGGTCAGTATCCAGCACAATCTCAAGCTCATCAAGCCTGGCCAGTTCTGACTGACGCTGCAGCAGCACGTCATCCAGATCACCGCCCTGCTCGCTGATCACCTGCGCCAGCGTCTTGAACCCGCACCTAACAGCCGTCTTGTAAGCATCCACCTCACGCTGCGGATCCACCCACTCCCAGCTCCTTGGCACCCACTTGCTTGCCCGGTAGCGGTCGGGGTTGGTCTCGTAGCTAGGCAGGTTCAGCGCACCGCCGAGCACCGCCATCTCAAGCCATGCCTCAAAGACCGGCTGGTGGAAGTTCTCAATCATGTAGCGCTGCAGCACTCGATAGGCGTCGCGCTCCTCGAGCAGGCTCAGCCTGCTGCTGCTGTAGTTGCTCTGGCTGTAGTCCTTGCTGATGCTCTCGAAGCTCACGCCAATGCCAGCCGCCACGGCCCGCAGCATTGACCGTGTAAACGGCTCCAGCTGCCCATCAGGTGAGTTGAGATCAGGCACGCTTACAGATTCGCCAGGCTGCAGGTACTTGAACACACCAGGCTGAAACTCACTCACCCGCTCGCCTTCATAGACCGCATCACCCATCAGCTCGCCCTCGGGGCTGGTGATAAATCCCATCAGCGCACTGCTGGCCCGTGCACGCACCAGCTCGGCCTCCTCGTAACCCTGCAGCATGTGAAGCCGCATCAATGCCGTAGCGAACCAAGTGACGCCCCTGGTCTGGCCCGGCCGCTCTGGCAGGAACAGGTGGATCACCTCATCAGCAGGCACCCGGAGCTTCTTGCCACTTGACCGCGGGTTGCCCGCATAGGCATCGCCCGGGTGGTTGGCGTAGAAGTGATACGCCTGCGGCCGCAGGTAGCTATCAACCTCGATGCCCATCCGCACCGTGTTACCGCTCTTTGCCTGCGGCACGTCGTCATCAATCAGGTAGTCGGCCTCGAGGATCTGCAGCGCAAACGGCACCTTGCTGTCACCGAATGGTTTGCGGATCATCCGCACAAACACCTCACCCGATTCGGCCATGCTTCGAGCCAGCAGCCGCTCGATGTCATGGAAGCCCAGCAGACCGCTCACATCACAGCGGCTTTTGTGCATCCACCGCTCCCATTGCTCATGTACCTGGCCGTTGATCGCCTCATCCAGCCGGCCACCGCGCAGCATCTTGATCTGACCTTGATGCCGGATGCCATGTCCGATCACGTTGTTCTGGATCGCCCGCACCGCCTGCTTCGCATAGTCGTTGTCACGCACCAGCTGCCGCGCACGGTTGCGCAATGCCTTAAAGCTTGACTTGATCTCGCTGTCGGCGCTGGTGCCGCTCGTTACCCAGTCAGCCGTCAGCCGGCTCATCCGTGCGCCCTGGTACGCGCGCCGCTGTGGCTTCACCGGCTGAAAACCCATCGCCCGGAATAGTCGCGTGCGCAATCCCATCAGAACCTCACGAACAGATTGAACGGATTGCCAAGGCCATTGGCGATCAATGCCGCTGCCTGCTCACGCTTCACCTCAGCCTTCAGCTTGCCCTCAAGCTGCAGCAGATCGGTGAGCTCCATCTTCTTCAGCCGCCTGGTGCCGATCGTGTACTCAGCCACCGCGCCGCCGCTGACCATCGCACGGATCGCTGCCTGCACCGCAGCAAGGTCCTGCTGCACCTGTGACCGGCCGTCAACCGCTCCAGGTGTGCCGGTGTAGGTCAGCGCCGCTAGCACCTGCAGCTGCCCAGCACCCAGCGTCACCGTGCTGCCAGTCTTCGTCGCAACCGCCTGAAAGAACCACTGCCCTGCATCAAAGGCCGTGCTCGTACCTGAGGCGATCGTGAACTCCCACCCTGTGCCGTAGGCAGTGCCCACCACGGTCGCGCCTTCGCTTGCCGTGTTCGTCCTCAGGTAGTAAGTCAGCGTGTAGTCAGAACTGCTGATCGCAATCCCAAGATTGTCCACGCCAGCATCGTCCCGCCACTTGATAGTGTCCGCCGCCCTGATTTGGCTCGGGATGTTCACGGTTACCAGTTGCCAACGAACCCAGTAGCCCCTGAGGGAGGCTGCTGTTTCGATCCTAGCAACGCCGGCTTCTTCTTCTTGCCTGTTCCCTCCAGCCTTTTCTCCAACTGATCCCAGATCGTTCGCCGGTCAAAACGCTGGTACATCAGGTTTAATCCCGCATAGGCATAGACCAAACAGTCCAGCGCTTCGTTTCTGGCTGATGGTTTCTTCACCCATTCCCTCGTCGGGAACCCGCCGCGGTTGTACCGCAGCACCTGCTTCTCAGCCGTCAACTGCTCGAAGTATTCGCCTGTCGTGCCCATGTGGAAGTGCAAGAACCCAGCGCCCTGCTCGTTGTGCTTCAGCCGACCGAACAGAGTTGTCTTCACCGTGTCACCACCCACCGGATAGACCAGCGCGCCGCGCTTCAACGTTCGCCCCTGGTAGTTCACATCCACCTTGCTGCCCTTCCCGATCGGTGGCTTGCCACGTTGGCTCTGTCCCTTGATCGCCACCACACCCTGCCGGCCGCGTTCCCGTGCGTACTGATACACCTCCGCCGTGAAGTGCCCGCCGCTGTCGATCGCCACCACGTCAGGCCGCATAGCCGGCCCTACCGCGTGCGGCCATTCGCGCAGCACCACCTCGTCAAGCTGCTTCCATAGCTCCTGCCTCGAGGGGTCGCCGTAGATCTCCTGGTGGTCCAGCAGCCAGCCTTCCTCCTCCCGGCCCCATGCCCACACGCTGATCGCAAGCCGGTTGTCCTGCACGTCAACGCCCACCGTCAACGCAAGCCCACCCTCAGGCACCATCGCCGCCTCGTAATGCTCGCACCGCTCCAGCAGACCATCGGCGCTTACCTTGCTCGCGAAGTCTTCCTCCCATGTCTCCGCCAGCCTGGTATTGACGAAGCTCTTCAGCATCGGCGCGTCCGTCTTCGCCCGCAGGAAGTCGTCAACCATGTCGGCCCAGCTCAGCCAGCCAAGTGGTGAGTACAACCCACTCAGATGGAACCCAGCCGTCTTGCCATTGCTCGGCGCCGTTGCTCGCCACTCTCCCCTGCGCAGCATCGCCGGCTTGTGGATCTCAGCGAACCGTTCATGGCACACCTCGCACTCATAGGCAGCCGTGCTCGGCTCGTTGTTCTCCCACTTCAGCTGAGGCCACTTCAGCCACTGCATCACATTGCAGCAGGGGCACGGCACATAGAAACGCCGCTGGTCGCTTCGCTCAAACTCAGCCTCAATCCGACTGAAGTCCTTCACTGTTGGCGTGCTCGTCAGCAGGATCTTGCGCCGCGCGAACGTCGTCGCACGCTTCTCCGCCAGGCTCACCGGGTCGCCCTCGCCGTCCACGTCGCTCGGGAATGCGTCGATCTCATCGCAGAAGATGTACCGGCATGGCGTAGACCGCAGGCCAGTTGCGCTGTTGCTTCCAGTGAGCAGCATCATCCCGCCAGGGAAATCTTTCGCAAACATCGTGTTGCCACTGTCGCGGCTCCTGCTCGGTGCGATCTTCTCCGCCAGCACCGGCGTCTCCGTGATCAAGCTCTCCAGCCGCTGCTTGCTCAGCCGCTTTGCCATCTCAACCGTGGGCTGCACCAGCAGCATCGGCCCCGGTGCATGGTCGATCACATAGCCCAACCAGTTCGCGCCAGCCTCCGTCTTGCCCGTCTGCGCGGCGAACATCATCACCACCCGCTGCACCGCGCTGGTGCTGCTCAAGCAATCCATCGGCTCCCGCAGGTACGGCGTCCGGCTGGTGCGCCATGGCCCCGGCTCCGCACTTGCCTTGCTACTCAGCCGCCGATGCTTGTCCGCCCACTCGCTCACCGTCAGCGGTTGCTCCGGCCGCAACCCATCCATCAATGCCGTCCGCCAGGTGCTCATCGCTCCACCTCCGCCAGCGCCAGCAGCGCATCTCGGTGCTCATCACTCAGCAGCTGGTGGATCACAGCCGGGTCCGTCTCGCCCGCCAGCTGGTGGCTCAACCGATCCGCCAGGTTGCTCAGTGCTTCGCGGATGCTGCGGCCAATTTGGAAAGCGTCCTTCTTCACCTCATCCGCTGGCACCAGCTCCCGCCGCTGCTGTGCCACCTGCAGCTTCGCCAGCTCCGCCTGGTAGTGCTCCCGCCGCGCTCTGCTTTCGTTCAGATCCGGGATCGCATCATCAGGCAGCGCCTCGATCACACGCTTCAGCTCCACCGGCGTCCGCGGTGCCGCTGGCTCGATTGGATCCGCCTCGCTCACTATCGCGTTATGTGTTGCCTTAGTATTCTTTCTCCATAGTTCCAGCGCCAAGTCACGGTCAAGCCAACGCTTGCCATCCTTCTCAATTACCGCAGCAGCAATTCGGCTCTTAACCGCTGCCGTCACTGTGCCCTTAGCGCAGCCTTTGATTGCGGCGAACTCGCTAAATGTGACCAGCACTCTGTCGTTGCCTTTATTGTTCAACACCAGCATAGTGAGCTGCTGAATTGTTGAACTGGTGGGGATCCTATGCCCGGATTTTTCACCTAAAGACTTGTTTGAGACGGCTGAGCGCTCACGCTAGCTAAAGC
>Ga0310319_10005_pt1 | contig 26144 bp, 28 predicted proteins | sample LakEriER1SmallC5_FD_195527 | JGI IMG/M metagenome (GOLD analysis project Ga0310319, IMG submission 195527) | Enriched freshwater cyanobacterial communities from Lake Erie, Ontario, Canada - ER10.Small.C5 (v2) (version 2) | ecosystem: Environmental > Aquatic > Freshwater > Lake | place: Canada...
TGAAACTGCCTTAGTGGTAGCCCACGATGCTGTTAATAAAACTATCCTTTGTTATTTGTTAGGTTTGTCTCCAGCTGATATCTGGGCGGTGAAGCAGGGCAATGGTGGGGTGAGTGTGATCGACTACGGCCTTGATGGGCAGGGAGAAGCAGTGGTGTCTGGTTTAAACCTCACCGGTCACCTTGGTGGAGTGTTAGATAGCACTGCCGCTGGCGCGTTGTGAAATTACTGCTGCGCGATCTCCAGTTACTGCAGGGGCCGGATTCAAGCTTGAGATGCAGCTCTGTTCTGATTAAAGATCGCCAGCTAATCGCTTTTGATCACGAGGCGGAAGTGTTAGCGGAAGCTGATCCTGAGGTGCTTCAAAAGCAGGCCCAAAGCCAATGGTTAATGGCTCCAGTGCTAGTGGATCCCCACAGCACCCTTGAGGATCCCGAATTGGGATCTGCCGAAACACTTGGAAGCCTTGGCATTGAATGTGCCTCTGCTGGTTATGGCAGTGTTGCCCTGTTGCCCCAGGCGCGCTGTTGGCGTGATCGCCCTGAACAACTCCAATTAAAGTGGCCAGATCCGATGCAGTTGCACTGCTGGGGAGCCCTCAGCGTTGCTGGAGAAGCAAAACAATTTGCCCCCCATGCTGATTTATTGCAGGCTGGGGCCATTGGCTTGGCGGAAGCAAATGCAATCCTTCCTATGGCACTACTTGAGAGAGCTTTGCTGCTGGGAGAAGCCCTGCAAGCTCCCCTTTTAGTGGCACCGCGGGATCCGGCTTTAAGCCATGGAGGATTTGTACGGGAAGGGGTTGCCGCCTTACGGCTTGGTTGGCCTGGTGATCCTTATGTGAGTGAAACAGTGCCTCTTGCCAGTGTTTTGGCCCTCATTTCAACAACTGCTCAAGTGGCTGCATTGCGATTGATGAATATCTCCACTGCAGCGGCTATTGATTTGTTGCAGCAAGCGAAAACGGCGCCAAAGGCAAGCGTGAGTTGGTGGCATTTGTTAACTCACAACGCCTTGCTTCATCCTTTGTCTGAAGGTTGGCGGGTGCAGCCTTCTTTAGGGGGCGTCAATGATCGCAGCTCTTTACGAGAGGCATTGCGCTGCGGCTTATTGCAAGCGGTGGCTGTGAATCATTGCCCCCTTGACCTTGAAGAACAGCTGCTCCCCCTTGATCAGCGCCGCCCAGGGGTAGCTGGCTACCAAGCGGTTTTACCAAGCCTTTGGCAAGCTCTGATCACCGAAGCTGGCTGGAGCGTTACTGAACTTTGGCAAGCTTTGAGCTGGGGACCTGCCGCTTTCCTTGGTATTGAAGCAGAAACCCTTAAATCAGGATGTAGCCGCTGGTTGTTGTTTGATCCAACCCATCCTTTTCAGTATCAACCCGGCAGTTTTGCCGCTAATCGCCCTCTTCCTGCTGCAGCTCTTGTTGGCCAGGTAATTGCTACGGGGTTGCAGTTGCCAGAGGCTTGGCGCCTGGATCAGGGCTTAAAAGAGATCCAAAACTGTTGAATGGCCAAAATCTGAATAACGCCCTGCCAATTATTTGATCGTTAGGAACAAAATTTGTGCCGGGCCATAAACGCCCATCCCAGCTATTAGCTCGGTTATCCCCAAGCACTAATACCGATTTAGGAGGCACCACTGTTTGGAGTGGTTTGCATGGAATTGGGCTACAGAAATTAGTTACATAAGGTTCAGTAATCGCTATGCCATTTACTTGCACGAAACCTTTTGGATTCACCATCACTCGATCCCCGCTTATCGCTACCACTCTTTTTATATAGGCATCGCAGGCAGGTGATTGTAAGCCAGGAAGGGCACTTACGAAAGGCAAGTTAATAATAAAGCATTGAATTGGGCTGGTTTGGTAAGTGCTTTTTAAGACGGGATCAAATGCATGAGGCGCATTGAAAACGATGATTTCACCCCGTTGCGGGCTGCGAAAACGATTAGTTAATTTATCTACCATTAACCTGTCGTGAACTTGCAAGCCAGGCAACATTGAACCTGAAGGGATATAGCGAGCTTCAAGCAAAAATTGCCTCAAGCCCAAAACCAACGCCAGCAGCAACAGTAAATCTTTCAAGCCAAACCAAATTCTTTTAGCCACACTAGATGCAATGCCGCTGACCGCTTGCTATGGCTGAAGGAAATCTGTTGGTGCGCGGTGGAAATGTGCTGCAAGCCGATGGCAGCCTCAGATTGGTTGATTTAGAAATCCAGGCTGGTTTGATCAAGGCCTGCCACGAAATTTCACCCTCCAGCTGGGATGGCTTGGTGCTTGAAGCCCATGGCTTAACCGTTATGCCTGGAGTTATTGATCCTCAGGTTCATTTTCGTGATCCTGGCTTAACCCATAAGGAAGATCTAATTAGTGCTAGCAGGGCTTGTTTACGGGGAGGGGTAACGGCATTTCTAGAGATGCCAAACACAATTCCACCAACCATTTCAGCTGAAGCGCTTGAGGCGAAGCTGGCACGGGCAGCAGCTGTAAGCCGTGTGAATTACGGCTTCTTTTTTGGAGCATGCGGAGATTGCTCAAATCTTGAGGCGCTCAAGGATCCAGGCAATGCCTGCGGCATCAAAATGTTTATGGGTAGCGGTAAAGGTTGCCTTGATTGTGGTGACATCGATGGCCAAGAACGAATTTTCGCAACCGGCAACGCCCTAATTGCAGTGCATGCAGAAGATCAAGAACGCTTGCTGCAACGCCGTGAAACCCTTCTCAAGCAATACCCCAACCCTGCTGAGCGCCCCCCTGATCTGCATTCCCAGGTGCACGATCCTGAAGCGGCAATGATTGCTACCAAGCGGGCTGTGGAGTTTTCCAACCGCTACAAACGGCGCTTGCACGTGTTGCATCTCACTACCGGAGCAGAGGCTGAATGGTTGCGGCATCACAAAACAGCGCTGATTAGTACGGAGGTAACACCCCAACACCTGCTTCTAGATAGCAATGCCTACGCACTTATCGGTAGCCACGCCCAAATGAATCCACCTTTGCGCACCAGTGCAGACCGTGAATTGCTCTGGCAGGCCCTGCTGGATGGGGTGATTGATTGCATCGCCACTGATCACGCCCCTCACACTCTTGAGGAAAAAGCTAAGCCTTATCCCCATAGCCCCTCTGGAATGCCCGGGGTTGAAACAGCGTTGCCTTTAATGCTCACCCAGGTGGCGTTAGGTCGCTGCAGTATTGGGCAGGTTTCTAATTGGATGAGCAAAAAACCTGCGGAGCTCTATGGAATTAAAGGTAAAGGTGTGCTGGAGCCAGGTTGGGACGCTGATCTGGTGCTGGTAGACATGGAGCATTCTCGCCCCGTACTGCGTGAGGAGCTGGTGAGCCGTTGTGGCTGGAGCCCTTTCGAAGGTTGGGAGCTGATCGGTTGGCCCGTGGCCACCGTGGTGGCAGGGGTGGTGGGCTACGAGCGCGGGCAGTTCAATGAAGCCTGCAGGGGAAATGAGCTGCAATACGCCAAAATCTTTTAGTTCTAGCCTTAGCCCTAGCCAGGAATAAATGATCGCAACTTGCGAGCTTCTTCCCCTGCCCGCTGCTGAAGCTCCTGGTCGCTAAGGGACGCCTCTTGCCTTGCTTGGGCGGCTAAAACGTCCTGCTCACTCAAGCCGTATCCCGCTTGAGCTGCAAGCTCTATAAATTCCTCAAGATCCAGTGGCTTGCTTAGCTGCTGAGCAAGGTTTGGATCTAAACGGGCCTGTTTTAAAAAATCGTCTAGCTGTTTAAGTGCCATCGATAGCCACCAAGATCAAGGCAAGTTACTACCCCTAGCCTGGCGATATTGAAAAAACTTAAATGGTGCGACCCCGCTGGCTTAAAGCTCGTAATTGGCGCAACCAATTACAGATCAGACCCCTGGGGCATGGCTGGGATCAGTTTGTAGCGATTTGGGCGAGCATTAATCTCTTATTAGTTATTTTTGATGTTAGTTATGTGCCTTTGCGTAATTTTTGGCTGCAACGTCAATTATATCTCCTTCCGGGAGTTCCTTTAGCGATACCACTCACATTTTTACCAAACCTTACATTAATATACGACCCTATTAAAGGCATTGAGCCCCATCGTGATACTCAGAATTTTATTGAGAAATGGACATTACTGGATCAGCAATTACTTAGCAAAGGGTCTGCAAACCCCACAAGCAAAAAACTGCTTGAGCAACAGCTTCTGCTTACAAATCAATTAATATCAGAAAATCCCTTTTTAGCGGCAAATAAAACCGGCACCCTTGAACGTATAAAAAATCGCCTAAGGCAACGCACAGGGTTGGAATCAGCTGCTCAAGGGGCGAACAAATTATTTAATCCTGAATGGATCCAGTTGAATTCTTGGAGCCAAGAACGTTTATTTTGGCAGCAGGAGATTATGCCATTAATTGCAACAAATTATTGGCGTTCTATTGATGAAGCCGGTAGACCCACAGAACGTTTTTGGCGCATTGATCTTTTGTGGTTTCAAAGTGTATTTTTCTTCGATATTCTTTTGCGAGTGCTGCAGTTAAAGCGCCGCTTCCCAGGCCTTTCTTGGCGGGATGCAATACTTCGCCGCTGGGTTGATTTCCCACTCCTGTTGCCATTTTGGCGCTTAACTCGGGTGATCCCTGTGGCGGCTCGCCTCCGCAGTAGCGGTGTAATCGATGCAGAGCCTGTGCGAGTTGTGGTGAGCCGTGGGGTAGTTGCTCTTCTGGCTGTGGAGTTGATTGAAGTAATCGCTCTTCAAATTGTTGAGGGGGTTCAAGCATTCATTCGCTCCCCTAAGTGGAAACAACGAATAAAACGCTTGGGCACACCAGATAGATTTCAAAATGCTGAAAAGCAAGATTTTGAAGGTTTATTGCGGATATGGCTTCCTTTATTGCTGGGTAGGGTTTTACCAAGTTTGGCTCCTCAAGGGCGGGAACTTTTAGCTTATGGATTGCAACGCAGCCTTGTTAAGACTCCCCTTTCGGCCCCACTACAAAAATTTCAACCAGTGCAATTGGCGGAAAGGGAATTTAGCCGGCAATTAGCAACAGGAATAATAGAAGCGCTTCTAGATCTTTCTAAAGGTACCGCTGCAGAATTAAGTAGAGACGATCAACGGGTAAAAGATTTATGGGTAGGCGCAAGTGAGGCTTTTTGGCATGAATTGGGAAATGCCTTAGGTGAGTCTGCAACTTTGGAGCAAAGTCAAACTCTTCTAGCGGAAATGTTAGAAGAGCTAAAACTTACCTATCTATCGGGTATCAATAGCGCGGGTGTTGATGGTTTGTTAAAAAAACTAGAGCAATTTAGCGACGGAGAATTGGTAACAGAGCCTTAAGCGCACCAAGCAAACTGTTTGAACCTTGCCCGGCGCCGTCGGCGGGGCGAGTTCTAACGGTTATATCTCCGTTAACGCTGGTGCGGCAGCTGAGCCGGTAGCTGGCCGGACGATCAGCCAAGTACACCTCTTCAACATCGGAGCGAGGCGAGAGGTTGTTCATGCCCTCCACCACTTCCATCACACAGGTGCCGCATTGGCCCACGCCACCGCAATTATTCAGATTGTTGAGGCCTTTATAAGGATTGATGCCAGCATCGAGAGCAGCTTTACGTAGGTTTGCCCCTTCAATGCAACCAACCTGCTGGGCTTCTTGCTCAAATCGGATGGTGGGCACGGCGCGCAAATCGTTTAGATGCAAGCCAACTTAACCGGCCGGCTGCTGCTATTTGGCCTTAAGGGCCCGCTTTCCTGCTCTGCCTAACATTTAGAAACTCTCCTTTGCTTCTTAAATGTGGACAATCCTCCCCTAAGCCCAGCTTTAAACGACAGGGCGGAACGTCAAATTCCCGGCTATCGCAGCTTGGCTCGCCTTGCAGTGGCGCTCCTAAGTGGTTTCCCTACAGCCGCCATTGCAGCTGCACCAGTGCTGGTGGTTGGTTGCGGCACCGGCAACGAATTAATTGAGGCAAGAGCGCAAAGGAAAGATTGGCAGCTCACAGCAGTGGATCCTTCACTAGCAATGCTTGAGGCAGCGCGTCAGCGGCTTGGTGACGACGCCCATCAGGTGGATTGGGTGCAGGGGCCGGTGGAAGACTTACCTGGCAAGCAGCGATTTGCCGCTGCAACTGCCGTTCTAGTGCTGCAGGAGCTGGCTGATGATGGCTCAAAATTACAATTTCTCGTATCCCTAGCTCGATTACTGCAACCGGGAGCCCCTCTTTTGCTAATTGATTTGATGGGGGGTGGAAGTGGCTTAAATGGCGCCATGGAGCTGCAATTCCTTGCGGCCCAAAATCAATTCCAGCTGGCTAGCGGCCTGGAACTTGAATTGAGCCCCAGTTGTGAAGGTGTATTCCCAATCGGTGAAGCCAGGCGATCCGCCCTACTAAATGCTGCTGGATTTAGCGATCCAATCCGGGTCTTTCAGGCGCTGCAATACGAAGGAGTGGTGGCGATGCGTCGCCAATAAATAATTCGTTTGTTGATAACGGGATGATTTGGTCCCCCAATACGCAGCATATGGGTAGTACTAAGGAAGCGATACCAATGCCTAAACCGGTTAACTCAGCAAAAGGATTAAAGCCCCAACTATGGGGTTCTCCATTTTGTTCACCATCTGCTTCTAAACCGAGAGTCATACAAAGAAAACAACAACAATCAATTCCGATTACCGGATTTGATCAATTCCATGATGGCAGCAAGAAGAGATTCCTGCAGTGATTCGGTTTGGATCAGGCAACATTGCGTTTCAGATCCCTTCGCGTACTTAGATCGGTAGCAGGCGTGCCCGTTGATTCTGTAAGAAGTTGACGGATATCTCGCAGCTCCTCAAGGATGCTGCCCAGGAGCTGCTGAGTTGCTGAATGAGGTGAATTAAGCACCTCAACTGTTACCTCTTTGATGCGCAAAACATCGCGAGCAAAACGGGCAACTTCATTGGGATGAAAAAGCAGGGCCTCTTTTTGGTCGCTGCGATATTCAGGATTGAGCTTGCGGGGGTTGAAAGGAGGATTCAGGTTGCGTGGATCCGTGTTTGTGTAGCGGTATACAGATGCCCTTGAACGATTTAGTGCCCGCTGAACATCGTCGATTGAAGTGAGTTGATCGCCATTGCTAGGAGCGGCAATGACCTCCTCTGAATTATCAACGCTGTAGGCCACTGAAGATATGGCAACCATGAGACAGCTCTTGGACAGACGGGATTTCGCCAGACGTTAGCAGATGTTTTTCGCTCGTCTAGTGCAGAATTGAACCTTATAAAACGAAAAAAATTTGACTTTTGTTTAGTTGCTTTTGTAGCTCGGTGATAGCTTCCAATTAGGCCTCGAATTTCCTCATGCGCGTCTCCCGTTTGCTCTTGGTGACGTTGCGCGACGATCCAGCTGAAGCTGAAATTCCCTCCCATCGCCTTTTGGTACGCGCTGGTTACATCCGTCGGGTGGCATCAGGCATATATGCATATCTGCCTTTGATGTGGAGGGTATTGCGCAAGATTTCGGCGATTGTTCGAGAGGAGATGGATTCCACCGGAGCGCTAGAAACCCTGCTGCCGCAACTTCAACCGGCTGAACTTTGGCAACGCAGCGGCCGCTGGACTGGTTACACAGATGGTGAAGGAATCATGTTCAACTTGCGTGATCGCCAAGATCGAGCCCTGGGGCTCGGCCCAACCCACGAAGAGGTTGTAACCACATTGGCGGCAGATCTATTGCGTTCTTACCGTCAATTACCGGCCACTCTTTATCAAATCCAAACCAAATTTCGAGATGAAATTCGTCCTCGCTTTGGGTTGATGCGCAGCCGCGAATTCATCATGAAAGATGCCTATTCATTTCATGCCAGTAGCAGTGATCTTGATAGCACTTATGCAGTTATGGAAGCCGCATATAAGCGTATCTTTGCAAGATGTGGAGTGCAGTCGCTCGCGGTGGAAGCCGATAGCGGTGCTATCGGCGGTTCAGCTAGTAAGGAATTCATGGTTTCCGCTGCTGCAGGGGAAGACCTGATCTTGATGAGCCCCGACAACAGCTACGTTGCTAATCAAGAAAAAGCCCAATCGCTTGCACCTGAAGCTGAGCTTCTGCCCGAAGTTGAATGTCGATTTCTTGATACTCCCGGGCAAACCAGTATTGAAAGCATCTGTTCAAGCAATGGTTTTCAACCAAACCAAACCGTGAAAGTGTTGTTGCTTCTGGCCCGTTTCAGCAGCGGACATTTGCAACCATTACTACTAAGCCTGCGGGGTGATCAACAATTAAATGATGTGAAATTAAGTAATTTACTCACTAGAGCCCATGCAACTAAGTGGGGTAGTTTGTTGCAAGTCAATCCACTTGATATTGCATCTCTTGCTGATGCCAGTTTAATTCCCTTCGGTTATGTGGGTCCTCAGCTGTCAGATAATGTGCTGCTTGGCAGTAAATTAGATGGCTCATCCTTAGCACCAAATTTTCTTCGCTACGCCGATACCAGTGCTGCTGAGTTGGTGCGGTTTGTTTGTGGAGCCAATCGTTTAGATCAACATTTGGTGGGGGCGGAATGGAATTCGAGCACCATGCCACTACCAGAGGTGCATGATTTGCGTTCAGCTCAGGCTGGCGACCATTGCTTGCATGATCCAAGCCAAATTTTGCAGGCCACTCGGGGCATTGAGGTGGGGCATATTTTCCAATTGGGTCGTAAATATTCCGAAGCACTTGAGGCCCGATTCACTAATGAACAGGGGCAGGAAGAAGCTTTATGGATGGGTTGTTACGGCATCGGGGTGTCGCGATTGGCCCAAGCGGCTGTTGAACAACATCACGACGGCGCTGGAATCATCTGGCCTGTGCCAATTGCACCCTTTGAGTTGGTGCTTGTTATTGCCAGTGCTCAAGATTCGCAACAGGTGCAATTGGCGGAAAGCCTCTACGAACAATTCCTTAAAGCAGGAGTAGATGTGTTGTTGGATGATCGCAATGAAAGGGCAGGTGTGAAATTTAAGGATGCAGAACTATTGGGGATTCCCTGGCGAATGGTGATTGGCAGAGGGGCCTCAACTGGTGCGGTGGAGTTGGTGGAGCGCTGCAGTGGCAACAAGCAGGAAGGGGCGGCTCAATCTTTAGTGAGCTGGTTGCTGGAGCGTTTGATTGTTCAACGGGCTGGATCTCTATGAAGCTATTTCCGCTAGCCGGGATAGTTTCAATGTTGGTTTGTATTTCTTCTTGCCAGCAGCACTTTGCAGGGCAGAAAGTGGCTCAGCTTGGCAGCCGAGAGGTGTGGCTTGGTAACAACAAAACACAAACCAAGTTCAGCTCAAGCCGCAGTTTTTGGCAGTTGCCGCTTCGTATTAGTAATCCCGGTGGCGAGCAGATCAGCCTGGAGGTTCAATTGGAATGCGATTCCGCTCAGCCCAGCAGTGGCCTTATCAGTTTAATAAATCTGCGTCGCCAAGACCCCCTGCTAGGCCTTGATCGGCGCGATTCTTCTTTGGAGCGCAGCTGGTCGGGTGTTGAAGGGCCACTGCCTCCGGTTTGGATGCGGCAGCTTTCCCAAAGCCATTGCGGAGTTGCAAAAATGCCCCCTCGCTGGCGCAGCATTTAAAGTGACGAAATAACCGGGGAACGATGTTGATCAAAACGCTGCAAACACTCCTCAATCCTTTCTGCAAGCAATTCACCAGACAATTGCTTGCCTTGCTTCTGATTACTAGCTTGGTTTTTGGCCTCAGCGCCTGTGGTGAATCCGTCTCAGGGCTCACCGGTTCCTATGCAGACGACACGATCGCAGTAGCTGAAGCTCTATTAACCACTATCTCCACCCCTGCTGAAGGTCCTGAAAGGGCTAATCAGCAAAAGGAAGCAAGATCATTGATCAACAGTTATGTGGCGCTTTATCGCCCAAATAGTTCAGTGAACGGCTTGGCTTCTTTCACAACGATGCAAACAGCATTGAATTCCCTCGCCGGCCACTACGCAAGTTATGCCAATAGACCCTTACCAGAAGCATTGGTAAAGCGGATTGATAAAGAATTACATCAAGCAGAAATCAGTGTTACCAGGGGTTCTTAAGCAATTTGCCCATTGCGCCCATTATTTTCTTTGACTCATGGCACCTTGATCTGAGAAGCTTTCGGATTGTTCAGAGAAGCGGCCCCGTGCCGCCCGTGCATTGGCAAACGTAGTAGTTATAGGGGCACAGTGGGGAGATGAAGGCAAAGGGAAAATTACCGATTTGCTTAGCCGCTCCGCCGATGTGGTGGTGCGTTATCAGGGGGGCGTAAATGCTGGTCACACGATTGTTGTAGACGGAAAGGTGCTCAAATTGCACCTAATACCATCAGGAATTCTCTACCCCAACACCATGTGCCTTATTGGCGCTGGCACTGTTGTGGATCCCAAGGTGTTGCTTGGGGAGCTTGAGATGCTTGCCGGCAATGGCATTGATGCCAGTGGTTTGAAGCTGGCCTCTACAGCCCACGTAACCATGCCTTACCACCGCTTGCTGGATAAGGCGATTGAACTGCAAAGGGGTAATGGGCGTATTGGTACAACCGGACGCGGTATCGGCCCCACTTATTCAGATAAAGCTGAACGCAACGGCATTCGGGTTATTGATCTGCTCGATGAGGCCCATCTGCGTGAACGCCTAGAGGTGCCGATCAAAACTAAAAATTTGCTACTGGAGCGGATTCACGGCATCGAACCTTTAGATGCAAATGAAGTAATTGCGGAGTATGCAGCCTATGGCCGTAGGTTGGCGCCCCACGTGGTGGATTGCATTCGTAGCATTCACGGAGCGGCAAAGGCCCGTAAAAATATTTTGTTTGAAGGGGCCCAAGGAACCCTGCTCGATTTAGATCACGGCACTTATCCCTACGTAACTTCCTCAAACCCGGTGGCAGGTGGCGCTTGCATTGGTGCGGGTGTGGGCCCAACACTGATCGATCGTGTAATTGGCGTTGCCAAGGCATACACCACCAGGGTGGGTGAGGGGCCTTTCCCAACCGAATTAGAAGGAAGCTTGTCTGATCACCTTTGCGATCGCGGTGGGGAATACGGCACCACCACTGGCCGCCGCCGCCGCTGTGGCTGGTTTGATGGTGTGATCGGTAGGTATGCGGTGGAAGTTAATGGAATCGATTGTCTAGCGATTACCAAGTTGGATGTGCTGGATGAGCTTGATCAAATTCAGGTATGTGTTGCTTATGAACTTGATGGAGAGCGAATTGTGCATTTCCCCAGCAGTTCTGGTGATTTTGCCCGCTGTCAGCCAATTTATGAAACCTTGCCTGGTTGGCAAACATCAACGGCTGATTGTCGCCGCTTAGATGAGTTGCCCCTCACAGCTATGGCTTATCTGCGTTTTCTAGCTGAATTAATGGAGGTGCCAATCGCCATCGTTTCGCTTGGAGCAAGCCGTGATCAAACCATCGTGGTGGAAGACCCCATCCACGGTCCTAAACGAGCACTACTAAGCGCATGACATCCCCTCTTTTTGATGTGGTTGCCATCGGTAATGCAATCGTTGATGTTTTAACCCAGGCCAGCGACCAATTTCTTATTGAACAAGGCCTCAAGAAAGGCACCATGGCCCTTCTCGATCAAGCCGAGGCGGAAGAGCTATACAAAGCCATGGGCTCAGGGATTGAAAGCTCCGGTGGTTCTGCTGCAAACACAATCGCAGCCGTTGCTCAATTGGGAGGTAAGGCAGGTTTTATTGGCCGGGTTCGCAATGATCAGTTGGGGGAAATATTTGCCCATGATTTAAGGGCCACCGGCGCCAGTTTTGATACCCCTGCCGCTGAAGTTGGTGCCGCTACTGCGCGCTGCATGATTCTTGTAACCCCTGATGCGCAACGCACCATGGGTACATTTTTAGGGGCATCGATTGCTCTAGATCCAAATGATTTAGATCTTTCGATGGTGCGGCAAACCAAAGTGTTGTATTTAGAAGGATATTTGTGGGATGCAGAAGCAGCAAAAAAAGCATTTTTAGCTGCTTCTGCTGAGGTAAAAGCCCATGGAGGAGAAGTTGCTCTTAGTCTTTCAGATCCTTTCTGCGTTGATCGCCATAGAACAAGTTTCCAAGAGCTTGTGGAAGGTCATGTTGATATTTTGTTTGCTAATGAAGATGAAATCAAAAGCCTTTATTTAACTGATTCATTTGAACAAGCCACTGATTTGGTGAGAGGTCATTGCAAACTCGCCTGCCTAACCCGAAGCTCCCAAGGTTCTTTGGTGTTAGCAGGAGATGCCACCCATGTGATTCCTGCTTACCAATTGGGAGATTTACTCGATACCACTGGTGCGGGTGATTGCTATGCCGCTGGTTTCCTTTATGGCTACACCCAAGGTTGGAGTGCTGAACGTTGCGGCCATGCTGGTTCGATTTGTGCCGCCCAGATTGTTACCCAAATGGGCCCCCGATCGCAAGTTGATCTTTTAGGGCTGATTAATACTTATTTACCTATTAGTGACTAACCGTTGTGTACATTGTGATACAAAATTGCTGAGTCTTCCCCTGTTCCAAATAACGATTGCCAGTTAGATATCTCCGTTATCTTTTCTGAGTCTGTTGCCTGACCCATGGCAAGCGCAAAGTATAACTCTCCGGAGTTAAGTGCTTGGAGTTCTTGCATTGATTCATTTATAGATTCATTGCTAAAGTCAGTAAAATCAGAAGTTGCATCAGACACACTTGTGGTTTCTTGCGATGTATCAATTGTTTCTGAAGTTACTTGAGTGTTATTAGATGTGTCTGATGCAATAGATTCTTTTGGGCTTATTGCGACTTCTTCTTCTTCTTCTGCTACTACTACTACCGCTTCTTTTGCTACTACTACCACTTCTTCTTCTAGTAAGCCTAGGGTTCCTTTCTCGCTGGAAGGTAGGGCAATTATGTCTGAAGTAACTAACGGATCGGTTTGGAGAACTTTTTCTAACTCCTCAGCTAATTCATTCATTTTACTTGGATAATGACCCTAATAATATATGATCTATCTTGATTTTGCAATGAAAATTTGAGGTCGCAGCATCCTTTAGTAGTTATTCATTTTTACATAATTCCTGGCAATTCCTCGGCTGACTGATTTGAGTCATTAGTTCTTTGATGTTGAAACCAGCGCCTGGGGGGCGGGAAAGCAAAAGCAATTGCAGATTTAAGGCTTCACAAAGTTCATGCCAATGGGCTTCATTGTTCCCTCCCGATTGCCGGGTGAGCACCACATCGCAACCCCACTGCCGGCAGAGAGCAGCCTCCACTGCCCATTTGCTTTGGTGGGGCCTGAGGCAAGCGATTTTTTCAGCTGATAAGCCAAGGGTGAGGGCAGTTTTTAATGCTTCAGGGCTAGGCAATAGGCGCATGCAGTGATCGCTTGCTCTGCTGTGCAGCAATGCTTTGCTCAATTCCCTGGCACCAAGGGCTAAAAATAAAACCTTGCCCTCGAGATTTTCATTTGCAAGGGCGGCAAGATTTGGCAGAAGCTTGGCCTTGCCTGGAGCCAGCTCCGGTCGCCAGTAGCGCAGCAATGGTTGTTGCAGATCAGAGCAGGCTTGATTTAATTCTTGGTGGATTTTGCGAGCAAAAGGGTGGGTGGCATCTATTACCCAGCGGCAAGGCCAAGAACTTATGGCTGCCTTCAACTTTTCCCCGGCACCTAACGCCCCGATCTTTATTTCAAGGCACGGATGGCTTGGATAAACCCTTGCTGCAGCTTCTGAAACCACACTCACCCTTAGATGCCATCCCTTTCCCAACAGGCTGGTGGCGAGAAATGGCCCTTCGCCGGTACCACTTAGTAGCCAGAGCCGCTGGTGGCTGGTACCTGATTGGGGGAGAATAAAAGCCACGGTTGCGTTTTTGTTGTGAATCAATGCCTGCTGGAAGTGGAAGTGCTGGAAGCTCCAAAAATCAGATACACCCAAGACAACCAAACTCCGATCGCTGAAATGTCAGTGCGGCTTGAGGGATTACGACCTGAAGACCCCGCTGGCGAATTAAAAGTGGTGGGTTTTGGCAGCTTGGCCCAAGATCTGCAGAACCGCGTAGTGGTTGGTCAACGCTTGGTTGTAGAGGGTCGCTTGCGGATGAATACGGTGGCCCGCCCTGATGGAGTGAAAGAGAAAAAAGTGGAATTCACACTGTCGCGGTTGCATCCTTTGGGGTCGCCTTCTGTTTCATCTGCAGCTTCACCCTCCCCTGCTGCCGCCATCCCTGCTGCTCCTATTCCTGTATCGGCACCAGCCAAGGTAACTACACCCGCTGCGCGCCCATCAGATGCACCAAGTTGGAATACTGGCCCGCTAGTTGATCTTCCAGAAGACGAAATTCCTTTTTAAGCCAAGCCTGAGGCTTAAAAAATTAATTTGGCTTTGATTTTTCAGATGCCAGCTCCAATAGCTGACCCAGTTCCCTCTCGAGGGCGGCTAAATCCAGGCGAAATTCAGGCCACTTGCCGGCATCGAGTTCTCTTAGCAACCAACTGCGATCCTGCTCAAGGACCTGGATCAGTTCTGTAGCACCATTGCATTCATTAGCCATATCAATACTGCTCATTTTTTAAATAAACTCCCGCAGTTTGTAGGGCTTTGAGAGAGGATAGCGAAATGCAAGGTCTCTTCTCACCAGGTTCAGTTCTAACCGTATTGGGTTCGGTGCTCACGGTTATTGGTTCTGTGGCGTACGCCACAGACGCCCCCAATTTGAGTTTGCCAACGATTTTTTACGGCATTCCAATTTTTCTTGGGGGCCTCGCTCTTAAATCATCGGAACTGCCCCCCGTTCGCCGGATTACACCTGCGGCTCAATGCAAAGAACTGAGGGAATCCAGCGCCACCGAGGGCCAACTGAAGTTGCTTAAGGATGTTGTGCGTTGGCGTTACGGCCAAAAAGCCCATTTGGAAAGTTCCCTAGAAGCCCTCAAGCTCTGGGATGACGACAACCCACCCCAGATTGAAACCATTGAGGAATATAGCTATGAAGGTCGTTATGCCTTGCGGTTACGAGTTAGTTTGAATTCAGTGCCTAGGGAGCGCTGGCAGGCCTTGGAAGGAAGGCTTGGCAGATTTTTTGGGCCTGGCCTGGAGGCGCGTTTGGAAGATGAGGGCCCCGGGGCCTTAAATATCTGTTTTATTCAGCCATGCCAATAGATCCGCAGATTTCAAGCCACGACGCCCTGCGGGTGGAGGTGCTGAGCGAAGCATTGCCTTTTATTCAACGTTTCAGTGGCCGCAGGGTAGTTATTAAATACGGCGGTGCCGCGATGGTGGAACAACACCTTCGTGAGGCGGTTTTTCGTGATATCGCGCTTCTAGCAAGTGTTGGAGTGCGCCCCGTAGTAGTTCATGGGGGCGGGCCAGAGATAAATCAATGGTTAAAACGCTTAGCCATTGAAGCAGTGTTTCAAGAGGGTTTGCGTGTTACGGATCCCGCCACTATGGATGTGGTGGAGATGGTTTTGGTGGGCAGGGTTAATAAGCAGATAGTTAATGGTTTAAATCAAGTTGGCGGAAAGGCTGTGGGTTTAAGCGGCGCCGATGGCGACCTCATAAGGGCACGAACTCATGGCGATGGTTCCCTTGGCTTGGTGGGTGATGTGGCGAGGGTGGATCCTGCTGTGATTATTCCCCTTTTAGATTTGGGATACATCCCAGTGATTTCTAGCGTTGCTCCAAATTGCGAGGGTCAGTCTTACAACATCAATGCAGATACAGTTGCCGGCGAATTAGCAGCTGCTCTTGATGCTGAAAAACTCATACTTCTCACCGATACCCAAGGTATTTTGCGAGATCGCAATGATCAAGGTTCTTTAATACGCCATAGCAGTTTGGCCGAAGCGAGAGAACTTATTTCCACTGGGGTGGTTGCTGGTGGGATGGTGCCAAAAACCGAATGCTGTATTCGCGCTTTAGCGCAGGGGGTTAGAGCTGCTCACATCGTTGATGGACGTGTGCCCCATGCCCTTTTGCTTGAGATTTTTACTAAAGAGGGAATCGGCACGATGGTGGTAGGCAGCAGTATGGGTTAAGGCAAATGCACCCTGAAGCGCGCAGCGCCCTTGCTTGCGGCGAATATCGCAAAGTGGTTGATTTGCTGTTGCCACTAAAAGCGCAATTGCCTGCATCTTGCAATGAAGGAAGCGAATTAAGGCTCTGGCTCGCCACGGCTTATCAAGGTTTAAACGATCAAGCAAGTGCAGTTGCCTGTTGCCGCGAGGTGTTTTTAATGGGTGGGAGTGAACAACGCCGCCAGGCCCAAGCTGTATTGGCAATCATTGAAGCTCCGGTATTGCAGCGTCCGAATGAATGGTGCATTGAATTACCCAGCCTCGGTGATAGCCCGCCCCTTGAAGGATTAGCTAAAGGGGTGAATAAACCAAACAAAAAGCTTGTTTCTAAAACTGGCTCTCCCCCTGCACCACCTGTGGGTCGCACCAGAGCGCCTCTTGGTTTTGCTTTGGTTGCTGGTTTCTTTCTAGTTTTCATTACATTTTTATTGTCTGGTTGTGTAAGGGTTGATGGCACTATTGAATTCCACGGACCTGGCAGGCTTCAGTTTCAGCAGCAGTGGGAGCGGCAACCCTCCAGCCGCAGCAGTGTTATCAGGCTGCAGCAATTGGGGCCTCAAATTGAAACTGAGCTGAAGAACTTTGAAGAGCGTTATGGCATCGCCGTGCAAGCACCAAAACTGCAGTGGCAAGAACGCAACTGGTTAATTGGGGCGCAACAACAGCTCAATTTGGAATGGGATTTAAATGATTTAGATCCAGTGGCTGGTTTGTCTTTACATCTACATCTAAAACCTTTGGCCCTCAAAGCTGTGGAGTTGGCAGTGCCGCTTGCGGTGCAACAAGAAAATTCAACAACGTTGGATTGGCAGCTGTTGCCAGGTGAACTAAATAGCTTTGCTTATTCTTGCTGGCGTTGGAGTGGTTTGGGTTTAGGGGCGATATTAATTTCCTTGTTGTTGGCGCTGAGCTTGTTACTGCAAAACTTGAGCTCTAAAGCTCCATTGGGTCGGGATCAATAGCTAGATGAACTCCTTTTGGTAGTAACCGTCTCAGGATTTGTTCAGATGGCAGCGGGATTGGGCTGGCAGGAGGGCCTTGCAGTAAAAGTTGCCAGCGGCTTAAGCCAGCTACTCGGGCCCGTGGAGCAGGGGCCGGGCCAATCGAAAGCCAATCAGCTTCTCTTAGCTGATTAGCTACATGGTTAAGCAAAGTAGCGGCGGCACTAGCGGTAAGGCTGGCCTGCGGGCCGGCAAATCTGAGCAAACAGGCCCGGCTGTAGGGCGCGAGGCGAGCTATTCGCCTAATGGCCGCTTCCTCTTCTAAAAATTCAGCGTAACTGCCTGCGATTAAGTGTTGGATTACACGATGATCTGGGTCGTAGGTTTGGACTAAAACCTCTCCGGGTTGTTCGCCTCTGCCGGCCCGCCCTGCCAATTGCAGTAGTAGTTGCAGGCTTTGTTCTGCGGCCCTTAGATCAGGGCGATGTAGTAATCCATCGGCTGCTAACACTGCCGCCAAGGTCACTTTGGGTAAATCCATTCCCTTTGCCAGCATTTGAGTACCAACCAAAACGTCTGCTTCCCCAGCGGCAAAACGCTCCAAAAGTTGCTTATGTCCATCGCGGCCTCTGGTGCTGTCTCTGTCAAAACGTAAAAGACGTATTCCCTCAAGTTCAAGTTCAAGCTGCTCCAGAACTTTTTGGGTGCCAGCCCCAAATGGCTTAAAAGCGGTGGAACCGCATTGCCCGCAATTAGTAGCTATTTCGTCTCTGTGGTCGCACCAATGACAACGCAACCAGCTGTGGCCATCGGAATTGCGATGCACTGTTAATGAAACATCGCAATGGGGGCATGTAACTGCTTGCCCGCAACTCCGACAGCTTAAAAAAGTGCTGTAGCCCCGTCTTGGTACCAGCACCACCGCCTGTTGTTTACGTTTAGCCAATCCACTGAGTCGCTCCAAAAGAGGCCTACTTAAAAGTTGTCGATTGCCATCTGCAAGTTCCTGCCGCATATCCACCACTCGCACTGGAGGTAGTGGCCTAGCTGCAATGCGTTGAGGTAGGCGCAGTAAGCCGATGCTGTTATTTGGCTTTTGGCAGGCGAGCCAGGTTTCAAGGCATGGGGTGGCACTACCTAAAAGGATCCCGCAACCCTCCTGCTGCTGCCTTAGACGAGCCACATCACGGGTGTGATAGCAGGGCATTGGCGCTTCTTGTTTATAAGAACTGTCATGTTCCTCATCAAGAACGATCAAGCCTAGTTTTGGTAATGGCAAAAAAATTGCTGAGCGGGTTCCCACCACTACGCAAGGACTACCCGAACGGCAATAACGCCAGGTGGCCAAACGCTCTCCTTCGCTTAAAGCTGAGTGATAAGGCACTACAGCATTACCAAATCGCCTTTGGCAGCGTTCCAGTAATTGGGGGATTAAACCAATTTCTGGCGTAAGCATTAACACGCTCCTGCCGGCTTCCAGTTCAGGAATGCAACAACGCAGATAGATCTCAGTTTTACCGGAACCTGTTACTCCCCAAAGCAGCCATTCCTTTTGCTCGCGCTGATTTTGGAACAGCTGCAGCACATTGGCTTGATCTGGATTGAGATTTGGCGGAATTTCAAGGTTTCTTGCCGGGCTAGAAGGCCAGCCCTGGGGCGGTTTTGTTTGATTGCTTAATTCAACTAAGGCCTTTGCCTCAAGCAACTTCAGTAGCGAACGGCTGTACCCATTGAGAACAAGCTCTTTAACCGGCTTGGGCCCCTGTTGCCGCAAGAGTTCGAGCAAAAGTTGCTGCTTTGCAGTTACTGCTGTTGAAGTTTTAGAAGTTGAGTTGGCAAGGTTTAGATAACTATGTTCATGTTTTGGAATCGCCCTGGCTACAAGTTGCTTACGACCCAAACCAGCAGCCTGTTGTTTCTTGCCTAACCAGCCATTGGGTAAGGCGGTTTTAAGCACCTGAAAAGGGGCTGTATGGCATTGATTAGCCACTGCAATAAGTAACCTTTGCCATTTTTCGTTTATTGCCGCAGGTTCGAGTCGCTCTAGTACAGGTTCAAGGCTGATGCCCTCGGGAATTGCGGCATTTGTTTCATTTACTAACCCATTGTGAAGTTTTCCACGTAATTTCACCCTTACCAAATCACCAACTTCTAAGACCATGCCAGAGCCGTTGCTGTAGCTGAGAAGTAAGCCTTCTCGACCCGCTTCCACCCATACACTTACAGCCGTTACATGCCCGCCCACTAGGTATTTGCCGTTTTTAAAACCCCAACCTCTTATCCAAACCCACTTATTGATTACTTGCCGATCTTCTGATCTTTTCTTAAGATATTAGTGTTGGGCTGTTCAGCAGCTCCTGAAGCACAGCGGAGCTTCAGCCAGTGGGTAGACCTTGGGAAGCTTGCTTCGGGTCTGCGATCACCCCTGACAACCCTGCTAAACCCTTTCGCCAGCTGAGTATGGCGGAATTTCTGTAGAAATTTTTTGCCTTGGTCTGATCATTCAGGTTGAGGCATGCATTTGTTTGCATCCCCTGTTTGCATTTTTGTTCGCATGACTGCTACTGCCGTTTCTGAATCCTTGGCCCCTGTAGAGCTGGAAATTCCCGCAGTTGCGGAAATTATGCCTAAGGCTGAAAAGCTTGTAAAAAAAGTTGCTGTTAAGGCAAAAACCTCAGCAAAAACAACCACAGCTAAGGCTGATGTAGCAGTGAAGGCTGCTGCAAAACCAAAGGTTGCTGCAAAAACAACAGTAGAAACTGCGGCAAAACCAAAGGCAGTAGCAAAACCCAAAGCAGAAACTGCTACTAAACCAAAGGCAGTAGCAAAGCCCAAAGCAGAAACTGCTACTAAGCCAGCCACAAAAAATACCAAAACCGCCCTCAAAACAACAACTAAAACAACAACTAAAACAGCTTTAAAAACCGCTACAAAAACCGCTACAAAAACTTCAGTTAAACCAGCTTCGAAAAAAACAAGCACCAGCGCTGTAAAAACTTCCTCTAAAAGCGCGACAAAAGCTTCAACTGATGATGAACCCACCATCGAAGTGAGCGCTGAAGAGTTACAGGAGATGGCCGATGCGCTTTCATCAGATTCAAAAGAAATTAAGGGCTCTGCAAAGGCCGCAAGTATTAAAATCGGACCTAAAGGAGTTTATACAGAGGATTCAATTAGGGTTTATCTGCAAGAGATAGGCCGCATCCGCCTACTGCGAGCAGACGAAGAAATTGAATTGGCGCGTAAAATTGCTGATTTACTACAACTAGAGGAACTAGCTAACCAATTCGAAGAGGATAATGGTCATTATCCTGACAACAAAGAATGGGCAGCATTAGTTGAAATGCCTTTGATTAAATTCCGCCGCCGTTTAATGCTTGGCAGGCGGGCAAAGGAAAAAATGGTGCAATCTAATCTCCGATTAGTTGTATCTATTGCTAAAAAATATATGAATCGGGGCTTATCTTTTCAGGATCTAATCCAGGAAGGCAGTCTTGGTTTGATTAGAGCCGCTGAAAAGTTTGACCACGAAAAAGGTTATAAATTCTCCACATACGCCACTTGGTGGATTCGTCAAGCAATCACTAGGGCTATCGCTGATCAAAGCCGCACAATTCGCTTGCCAGTTCATCTATACGAAACAATCTCACGGATTAAGAAAACAACAAAAATACTTAGCCAAGAATTTGGCCGTAAGCCCACTGAAGAAGAGATCGCCGAATCAATGGAAATGACCATTGAGAAGTTGCGATTTATTGCTAAATCAGCTCAGCTTCCGATCTCTTTGGAAACCCCAATTGGAAAGGAGGAAGATTCACGACTTGGTGATTTTATTGAAGCTGATATTGAAAATCCTGATCAAGATGTTGCAAAGAACTTACTTAGGGAAGATCTTGAGGGTGTACTTGCAACTCTTAGCCCTAGAGAACGCGATGTATTGCGTTTGCGCTACGGCCTAGATGATGGCAGAATGAAAACACTAGAAGAAATCGGACAAATATTTGATGTAACACGTGAACGCATTCGCCAAATAGAGGCAAAAGCATTACGTAAATTGCGCCATCCCAACCGCAATGGCATATTAAAAGAGTATATTAAATAATATTATTATTGTGATTTTAGAAGATCTCAGGGGCTTGCGATCCGCTCCAATTTTATCCCCGCAAGAAAAGCAACAACTTGCAACTGATTTAAAGCAGCGCATCGCGGCGTGCGATTGGTTCACCATTGGAGTAATGGCGCCCACTGCAAATGATGCACTTATTAGTTTGCGTCAAATGGAGGCATTTTGGAATTGGCTTCCGCTCCAATTCCAGGATTCGAGCCCATTGCCCCAGGGGCCTGTTTTCCTTAAAGGTAATCAACGCACCGGAAAGTTGATGCTGCGTTTTGAAGAAGGCCTGGGGGAGGGATTGTTAATCAGTGGGCAAGCCCCTTCTAACCCGGCTGCAGAAGACACATGGGGTCCCTTACCCCTTGATTTCTTCAAGTAGCTCGAATGTTTTATTGTCTACTAAGTAGGCTTCTCAATAGTTTCAACTAACCACCGCACAGATAACCAGCGCACAAATGACCACAACCATCCTAAGAATCGCTTCCCGCCGCAGTCAGCTTGCGATGGTGCAAACCGAATGGGTGCGAGACCAGTTGCTCCTAGCCCATCCAGGCCTAGAGATCAGCATTGAAGCGATGGCAACTCAAGGCGATAAAATATTAGATGTTGCACTAGCTAAAATTGGAGATAAGGGCCTTTTTACAAAAGAATTAGAGGCTCAAATGTTAGTTAATCAAGCAGATATTGCCGTCCATAGCCTTAAGGATTTACCAACTAACTTACCCGATGGCTTGATGCTTGGTTGTGTAACCGAACGGGAAGATCCTGCAGATGCTTTGGTAGTTCATGCACGCCATCAGGATAAAAACCTCGCTAGTTTGCCAGCAGGTGCAGTGGTAGGAACAAGTTCATTAAGACGTTTAGCCCAATTAAAATATCATTACCCTCACCTTCTTTTTAAAGACGTAAGAGGTAATGTGATTACACGTTTGGAAAAGTTAGATTATGGTGATTATGACTGTCTAATATTGGCTGCCGCCGGTTTAGGGCGTTTGGGTCTTAGTAATCGCATTCATGAACTTATCGATCCAAACATTTCGCTTCATGCAGTCGGTCAGGGCGCTCTAGGGATCGAATGTCGCGTTGCAGATCCAGAAGTATTGACACTGATAAAAGTGCTTGAGCATCGTCCAACCGCGTTGCGATGTTTAGCTGAACGCTCATTTCTACGCAGCCTTGAAGGGGGCTGCCAGGTTCCAATCGGAGTGAATTCAAGTTTTGAAAACGGTAATTTGCATCTCACCGGCATGGTGGCCAGTCTTGATGGATTGCGCTTGATTCGCGATCAGGTAAGTGGGCCTGAATCAGATCCCGAATCAATAGGAATTGCCTTAGCTGAAAAATTACGTAGCCAGGGTGCTGGAGAGATACTCCAGGAGATATTTGCAAATGTTAGACCCCAAAGCTGAAGCTACTGCGGCTCCATTTCAATGGGGGTTATTAGCTTGGGCGGCTTTAGTTGGTTTATCAACTGGCTTTGCAATTGTTGGTTTTCATTATTTACTCGGCTTTATAAATAATTTAATTTATGGCCCTTTTGTTGCTTTTGTAATCGATGCGGTTGGCCCGCACCCGGTGTTGCCTGAGCTGTTGCCCCCCCCGCCACCAGCGGCTACCTCCACGCCATTGCAATCCTTGTTGCAAATTGGCCTTGGCGGTTTGGGAGTTTTATCTCCTCCAGTGGCGCTGCCTCCGGAACCTGTATTGCCACCGATACCAATACCACCACCTTGGTTGAGCAGTTGGCCGGTGGTGTTAGGGCCACTGCTTGGGGGCGTATTAGTTGGATTATTAAGGCTAATCACTAAAGATCTCGGCCCTAGTTTGCCCAGTTTGATGGCGATGGCTGATGGCCGCATGCAGGCAGAGCCACGCTTGCCCTTTGCACGATTGCTGGGTGCCTCCATCAGTCTTGGTAGTGGAGCTTCCCTCGGGCCAGAGGGGCCAAGTGTTGAAGGTGGCGGCAATATCGGTTTATGGCTTGGCAAGCGGGCTGGCTTACCCCCTGATTCCCTCAAAGCGCTTGTGGGGGCGGGAGTTGCCGCTGGCTTAGCTGCAGGTTTTCGTGCGCCTATTGCAGGGGTGTTTTTTGCTTTTGAAGGTGCCTACAGCACAATCCCAGGCAGGCCCAGTTTGCGGGCAGTTCTCGTGGCCGCAGTTTGTTCAACTTTAGTTACGCAATTGGGCCTTGGTGATACGCCGATTTTTCGATTGCCTGCCTACGAAGTTAGATCCCCTTTAGAACTACCTTTATATCTGGGCTTGGGCTTATTAGCTAGTTTTGTTTCTTGGGGTTTGGTGCGTTTATTAGGGCTTGGTCGTAGTGAATTTGTGCAAGTTCAGTTAGGGAAAATGCCCCCTTGGTTATTAACTGGTGTGGGCGGTTTAGCAGTTGGTTTATTAGCGCTTGGCTTTCCACAGGTGTTAGGGGTTGGTTACGACACAATTGAATCTCTTTTGGGTTCTGGCGGTGGCATTAGTTTGCTCACTTTGCTTGGCTTATTATTAGTTAAATTACTAGCTACCGCCATTAGTAATGCCACCGGATTTATAGGGGGTGGATTTGCACCATCCTTATTTTTAGGAGCAGTACTTGGAAATTTTTATGGGCAACTTCTCGGAGATGGGGGCTTTGGTTTACCTGTAGCAGAAGCGCCTGCTTATGCCATGGTTGGTATGGCAGCTGTACTAGCCGGGGCGGCGCGAGCACCGTTAACGGCGTTGCTGTTGTTATTTGAGCTAACCCGCGATATCAGGATTGTTTTGCCACTGATGGCAGCAACCGGTTTGAGCGCATTGCTGGTGGAGCGTTGGCAAGGTTTGGCTGATCCAGGTTTACTGGGCCCTGATCCCGCGGAAGAGCAACGCAGAACTCAATTGCAACAATTACCTGTATTGGATGCATTAGAGCAAGAGGCGCCATTGGTTCTTCCAGCAGATCTTGCACCTGCCACCGCTTTAGGAATGTTGCTTGATGCCCGCGGCCACTGTTTACTTGTAGAGCAATCAGGTTGGGTAAAGGGTTTGATTACACTGGCTGATTTGCAACAGGTACTCAACTCAAATCGCAGTATTTCGTTTCTATCTGATTGTTTACGGAGCGAATTAGTATGGTTGCCAACATCTGCAGATTTAAGTCGTTTAGAAGATCAATTAAGACCTAATGGTTTACGTCAGTTACCTCTTTTTATTGTTGAAGATGGTCTTTCCGCTCAACTTCCTCAAGGTTTACCTCCAGAGGGCTTAGCTGTTACCCAGTTGCGCGGTATTGCCAGCAGAGATGGCATGAGTAGGGCATTAGCAAGGCAGCTTAAGGGTTATAGCTAGCCAGCTAATTGTATAATAATCTTTGAATTTTGCCGCCAGCGCCAGATCTGGGATTATTTTTGTTGAGGGCTCCAATTCAGATTTATTGCGCTAATTGCGCTAACGTAAACTTACTTTATTTTACTGTCAGTTTCATGGCTGCCACTTTATTGCTTGCTTCAGAAATTGAGCAACTAGCAAGCTTATTGCCCGATTGGGAATTTCTTGATGGCAAACTAAAGAGGCAATGGCGATTCAATGATTTTCCTCAAGCATTTGCTTTTATGGTGAGAGTAGCTTTCATAGCTGAAACTATGGGCCATCATCCTAATTGGAGTAATTCATGGAATTTAGTAACTATTGAACTTATCACCCATGACCTAGGCGGGTTAACAAATCTTGATATTAAGTTAGCACAGCAGATCAATTGTTGTGTACAATTAAACTAACTCCAAAAAATTGAAAATGAACCAGGCGAGTAATCAGTTGGAATTACTCAATGCTGCTTCCTCCTATTACTCCATGGTGGCAAGACTTGCATTGGTAGAGGCTGATATACCATTTTATAATCACATGTTAGATATTCACTTTGCAAAGCAACAGTTGAGTGATAGATATCGTGAATTAAATCCTCAGATGACTGTCCCTACTTTGCGTGCTGAAAATCTTTTGCTAACAAGCAGTAAGGATATTTTGCAATGGGCCGCCTGCCAAGCTGGTTCTAGTTGGATGGATTCAGATATAAGTCTTACCCTTTTAATTAATAAATTGGTTTCTAATCATTATTTAATTTCAATTGAAGACCTTACTTTTGGAAAATGGCTTTCTAGTAGCAAGCTTTTGGCATTTGTTTTTCCTCGAATGCTTGCATCAATAGTTAAGCGCTTGGAGAATCAATTGGATTCGGTTGATTCACTTTCTCCAGTGGATATTATTGCGCTAAAAAATAAAATTCAACTAAATCGTTCAAGGCTTGCCTACTTTGCGGAGGGCTCCCAAAAACAAAAATTAGAAGATATGAGGCTGAAGTGGAGTAATTATTTACATACTATTCCATTGATTGAATCCAATCAATTCATATTTGGCGACCGTTTTAGTAGTATTGATGTGGTGCTAGCAGTTTTATTTGCTCGTCTTACTATGATTAATGAAACCAGTTTAATTGATAGGCCAGACCTCCAGAATTGGTGGGGTAGAGTGCAACTTCGCGGCAGTTTACGCGTGGCAGATTTATGGATGCGTATGCAACGCCGCCGTTTACTGCTAATCGCATGGAAAGCTCGGAATACAGTTATTAATTAAATATCAATTTATTATTTTCCTTGCTTACATTTACTTCACTTCCAGAGCAATAGCGGCCAGCTAATATTAATTTAGCAATTTGTGTTTCCAGCTCTTTTTGAATTGCACGCTTTATTGGCCTTGCCCCATACACAGGATCGTACCCAGCGGTTGCAATTAAATCTAGAGCATCATTACTTATGTTAAGGGTAATTTTTTGCTCTTCTAATCTTTTAGACAATCTTTCTATTTGTAGGCCAACAATTTCGCGTAATTCATCAGCTTTTAAGCTGTGAAAAATAATTATCTCATCTAATCGATTTAAAAATTCGGGTTTAAAATGAGAACGTAATACTTCATTAACGCTTCCTTCCATTTCAATATGACGGCTATCATCTCCGCCTAATTCTATGATTGATTGGCTGCCAATATTACTAGTAAGAATTAACACGGTATTTGTAAAATCAACTGTACGCC
>Ga0310319_10008_pt1 | contig 23105 bp, 19 predicted proteins | sample LakEriER1SmallC5_FD_195527 | JGI IMG/M metagenome (GOLD analysis project Ga0310319, IMG submission 195527) | Enriched freshwater cyanobacterial communities from Lake Erie, Ontario, Canada - ER10.Small.C5 (v2) (version 2) | ecosystem: Environmental > Aquatic > Freshwater > Lake | place: Canada...
TTGGTTCGCGCATGCTCGAGCACCTGCTGCCGCCATTAAACGATCACAACCTGCCCTGGATGGACACGATTCATCCGATCGTGGTTCATTTTGTGATTTCAATGGCATTAATTTCAGTATTTTTTGATTTTGTTGGTGTTATTGCTGGAAAACGAGCCTTATTTGAAGTGAGTTGGTGGAACTTGTTGGTTGCTACAACTGCAATTTTTGTTGCGATCATGTTTGGCCAGGTGGAGGCTGGTTTGGCTAATCCTTACGGAGCATCTCGCGACATTTTAAATATACATAGCACCATTGGATGGTCTCTCGCAGGAATTTTATCTGTGTTAACGGCCTGGCGTTATGTATTGCGAGCCAAAGATCCCCTTAGTTTGCCGCTCGCATTTCTCGGCGCTGATTCTTTATTAGCGGCTTTGGTGGTGGCACAAGTTTATCTGGGTGATCAGTTGATTTGGGTTTATGGATTGCACACCGTGAAGGTGGTGGAAGCGATGCGGGCGGGGTTAGTGTAATGCAGTTTTTTAATGTGGTGCTGCAATCAGAGGCGCCCTTAAATCAAATAGCAGCTGGATTAGGAGCAAATGATCTCCCTTATAGCTTGCCGATTCACCCTAATTTGGTGCATCTAACGATCGGTTTATTCGTTATAGCAATTGCTTTTGATTTTGCTGGTGCTTTATACCCATTAGAGAAGCGCATTTTCAGATTTTTAGCCTTGCCTGTTACAAGGGCCGGTTTCCATGATGTGGGTTGGTACAACCTGCTTGCCTGCTCTGTAATTAGTTTTTTTACGGTGGCAGCAGGTTTTTATGAAATGCTCACTGCGGTGCCGCTACCTGGGGTGATTAGCACCTTTGGCCTAGAGAGTTTTGTTTCAATGCTTTGGCACGGGGTGGGGGGAGTTTTGTTGCTGGCTTTGATTGTTTTAATGACAGTTTGGCGCGGTTACCAACGTTTTCTATGGCGCAAAGATCTTGGCAGACAGGTGCAATGGATTTACCTTTTTAGTGGAGTATTTATGATGGGTTTAATAGGGATTCATGGCACCGTGGGCGCTCAATTGGCGGCTGAGTTTGGTGTGCACATCACGGCAGATCAGCTTTTAGCAGCTGGAGCTAATCTCAGAGAAGCTCTGCCATGACAAGCACTCCTCCCTCCCGGATTAATGTTTCAGCGCTGGCGATAGTTAGCGTATGGACAGGAGTACTAGTTGTATTTAGCGTTTGGATGAGCCGCCAGGCTTATCACTGGCTACCTGTCCAGGCGTCCACCGCTGCACCATTGGTAGATGGCTTATTTAGTTTTGAAACAGCTCTAGCTACCTTTGTGTTTTTTGGTGTGGTATCAGTAATGAGTTGGGTTGTGGTATTTAATAGGGCTGAAAAGTATGATACCAGTGATGCTGAGCCAATTGAAGGTAATACTAAGTTGGAGATTATTTGGACAGTTATACCCGCACTAATCGTGTTTGGAATAGCTTTTTATTCTGTTCGTGTTAACCAAAAGCTTGCTGTGCTGGGTCCGATGGAGCATATCCATCGCGGTGATCCAATCGAGGAGGTGGGGGGTTTCTTAGGGGACCGCTTACCTGCAGAACAGGTGGAGGTAACAGCCAGGCAGTGGTCTTGGCAATTTAACTATCCAGATGCCAAAGTTAGCTCCACAGAATTACATTTACCAGTTGATAAACCCGTTACTTTTAGATTGGTTAGCGAAGATGTGATTCATGGTTTTTATGTTCCTGCTTTCAGGCTAAAGCAAGACATAATCCCCGGTAGGGCAATCAATCTAAACCTCACCCCCACCCGCGAAGGGCGCTACCGCTTAAGGGATTCGATGTATAGCGGTACCTGGTTTTCTACAAATCAAGCTGATGTTGTGGTGGAAAGTGAAGAAGAATATAGCGATTGGTTGAAACAAGCGGCTACTCAGCCTTTGCAACCAGGCTTGAGTGATGCAATTGTTGAATATAAACAACGCCAAAGTGAAGGCGCAAGGGGATGGCCCACTGTTGTGCCTGCTCCAGCCCCGATGGTAAACGTGCCCGGCTCAAATCAACTTCCCCACAACGGTTAAACCATGACACTTGCTTCTTATGATCCTCGCGTATTGAAATCAAATGCACCGGTACCAGGTGCCCCAGATAATTGGAAACGATTTTTTAGTTTTAATACCGATGCCAAGGTAATAGGTATTCAATATATAACCGTTGCAATCTTTTTCCTTCTGATCGGTGGTTTGCTAGCCATGATTATGAGGGGCGAATTGATTACTCCCGAGAATGATCTCGTGGATCGCACTGTATATAACGGGCTTTACACGATGCATGGCACGATCATGCTGTTTATGTTTATTTTTCCGGTATTAAATGGTCTTAATAATTTATTAATTCCAACAATGATTGGCGCTCCCGATATGGCGTTCCCAAAACTAAATGCAGTGGCATTCTGGTTGGTGCCAATTTTTGGGGTGATTTTAATTTCCAGCTTTCTGCTTCCAGGCGGCCCCGCTAATTCTGGTTGGTGGTCTTACCCGCCGGTGAGCACACAAAATCCCCTTGGAAACTTTGTGAGTGGTGAAGGGATGTGGCTCACTGCTGTAGCTCTTTCAGGGGTTTCTTCGATTATGGGAGCAGTTAATTTTGTAACCACGATTATTCGGATGCGGGCTCCTGGCATGACATTTTTCCGCATGCCGATTTTTATTTGGACAGTATGGGCTGCCCAAACACTTCAATTAATTGGCTTGCCTGCTTTAACTGGTGGTGCAATTATGTTGTTATTTGATTTAGTAGTAGGTACCAGCTTTTTCCAGCCTGAGGGCGGCGGTGATCCCGTTCTTTATCAACATTTTTTCTGGTTCTATTCTCACCCGGCGGTTTATGTAATTATTCTGCCTGTTTTTGGTATTTTTTCTGAATTATTTAGCTGCCATTCACGTAAGCCTGTTTTTGGTTATAAGTTTGTTGCCCTAGCTTCATTTGCAATTGTATTTCTTGGCTTAATTGTCTGGGTGCACCACTTCTTTCCCAGTGGGGTGCCGGAATGGATGAGAAATTTATTTATGGTTACAACTATGCTTATCTCGGTGCCAACTGGTGTGAAGGTTTTCGCCTGGTTAGCAACAATATGGGGAGGCAAATTACGTTTAAACACCCCGATGCTTTTTAGCCTTGGCGGACTTTTTAATTTCGTTTTTGCAGGCGTTACTGGCATCATGCTCGCCACGGTGCCGATAGATATTCATGTTAATAATACTTACTTTGTTGTTGGACATTTTCATTACGTTATTTATGGCGCTGCAGTAATGGGTATTTACGGAGCTATATATCATTGGTTCCCTAAGTTCACTGGTAGGATGTACTATGAGGGGCTTGGGAAGCTGCACTTCTTTCTAACCTTTATTGGTACAAACCTTAACTTCTTTCCAATGCACCCCCTCGGCTTGATGGGAATGCCGAGGCGGGTTTCTTCCTATGATCCCGAATTTACCTTTTGGAATGTTGTAGCTAGTTTGGGTAGTTTTCTATTAGGAGTTTCAATTATTCCGTTTCTCTTAAATATGATTAGTTCATGGGTTCGAGGCCCGCAAGCTCCACAGAACCCATGGAATGCCATTGGTTTGGAATGGTTGCTCCCCTCACCTCCTCCAGCTGAGAATTTTGAAGAAAATGTGCCCACTGTTATTAGCGGACCCTATGGCTACGGCACAGGTAAACCACTTGTGGAAAACCAGGCGGCCTATGAAACCCAATCTCCTTTAGAGGCATAAAGAATGGAATCCACCACAGCTAATAATGAAAGCCATGGTATGCACGCCAGCCATAACCTCACTGGTTTTATTATTTTCCTTTGCTCAGAAAGCGTAATCTTTATTGCCTTTTTCTCTGGATTTGCCTTATTAAAGTTAAATGCGCTTGATTGGTTGCCGAATGGGGTAGAAGGCCTGGAATGGCAAACTCCCTTAATAAATACTTTTGTGCTTGTATCTAGTTCTGGCACGATTTATTTGGCTGAACGGCAAATGGCGCGCCAAAACATTTGGGGATTCCGAGGTTGGTGGTTAGCAACCATGGCTTTGGGGGGCTATTTCCTTTGGGGTCAAGCAGTGGAGTGGAGCGGCCTGCAATTTGGCTTTACCTCTGGCACTTTCGGTGGCACCTTTTATCTACTCACTGGTTTTCATGGTTTGCATGTGCTCACAGGAGTGTTGCTTATGTTGTTAATGCTGGTGAAATCGTTTATACCTAATAACTACAAAGGTGGAGAACAGGGAATCCAGGCCACCTCCCTGTTTTGGCACTTTGTAGATGTGATCTGGATCATTCTATTTCTGCTTATTTATGTGTGGCAACGTTCTTAAGGAGGAATCCCAATGATCATTGACGACTCGCATTACGACGTGATCATTATCGGAAGCGGTGCTGCGGGAGGCACCATGGCCGGTGCCCTTGCATCAAAAGGCCACAAGGTTTTGCTGTTAGAGCGGGGCGGGCAGATGGCCTTGGCAGATCAAAATGTTGCTGATGTGGATTTGTTTCGAAAGGATAGATATCATCCGGCTGAGCGTTGGTTCGGCCCAGATGGCGATCCTTTTCCTCCTCAAACAATTTACGGATTAGGTGGTAACACCAAAATTTGGGGCGCTGTGCTCGAGCGTATGCGCGAAAAAGATTTCGAAGCCGTTCATTTGCAATCCGGGATATCACCTTGTTGGGAAATAGGTTATTCAGATTTTGCCCCTTTTTATGATAAGGCCGAACAATTATTCCATGTGCATGGTCTGTGTGGTGCTGATCCCACCGAGCCGCCAAGAACTAACTCCTATGTGGGAAAACCCAAGCCCCTGGAACCATTTTTAGAGCCTCTACGCGAAGCACTGCTGCGCCATGATTGTTATCCCTATGATTTACCAATCAGTTGGTCTAATAATCAAGAGGACCCAAGCGGCGATGCTGAAGTATTTGGAGTAGCAGAGGCGATTACTCATCCTGATTTCAAGTTAAGAACTGGAGCTAAAGTTAGCTGTTTACATGTTGATCCCTCGGGCAGCGAAATTAAAGGGGTGGAGGCATTGATTAATAATCAAGCCTGGCTATTTAAGGCTAATTATGTTGTTTTAGCCGCCGGTGCGGTTAATACTCCTGCGATTCTATTGCGTTCCACTAGTGATGCCCACCCCCGAGGCTTAAGTAACGGTTCCGATCAGGTTGGCCGTAATTTAATGAAGTTACAACTCACTTCTATACTTCAATTGGCAGCTGTACCTAACTCTGGCCGCTATCAGAGATCATTTGGTATAAATGATTATTACTGGGGCGATAAAAATGTTAATTTCCCCCTTGGGCACATCCAAAGCTGTGGGGGAGTTTTGCAGGATGCATTGTTTGCTGAATCACCTCCGGTATTATCTTTAGTTTCTAAATTATTACCTAATTTTGGTCTTGAAGAATTAGCAGCCCGCTCTGTTGCTTGGTGGGCTATGACTGAGGTATTGCCAGACCCCCATAATAAAATAACGTTGCAAGGTGAGCAAATCAGGCTTAATTATATTGCAAATAATACCGAAGCCCACGACCGTTTGGTTTATCGCTGGATTGACACTTTAAAGGCAATTGAAGCCGATCCTTTAACCCATGTGGTGCGTCAATCACCCACACATCCCCGGGGTGAGGCTCCGATTAGTGTGATGGGTTATGCCTGCGGCACCTGCAGAATGGGTAGCAATCCTGCCACTTCAGTGGTTGATTTAGAGGGGAGGAGCCATGAGATACAAAATCTATATATTGTTGATGCAAGCGTATTTCCAAGTTGCCCTAGTATTGGGCCTGGGCTCACTGTTATAGCCAATGCATTACGTGTGGCTAATCATTTAGAGGCAGTGTTGTGAGTTCAGAGCTGCAACGTATTGCTGAGCGCGATGAGGGACATAAAGCATGGGGATTGTGGGGCAGTTATTTAAGTGATAGGCAATGGGGCACTGTTAGAGAGGATTATTCGGAGGATGGTAACGCCTGGACCTCTTTCCCCCACGATCAAGCCAGATCTAGGGCCTATCGCTGGGGAGAGGATGGTCTTTTAGGTATAAGTGATTCCCATGGTCGAATTTGTTTTGGTATCGCGCTCTGGAATGGGAATGATCCAATCTTAAAAGAGAGGCCCTTTGGTCTCGGGAACGGCGAGGGAAACCATGGTGAGGATTTGAAGGATTATTTTTATCATCTTCTTAATACCCCCACCCATAGCTTTATGCGTGGGCTATATAAGTATCCCCAAGCCGAGTTTCCTTATAAGCATTTAATTCAGGAAAATGCTAGCCGTAGCCGGCAGCAGCCTGAATATGAGTTGCTTGATACTGGTATCTTTTCTGAAAATAATTATTTTGATGTTTTTGTTGATTACGCCAAGGCAAGTTCTACTGATATCTTGATACGAATTAAGGTTATAAACCGCGGCCCTGATACAGCAGCTTTAAAGCTGATTCCAAGTCTTTGGCTTCGGAATGAATGGGATTGGGGCTATAGGGAGAATTGGAGAAAACGTAAATCAATCCAGTGCAATGAAACTGGTGTAAATACAGATGATATTCATGAGCTTGGCTCATATTATTTAACTTGTGATCAACCAGGTGAATGGATATTCACTGAAAATGAAACAAATTCCCAGCTTCTTTATAACAAGCCAAATTGTCAGCCATTTGTAAAAGATGCATTTCATCGTTATGTTGTGAATGGAGAGCTTGATGCTATAAATCCAGCCAGAGTTGGAAGTAAGGCTGGCTTAGTATTGGAGAAGCAGCTGTTATCAAAAGAGGAGTGGATTGTGAATCTACGATTAAGTGATTGTTTGATCTCAGAGCCATTTGGTGAAAGCTTTGATTGTATAATTAATAATCGAGAAAAGGAATGTATTGCATATCTTGATTCTATTTCCGTTGGTTTAAGTGAGGATGATTCGCTAATTTTTAGATCGGCAGCAAGTGGTTTGTTGTGGTGTAAGAAGTTTTATCATTGGAGTGTTGCTCGCTGGTTAAACGGTGATCCAAACCAGCCAGCGCCACCAGAAGAACGAAAACATAGTCAAAATGCATATTGGAGCAGGCTTTATGCTGATGACATTATATCAATGCCAGATAGTTGGGAGTATCCATATTTTTGTCAGTGGGATTTGATGTTCCATTCCGTTGCATTTGCGGTAATTGATCCAGAAACTGCAAAACAGCAGTGCATGTTATTGAGATCCCCGAATTATACTGCTTCAAATGCCCAAACACCTGCCTATGAATGGGCACTATCTGATCCCAACCCACCTATAGGTGCTTGGGCTGCGTTAAGAATTTTTCAAATTGAGCGGCGTGAAAAAGAACGTGGAGATTATACTTTCCTGCGTTCTGCAATGCTTAAACTTTTGCTTGAATACGGTTGGTGGGCTAATCGCAATGATAGATCTGGCGATAATGTTTTTGAAGGTGGATTTCTTGGTTTAGATAATATTGCAGTGTTTGATAGGCGTTTCCCGTTGGCTGATGGGAGCAGAATTGAACAATGTGATGGCACTGCTTGGATGGCTATGTTAAGCCTTAACTTATTACAAATTTCAGTTGAACTAAGTGCGCAGGATCCTGAGTACTCTGATATTTGCGAGAGGTTTGTTTTTGATTTTGCGCAACTTGCTATTACTCTTAATGTTCCATCTTTAAACGGTCGTGATTATGTTAGTTGGGATGAGGAGGAGGGTTTTTATTATGATGTTATAAAACGCCCTGATAACTCCTGGACCTACCTTAGAACCAGATCTGTTTCAGGTTTAATTCCGTTGCTTGCAGTAGCAAGCTTTGATGTGGCTACTGTTGAAAGATTGCCTTGGTTAGATACAAGTAAAACGTTTGCTAGATTTTTTAGCGAGCGCTCATCTCACACTTGGCTAGAGGACAATATTGGCTGCTGGCATAATAATAGATCTTTATTTAGCCTGGTTCCTAGGGATAGGTTGCAAAGGATTTGTTGGTATTTATTTAATGAGGATGAATTTTTGTCCCCCTTTGGCATCCGTTCTCTTTCGAAAGTCTATGAAAAATCTCCCTATACTTTCCGAGAGGGTTCTCAAGAGCAAACTCTTGCTTATAACCCTGCTGATAGCCCAGTGGCTATGTTTGGTGGAAATTCTAATTGGCGCGGACCTGTTTGGATGCCTATTAATTATTTAATTATTGAAGCACTGCAGAAGTTTGGTCATTATTATGGAGATACCTTTATGGTTGAATTCCCTACGGGATCTGGTAATTTCATTAGCTTATGGGCTGCATCTCTTGAGCTTGAGGCAAGGTTGGCAAATTTATTTAGATTAGATAAAAGCTCTCAAAGACCTTTCAACGGCAACAATGTTGGAATTTCAAATGACCCACATTGGCGTGATTTAATATTGTTTAATGAATATTTTAACGGTGATAACGGTGCTGGGGTTGGAGCTAGCCATCAAACAGGTTGGACTTCGATGGTTTTAAAAATGATCACCCAATTAAACCGCTACACACCTATGTAGTGGTTTCTTTATGTGGAGCTCATCATGACGAACCATTATGAGGTGGTGATTATTGGCAGTGGTGCTGGCGGAGGTACACTTGCTCGCTGCCTCGCAGAAGCCGGTAAAAAAGTTTTGGTTCTTGAACGTGGCGACTGGCTGCCTCGCGAACCTCAAAACTGGGACCCTTCTGAAGTTTTCCAAAATAATCGCTATGTATCTATTGATCCATGGAAGGATCGAAATAATAAACAATTCCAGCCGGGAAGCCATTATTTTGTGGGTGGTGCAACCAAGCTTTATGGTGCAGCTCATTTCAGATTGCGGGAGAGAGATTTTGAGGAGTTAATTCACGTTGATGGCATTTCTCCTGCTTGGCCTCTCCGTTACAACGATTTTGAGCCCTATTACACAAGGGCTGAAGCGATGTATCACGTTCATGGCGAACGGGGTGAAGATCCCACTGAACCAAGGGCCAGTGCACCATATCCATACCCACCGATTAAGCATGAACCCCGCATGCAGCAATTGGTGGATGGGTTTAAAGCAGCGGGATTGCATCCCTTCCATGCACCAACCGGTGTAAATCTAGATGAGGCCAATCTTCCATTTAGTGCTTGTGTGAAATGCAATAGATGTGATGGTTTTCCCTGCCTTCTCCATGCCAAAGGGGATGCTGAGGTTATGGGAATAAGGGCAGGTCTTGGCTTAGCCAATAGTTCTCTAACTCTTTTAACCCGTTGCCATGTATTGAAATTAATCACCAATTCAGCTGGGGATACTATTACAGAAGTGCTTGTTGATAGAGATGGGGAAAAACTAAAATTCACTGGTGATATTATTGTTGTAAGTTGTGGAGCCGCTAATTCTGCCAGGCTGCTTCTTATGTCTGCAAATGATAAGCACCCCAATGGTTTAGCTAATCGATCAGACCAGGTTGGCCGCAATTATATGTATCATAATTGCAAGGCAGTTGTTGCTCTAGGTCGGGAGCCTAATGATACCATCTTTCAAAAAACTATTGCGGTTAATGATTGGTATTTTGGCGACAATGATTTTGATTTTCCCATTGGTAATATTCAGATGACGGGTAAAACTAATGGTGCAATGATGAAGGGCTACAAGCCTAAGCTCACAGCCCTTGCTCCCACTTGGTCTATGGATAAGCTGGCTGAAAGATCCCTAGATTTTTGGTTGCAAACTGAAGATTTACCTAAATCTGACAACAGAGTAACGGTGGATGCTACTGGACAAATAACTTTAAGCTATCTAGCAACAAATGATCGTGCATCGAGTCAATTGATGAATAGACTTGAGCGTGTACTTGAAAAATTATATCAACAGGATCACTTGGCTGAGAGACAGATATATTTTGCTTCCGATATGGCAATCGCAGCAGTTGGCCATCAGGCTGGAACTTGTAGGTTTGGCACTAATCCAGAGGATTCAGTTCTCGATTTAAATTGCAAGGCCCATGACTTAGATAATTTATACGTAGTTGATACTAGCTTTTTCCCTAGTATTGGTGCGGTTAATCCTTCTTTAACAGCTATCGCAAATGCGATCAGGGTGTCGGAGCATTTGGTTGAAAGGCTTGGCTAAGCATTAATAAATTCAACTTGACAAACAAACAATGAATTCCTCCACCTTCACCCAGTCTGCTGAATACAGCCGGTTGCACAGCTCCTCAGTTGATGCTGTTGATTGGCATCTTTGGGGAACCTATCTTCCCGACCGTCAATGGGGAACGGTGCGTGAATGCTACGCCGAGGATGGGAATGCTTGGAAAGCATTCCCCCATGATCATGCTCGATCGCGCGTTTATCGTTGGGGTGAGGATGGATTATTTGGTTGGACTGATCGTAATTGTCATTTGTGCTTTGCTCCAGCTTTTTGGAATGGTAAGGATCCAATTCTTAAGGAGCGCCTATTTGGTTTAGCAAATCATGAGGGGAACCATGGTGAAGATGTAAAAGAGGCCTATTATCATATTTTAAATACGCCAACCTACAGCTACGCAAAAGCTTTATATGTATATCCAATTAGTCAATTCCCATACAGGCAGCTTATAGCGGAAAATGCAAAACTAACTCGCAATGATCATGAATTTGAAATTGAACAAACAGGTGTTTTGAGTAATAATAACGTTTTCCACTGTACTATTGAATATGCAAAAGATTATTTTGATGATACATTCATACGAATCAGTGTTAAGAATCTTTCCGCTGATCCTGCATACATAGCCCTGTTACCAACGCTCTGGATCCGTAATTCATGGAAGTGGGGTTATCCAGGAATTAGCAAAAGGAATATAACCGTCAATTCTGATGGTTCATTATTTGTTCCTGAATTGCTAGGCCCTGGTGTTCAGCGTTTCTCTCAGGATAAGTTCCCTGCGCATTATTTCTATTGCGACCAGCCTAATAATTGGATTTTTACGGATAATGAATCTAATCAAGAGCTTTTATTTGGAACTACTGATGGTGAGCCATATACTAAAGATGCATTCCATCGTTACTTGGTTAATGGAGAGAAGCAAGCAGTTAATCCAGCGCTAGAAGGTACAAAGGCTGCAATGATTTGCGAAAATACTATTTCAGCAGGTGATACCTGGGTTATTAATTGTAGATTATCCTCTAAATCTCATGCCAACCCATTTTCTGATTCTTCAATGATTCTTGCGAGAAGAGAGGAGGAGGCACAAGATTTCTACGCATCATATCAAAGAATAAAGAATTTTAAATCAAGAGAAGATCTCAGCTTATTTGCGGCAGCTTCCTCTGGGCTTTTATGGTCTTGTAAGTATTATGAGCTGAATTTATACCGTTGGTTAAAAGGTGACCCAGGTCAGCTAGCCCCCCCTAAATCTCGTTGGCAAAGTGACTATCGTAATTGGAAATATTTGCATGCCCACGATATTTTTGTTATGCCAGATGCCTGGGAATATCCTTACTTTTGCAAGTGGGATTTGATGTTCCATGCTGTGGCCTTTGCTGATTTAGATCCCGCATTTGCTAAGAATCAAAGTGGTATTTTGCGCACATCTCGGTATGTGTCGCCAAAGGCGCAGGTTCCGGCCTATGAATGGGCATTTTCTGATGTTGATCCACCGCTTGCTTCATGGGCAACTTGGAGAATTTTTACTATTGATAGAAATCACACGGGTATTCCTGATTATCGATTCCTGGAGGAATCGATAAAAACATTATTGCTTGAATATGGATGGTGGAGTAATCGTAATGCCCGCACTGATTCCAACTTATTTGATGGTGGATTTCTTGGTTTAGATAATATATCTCCTTTCGATCGTAGATATCCACTTAGTGATGGAAGCCGTATTGAGCAGGCTGATGGCACAGCTTGGATGGGGTTGCTTACGATTTATATGTTGAAGATAGTAGTTGCCTTAAAACAACGGGCTATAAATGTGCTGCATAACAGTAGTGCTGAATATAGTGGTGAAATGGTTCAACGGCTTGTTATTAGCTTTATGCATTCCGTATCCTCGCTCAATAGTAAGGAAGAGCGTGGTTATTTGAACTGGGATTGCCAAGATGGTTTTTACTATGATCTCTTAAGAAGGCCTGATGGAACGGCTGAATATATAAGAGTTAGGTCACTAACTGGAATTATTCCCCTACTGGCTGTGCAATCTTTTAGCAGTAGTGATCTGGATGTTGATAAGAATTTAAACATGGATAATGCAATCTTGTCCTATGTACAAGTTCACGGTATTGATGATTACAGCCTTTCTATTGCCCATCTTGGTTGCTACTCAACTGGTAGATACCTTTTTGCGATGGTTTCTCCTTATCGGCTTAGAAGAGTGTGCAGATGGTTGTTTGATGAATCTGAATTTCTATCTGATTATGGCATACGTAGCCTTTCTAAGTTTCATGAATCAAATCCTTTCTCAATGACTATTTCTGGGATTACCGCATCTCTTCAGTATTCACCTGCTGATAGCCCTGTTGCTATGTTTGGAGGCAATTCAAATTGGCGTGGCCCTGTTTGGATGCCCATCAATTACTTATTAATTGAAGCACTAAGGGAATATCATCGAGTTTTAGGTGACGACTTTCTTATTGAATATCCCACTTTTTCTGGCTGTAATCTACATCTTGGCCATATCGCGAATGATTTGGAGGCTAGATTGATCTCGCTGTTTCAATCTGATGAAGATAAAAAAGCTCCTTTCATTAAGCCAAATTCATACCTTGATAACTTAACTAATACCGAGAATTTATACAACTTCCATGAATATTTTAATGGTGATGATGGCACCGGTGTTGGTGCTAGCCATCAAACCGGATGGACAGCTATGGTAAGGAGAATGCTATTGCATCGCTGGGGATTTAGTGGTGATTAACTATTTATTCTTTTTTCCCATTCACTTTATTCTAGTGTTTCTGCCATGAACATCTCATCCGTTTCTGTTCCTGCTGTTGATGGTTCATTGCTTCCAATGAGCAGTTTTTTGGGCTCACCTCTTCTTATAATTAATGTTGCAAGTGAGTGCCGTTACACTGTTCAGTATGATTCATTGCGTTTACTTGATATGCTCTATGGGCCCAGGGGGCTAAAGATTCTTGCATTTCCTTGTAATGATTTTGGTGCTCAGGAGCCCAAGAGTGTTGATGAAGTTGTGCTATTTCTTGCTTCTACATTTAGATTGAATATTCCGCTCTTTTCAAAGATTAGTTGTGTTGCACCTAATATTCATCCCCTTTTCAAGGTGCTCACCAATGATTCCGCACCAGTGACTTGGAATTTCGAGAAGTTTTTTATTGATAGGCAGGGCTCATTAGTAAAGCGGTTTCCATCTGATGTATGTTTGTCTTCTATTGAAATTCAGCAACTCATAGAGAAATTGGTTGACCCAATTGCTTAGGCGGTGCTAAAGTTTGTAAAGCTTAAATATTTCTTTATTCTAATGGTCGTTCGTGTTCGCTCACTTTCTTTTGCCCCTTTAATTGGTTTGTGCGGCGCCGTTGGCATCTTAGTTTTCTATACTCCCTTGTATTCCAGGCCACAATTACCTGAAGCTACTATTGTTGGGGTCTCCCCATCTATGCCATGGAATGGTGTTACTGTTTCATCGAAGGGGCGTATTTTTGCAAGTTTTCCTCGTCAAAATCTTACAAAGCCAACTCCGTCTGTTGCGGAAATTCTTCCTGGAGGAGAGTTGAAAGCATATCCCGGTGGTGAATGGAACTCCTATAGCTTTGCTAATTCCGGCGATAGCCAATTTATTGGTATTAATTCAGTTGTTTCTGATGCTAATGATCAGCTTTGGGTTGTTGATCCGGCTGGTGTAGGTGGTAAACCAATCAAAGGTAAGGCTAAACTTGTGCAAATTGATATCGCTTCTAATAAAGTTAAAAGGGTTTATGCTTTCAATACCAACGTTGTTCCAGATGGTGGGTTTATTAATGACGTGCGCATATCAAATGGCTTTGCATTCCTCCCTGATTCGTCTTTAGGTGCTTTGATTGTGTTAAATCTCAATTCCGGAGAGGCAAGGAGGGTTTTCTCAACTGATGTTAGGTTACGTTCAAACCAAGCACTCAAGCTAACTGTTAATGGTGTGCCATATCTAAATGTAAAAGGAAGGCTCCCAAATGGTAATATGAGCGTGAATCCTGTGGAGGTTTCCCCCGATGGTAAGTATTTTTATTTTCAACCAAGTGGAGGGCCTCGCCTATTTAGATTGCCCACCAACTTATTAACTGATTTCAGCATATCGGATTCAAAATTGGCAGCCGCTATTGAAGATATGGGCCCTGGCCCTTTTAATGCTGGTATGACAATGACAAAAGATGGATCTATTTACTTCAGTGATATTGAAAAAGGTGGTATTAATCGGCGCAAGCCAGATGGAAGTTTTGAGTTGATTGCTCAAGGTCCATCTTCTATTTTGGTTTGGCCAGATGCATCCCGTTTGGGGCCAGACGGATTTTTATTCTTTCCCTCATCTCAAATTAATCGTTTTGCTGGTAATAGCCCCACAGGTAAGCTGCAAATACAATATCCATTTCATATGTTTAAGGTTAAATTGCCTGTTTCCTCTTTCACTAACTAGCCTCTATCATGTTCCCACGGTTCATTTGGTTTAGTTGTTTTTTGATTTGTTCAGCCAGTATCCCGGCATATGCTGATGATTATATCCCTGATGTTTTGGCTAAATCTAAATATGAGCTTACTGATTTTGTACTACCTAACGATACGTTTAAGTTTCTTGTAGCTCCTCTTCAGTCTTCCAACCGTTTTGAGTATAACCATTATTTTCCAGTAGTTGTAGGCTCTAAATCACAATTTTTTATTGATAATACTATTTATGCTAAGCAGCGGCCCCTGGAAACCAGTGATCTCAATAGTTCTTATATTCAAACCGTTGGAGATTCTGTCCGTGTGGGTTATCGCGAACTTTTAAAGGGCTCCGATTCTTTTTGGGGCCTTAATTTTGGTTACGATAATGCTCTTCAGTCTGGATACTATTATCAGCAGCTTGGAGTTGGTTTTGAGCTCACATCTCCTAATTTTCAGCTTGTTAGCACCTTTGCATCACCAATAGGGAATAGACGTTATCCAAACCCTGGGGAATCTGTTCTCTCTCCATTTAACGTTCAAGTTGCTTTGCCAACAGGCTTAAAGAATGTAGTATTCCTGCCCCGTTTCTATTATGTATATGATCAATTTGGGGATTCATCTCCTGGCGGTCAGCTTCAACTTAACTATGGAATAAACCCACAATTAACGCTTGAGTTTGCTGTTAGTTATGATTACATATCTGGTTCAGGTGGCGCATTGGAATTGAAGTGGAGACCTAACATACCTATAGCTCCTACTAGTGGCTCTCCAATAAATCCTGCAATACTTGGCTCTTTTGCCGGTCCAGTTGGAAATAATGGCACACGTATTATTCGTCTAACTGGCTCAGATCCAGCGTTTGGTGAATAAATGTTCATGTTTACCTACACATCTCCGCGACCCTGAGAGCCCGTTCTGTGAACAGCATGTAACAGCAGATCGCTTGGCGATCCGCTCGGTCATCCCAGGTGGCGCCCAGCGTACTTGTCAAGGTTGAAGGCTTGCAAGGTACCGCTGAAGCTCTTCTTATCTGCGAACATGAAAAAACCGCCATGGAGGTACAACTGGCAGTGGCCAGCTACGGCAACATGAAAGAACTAACCCAACAATTAGCAGCCCTATGCGAAAACATAAGCAAGGGGGAAGATCGTTAGCTTTAGATAAGTAATTTAGCTGAATAAATCCAAATAAATTCAATTTAGGAAGGATCAAGATCCTGGGGGGACCAGGCGAAGCCATCCAACACCGCAAAACGGCGATCATCGGGGTTACGCATAGTGCCAGGACAAACACCACCACTCCAATTGTTAGCACCTGTCTGTTTTTGCTTTATTGCCTCTTGCTCTGTCATCGGGGTTGGTGAATTATATCCAGCTGGCAAAGAACAACGGGGCATCAGAATTTCGGCCGACACCTTAAGGGTTTTGGGATCAACAATAACAATGGTTTGATTATTAAAACCACCGGTAATGAATACACCATTGGCTGCTGCTAGACCTTGGCTATTGATCCGACCCCGCAGAGAGCTCTTAAGCACAGTGGCGGCCACAAGAGAGTGATTTTTTGCATCAAAACTGCGGAAATTTATCTCAGAAGCACCCGCCTTTGGCTCATAACTAACTATACCAACGGTATTAGTGCTGGGTTCATAGGCAAGCCGCAGGGGCTTGGGCACGGAAATCTGTTTCAACAACTTCAATTGATCCAAACGCCGTTCTCCACGAACAAAGCCATAGATACTCACCACGTTCCCCCGCAGTCCCCCCAACCAAACTTCCCCCTGAGGAGTAACAGCGATTCCTTCGGCACCAAGGCCAGCGGGCAGCACCCTGGTGCTGCCACTTTCAAGGTCTGCCACGGCTAAAGCACCTGCGCAGCTGGGCTTATCACCCGGATTTGTACAGCGGCAACCACTAACTACCAAATTAGAACTAGGTATTTGCTCCACTAGGTGGGGGGTATGGCAGGCGGTATCGGCAAAGTTCAAAACTTGGGGTACACCAGCCTCAGGGCTAAGTGGCTTGGGGAAACGGATCAATCCATTGGCCTGTTGGGTAGTAACAACAAGGTCTCCATTGGCAAGCCATTGGGCTCCATGGGGCTTTGGTCGTCCCAAGGGGTTAGCTGCCGCCGTTAAAACTCTGCTTTGGCCGGTTTTTAGATCCACCAGAGACACCTCAGCACCGGGGTGAAAACCACCACCTTCTGGATCACCGGGGCCGAGGGTTTCATAATGGGGGCTCGCCAAGGTAAGGCCATCTGCACTCAATGCCGACTCATGGTTGCCGTTGTCGTAGGGCAACTCCACGGCTCTAGCTGTGCCCTTAGCCAAGTTGAGAAACCAAGAAACCCCCTTGGATTTGTCTTGGGCAATAAATGTTCCGCTGGGCAGGGGGCCATTGCCGTGATTAATCAAGGTGGGGGGGTGCTCGCCCAAGGGTCTTCCAAGGAGCTGCAAAAGCGTTGGCTCTGCCGCCCTAGCGCTGGGAGTGCAAAGCGCGCCAAGCAGAATCAGGCCCAGGAAATACTGACGCATGGAGTGATGGAGCTTGTATTGCTTTTATTATGAGCGGTTCTGGCCTTGCTAACGGGGACACAGGAACCTTCGGGCCAGCCGGTCCTTCTCCAGGGCAGCCGGATAATTAAGTATAAATTTATGTTTGTAGATTTATAATCAGGATACTAATCCTAAAAGAATTGGCTTTAGAATTTCATTATCAAGCGATAATGCCCCACCACCACAACATATCAAAATTGCTGCCATAACTACATAAAGTAGTGCTTTTTCCCAGCTTGGTGGATCACCCACTCCCATCGGGCCAGCATAATCCCCTTGGGGAATTTGAAATGGGTCTGGAGCGATGAAGGGAAATCCCTTAGATATCTCTAATATCACTGCATATGCCATAGAAACCAGAATTGCTAGTGATGCTGGCCCGGTTAGAAATCCAGGGAGCAAGGCGATCCCTCCCAGCCACATCGAATATGCAGATAATCCACACAGAATAGATGGTGTATTCATTGCTTTCGCCCAGGTGCTTAGATTCCTAATCTTTGGCCATCCATGGCGTATGAAAGCAATAGACATCGTAAGCCTTAGAACCAGCAAACCAGAAGCTGCAATTGTTGAACTGGAATCTGGGAACAAGAGTGTTGCAATTGTTGTGTAATCCATTAATTTGATTTAGGTTTTAATGTTTGATTAATTTAAATATTAGTTGAGAAGTATCAAGGCATGGCCATCTGGATCGCGTGCTTGAAAAGCGAGAGTTCCTCCCCAATACTCAGGAGGTATTGATACTATAGGCCCGATTGATTCCGGTGAGCATATCTCCATTAATTTCTCATGAGTTTTTTTTATGTCTTCAACTAATAGCATTGTTCTCCATTCACTTAGATCTGTTGGCTTTGGATTTAATCTTTCTCTACGATTTGGATTTGGTAGTTGATAATCTAGCAGTTCAATTCCCATTCCATTGTCATTTGCGCGTAGGCTGGTAATCACCACCTTAGTATTAATTAGCCCATCTAGTTGATCTTGTTCTTTTCCGTGGTTTATCCCATTTCCTGCTATTTCCATTCCAAGGAGTTCATTATAGAAGGCAATGCTTTTCTGTGTATCAGAAACCCCGATCGCTGTGTGATCTATACCCATGAATAGCTTGGAATTTGCTTTATGCCATCTTTGGCTCCCTTTGTCTTGAGGAAATTTAAGTAGTTCCAGCGGATGTCCCACGCTATCTTTAATTTTTACCGCCTCAATATTTGCTGCTTCTTTATTTGTTTCAGGAAGGATTACAGGCGATCTTGATATTTGTGTGGCATTAGAAGCCCCTTGATTAAAAGCGTCATTAAGGTTGCTAACTACAATGCAAATATGTTGGAACCAGAGATCATTGCTCTGAGAATCTTCCGGAATTAGTGTTGGTACTATTTTGTCATTGTTTTGTGTGGGAACTTGCTCAAATTCCCACAGCTCAAGAAACTCCTCACCTATTTGAAGGTATGCTCTGTTAACTATCGCCCCCGGACATCCGATAAGCTCTCCCAACCAAGAGTTCTCTATACGTGTTTCTGAAATACATTTAAATCCTAGGTTTGATGTATACCAGTTAATTTGTTTTTGTAGGTTTATTGTTGTTTGCGATATGCTTACTATTTTTTTGGTTTTACTCATGATTTCTTTTCCTCAGTTAATTTTGAAATACTTAATATACCTCCAGCACATATTAGTACTGTTCCAATGATCGTGCCAAGATCGAGTTGCTCTTTGAAAAGAATCCAACCTAGAAAAGCGGCAAATACAACTGAGCTATATTGGAATGCTCCTATTTCATGCGGTTTTGCGTAGGTGTATGCTTTAATTAAAAGAAATTGGAAACAAACAAGGCAACCACCTGTTGCAAGCATTATTAATGCTTGTTCTTGATTAATTGGCTGTAATTTACCCACTACTAATATTGTTGATAAAAGTGATCCAATTAGTAGAAAATAAATCATTTGAGTTATGGGTGAGTCGGTTTCGTCTAATTTTTTAACTGCCAAAAACTCAATTGCTGTTACAAACCCTGCCGCTAGACCTAGGATGTTTCCAGGATTTGTAAATAATGTTGCGTCTGGTTTTACTATTACAATCATCCCTGCAAAACCTAGCCCAATTGCTATCCATAGTTGCCTATTAATTTTAGTTTTCAGGAATATTAATGCTAGTATTGGTATGAAAATAGGAGTTGTATTTAATAAAACATTTGCATTAATTAGGCTGGTGAGCTGAGCAGCAGCTATAAAAAGGAGAAATCCTGCTATGCCAGTTCCACCTCTCAGAAGATGTGTTTTTATGACTTCTGTTTTTAGGTCTCTAAATTGCCTTGCAGCAGCAATTGGTATTAATATGATCAAGGCGCTTATAAATGTAACCCAGGTAAACATCTCAACGCTTAGTTGCGCCTCAAGTAATTTACCAAATACACTTTGAATAGTGTTCGCCAGAAAGGCTAGAACCAAAAATATAGAGCCTAGAAGTAGGGATTCTTTAGTTTTTGTAAGCATCGCAAGGCAAGCTTTTCAACTACTTTAATCAATTCCCGCTGCAATGCAATTGATTATTCGCAATGTGTCTATTTCGTGATATTTTGCTTTTTTGTATCCCCTTCCATGTTTCTGCGTCTAATATATGTGGGCTTGATAATTCTTCACAATGTCTGAGCAATTTTTGAAAGGAAAGGTTGCGATAGTTACTGGAGCTAATAGTGGTATTGGTAAGGCTGTAGCTTTAGAACTCGCTCTCCGCGGTGCCAGTGTAGTAGTTAATTACCGCTCCCACCCCGAATTAACAGAGTCCATCATCTCTGAGATCTCAGCAAGCGGTGGAGTTGCTATTGGTGCTCAAGCTGATGTTACTGACCTTGATGCGCTTCAGGGTATCGTTGAACTTGCAGTAAAATCTTTTGGCCGCCTAGATATAATGGTTAACAATGCTGGCCTTGAAACTCGTACTTCTATACTAGATACCACCCCAGATGATTACGATAAAGTTTTGAACGTTAATTTAAAGAGTAGCTTTTTTGGCACTCAATTTGCTGCAAAGCAGATGATTTCCCAGGGCGGTGGAGGTAGGGTGATAAATATTTCCTCTGTTCACGAAGACTGGCCCATGCCAAATAATACAGCCTACTGTTTAGCAAAGGGTGGTATTCGCATGCTTGCACGAACAGCAGGTGTTGAACTTGCTCCCCATGGTATTAACGTTGTTAACGTAGGCCCAGGTGCTGTTAATACTCCTATTAATGCGCCGACAATTAATAATCCTGAACTTTTAGCTAAACTCAATTCAGCTATCCCAATGGGGCGAATGGCTGAGCCCAACGAGATCGCTGCGGTTGTTGCTTTTCTTGCAAGCGATGCCGCAAGTTACATAACAGCTACCTCAATTTTTGCTGATGGTGGCATAATGCAATCTAGTCCTGGCTTATAATTTCTTTTGAAACTCTATTAAATTCTAATTATGGCGTTTTCGATTCGTTTTTTAATAGCGTTCTTTTTTGTTATTTCTGGTACTGCTTTTGCACAGGAATCTAGTTTAGTTAATGCAAAACTAAAGCTGCTTTCCGTATATTCTAGGCCCCTTGCCCATGAAGGTCCGGTTTTCATTCCAGAATTAAATCAATTATTCTTTACTTCTAATCGTTTATATCGTTCGGACGGGTCGCAATATGTTGTCGCTTCTAGTTTTAATTTGCAAGATGGTTCTACCCGTGATTTAGGTCTTACAAGTTCTATACCTATGGCAAATGGTGCTTTTAGATTGAGTAACGGAAATATTGTTGTAACTATGCAAGGTAATAAATTTAAACCAGCTGGTTTAGCAGAGTACAACCCTTTTAATGGCAACGTTAAATTGCTTACAACAGCTTATGCTGCTTATCAGTTTAATAGCCCTAATGATGTTGTTCAGGCTCCTGATTCCTCAATTTGGTTTACTGATCCTCAATATGGCTATGAACAGGGTTTCCGTCCAAAGCCATCTATAGGTAATTGGGTATGGCGTTATCATCCTGCTAACGGTATCCAACGTTTAATGATTGATGGTTTTGCTAAACCCAATGGTTTGGCATTCAGTTTGGATTTTAAATATCTCTATGTTACTGATTCTGGTTATATATCTGGCAATGGTGCTCTTAATAGTTCGCTGCCGCGCACTATATATCGCTTTTTGATTACTTCCTCGCCTGATGGTATTTTTGCAACCCAGAGAGCACTTTTTTGTGTTGTTACAAAGGGTATACCTGATGGTATTAAAGTTGATCAACTCGGTAGGGTCTGGACAGGTACGGGCGCAGGGCTTGAGGTCTTTGATAAGGATGGTACTCCTTTAGCTGTTATACCTGTGCCAGGAGGTGTTAGTAATTTCGCCTTAGCCCCTAATGGCGCTTATGTAATGGGTGAAACTAAGTTATATAGGTTGGATATCTAATTCCTCTATATCTATCTTTTTGTTAACTAGTTCCCTTAATGTTCCATAGTTTTTTTCATGTCTCTCTCCATTAAGTGTAATTGTACGCACCTGAATATTTCTTTTTTCCATTGCTTCTAGCGATAGCAGCGTATGATTTAATGTGCCAAGTCCAGAGCGTGCAACAAGCACTACTGGTAGATTCCATATTTTAATTTGATCAATCTGTAGCCAGTTATCTCTTAGTGGCACCATTAAACCTCCTGCTAGTTCAACAACAAGGGGGCCATCATGGCTTGGTAATATTAAGTTTTTGTCTTCTATCGTTATTCCTTCTGCTTCTGCAGCTTGGTTTGGTGATGCAGCCATCTTTAATCTATAGGCCTCAGGTATAATCCTGTTTTCTTCTATACCGGTTAGTTTTTTAATAGTGGCGCTATCTCCTCCTGTATCTAGCTCCCCGCATTGTATAGGTTTCCAGTAATGCGCATTTAGCTTTGCTACTAATAAGCTGCTTACAATTGTTTTGCCTACATTCGTGTCTGTTCCTGCAACAATAAGCCGGTTAGGTATTTTCATTATGCTAGTTATTCTCTGATAATTTTTGGGCAATAATTAGCAATATATCCCAATTTATAGTAATTTTTGTTGATTTATTGTGTTCTCCTTCTTTTGCGCTACCGTTTTTTGGGTTTTCTAGCCAGTAATTATTTAATCTCCTTATTTCTCTTTGATTAAGTTTGCCTGTGGCGCCCCCATTTGTTCCCATCCACTTCATTTCCTTTAGAAATTCTAGCCCTGAGTTATATTGCTTACTATATCTAAGTATTTTGTGCTCTTTGATTTCAGTAACTTGCCTAAGGCTTTTAATTAATTCTGCCCCTATTGGTAGTGTGATTCCTGTGTATTTCACTCCTGCTATTTCGGCTGCTCTGTGCCAGCTTTTAAAACATCCTTGAATAGGAACTGTGATTGCTAGCCAGCCCCCTGGAGCTATTGCTTTTCCCCAATGCTTTATTTGCCCTACGGGATCTTTCAACCAATGCAAAGCAAAACTGCTCGCTATTAATGCAGCACCTATGGCCTCAGGTGGTACTCCTTGGTTCAAATCCCATTCCAATTTCCGCATACTCGCTGCTTCTGATTGATCTAATAGTTCCTTGCACTCATCTACTAGTATCACAGACAAACTCTTTTTTTGTTTTTCTAGGGTTGCGGCAAGGTTCCCGCTTCCCGCTCCAAAATCCAATATAAGTCCTTTAGGTATTTCTAGATTTTTGCAGTATCTAGCGAGTCGCCAAGCTACTGCCTGTTGCAGTTTTGCATTCTTTGCATAAATATTTGCGCCTCTTGCAAATGCTTGGCAGGGTTTTATATTCATTGTTTATTGCTTTTCCAGCCAATTCAGAACAATTTGCGTGAGTGTTGGCATTAATAGCCCATGGCCAATTCCATCCAGTTTGATTATTTCTGCGTTATTTAATTCTCTGCGCATTTCTGCCTTGCTTGCTTCGAGCACAATTTGATCTTTTTCAGCCTCCACT
>Ga0310319_10010_pt1 | contig 21523 bp, 21 predicted proteins | sample LakEriER1SmallC5_FD_195527 | JGI IMG/M metagenome (GOLD analysis project Ga0310319, IMG submission 195527) | Enriched freshwater cyanobacterial communities from Lake Erie, Ontario, Canada - ER10.Small.C5 (v2) (version 2) | ecosystem: Environmental > Aquatic > Freshwater > Lake | place: Canada...
GCAAAGCCGAGCGATTTCCGCCACCGGCAGCGAAGGCCGCCAGCTGTAGCCGCAACTGCGTTGAATCAATACCATCCGAGTTGGAATCGATAGGGCATCGGCGAGGCCCTCTGTATCAACAACGCCTGTGGGACTTAGGGGTAGTTCGCTGTATTCAATGCCAAATTCCGCAAGAGACCCCTTACCTTGGCCCCGCAAACCGATTACCTCCTCAAGGGTGTCGTATGGGCGGCCGGTGATTGAGAGCAAACGATCCCCTGGCCTCAGCACACCGAATAAGGCTGCTGCAATGGCATGGGTGCCACTCACAAATTGCAACCGCACAGCTGCCTGTTCTGCCCCCAGCACCCGGGCAAAAACACGATCGAGAGTTTCACGGCCTTGGTCGTTGTGGCCGTAGCCATTCACTGAAGCGAAGTGATGGGTGCCGAGTTTTTCAGCTTGAAAAGCAGCTAATACTTTTGCTAATTGCGGTTGCACTGCGGCGGTGCGCTTTGCAGCATGGCCTTCTATCTGCTCCTGAGCAGCTGCCACCGCCTCCCAAGCGCTGGGGCAAGCCACAGGCCACACCGGAAAATCACTCAGCACAGACAATCTTAATTCGGTATTTCATCAATCCTCCCCCAGCCCGCTCCAGCACCTGCTGCCCGATAGCAGCTAAATTCAATCAATCAGCTGTTGCATAAAACAGACCTGATCCCCCCAGTTTCACGAACTGGGTTTTTATTGGAGATTCAATTGGTCGTTGCGCCACAACCTTCCGCCACAGCTGCTTTAAACCAGCAGGAATTGCAGGAAAAGCTTTATGCCCCTCGCGGCCCGTTACCGGTAAATCAAAGAAAGGTAAAAAAGGGTACTTTCTTTTTTATGTTTGCCAACCATGTGGGAGCCGTGGCGGCGCTGCTGCCAATGTTCTGGAGTTGGTGGGGGTTGTTCACTTTCGCCTTTCTGTATTGGGTAACAGTGCTTGGTGTAACCCTCGGTTTGCATCGCCTTGTTGCCCATCGCAGCTTTGAAACTCCCCATTGGCTGGAAAGGTTGCTGGTGCTGATGGGCACCTTGGGCGCCCAAGGGGGGCCAGTGGAGTGGGTCGGGCTTCATCGCCATCATCACAAGTATTCAGACCAGGAAAACGACCATCACGACGCCGGCAGAGGGCTGTGGTGGGCCCACAGCGAGTGGATGCTTCACAACATCCCTGTGTTGCAACATGTTGACAAATTCACCGTAGACTTGCGCCGCGACCCTTTCTATAACTGGTTAGACCGTTGGTTTTTATTACTGCAGCTGCCTCTAGGGGGGTTGCTTTACTGGTTCGGCGAAGCAAATCAAATTCACGGCGGCGGATTGGGTTTGGTGCTTTGGGCCATACCTTTAAGGCTCACTGTTGTTTATCACGTAACTTGGCTTGTGAATTCAGCCACCCACGTATTTGGTTATCGCAACTTTGACAGCGCTGATCGCTCTACTAACTGTTGGTGGGTGGCAATCCTTAGTTTTGGTGAAGGTTGGCATAATAACCACCACGCTTTTCCTCATTCAGCCCGCCACGGCTTGCGCTGGTTTGAATTTGATATCACTTGGCAACACATTAAATTTCTACGCCGCCTCGGCTTAGCCCGCAAATTACGGCTTGCTCGCTATCCCAACTAGTTGAAAAGAATTAATAAAAAATAATTATACTATTTACTATTTATTAATACTAATTTTGCCTCAAATTCTCGAGTAATATATCAACGCTTTCAAATTTTATTCCAAGTGAGTTTGATGTTGCGAGAAGATCACTTAATTCAATATCTAATTCATTAGCGCTGTAATCTTGTAAGCCAGCCATAACTGCAGCGAATTTTTCACGGCGTTGACGCTTATCAACTCCATAGGCTGCCATTACCCGATCGCGGCATTGACGCCATGGCAGCCCGCCCGCCAGCAGCAGCCCAAGGGAGGCACTAAGGGCTGGGGCTTCCGCTTCGCTAATGCGGAGATCAAAGCCGGGGGGCAAGGCCCTTAAGCCAACAAAAATCTCCAACAGCTCCCCTGCTCCCAGCACCAAACCTGCGGCATCGATGAGGGCTTGGGGGTTATCGCCAATAGCTGCAGCAAGTTCCTGTTGTTCAGCAATTTGAGCAAGCGGAATCGGCATTTTTGCTAACCACTGATTGCAACAGCCGAGGGCAAGAAAAACCTCAGGGCCGGGGGAAGCCAATTTGCTATTGCGCAAATTAGAAAGCTGGGAGCTATGCAAACGCCCCAAATCGAGCTTTTCAGCAAGGGCTGGCAGCACCCGATGAGACCAACCATTGCGTTCATGCCAGGCCCGCAATAGGGCAGCAAAGGCGCCATGGCCCAATTGCAAACGCTCTCGATAATCCACAAATAGCTCCAACCCACGTTGCCCAAATCTAATACTGATCAATAAGCGCAATGATTCGTAGCATGACCAGTCGCTCGATCTGAATCCGTATTGCTATGATAGTGAGATCGATACGTATTCGATTTAAATGACAGTTTTATCGGCGCCGCCCCTCGCTGCTGCCATCAGCCCCGCCCGCCGCTCAAGCAGCCTGCGCCACCCCCGCAGAGGGGAAGCTGAGGGCACAGTGCCAAAAGGTGCCCGCTGGGCCACCCTCGGTTTCATGTTGGTTATTCATGTATTGGCCGCCTATGCGCTGCTGCCACGGTTTTGGAGTTTGCCTGCTCTTGCCTCCTTATTGGTGCTCTATTGGCTAACCGCCTGCCTTGGGGTAACCCTTGGCTACCACCGCTTGTTAAGCCACAGGGCCTTTCGGCTGCCGCAATGGTTGGAGCGCTTTTTTGCCACCTGCGGAGCTTTAAGCGCCCAACACGGCCCGATCGATTGGGCCGGGCTGCATCGCCACCACCATAAATTTTCCGATACGGATACTGATCATCACAACAGCAATCGCGGCTTCTGGTGGAGCCACATGGGTTGGATGTTTTCAGAAATTCCAGCCATGGCTTCCGTGCCAAGGCTCACAGGTGATCTCGCTAACGACCCCTACTACCGCTGGCTGAACAAGTGGTTTTTACTACTCCAACTACCTTTAGCCGGCTTACTTTTTTGGATCGGCACCATAACTGGCGCTGGCGGCTGGGCCCTTGTGCTTTGGGGCATACCCCTCAGACTAGTGCTGGTGTATCATATTACTTGGCTCGTTAATTCGGCCACCCATTGCTGGGGCACTATCGCTTACCCCAGTGGTGATGCCTCCCGCAACAATCGCTGGGTAGCAGCACTCACTTTTGGCGAAGGCTGGCACAACAACCACCATGCTTTCCCCCACTCCGCCAAACAGGGTTTGCAAGCCGGACAGATAGATCTCACCTGGCAACACATCCGCCTTTTGAGAGCCCTAGGCCTTGCCACCAAGGTGCGCCTGCCTGTGAATTAACCACTCCAGCTAGTGCCGTAAGCTGAAAGTTCGCCCCAGCAGTAGATCAACCCTCGAGTAATTCCCATGGCTAAACGCGTTTCAGTAGTTTTAAGCGAAGACATATTCACTCTTGGCAAAACCGGCGATTTAGTGGAAGTAGCTCCCGGCTATGCCCGCAATTTCCTTTTGCCCGGTGGTAAAGCCGTTACCGTTACTCCCGCGGTGCTCCGTCAGGTAGAGCATCGCCGTGCCAAGGAAGCTGAAAAGCAAGCAGCATTTAAGGCAGAGGCTGTGGCATTCCGCACAGCTCTCGATACCATCGGCCGCTTCACTGTTAAGAAACAAACCGGTGGCGACGATGTGTTGTTCGGCACCGTTACCAACGTTGATGTGGCTGAAGCAATCGAAGCAGCCACCAAAAAAGCAGTAGACAAACGGGATATCACCGTGCCTGAGGTGCATCGCACCGGCAGTTACAAGGTGCAGGTAAAACTGCATCCGGAAGTGGTAGCTGAAATCAATCTGGAGGTGGTAAGCCACTAACAAGAAATGGTTTCTGTTCCCATAAATGAGCCAAATCGGGAACGCCCCAAACGCACTGGGGTAGAGCTGTTTGAAGCAACTCCAGATCAACTTCCACCCCAAAACTTGGAGGCGGAAGAAGTGATTTTGGGGGGAATATTATTGGATCCCGATGCTATTGGTCGGGTGGCTGATGTATTGCAGCCAGAAGCTTTCTATTTAGGCGCCCATCGGGAGATCTATCGCACCGCCTTGATGCTTCATAGCCAAGGCAAACCCACAGACCTCACAGCGATGGGGGCTTGGCTTGCAGATACTGGCCAATTGGAAAAAGTTGGAGGTAGCAGTCGTTTAAGCGAACTGGTAGAGCGCACCCTCAGCACCGCCTCAATCGATGAAGTGGCGAAATTAGTGATGGATAAATATTTACGGCGCCAACTTATTCGTTCAGGTAATCAAGTAATCCGCTTGGGGTTTGATCAAAGCAAGCCGATGGATCAGGTGCTGGATGAGGCGGAACAAGAAATATTTGCCATCAGCCAAGCGAAACCAAGCATTGGTCTTACCCCCACCGCTGAAATTCTCACCCGCACTTTTGAAGAAATTGAAACCCGTTCCCTTGGTACTGCGGTAGCCGGTATTCCGGTGAATTTCTACGACCTTGATGCCATGACTCAAGGTTTACAGCGGGCAGATTTAATTATTGTTGCTGGCCGCCCTGCCATGGGTAAAACATCGATTGTTTTAAATATGGCAAAAAATGTAGCTCAATTGCACAACTTACCGGTTTGTGTATTCAGCTTGGAGATGAGTAAAGAACAACTCACCTATAGATTGTTGTCTATGGAGGTGGGTATCGAAAGCGGGCGGCTGCGCACCGGCAGGCTTCATCAAGATGAATGGCCCCTGCTGGGGCAGGGCATCAGCAATCTCGGCAGATTGCCTTTATTTATAGACGACAAACCAAATTCAAGCGTATTAGAAATGCGTTCGCTTTGCCGGCGTTTAATGGCAGAACACGGCCGAGAATTGGGCTTAATTGTGATTGATTACTTGCAACTAATGGAAGGTTCGGGATCAGAAAATCGAGTACAAGAAATATCAAGAATCACAAGGGGCTTAAAAGGAATGGCACGGGAATTAAATGTTCCTGTGATCGCCCTATCCCAGTTGAGCCGTGGCGTAGAAGCGCGTACTAATAAAAGGCCAATGCTTAGCGATCTGCGGGAATCGGGCTCAATCGAGCAGGATGCCGATATTGTGATGATGATTTACAGGGATGAGTACTACAACCCAGATACACCAGATCGGGGTATCACAGAAATAATTATCACCAAACATCGCAATGGCCCAGTGGGTACTGCAAAATTATTATTTGAACCGCAGTTCACCCGCTTCCGCAATCTTGCAGCGCCGAGCGGTCGTTAGAATGCATATTTTCTTATTAGAAATCAGGCTTAATAGCTAAAGGAAAAACATATTAGAATTAATCTGTTAGAATAATGTACTGAATATTTTAGCGCTAAATAACGATGTATTTATGCAATTAAAATGCATCGCAAGCAAACTATTTAGTAAGTAAATTGTTTAGTAAGCAAACCAAAGCCCCGCTGGTAAAGCTTCCATAACTGCTTGTGCTATGGATCAAGGCATAAAGGATAAAGGCATAATTAAACAGATGGCCTTCTCCGCTGCACCAACTGAAAGCTTCGAGCTAATTGTGGTTGGTGGCGGCCATGCCGGTTGTGAGGCGGCCCTCACCGCTGCCCGGCTGGGGATAAACACTGCCCTTTTTACGCTCAACCTGGATCGCATCGCCTGGCAGCCCTGCAATCCAGCTGTGGGCGGGCCCGCCAAAAGCCAGCTGGTGCATGAAGTGGATGCCCTTGGTGGGGTGATCGGCCGCCTTGCTGATGCCACCGCATTGCAAAAACGGGTGCTTAATGCCAGCCGCGGCCCTGCGGTATGGGCCCTACGCGCTCAAACTGATAAACGCCAATACGCCCGCCAGATGCAGCAGTTGCTGCAAAACACCCCAAACCTGGCCCTACGCGAGGCGATGGTGACAGGCCTAGAAATTGAAGGCAATCCTGGCGAAAACGCACGGATCAAAGGGATTAACACCTATTTCGGCAGCACCTATGGCGCCGAGGCAGTGATCCTCACCGCAGGCACCTTCCTTGGTGGCCAGATCTGGGTGGGTAATCAATCAATGGCTGCAGGTAGAGCCGGCGAACAAGCAGCTGTTGGCCTCAGCGAAGCGTTGATAAAAATGGGCTTTGAAATGGGAAGGCTGAAAACCGGCACCCCGGCCCGGGTGGATCGCCGCAGTATTGATTTTTCTGGGCTTGAGGAACAAGCAAGTGATGCGGCTGATCGCTTCTTTTCATTTGATCCCACTGCCTGGGTAAGCGGCGAGCAGATCAGTTGCCACATCACCCGCACCACTGCAGCCACCCATCAACTAATCAAAAACAACCTGCATCTAACGCCTATCTATGGCGGCTTTATCGATAGCAAAGGGCCCCGATATTGCCCCTCCATTGAAGATAAAATCGTACGTTTTGCCGAGAAGGAAAGCCATCAGATCTTCCTTGAACCAGAAGGCCGCGACACACCAGAAATCTATGTTCAAGGTTTTTCCACCGGCCTACCAGAGCGCTTGCAACTTGAATTACTACGCACCCTGCCGGGCCTTGAGCAATGCGTGATGTTGCGGCCGGCTTACGCCGTTGATTACGACTATCTCCCCGCAACCCAACTAAAGCCTTCGTTAGAAACCAAACGGGTAGCGGGGCTCTTCTCTGCAGGCCAGCTAAACGGCACCACCGGCTACGAGGAAGCGGCTGGCCAAGGCTTAGTGGCGGGGCTCAATGCCTCCCGAATGCTGAGGCAACAGCCAGCGGTGCATTTCCCAAGGGAGGGTAGTTATATCGGCACGATGGTTGATGATTTGATCAATAAAGATCTGCGGGAGCCCTACCGGGTGCTCACCAGCCGCAGTGAATATCGCTTGATATTGCGGGGCGATAATGCCGATCGGCGCCTCACTCCGTTAGGCCGGGAGTTGGGCTTGATCGATAACCGTCGCTGGCAATTATTCGAACAAAAACAAGTTGCGATAACAGCTGAAATTAAGCGTTTAGAGCAACAACGGCTACGTCTAAATGATCCAGCGGCAGAAGCGGTAGTTGCTGAAAGCGGCATTCCAATTCGCGGCTCGATCACCCTTGCCGATTTACTGCGCCGCCCTGGATTCCATAGCGCTGATTTAGTTCGCCATGGCTTAGCTGCTGAAAATTTGCCGGCTGCAGTGCAGGAAGGAGCTGAGATCGATGTGAAATACAGCGGTTATCTAGCCCGGCAAGAACAACAAATCGAACGGGTACAACAACAAGGCAAACGGCTGATTCCCGAAACCATGGCCTATGAATCAATCAATACCCTTTCAAGTGAAGCGCGCGAAAAACTCAAAGTGGTGCAACCGCTAAGCCTTGGCCAAGCAGCCCGTATCCCAGGGGTGAGCGCTGCTGATATCACTGCGCTGTTGTTGCATTTGGAATTGCAAGAACGGCAAGTAAAAAAGCAAAACTTCAAAGCAGCCCACTCGCCAGAAGCCGAAAGGATCGATAGTTTGGAGCGCTCGAGGTAGCCCTCTGACCAATAACCTGCGCCAGCTTGATCAACTACGCCGTAATCGTTCCTACTGGGAATTGCGCGCCGAACAGATCATGGACAGGGTATTTGAACCGCTGGAGGGCTCAGCTGCGCGCTCAAAAACCCTTACGGCAACAGCACTTGGTGAAAAGCAAAAGCAAAACCCTTCTCTAACGCGCTGGAAACTCACCACCCCAATCGCCTTGATGGTGGGGTTCAGCCTGGCTGCTGCCGTTGCGGGCATGTTTTCAATTCTGCTCTGGCGCAGCTGGATACAAGCCCGCCAGGATTTGAATCAAGAACGCCAATTGCTGGTGCTTGAACGCCTGCGGCAACTAGGACCCATCAGCCCGCCAAATCCAAGCCTGAATCAATTGCCACCTCCTGAACCTCAACTTTCAGCAGCGGAATCCAGCTGGTTTGAAGCCCCTGCACCGATTCGAGTGCCAATACCAGCAAATACCCCCGCAGCGCAGGCTCCACCGCCAACCCCCAACCAAGTAAGTAGCCCAATCACAAACCCAGCATCAGTGCCAATGCCTGAATTGCTGGGGGTGGTGCAGGTGCCAGGCCGCGGCGGCACTGCAATTTTTAACACCACCACCGGTTCCGTAACAGCAACTATTGGCGAAAATATCGGTAGCAGTGGCTGGCAGCTACAAAGCGTGGCAAATGATCAAGCCCAGATCATTCGCCAAGGAATAGTGCGTGTTTTGAGTTTAAGCAGCCGTTGACATGGCAGAACTGATAGAGCCTTCTCCCCAGGTGCTCTGGCAGGCAGCGAATCTTGAGGGGGAACTACTTAATGGGCCCTGGCAATTGCTGCTTTTAGGAGATGGGAGCCCCACCCGCCATTTACAACTACTCACGGGCGCTGTGGTGGAGGTGGAAGTGGCGGCAATGGCTGCTGAACCAGAGGGGTGGCTGCAGCCGAAGCAGGTGGAGGAACTGGAAACCCCGTTACTGCGGCGCCAAGTGTGGCTGATCTGCGGCGGTGAAACCCTGGCCTGGGCTGAAAGCTGGTGGAACCAATCAAAAGCGGAGCAAAATCTGAGGGAACGCCATCAGCCGATCTGGCGCAGCCTCACCAGCAATCGCACTGAACTATTTCGCGAAGTTGATGGGTTAGCCCTGGTGAATGCCCCTTGGTTGCAGAAACGCTTTAAAAGCAGCGGACCCTTCTGGAGCCGCCACTATCGCTTTTTTAGGCAAGGAGCCACTCTTACTGTGATCCAAGAGGTGTTTTCGCCTGCCCTGGAACGCTTTTTAGGATCAGCCTGCACCGAAAAAAATTATCAACGTTTGTTAACCATGTGTGGGGATGCTGCTAATGCGGCTGATCAGATTGCTTAATTCTTGCTCCTCGCCAGGATAAACGCACTACGGGAATTCCAATTGGATCCCAATCAATCCTGGATAACCCTCACTGATCTTGGCCGGTTATTCGGCATTTCAGCAGTATTTTGCGGCAAATTGCTCGGGGAAGCCGGCATGCGCGATACAGACGGCATGCCCAATGCTGCAGCCCTCGATGGGGGCTATGCCTTTCGCCGCCCTGAGCAAAATGCCAATCGCTCAATCCTCTGGAATCAGCAACGCTGCTCCGAACTGCTTTTAGAAAAAGGTTTACAACTAATGGACGAACAACAACTCATCTTGCAGTGGGCTGATCTGCTTTCCGCCCTAGAAGAAGGCTCTCCTTCTGTAGATGCCTCCCCCGCTCAAATGGCTGAGGATTTACCTGTGCATTTAGTTCCAGCTGTAAATCAACGCTTACAAGTTATTGGTAGCTCCTTCCAAGTACCAGGGCGTGAAGCGGTAGCTGCAGGAAACTCAAGATAGCTTTGTGTAGTTACAAATAAACTATTTGTGGATTTAGCTCGGCGCCGATTTTTACTTTTACTTAGCGGCAGTATTGCTGGCCTTGCTGTAGTTCAACCAGCGGTTGCGAAAACAATTAAAGGCTTGCAGCAGCAATTTTTACCGTTTAAATCCCTGCGTCTCCCCATACCTTTACCTGTAGATGGCCTTGATGCCACTGCTCAAACGCATCAATATCAAGTTTTTCAGGTAGAAGATCGCCTTGAAATCCCTAAGGGTTACAACCAGGAGCTACTCGTTAGCTGGGGGGATCCCGTTGGCGAAGCAAGGTTTGGCTACAACAACGACTACCTAGCCCTTATTCCTCTAACACCTGAGCAAGCCCTGCTCACGGTGAATTTTGAATATATAAGCCCACTACCTTGGCGCCAAGCCTTTAGGGAGGTGGTTGGCAAAAATCTGCCTTACGGCAGCGTGCAGGCTGGCCTTCTCCCCTATGGCGGCAAGATTGATGCTCATTCACTGCCAAAAGAAGCGCCTTTACGGCTTGAAATCGAACAACTAGCAGCAGAAGCATTAAGCGATCAAGGGCTTGGCGTAATTCGGCTGCAACGTTTAGCTAATGGCGGTTGGCGCCGCAACCCTGGCCCCCAAGATCGCCGCATTACCGGTCTTTCGGGCTTGAAAGATCCAAGCCAACTTTTACGTAGCACCGGCCCTGCAGTTGCAGTTTTTAATAGCGCTAGCAGGCAGGGTTACAACGATGGCCTCGGAGCAGCAATCATCGGCAGCTTTGGCAACTGCGCTGGAGGCACCACCCCTTGGGGCACCGTATTAAGCGCTGAGGAAAATTTCCAATCCCATGTGCCAGAAGCCGTTTACGCAGATGGCAGCTCCTTCCCCCCTGCCTCTAAACCATTTCAATGCACCGAACAGGCCTTGAATGGGCTTGGCAATCCCTTTGGCTTAGCGGGCAACAAATACGGTTGGATGGTGGAGCTGGATCCAGCTAACCCCCAAGATCCGGGCACAAAACACACAGCCCTTGGTCGCTTTCGCCATGAAGCGGTAGCAATTAGGGCAGATGCCGGTAAACCTCTAGAGGTGTATTCAGGTTGTGATCGCCGCGGCGGCCACCTTTATAAATTTGTAAGCCAAGGAGTGATTCAAAACCGCAAAGATCCAGCTAACAGCGAGTTGTTTAGCGCAGGAGTACTCCATGGAGCCGTATTTAATAGCGATGGCAGTGGTGAATGGCGTGCCCTTTTACCAACTACCCCAGTAGCACCAATCGCAGCACCGGTGTTATTACCAAATTCCGATCGCAGTAAAGGGGGGGCTGAACTATTTAAAACTGCAGCAGATATCAATGCTTATCGCAAGCAGTTTCGCAACCTTGCTGATTTATATAGCGAACAGGGCGCGATTTTGATCGATGCTCACTTTGCTGCGAATGCTGCTGGTATCACCGGCACCGCCCGCCCAGAAGACACCGAGATCGATCCTCGCAATGGCGATTTATTAATTGCTTTTACCTCTGGCTTACCCGGCGATGAAGGGGTGCCAGATCAAACGATTTTTAAAGGGCCTAAGGGGCAAACCCCCTGGAATGAAGGTTGGATAATGCGGCTACGGGAAAGCGGCAGCGGCAAATTCAATTGGAGCATGGTGGCAAGTGGCGGTAAACCTCAAGAGGGAGGTTTGGGGTTTGCCAACCCGGATAATCTCGCCTTTGATCCCAGCGGTGCCCTTTGGATGGTTACCGATATCGGCACCAAAGAGCAAAACGACTACCGCAATGGTGGTGAATTCGGTAATAACGCCTGCTGGGTGTTGCCTACCAGTGGGCCTCAAATCGGCCAAGCTTTTTGCTTTGCAATTGGGCCGATGGAATGCGAACTCACAGGCCCCACCCCTAGCGCTGATGGACGCAGCCTTTTACTTGCGGTGCAGCATCCCGGCGAACTGCACGGCCGCCGGGAGCAGGGAGCAAAAGAAGCTCGCGGCTTTGAGTTGCAAAACAATGCAGGAAAATCATTCCAGCAGCTGCGTTGGGTGCCCCTCGGTTCAAATTGGCCTGATGGCAGCAGTGCCTCATGGCCCCGGCCTGGGGTGGTGGTAATTCGCCGCAGCGATGGCAGGGCTTTACTTAGCCCTTATTAAGGCTTTTGGTGGCCTGATTGAGCATCTCCTGCAGGTGGGCTTCATCTGTATGGCTGAGATTGGTTTGCAGCAGATGGGCATTAGGGGCATGGCTGCGCAACTTTTCAATCACGCGATCCGCTGTGGCTTCTTTCACCATCAAGCAAAGTGCTGCACTGTTGGGCCGCAGGGTATTCCCCACCTCACGCAAGAAACCATCATTAATGCCTAGATCTGTAAGGGCACCAGAAGCAGCACCAACCCCCGCACCAACAGCAGCTCCAAGGATGGGGTTAAGGAAAATTAAACCCACCAAACTGCCCCAAAAACCACCACTCACAGCACCGGCGGTGGTGAGATTAAGGGCTTGATGTAATTCCACCTTGCCTTCGCTGTTGCATTCCACCACTACCGCATCATCAAGTGAGATCAAGTGGTCTTGCTGCAAAGCCACCAGCTCTTTACGCACATCTTGGGCTTCCGTAACGCTATCGAAACCAAGAACAATTAACTGACTCATGGAAGTGATTAATGCTGCTTAATTAGTAGCAGCATGAGGTAAAGAGCCAACTAATTGTTACGGCGTCTGTAGGAACGCGGCATCGGACGAACCGGCTTAACTTCAGTGCGCTGCCAATGGGGGGTGGTGAAGCTTTCGTCTGCGGGCCAGCTTTCCTCTAACCAACTTTCTTGAACTGGGGTGCGGCGCGAAATTGCATCTAATGGCCTCTTAATTTGGCGGCGGGAGCTGGGCCGAGCAGCAGCAACGCCATCAACAAATTCACGGCCGCGATCAAGCCAGCCCTCAAGGCGTTCCTCTAAACCTGCATCAAAAAAACGATCTGCCATCAAGCATCAAGGCCGTATTTGCAGCTTAAGGCTGCTGCTGCGCAGCTGGCTTTCCCGCCATAAGCCAACAGCACTAATTACCCAGCCGCTGATCAATATTCCACCTAAAAATTCAGCCACCTTGTTCACCCGCTCGAAGCTTCGTGATTAGGGCTGAAGTTAAGGGCAAAACGCACATCCCAAACGCCAGCGTTATGAAGCTCACAACAATTGCGACAGGCCAAACCTTTACGGCGGCGGCGATAGGCAATTTTTTTACCGCAATGGCCGCAACAGGCCCACCAAGCAGCGGCTTGCAATGGCATCGGATAGCTGTGGCGCAAACTCACCTGAAAGTTTTCTTCAACGCTATTAATCGAAGCCATGCGGGCCCGAAATTGGGGACCATGCACCTCTTTTAAAAGCAGAATCCGATCTACCCAGGCATGGATCATTTCGTGGCAAAGGGTGCTCAAGGTGGCCTCTGGCGGCAGGGGCACCAGCAGCGGCTGCGAAAGCACAATTTCACTCAAGTGAGGCCCAAAGCGATATAAACCAGCGCTACGGCAAAGGCGGCCATCGCTCCAACGCAGTTGCAATGCTGGGTTAGCAAGCTGCCCTAAGGCGCTATCAAAATATTGACGATCCAAGCGATGGAACAGTGGCAGCAATGGTTCCAGGGGCATCATTTGATTTTGACGCCTTAACTAAAACAACGCAACGGAACGCCGTCCTTCAGACTTAAGCGATCACGGGCTGCCACCGATGGATCTTGATTGGGTTGTTGTTCGAGCTGTTAGCAGCAAGCTGCTTTTAGCGGGTGCCGGCGCTTTACTTCTTTATTGGACCGTTAGTGCCGTAAAACTTGTAATTAGCGCCCGTGGTATCAATCCACTACTGAAGCAATTTTTCAATCAGATTGCCTCAGGGCGGGTTGATGCCGCCTACTTGCTCACTACCAAGAGCTATAGGCAGCATGTGAACCGGCAGCAGTTCATCCGCTTTTTGGCTGGGCTACAACTAAATAAATATCGCAACTTGAAATCAGGGCGCCCCAGAATTCAAGAAGGCCAGATCATGCTCACGGTGAAATTAAAAAGTGATGGCAAAGAAGAACTGCCATTGGATTTTATTTTTGTGAAAATAGAAGATAACTGGCGGGTAGAGCGGATCAACCGTTTGGATTCCTAAACAAGGTTCACTTATGGCACCCACTTCTGTTGCAGCACGGGCAGAAGAGTTGCGGAGTTTGTTGATCGCTGCTGCCCATGCCTACTACGTGCTGGATGCACCGGCACTAGAAGATGCCGTATACGACCAGCTATATCGCGAATTACTTGAACTGGAGCAGGCCCATCCTGAATTAATTAGCGCCGATAGCCCAAGCCAACGGGTGGGGGGTGCACCAGCTGCGGGCTTCCAAAGCGTGGCCCATCGTATTGGCCTGCTGAGCCTTGATAACGCCTTCAACGCAGCTGAATTAACCAACTGGTACGCCAAATTGTTGCGGGTGCTCGAACTTGAACCCACCACTGAATTAGCGCTGGTGGGGGAACTGAAGATCGATGGCAATGCCCTAGCCCTTAGCTACGAAGCGGGGGTATTGGTGCGTGCCGCCACCCGCGGAGATGGCGAAAGCGGAGAAGACATCACCCCCAATGGCCGCACGATTCAAAGCGTGCCGCTCAAGCTTCACCTGGAAAATCCACCGGCTTGGGTGGAAGTGCGCGGAGAAGCTTTTATCCCAGATAAAACTTTTGCTGCAATCAATGCCGAGAGAGCTTCCCGCAATGAAGCCATATTTGCCAACCCCCGCAATGCCTGCGCCGGCACCCTGCGGCAATTAAATCCCCAGGTGGTAGCCGCACGGAAACTGGATTTCTTTGCCTACACCCTGCACTTACCAAACGGCAGTGATAACCCCAGCAGCCAATGGGAAGCACTGCAGTGGCTAAAAAAAGCCGGCTTCAAGGTGAATCCAAACACCGCCCTACTCGCCAATTTGCAAGGGGCTGAACAATTTTGTAGCGATTGGGAGTTGAAGCGCCAGCAACTCGCCTATGCCACCGATGGGGTGGTGTTGAAATTAAACGAATTGCAGCTTCAGGCAGAGGCAGGCTTCACCCAAAAAGCACCACGCTGGGCGATCGCTCTGAAATATCCGGCTGAAGAAGCGCCAAGCCGCTTGCTAAGGCTCAGCTGCCAGGTGGGTCGCACGGGGGTGATAACACCGGTGGCTGAATTTGAGCCAGTAGCCCTTGCCGGCACCGTGGTGAGCCGCGCCACCTTGCATAACGCCAACCGCCTAGCCGAACTTGATCTGCATGCCGGCGACACGATCGTGGTGCGCAAAGCGGGCGAAATCATCCCCGAGGTGGTGCGGGTGCTGATCGAACTAAGGCCCGCTGCTGCCATGGCCTTGGCCTTGCCCCACAACTGCCCCGAATGCGGCTCTGAGCTGATGCGCGAGGCGGATGAGGCCGCAACCCGCTGCGTTAACAACAGTTGCCCGGCGATATTGCGGGGAACCCTGCGCCATTGGGTGAGCAAAGCGGCGATGGATGTGGATGGCCTCGGCTCAAAACTGATTGAACAGTTAGTGGAACAAGGCCTGGTGCGATCGATCGCTGATCTCTACCGGCTTGATGGAGCCCTGCTGGCCAGCTTGGAGCGCATGGGCCTAAAGAGCGCAGAAAACTTGGTGGCCGCTTTGCAGGCATCAAAACAAAAGCCCTGGCATCGGCAGCTTTATGGGCTTGGTATTCACCATGTGGGCGACGTAAACGCAAAAGCGTTAGCTAAAGCTTTTAGATCGGTTGATGCCCTAGCAGCTGCAAGCGAAACGCCGGAATTGATCACGGCAGTATTTGGCATTGGCGCTGAAATCAGCCAAAGCCTGCAGCAATGGTTTGGCACCAATGCCAACATTGAATTAATTGAGCAGCTGCGTTCTATCGGTTTTTGTCTTAGGGATTCAACAGAAACGGAATCAAACGAAGCGGCACCATTGGCGGGTAAAACCTTTGTGATCACTGGAACATTGCCAAGCATGGGGCGCAGTGAAGCCCAGGAGTTGATCGAAGCAGCAGGCGGCAAGGTAACCAGTGCCGTTAGCAAAAAAACCAACTACCTAGTAGCAGGCGAAGAAGCGGGCAGGAAACTAGATAAAGCCACCGCACTCGGGGTAAGAGTATTGAGCGAAGCGGAGTTGCGGGAAATGCTTGATTAGATTAATTAGGACAATTTAAAAGTTGCAATGCTCCCACCTACAGAACCCGTTGTATTTAAATGGATAAAAGCTGAATGCGGCAGAATTAAATATCAAGAACTGGCTGGGAGGAGTGGGCCGCTTGCGAAAATAAGGCTTTACTGGTTTGTTTTAATCGCCGCTATTCGCGATACCAAGCTACCTTAATTATCAATAGCTTCGTTATTACTTAATACCCTTTGTGCAGCCTTGCCAACAAACCAAACACTAGCAAGGGTTGCAAATAAACCGATAATCCTCACGGCCCAGCTCAGTGGATCTGCCCTGCCGGAGAGCACATCACCAAAACGGGCCACATCGCCAGCCAATGCGCCGAGGCCACAAAATAAGATCGTGCCCGGTAAAATACCAATTAAACCAATGTTGTAATCCCTCAGGCTCACCTCACTTAAGCCATAGGCAAAATTAAGTAAGCTGAATGGAAATGCAGGCGAAAGCCGCGTTAATAGAACTAATTTTAAGCCCTCTTTGCTAACAGCTTGTTCAAGCGATTGCAATTTCGGCACTGCTGCTAAACGGCGGCGGGCCCAATCCCTCAGCCAATGGCGACCAAGCAAAAATGCCATTTCCGCCCCAAGGCAAGCACCGAAAAACACCACCAAACTGCCCCACCATGGCCCATAAAGGGCACCCGCCAACATCGAAGCCCACACCCCTGGCAACAGGAGCGTTACCCACACCGCGTAGAGGGGCACAAATAAAACCGCCCCCCAAGGGGATTGCAGCAAGGGCAGCACCTGGCTGAGCCAGGAATATGAATCATGCATGATTAGCAATAATGTTCTGTGAAGTTAGAAAATTCCGTGGCCCCCAGATATGCCTCATTTATTTCCAAGTTAACCGCAATCGGGATGTTCATGGCATGGTGCGTAGGGAACTGATTCCATAAGCAAGCATGCAGAAAGCACCTAGCAATGCCAATGGATTTGAACCCTTTGAATATGTATTTGAACAGCATGTAAGAGCCGAGAAGCTTGATAGCTATTACAAATTCTGCGAGCAGCTGCACCTCTTAGCTAGCCAGCAACCCGGTTACATCTACCACGAGAGGCGCTTGTTAGCGGGGGACGGTGAGATTCGCCACTTTCAAACCATTCTGCGCTTTGATAGCCCAGAAAATTGCATCAACTGGCTAGAGAATCCGGAAAGACGCAGGCTTTTGCGTCAGGAGGAAGAACAAAATTATTTCCAATACAGCGGCCATGGAAACTGGCAGAGCTATGCACGCTGGCTGGCTCGCAGCATTACTAAACCCACGCCAAAGTGGAAAGTAAGCCTGCTGGTTTTGCTCACTCTTTATCCCACTGTGATGGTACTAACACCATTGCTGCATCTGAGCCTTAGGGGGGTTGCTTATCCTATAAAGATGTTAATCAGTAATTCCCTATGCGTAGCAGCAACTTCTTGGATTTTAGTGCCTATTGTAAGCCGCATTTACAGTAATTGGCTCCAGGGAAACCTCGGCCGCTGGCAACGTTGCTTTGCGCTTTCATCGCTGATAATTATTTTTATCCTGCTGCTCAATGGTTTCCTGGCCCTGCCAAAGAGCCTCTGGGGTTAATTATAATTTGAAACTGCGAATAGAACTGAAAAATGGAAAAGCCTGGTGATAGCCATTGAAAACACATTAATCCAAATCCCCTAAACGTTTGCGCGCCAGATCAGCCTGCGCTTCTGCCTCCATAAGGTTGGCACGGCACTCAAGCACCACATCTGCTGGTGCCTTATCAGCAAAATTTGGATTCGCAAGGCGGCTGGCTAAACCGGCGATATCTTTTTCTGCTTTTGCTAAATCTTTCTCCAAGCGGCTGCGCAAAGCATCAAGATCTTGCTCCGGCAATTGCAACTGCACCTGAGATGTACCACTAATACCCATTAACGAACGAGGCATTTCAGGCATTTCAGTGCTGATTTCCACCAATTCTGCTTTTATTAATACAGCTAAATCTGGTATTGCTAATTTAAGCACTTTTAGCAACTCAGGCCGAGCACTAGTTATTACTAGCCTTGATACTTTCTGCGCTGGTTTCATTCCGCCTGTGGCCCTTAGGTTGCGAGCTACTCTTACTAATTCGATCATTTCAGCAAAATTATCTTCCAATTCAAGATCTATCGCCTGCAGATCAAGCGCTGGCCATGGCTCCAAAGCCAGTAGTTTTTGCTCTGGAAATCCAGTTAATCCATGCCACAATTCTTCTGTGAGATGGGGCATTAATGGATGCAACATAACAAATAATTCAGTTAATACCTTTGCCAACACTTGGCGGGCAGTTCGCTGCTGGGCTGGATCTTGTAGGCGGCGTTTTAGTAATTCAATACTCCAATCACATACCTCGTTCCAAGCAAATTCATAGAGCACCTTTGCTGCTTCCCCAAGACCATAGGTTTCATACTTTTCAGCGCTTTCCTGGTTTACCCGAGCTAAGCGTGAGAGGATCCAACGATCAGCCTGTTGCAACATTTCCGGATCGGGATTGCCAAGGCTTTGCGGCGTTTCACCATCCAGATTCATCAGCGCAAATCGGGTGGCGTTCCACAGCTTGTTTGCAAAATTACGCGCTGCTTCTACGGTGGCTGAACTATCGGTTTTGCGGTTGTAATCAAGCCGAATATCTTGGCCGGCACCCGCCACCTCTCGCACCAAAGCAAAACGCACCGCATCGGCGCCATAGCGCTCAATCAGTAGCAATGGATCGATGCCATTTCCAGCTGATTTACTCATCTTGCGGTTTTGTTCATCCCGCACTAGGCCGTGGATATAAACATCTTTAAAAGGCATTTGGCCGGTAAATGCACCGGCCAGCATCGTCATCCTTGCCACCCAGAAAAAGATGATGTCGAATCCGGTTACAAGCAAGCTGGTGGGATACCAACGCTTGAGATCAGCGGCCGCACTATCGGGCCAGCCCAGAGTAGAAAAAGGCCATAAACCACTAGAAAACCAAGTATCCAGCACATCTGGATCCTGCTCAAGGGCTACACCAACTCCAAATTGGAGCTCTGCTTTTTGCAAAGCTTCTGCATGATCGCTGGCTACCACATATGGAGTATTACTTGTTATTTCTCCTGCGGTTTCACTAATAACAAACCAAGCGGGAATGCGATGCCCCCACCACAACTGGCGGCTGATACACCAATCGCGGATGTTAGTTAACCAATCCAGATAAACCTTGCTCCAACGCTCTGGCACAAATCGGGGTTCAACTTTTTCAAATGCTTCACGGCAATTAGCCGCTAAAGGTTCGGTGCGAATAAACCACTGGGTGGAAAGCAGCGGCTCCACCGGCACCTTTCCTCGATCTGAATAGGGAACGTTGTGCACATAAGGCTCGGTTTTAACCAAAAAGCCCAGTGCCTCCATCTCTGCTACCACCGCCTTGCGGGCTACAAAGCGATCTAAGCCTGCAAATTCAGCGGCGGCCTCATTCATGGTGCCGTCTTTTGCAATCACCGTGATCAATGGCAGGCCGTGGCGTTTTCCGATAGCGAAATCGTTGGGGTCGTGGGCGGGGGTTACCTTCACGCAACCGGTACCAAACGCCGGATCTACATGTTCATCAGCAACGATTGGGATTTCCCGGCCCACCAAGGGCAGCGTGAGGGTTTTACCAACTAGGGCGGCATAACGGGAATCACCGGGATTCACCGCTACTGCTGTATCGCCAAGCAAGGTTTCTGGCCTTGTGGTGGCCACCTCGAGGAAATCACTACCACTGCTTAATGGATAACGGAAATGCCATAGGAAGCCATCTACCTCTTTCATTTCCACCTCCAGATCGCTTACTGCAGAACCGGAAGCTGGGCACCAATTCACCAGGTATTCGCCGCGATAAATCAAGCCCTGATCATGCAAACGAATGAAGGCCTCCACCACCGCCGCGCTGCAACCGGCATCAAGGGTGAAGCGTTGCCGCTGCCAATCCACTGAATAGCCAAGCCGGCGCAATTGAGAAACGATCGTGCCGCCACTTTCTGCTTTCCAGGCCCAAGCCCGCTCCAAAAATGCCTCACGGCCAATCAGCTCTTTACTTGTGCCTTCTGCCTTTAATTGCTTTTCAAGGATTGTTTGTACTGCGATCGAAGCGTGGTCTGTGCCTGGCAGGCAGAGCACATTTTTACCGCGCAAGCGTTGAAATCGAACGATCGTGTCTATTAGGGCCGTATTAAAGGCATGGCCCATATGCAGGCTACCGGTCACATTTGGAGGAGGGATCACCAAAGCGAATGGTTCACCTGCTGCATTGGGATCAGCATGAAAGGCCCCTTGGGTCTCCCAGGCACGTTGCCAACGGGTTTCTGTGCCTAAAGGGTCGTAAGTTTTAGCAAGGGCCTCGGGCACAAAGGTTCATCGGCTTTAGGCCATGCTCTCAAAACGCCAAACCAAGTAACAATCCGATAACGCTTTAACCAATCCTTAAGCTCAGTTATTCAAAAAAGTTAGAGCCGCTTTTTCACCGCTGGACTACACACCCCAGCTAGCGCAGCTGCAGCAGCGCCACAGCGTGATCCTCAAGCAACTAGCGGGCCAAACGGTGGTGTTATGCCTTGGTGACATACACCAATTGCTAGGCCACAGTTTTAATGCTGGCGAACTCGTTTTACTTAAAGGGCTTTGCAGCGCTGAAAACGAGGCATTTGCTTTAGTGCAACGCCATCAGCCGCAACTGCTGATCTGCCACGACCAGTTGCTGCCAGGCAACGGCATCCAGCTCATTGAGCGCTGCAAAGCAATCCAACCAAAATTAAAAACTCTGCTGCTGGTAAGCAAACCAGCCAGTTTCGAACTGCAGTTGGCATTAAAAGCAGGGGTAGATGCAATTTGCAAAGCAGATCGCATTGGCCAAGGCACCATGGCGCAAGCACTTAAAAGCATCGCAATCGGGGGCCACTACATCGATCAAGGCCTTCTCAATAGCAATGCTGCGGCCACTAAAAAGCTTTCGCCCAGGCAGCTGGAGGTGTTGCAGGAACTTTGCCTAGGTGCCAGCACAAAGCAGGTGGCAAAGCGATTAGGGATAACTGAAAACACCGCTAAGGGCTACGAAAAGCAGCTCTACGAAAAACTGGATGTGAGCGGACGCATGCAGGCGGTGATGGAAGGCCTGCGATTGGGCCTTTTGCAGGCAAACTAGATAAGCCGAGCTCTGCAACCATGGCCCTTGATCTAAACGATCCAGATCTAGAGTTTTCCGATTTGGTATATGCGTACCAAAGCTGGGTATTAGCTGTACTCAACGATGAAAAACTAAACCCCGAAGGGGAAAAGCTCAACAACGAAGAAATCGCAGAGGATGCAATGAATGCCTTGCGTTTCTTGCCATCAGAAGTAACTACCGCAGTGGAAACCACCTTGGCTCGCGCCTACGAGGTTGATGCTGAAGAACTCGCCGATTTCCTGTTCCCTGAGGATTAAAGGCTTAACTCTGGGGGGTTGTTTCTAACGATCCCACTAAAACTTCAAATTGCTTTTGCTGGCCAAGCCATAGGGCTTCCTCCCTAGCGCTTGGCAGCAGCTGGCAAAATATAAAGGCATCAGCAAGTGTTATTAAGGCGGGCCTAGGGCAGCTTTAAATCGTGCCCTACTCGTGAGAGAAACAGGTTCGGAGCCCTTACGCAAAATACTAATGAGAACAGATCTATCCATCCGCACAACAGCGCCCTACCTGGGAATGCTGATTTTATCTGCTCTACTAGATTTATTTGGCACACATAATCGCTTTAAGGTTGCTCAAGAAATTGCTTATAGGTTTTCCTTTAGCAACGCTTCGCCATTTTTAGCTATTTTATCCACATCACTTTGGATTGCTGGCGCAAGCTTTTGGGCGTATTTACTATTAAAGATTGTTCCCGCAGTTATTGGCCGCACAAACCTAAACAGAGGAGCATTAAG
>Ga0310319_10013_pt1 | contig 18189 bp, 14 predicted proteins | sample LakEriER1SmallC5_FD_195527 | JGI IMG/M metagenome (GOLD analysis project Ga0310319, IMG submission 195527) | Enriched freshwater cyanobacterial communities from Lake Erie, Ontario, Canada - ER10.Small.C5 (v2) (version 2) | ecosystem: Environmental > Aquatic > Freshwater > Lake | place: Canada...
TGGCATGAACGTGACATCAGCCACAGTTCAGTGGAGCGAATGATGCTGCCAGATGTGAGCGTTACTCTCCATTTCATCCTGCGAGAAATGACAAAAGTAATTGCTGGACTGCAGGTGTATCCAGCCAATATGAGCCGTAATCTTAATATTTATGGCGGCGTAGTTTTTAGCCAACGGGTGCTGCTGGCCCTAGTAGAAAAGGGTATAAATCGCGAAGAGGCTTATAGATTGGTTCAGGGTCATGCCCACAGGGCTTGGAATGTGGAGGGGGGTGATTTCCGCGCCAACCTCGAGGCTGATCCAGCTATTAATAACAGTCTAAATGCCAGCCAATTAGCAGAATGTTTCAGCACAGAATTACATCAGGCCCAGCTGGATACGATCTATAGGCGACTCGATATCTAAGAGTTCATTTAAGAACCACACTCTTGGGACGCCTACTTGAGAGTGGAGCTGATTCAGCGTCGATGCATTTCAGAATGCCCAAATTCTGGTAGGGGGCATGAGCATGTCCACGGGTGGAAAGCTGCCCGGGCATGGAGTGGCTCGATGTCTAGCAGCAGTCCATCGAGGTCAACCAGGCAGGCTCAGGCGTGCGACCCGCGCCCGCAAAAAAGCGGCGGCAGCGCCACTAAACTCGGGTTCGCTAGCCACGAATAATGCCCGAAATCACCCTGCTCCCAACGTTGGAAACGATTGCCGACAGTTGGCAAGTCCTCGCAGGTGAACATCCGAGCGTTCCCACCTCCCAACTCCTAACCCAGGCCTGCGCCGCCGCTGGGGTCCCACTTAATGGCCGCGAAGTTGAGGCGGTTTGTGTTGCCTACCGAATCCCGCCCGATGCGAACCGCGACCGGCGCCTGTTACTGCTCACGGTGCTTCTGGGCGACCAGCGCCTGCGCCTTGAGGCCGCCTTCCGCCTGCTCGATCCCGACCAACGGGGAACGGTCGATCCTGCCCAGGTGCAGCGGTTGGTCCAACTCTTTGAACTGCCCGAAGCGGAAGCCAAGGAGTTGGTGGTGGAACTGAACCGGGATGGCTCCGGGGAAATCACCCTGGCCGATATCCTCGCCTTCCTGCCCCAGGATTTTTCGGCCCACCCCAAGGCCTATCACGCCGCCCATCTGGGGGGTCGGCCCGGGGCCCATAGGGCCGGAACCGCTGCCCCGGTGCCGCCGAATGGCCGGCCCACCGCCAGCCCGGCTCCGGCTAGCCCCAAGGGAGCCAGCAAGGGAGGCACCTCCCCTCTGCAGATGCGTATCGGGTTGTTCCGTCTGCTCCAGGGGGCGGCCTATCGCAGTTTTCGGGAGAACTATTCCGCTAATTCCGAAACCCATCTACGCGCCTACGACCTGCCTTACACGATCCCCAATTTCGCCGGCTTTGTTAATGCGGCGCTGGATCTTTATCAATCTCTAGGCATTGTTGAAGTTGGGGCTGAGGAGCCCTTAGAGGATCTGCGCAGCTCCGTGAATTCCATGCTGGCCCAACTGGAAAGCCGCATGGCCAACTGGGCCACCCTCGAGCCATCCGCCGAGATGGCCGTAGCTGAGCAGGCGATTGAGGCTGAGCTCGATGGGCTTGAACATCACCACCAGGTGTTCGCTGCCGCCATGGAACTGTTGCTCAGTGGCGGACTCCAGGGCCACCGCGTCGCCGAGATTGGCCTGGAGGATCTGCAACTGCACGAACTCAATCGCCTGCGGAACCAGGAGGATTTCCGCGAACTCTCCCTCCATCGTCATACCGTCTCCCCAGGCGACCAGGTGGAGGGAAGCTCGATCACGCCCTTCTTGGAGCGCTGGCACCGCGTCATTGTTGACGACTCCGATACCCGCTATGCCGGCGCGATCCTGCCGACGCGCTACTGGTATGAAGACTTCATGCCGAAGCTGCTCAAGGCCGCCTCGGTAATGACGCGATCCGACCTGGCAGCGATGGAGGCTGAAACCGAAGCCGATCTCGATGCCTGGTTTAAACGGCGTAACCAAGCTGGCGATTTCGATACCTTCGCCACGGCCCTAAAGGCCCATTTCCTTGGCTCTCCATTGCCCGTGAAGCAGGAACTTAAGCAAGCCTGGGAATTGAGCTATCACTATATAAATGGTGTCCAAAAAAGGCGGGAGCGCGAGGAGTTTGGGCGCGAGAGCGGTTACCTCTCCGAATACGTTGCCTTCATTGATATCTTCCTAGGGCGTGATGACATCGAACGCTCGGAGATGCGTCTGAGCTTTCCCTATTACCTCGGACCCGCCACCTGGCGGTTCATGCATACCAGCGCCGAGTTGATTCATGACATGCCCCCAGGGGAGCGCCAAAACGAGGCTTTGGCTTGCTTCAAGCGCTTCTTCCCGGCCCTAGCCACCATGTATCCCTGCCCCTATTGCCGGTTCCACCTGAATCGCTACGTGGTCAAAAATCGGGAGGTCACCATGTATCCGATCGAATATCTACTCCTGGGCCCGCAATCTCCCACCGAACACATCGAGGTGACGATCGATTCCAAGCTGGCCTCGATTACCGATAGCACTGGGCTGCGCCTGTTCCTCTGGAAACTACACAACACGGTGTCATCTTCGATTGCCCGTAGCGAGCCCTGGTTCCACCAGGAAAGTGATGCCCACTACACCAGCCGCTACTGGCCAAGCCTCGATTCGGAACTAGCCCGGGCCAGGGCCCTGGAGGAGCCGAGCCTGCCCCTGGAGCGGATCGAACGCATTTATTCGGTGATCAAAAAGGCCAGCCACCTCTCGATCCTGCGCGATGAGCTCCAGCAGGCCCTGCGCCGGGGCGACAAGGAGGAGTTGAAGCGGGTGTGGGAGCGGGCGGAGGCCTCGGTCGACAGCCTCGAGCAGGCCCTGTTGGCCTCCCAGTTTCTCTCGGCCACTTATCACTACGACCCCAGCCTGGTGCTGGAGCCTCCCCACTTCAGCGCAGAGGAAGAGGCCCTGGCCCGCAGCGGCTACTACGTGGAGGCCTGAAGGAAGCGCTTGGGGCCTTGCCGTCCATGTCTGACGCCACGATTGAGTTGGTACGGCAGGAGCAGCACCGTAAAAGTTCGCTCAGCGTTCGATTTGTTGGTGGCGAAAGCAAGCACTGGCGGGGGGTTTTGATGTACGCAAAACTACTGCTAGCAATTAATAAATCAAGGCGCCCATCCACTAGATAAAAACAAATAAAACGGGCATCTAATTGATCTCGAAAAGCAATACATCTGCCCCTTGATCGCCAGCCTCTGCCTGTGGAAGATCTTCAGGATAGCTAAAACCTATGCCATCCCCTTTCTTAAATAACGAAGGAATTTGCAGAGTTCCATCAATCATCTGCATCCAAATCTTTTTTCCGCCGTCGATGCGTGTTGGCCAATCAATTTTTTGCTGAGGAACAAGCTGGATTCGCCAAAGCCTAATATTTTGATTTATAGCCATTGTGTCATTATTTTTATTGGGATCTATAATACATGTCCATCCACTGGAATAATCAAATAGTTTTTGCTCATAGCTAGGTGCTGATCCTTTTGTCTCTGGCACTATCCAAATCTGCAGGAAACGACAAGAAGAATCAGATACATTCTGCTCGCTATGGACTAAACCTGTTCCTGCACTCATTCTCTGCACTTCACCTAGGCGCAGCGGCTCGGTATTGCCCATGGAATCACTGTGCTGGAGCTCACCCTCAACCATGATGGTTATTATCTCCATATCTCGATGAGGATGCATTCCAAAGCCTCTTCTAGGGGAGACCGTATCGTCATTAATCACGAGAAGGGGACCGAAACCGACCCACTTTGAATCAAAGTGATTCCCAAATGAAAACGAATGCCAACTGTCAAGCCAATCAAGTTGAGTGTGAAATCTTTCTGAAGCTGGACGAATGACTGACATTATATTAACGATGAAATGAAGTAATGATGGGCGGAAGTTAATATACTAGCCGCCCTGGTGGAAAATTTTAATATATATAGATGCAGCAACAAGTAGAGGCCTAGAAGCCCGAACAAACGCGTTCTATTTATCTTTTAAGATTTCGTTGAGAGCACCAAAGCAACCGGCGGCCTTATTAAAACCACCGTATACACACATGAACAACAACACTTCTTCAATTTCTTCTCGAGTTGCCCCTTGCTTTAGTGCCATGTTTACATGTGCACCAAAAGGGGTGCCCGGTCCATACTCGCTTTGATTGACAACATCAACAGCAATAACTATCAAGGTTTTGGTTTTTTGATCAATCAGAGGGAGGCCCCAAACTTCTCCTGCAACACGGGTACATAGATCTCCAAACTTAGGATTGATTGAGCTGAGTCCCTCTTGGAGAGCTTTATCGTCAAGAACAGCGTTTTCGAAAGCCATGGGATGTTTTTTGAGAAGGTTTGTTTTAGAGAAGTTTTAGAAAACCAAAGTAATTGGGTTATCTAGGTCTTAAATGCCACGGCTATTCTTGAGTAGCCGTGGGTTAATGAGCCGTTGCGGGCTCTGATTAGCGGACGTTTTTTCCGCAAATCAAATCAAGAATATTTTCTTTAGTTTGGTTAATAGCTCCAAGATCTCTTATTAAGCCCGCAGTTCGTGAACCACGCTGGCCTGCAGTAGTCAATTTACCTTCATAAACAAAGCAGTAAGGATCTCTTTCAGGGTAGGAATTGAGCTGACTTACAACCCTGTCGATGCCACTTGTCGCGTCGCCAAATTCGGTTGAAGCGAAAAAGTATTCCATTTCTAAATGATTGCGGAAGGCAATTTCGAATGCAGCTTGATAAAGCAATGACTCGGGATCTGAATGCGAAACGCCAGCTGCATCGGGCCTTGACAAGTCAGGCTTCTCAAACAGATGGGTTCGTAATTTCAGTATATGCGAGCTTTTGATAATATTAGGGGCAAAAATTTCAGTTAGATAGTTTCTAAATTCCTCGCTGGTAGTGCCAGCTTTTTGACGGACCTGAACGTGCATACGCACAATTCCTGTAGAGCCATTCGGGGCTGCATCCTCAATTCGATCGACCCATGTTTTCGAATTTCCAGGCGAGGTAACATACCCAATCCCTTTTCTAAAGATATTATGTTCATCATCCATCAAAATACCTGCTGCATCAAACCATATTGCCCTGTCTTCAACAGTACGGAAGGTAAGTTCAGCAATTCCGTCGAATTGCTCTTCGTCACTACTTGACATGCCAACCCCTTCAATACCTGGGAAAAAGCCACCAAGGTTGTGGGCAACATGAAACTGCCAATATTGATATTGACCCGGAAGCCTTGCACAAACAGGTCCATGCACATCACGCCAATAATCATCAAAAAGGTCTAGACGCAAACCGCTTCGTTTCCAAAGAGGAACGTAAAAAGTAACCAATGCATTTTCGTCACGCTGAGATAAATCTTGCATAGACATAGTTTTTGCTAGGATTAGAGGGTGGGGAATGGCTTGCTTGAGAACTATTTTCTAGGCTTTTTCAATCTCTTGGATAAAGATATCAATCAATTCATCTGTAAAAGCAGGATGCTTGGCTGAGATAAGGTCGCCATCGATAACGCTACCAATAGTGCCGTCGTCGCCATATTGAACATCAGCACCGGCGTTTTCAAGATCGCAGATAATGTTGTGGGCACAGGTAACTTTTTTACCTTTGATTAGCGAAGGATCTGCACAGAAGAGCCAAAGTGAATGGCAGATAGTGCCAACCTTGACCCCAGTGGTGGCACATATGCGACGCAGGAGCTCTACAGCCGGGGCATCGTTTGGCTTTCCTTTCTCAGGCTTTACTGTGTAACGAAGACGATCAGTAGCATAAGCACCGATTAGTAAAAACCCTTTGTATAATGAGGGATCGACATTGGCTACATCCATGCTAACGTCAAGATGCTCTTCTACCCAACCGTTATCAGGATTAGATCCAAACTGCAATGAAGAGTTATTCCACAGATTGGAAATATACTCAACATTATAACCTGCAGCGGGAAGACGCCTGTTGAAGAGGCGATACTCGGTCATGTCAAAATGATCTTCAATCAAGACCCCAATCGTTCCCTTGGGCTCGCCGTAAGCTTGTAACTTCATTAGAGCAAATGATCGTTGCACTCAATTCTATCATGAATCACGACCGACATCTTTTTTTTTATTGTTTTTTAATATTCGCGCCTTCTCCTGATCAGCAACAAAACTCAGCACGTCCTGGCTCAACGCCAAGGGGCCTAAAAAAGAGGCACCAGTGCAAAAGTTATGGCCATTAAGGTACCTAAAGGCGAGAGCCATATTTGAATCCACCAAACTTTCCCTGGCCATATGGTTTCAAGCAATTTATCTTCTTAGCCAAGCTAAAAATATGATCTCGACGATGGAACTCAGACGACAACATAGAGTAATTTAGATTACCTAATGGAAGATAAGCAAAGCAAATTCAGCCGATGCAGGAGCAAGATAGTCAATACTTTTTGCGTGGAATCATCCATATTGATGATACCTACTTAGACGGCAATTTCTTTGGTGGTAGGGCTGATTGCGGATCAAAAGAAGGCACGGAAGCCTGAAAACGTACCGATATTTAAAAGGCTGAACACATTCTTGGGGAATATAAAACAGAGCTGAATGGCACATATCACGCATCCTCATTGCATGTTTTGACTGCTGAACGCAGCCAGAACCCCTCCTCCGATCTGCGGAGCTTTATTGCTGATCAGGTCCGCACTTGCCGATGTTGCTTTGAGCAATCATTCAGTGGTGTCTGTTTCATGCTAGAAAGATAAGGAAGATTAACTCGATATGTATCACTGATGTCAATAGTCCATTCTGACACGCTTACGCTGGATCCTGATTTCAAGGCCCTGAGTCAGGAGCAAAGAGAGCATGCGTTGCAAGCTCTTTATTATCTTAGTAACCAAGCAGGTAGTGAAAATCGACCTTCGGGCCGCACCCAGATCGAGCTTATTCATGCGATTGGCTCCTGTCTCCTTGGAGTTAGGCCGGAATCTATAAGGTTGAATTCTGAATTCAGCATTCAAGCTCTAGGGTCTGAGTTTCTAGATGTTCCTGCTGCGATTAAGCACCGATTGTTACAACTTTTTCTTTTGGCGGAATTAGTTCTAGATCCCCTGCCAGAAGCTGTGGCTTCCGCAGTAGAACAGATTGCAGAATCACTTGCAATCCAAGATGAGTTTCTGAGCGTTGGGCGAGATATGAGCCGGGGCGCTTATGCGATTGTAGCCAGTGATCTTCATCGTAAGGGTTATCTGGGTGATCCCACGAACCTGGAAAAAGGTGGGAAAATGATGCGTGTGCATAAGCACCTTTTGGATTGCTTTGAAGGTGATGAAGAGGATCTTGAGCTATTGACCCAATGGTTGAACTTGGAGCAGTGTGCTGCTGGCACTTTGGGTCGTACGATTTGGGAGTATTACCAAGGCAGGGGCTTCGTTTTCACAGGCCAGGAGGGTAGTGTAAATCCAAGCATTGCCCAGCATGATTGGCTCCATGTTTTGGCGGATTATGCAACAACGATTGAAGGTGAGTTGGAAGTTTTTACCTTTATAGGCTCGGCAATCCCGGATCCAAGCGGGTTTTCATTCATTGTTGCAATTGTGTCCCTATTTGAAACAGGTCGCCTGGATCAATGGGGAGGTGGCGTACTAAATGCAGACAAAGGGCATTTAGACTTACCTGGCATGCCTATTCGCCTTGCCGATGCAATTATTCGCGGCCGTAAATGCAACCGAGATGTGATGTATGACATCGATTATTTTTCAATGAAGGATTTGCCGCTCGGGCAAGTAAAGGAGCTTTTGGGCATACCACCCAAATCACCCGAAGCGATCCAGGCGGGTTCCGTTGGTATTATGGATACTCAAGGCATCACCAGTTATCAAAGGGAGCATGGTGACCACAATTTCCAGCCACCATTGGAATAAATAATGTACTGATTTGCTTCCTCGCAATTGATTGTTAGCTTGCTTGCCTGCGAAAGAATAACCTTAATTCGTATTACAATTCTCATCAAAGTTTCCAAAAAAAAGATACACTGCTCTGCAACTTGCTTCAGACGTTGCATGCCGCAAGCAACATATCTGTCAGCTCAGCTTTGAAGACTTTTATGTGCCCTTTGGAGGCACACATGCCCCATGAAGCCGCTTTGTAAAACTAGGGGAGCTCATGCCTTGGCAAGAGGTTGTGGACACCTACGCCTCTCAGTTCAACCAAAGAGTGCGTGCACCAATGCCTAAATGCAGTTCTTCCTTGGATTTACTGGGTACTCGAGCAAGGCTCACTTTGATCCATCAATGATGGTTCACTTCAGAAAGTGACTCACAGACGATAGTCTTAGGAAGATTAATGCAAAATCTACATCCAGGTGCAGGCCTTTGCAAACACCCGGGAAAGCTGACTGACAAACGGGAAAATTGCAACTAGAATCGAGTGAACCGCAACATCATGCGTTAATCAAGCCAAACATGCCCTAAGTGTGACAATCTGACTGAATCCACTAAAAAAACTTAATTAGGAACTATTCATGGCAACCACACTGACTCGCAACAGCAACAACGGGATAGAAGAAGAGCTCGACTTTCGCAAAGAAGTTATCTATTTCATCATTGTTGATCGTTTTCTAGACGGTTGCCCCGACCATGATCAAGGCAGCAAAGACGAATTATTTGACCCTAGCCGCAGCCACTGGGGAAAGTATTGGGGAGGAGACCTCAAAGGCATCATCGAAAAAGCGGATTACCTGAAATCCCTTGGTGTAACGGCGCTATGGATCTCGCCACTCTTTGAGCAAGTGGATGCTCTCAGGGGTGAATACACGGCCATGCATGGTTATTGGACGAAAGATTTCAAACGCATCAACCCACGTTTCCTCCCAAATGGGGAATCGAATTCTCTTAAAGAATCAGTTACCCTCAAGCAATTGGTTGACACCCTCCATGCCAAGGGTCTAAAGGTTATTCTTGACATTGTTTGCAACCACAGTTCACCCGATATCAACGGCCAAAAGGGAGTGGTTACTGATGACGGGGAACCCCTAGCTGATTTCAACAATGATCATAACAATTTCTATTACCACTTCCCGGAAATAACCGACTGGGATGACGAATTCCAACTTATCCATGGCGAGATGGCTGGCCTTGCCACCTTTAACGAAAAAAATATTACTTATCGCAACTACATCAAAAGTGCGATGAAGCATTGGCTAGAGGCCGGCTTCGATGCTTTCCGGGTAGACACCTTAAAGCACATGCCCCTGTGGTTCTGGCAAGAATTCGTTACCGATATCAAGAAACATACGCCTTCCACCTTTCTCTTTGGGGAATACGGCTTCGGCAAACCTTGGGATGAACGCGCAGTCGCCTACGCCAACCAATCAGGAATGTCGATTCTTGATTTCGGACTCTGTGATGGTATCCGCTTCGCCTTCTCCGGTAGCCAACCTGGCGGCTTTCACAATGTTCAAAAGGTGCTCGATTACGACAACGTTTATCACCGCGCCAATGAGCTTGTCACCTTCATAGACAACCATGACATGCCTCGTTTCCTCTCAATCAGCGATGGATACAACCTGGAACTGGCCACCAGTCTGCTGATGACCCTGAGGGGTATCCCTTGCATTTTTTACGGAACTGAACAATACCTTGTCAATAACACCAACGAAGGCCAAGACCCTTACAACAGACCCATGATGGAGAGCTGGGACCTCTCCAAGAAAATGGTGACGATCATCCAGACCCTCAGCGGCCTGCGCCGAACCAATCCAGCTATTCCCTACGGCTCCCACATCACCAAATACCTCAGCGACGATATTTATGCATTTACCCGCAAATATCGGGATTCCCGTTCTTTCACCCTGATCAACCAAGGTTCCGAAACCACAATCAGCATAGATAACACTGAATTACCCGATGGTACCCATCAATGCATGCTCAGTGGCGCACGCATTGATGTGGTGGGTGGTCGCATCAGCAATCTGCAGCTGGCCTTCAAAGCAGCGATTGTGCTGAGTGTGATCGGAGCCCCTGTTGAGGGCAAAACGGTAGTTGCATTTCAGGTTAATGGCTACGCCACTAAACCAGGCGAAGCGATTGCAGTTATAGGTGATGCCCCAGAACTGGGCTCCTGGGATTTCAATCGCGCCTATGTACTGGAGTATGTGAACGCCAATACCTGGTTTGGCGAAGTGCCATTTGAGAATGCTGAAGGCGGCCGGAGCCTGCGCTACAAGTTCATGGTGCTCAAAGCAAATAACCAGGGACTGCGCCATGGCGAAGACCTCGAACCGGAACTACAGCCGATTACCGAGGCGCTGACCAGCCGTCACTGCCTGCTACCCGACAGTGGCCGTCTCAAGGTGGAATGCCTCTGGAACTCCCTGGAGATTGCCCTCTAAAACACCGGGCCCAGCAAAAATCTCCAGCCTGACGGGAGTGGAAGGCAGCACCATGAGCGCGCACGGTCAGCTGACGCAGAGACCTATTCTTTTAGTTAACAGATAGGTAAATCTAAATTAGTTCAAGCAGATTGCAGGCAATACATATTCGCTCAGACTGTGCAGTGAAATCAATGGTTTCATGCGGAAAAAAGGATGGAAACATTACGAGCTTCCCAGGCACTGGCTTTATCTTGATTTCATCGACCTGTTGATCAGCGCGCCGTTTTGAAAAGTAAAGGCAGCCAATACCAACATCGCTTTGCTCGATTTCCTTAGGAATCTGAATATAAAATACAGCGCTAATACTAGCTTCTGGGTGAGTATGCCTAAGCTGACGGCCACCACTATTCAAAGAAACAGCCCAGCCACTGACTATGTATTCCTTCGTGGGATCAAGTTGAATTGGGCTTGGCAATAGACTGCCATAATTAACTAGAATATCTTTAATAATTGCAAATAATTTAGTAATTGCCGCACTTGAATTAAGCAGCAGCTCATGAGTTTGCGCTCCTCCCAGTGTAGGTTTATTGGCTCGATTATATATTAATGTCGGATTAGCTTTTATTTCCTGAGACAGTTCCTGGAGAACTTCATCATCCATAGAAATAACTTGAAATTCTTTGACAAGCTTGGCTGGTTGATAAATAACAGTACCCCCATGTGCCACTTGCTGCGCTTCTGATAGATCGTATATCAGACTACGACTAATATTATCAATAGAAATACTTTTAAGCAGTTGGCCAGTTTCATCTTCGACTAATTGAGGCGAAGTATCTTCTGATAACATGTACAGATACTGACATACTGCATGATTCTTTTGGCCTTGCCTTAAATCTGAATGATACACTAAAGATTGGTATATTGCGATAGCTTCTGTACGCCTACTGAGCTTTGCAAGCACATCTGCCTTCTCAATTCTCGCCTCGAAAGCGGTGGGTAATATTGACAAACAGTGATTGTAAAATTTAAGCGCCTCTTCTAGACCCCGGTGAGTTTGTAAAAATTTCGCTAAGTTATAGTTAGTGACAAATTGGTGCTGTTCAATCTGTTGTGCTAGGCGATACCCGCTCTCAGCCTGCTCTAAATTGCCCAATTCAAGCGCAACTATGGCAAGATTAGTGATTACATCTGCGCTAGGTCCTGCGTTCAATTGAAATTCTGTTAATAGATTTTGCGCTTCACTTAGCTGGCCGGCCCTAACCATGGCCGAACTTAAACCAAGAACAACTTGCTTCTGATTTGGATATTTAGAATTAAGAAAACCATAAAGCTTCATACTAAGTACAACTCTTTGCCTTTTCAAGGCCACCTCTGCGCCTATCAACAATGGCATTGGCGGAAGGCTTATAACTAAGGAATCAAGAGAGTTTTCTAGAATATTTATGATTTGCTGATCCTTTTTTTGTTCTGCGAGAGCCTTTAGAAGATTGGCAAGAGAATTACGTTCCTCGACTGACCCATTTTCGGACAAAGAAAGAGCCTCCCGGAAACAGTTTTCTGCTTCCGAAAGGCTACCCTTAGATGCGAAATCAACCCCTTTAAGTAAAGATAAAACAGCAGACAATCTAGTAGAAATCAGCTTGAAATATCATACCATTTTTGGGATGATCTCAAGCGATATCAAACTCTTCTTGCAATTCTGCTTCGAGCAACGAATTCTTGACAGTGTCCGACAGATTTGTCAGCTTAACTGTAAAGCTTGCGCCAGCCCGTTGCTTGGTAAAGAGTAGGTAATTCCAGCCAGTGTTAGCGATACTAGTTAGCTTAGTAAGGTCAAGAACAAGCCCCTTAAGATTAGGAAGTTTCTCAACTTCCTCCTTCAGATAGCGGAGCTGCGTAGTGATAAGTTCACCAGAGAGTGTGAACTTAGCAATTCCATCCTCGAACGAAAGCAGATCAGCGTCAAATGCCAAGTTAGCTGGGCTTATCCGAACGCGAACCTTTAAGGTTTTGTCCGAATCTGGAAGCGTGACATAGAGCTTCTCACGGTTGAAATTACCGTAGCTTTGTCCATTAATCCATACGTCAGTAAGCTCAACACTGCCTGCAGGAAGCAGATCTGGTGAAACCCTGAGGATATTATCTTCCCAGGCACCAGGTTCTGGGCTGAAGAAGAAATCCATGGGATGGCGGTTCACCAGCAAGTTGGTATATACCGCAGCAAGGAAGCAAAGTTCAAAGGAGTGGTAACCGGCCATGGAATGGCTACCTTTACCACGCTCGCTACCGAGTGCATAGGGTTGACCGTTGGCGAGAACATTAAAATAGATGCCGCCTTGCTCATAATCAAGGAACCAACCGTTGTAGAAGCCTGAGCCTTCCCGTGCAAAGCGAAGATAATCCTCATTATCGTTATATACACCGGCCATGATGTAGTAGGCCAGAATACCCTGCTCTTGCTGCCACCAAGCCTTGCGATCATGCCAAACAAGGCGATTGAATTCTTCGCCTTCTTTGCGTGTACGTTCCATCATGTCGTACCAGCCACCGCGTTGGTTATCGCAACCAGCGGCTGGGATGGCATCGGCAATTTGATGGGCAAAGGTTTTGTAGCTTTCCTTGGGCTTGAGGCTTTGCATCCTGGTGAGGTTCCATGCAACCTTCAGGTTGTGACCAACCACGCAGCGCGCTTTATGAATGCCCCAGCTAAGGTCATGGGTCCAGTCGTCATAGAACTTCTCGTTCATGAACGGGCTGTAACCATAGTCAGGGAAGTATTCACAAATGGTATCAAAAGTATTCTCCAGGAAGTCTGAGTACTCTTGCTTCTCTGTTGCCAGATAGAGGTTTATCAGATAAGCCGGCGCATGGTCACCAACTGAGTTCCAGTTTTTCTTGGCTTTGTTAACCCCAAGTGATTCAGCCTTAGGATCAAATGTAACCGGGTCAACGTGTGAATAATAGCCACCGTAAGGGCCGTGATCCTTGTAGTAGCGATTCAGGAATGAAATGGTGTCCTTAATATCTACAAGGATATCTTTTGTGCCGGTTAAACGATATGTTTGGGTTGGACCGGCCAGGGCATAAATTTGTTCGTAGCAAGGAATTGCGTTGCCACCTTCATCACCACCTGCAGTTGAACCCATGTATTTACGCAGACTTCCATCACTTTGGATGTCAATCTGGCTGTACCAATAGGTAATGCCATCTGAACTGTCACGGTGCCGGAAATGCCGTTGCATATATTGGGTACCCTTGGTTGCTGCCTCCAAGGCCCGTTCGTCGCCAGTCATCATATAGGCGGTTGCGAAGCCATAGACAAGTCGTGAGACTGTGTCTAGGTTTTGCACACCATCTTGCTTGTCTCCTTCCGAACTCAGATCTGTTCTAAAGTTAAGGAAATCAATGGTTTGTCCTTCTTCTACCTTGAACTGTTTTTCAAGATAGAAATTGAGTAATTGTTGAATCTGTCGAACCCACCAATCCGGTTCTTCGAACCGCAGTTTGGAACCATCTCTTCCAAACAGCAAAATATGCTTTGCTTCAAATTTCAAGCCACTTGCTTCTGGATAGAAAACGCCATAGGCATGTATGAACCTGCCAACGGTAAGCGTTTCCTTCAATCCTGGCGCAACTTGGAAGCCTTCACCGAGGTTGCGAACTAGTTCTGCATAACATGCATAAGTTACTTTAACTGTAAAGGTGCGACCGTCGGATGTTTCGAGATCAATAAAGCCTTGTGAATCGAATACATCTGGAAAATCAACTTTCCGAATGTAGCCTGCAATTAGGTCTGAGAAAGTGAAATCTAATGTGCTAGTCATTTTTGTGGTGGGTGATGATTTGAACTTTAATTCTTAATTTGGCTCCAATTGAGCCACTAAGTGAGCTTAAATCAGTTTATATTTATATTACTAACCTCCCGATGCTCTTGTAGTTAAAACAACGATGCTGCGATCATTTAGGATATAACCTGAATCTGCAATAATTGGCGATTCCTCTAGTGTCGTAATATCATTGGGCGATTGCAGAGATGTATCTATGGTGCGATGCCAAACTAACCCTTCATATTGAGGGATATCGAATTTGAGTGGTTCCCAAAACATATTCATCATAATATGAATATTATCGAGGCCATCCGTATCTTCTGCGGTATCGCCGAAGGTCATAGCTAGACAGCGAGCGCCGGGATCGTCCCAATTGGGTTGGTTCAGTAGAGTGCCATGCCACGAAATTTCTGGAACACCAAACCTGCTTACCTTACCGCTAAAGTATTTGCCCTTAAAATGGTTGATGAAACTACTACGCTTCTTGTTAAGCAACGACCAAAAACGAATCATTTCCTGAGATTCGTTTGTTTTAATTGTATCCCAATTGTACCAATTAAGCGAGTTATCATGGCAGTAGGTATTGTTGTTGCCATTTTGAGTACGGGCAAATTCGTCTCCTCCCACAATCATTGGGACGCCTAATGAGCACATCAGGAGCACGCCAAAGTTTTTAACCTGTTTTTTCCTTAGGTCATTAATATAATTGTCTTGAGTATCGCCTTCGGATCCGCAGTTCCAGCTAACGTTGTCGTTTAATCCATCATTATTGCCTTCCCCGTTTGCCCAGTTATGCTTTTCATTGTAAGAACAAAGATCATGAAGGGTAAATCCATCATGGGCCGTGATGAAATTGACACTATTAACGGGTTCATGATGACGCCACTGGTAAAGATCTGCACTACCAGTAAGCCTTGCTGCTAATTTATTTATTACCCCAGGATCTCCTTTTACAAACTGACGAATTGTATCGCGGTATTTACCATTCCATTCTGCCCACCTTGCTCCAGGGAAGTAACCAATTTGATATAGACCGGCAGCATCCCATGCCTCAGCAATAACCTTGCTCGACCCAAGTATATCGTCTAGTTCAATCGACCAAATTACAGGTGGATGCTCTAGGGGTGCTCCATCCTCGCCACGGGTCAATACGGATCCTTCATCAAATCGGAAGCCGTCAACGTGCATTTCTTCTACCCAGTAACGCAACGAATCTAGAATTAGTTTTTCGCCAATTGGATGATTACAGTTGAATGTGTTGCCGCATCCCGTGTAATCGTAATAGAAATCTTTAGAGCCGTTCTCACCAGTTAGATAGTAATAGGTACTGTTGTCAAATCCTTTGAAAGAGAACATTGGACCTTGATGATTACCTTCATCCGTGTGGTTATAGACAACATCGAGAATCACTTCAATCCCTGCTTTATGTAGGGCCTTAACCATATCCCTGAACTCTTCTACGTGGAGGCCGGATTCAGGGCTTGTGCAATACCCTTGATGAGGCGCGAAGTATCCCATTGTGCTGTATCCCCAATAGTTGACCAATGGGTTTCCTTCGTGTATACGAAGTACATCTGTATGGTCAAAGCTAAAAATGGGTAAAAGCTCTACAGCTGTTATGCCAATCTCTTTCAGATAGGGAATTTTTTCGATAAGACCCTTAAATGTTCCAGGGTGTTGAACTCCACTAGTAGGGCTTTTTGTAAAACCAGCCACATGCATCTCATAGATAATTGTCTCTGACATTGGCCTCCGCAGAGGCATATCACCTTCCCAGTCATAGTGGCGAGTATCGATTACAACGCTACGCATACTTTTGTGCAAATTATCACCGGCAACGCAGGCTGCGCCACGATCCCAAAGGGCTAAGGAATTCCCTTTGGAGTAAGGATCAATAAGAACTTTTTCAGGGTCAAAACGATGACCGTTCCATGGTTCCTTAGGACCATCTACGCGATAGGCATAGCCGCTACCGGGCTTCAATCCTTCAACGAAGATATGCCAAATATAAAAGCTTTTGTTGCTAATTGGACTTAAATCTATTGTCTTGAAAGGCTCAAGATCGGATGGATTTCTAAAGAGTAGCAACTGAACTGCGGTGGCAGTAGCGCTATAAACTGCGAAGTTGACCCCATCATCATCAACGGTGGCTCCAAAAGGGTGAGGCGAACCTTGATAGATTCTGATTTCTTCGCCGGCAGGGGTAATAGGACGACCCTTCAATGAAACTACAAGCTTGTTAATTGAAGAAGCCATTTTGGTTGATTTGGATGAGTTGGAAATCCTAGCTTTAAAATATATTGTGAATTTTGCGCTTAGTTCTGTTACCTAAAACACAGTTTCACCAACGATGAAGAACGCCTGAAGCCCTACCTAAGAAACAACATTCTAGAACTGCGCAAAAACATTCTAGAACTCCGCAAACAAAAAAAGGAGAATGCATTAATACTGAATCATATTATACAAAAAATGTGTTTAGACTTTAAAATTTAGCTAAGGAAAGATTAATTTTTTAAAACAACTGACTAAGAAATGATTAAGCAGTTTTGTGCTGGCTATTGTTGTTCGTAAGCAAAATGTAAATTACTTAATGGATCAATCATGATTGCAAAAACCGAAAAAGCATAGTCAAAATAATAAGAAGATAATCGCAAGACCTTCACAGGAAATGCGATTGCCTTACAAACCTAACAACTATAAATAACGGCAAGAAACCAGTTAGGCACTGATAAGCTTTAGTAACTCATCAGAAGCAAAAACATCACGAACAAAGGTAAGCTGTTCACTCTTGTAATAACATCCGCCCCTATGGCCACGGCGGACCCAACACACACTACCCTTTGCAATTTGCTCGCCTGTATTATCATCTAAGCAAATCCACTCGAAGTGAGTGAATTCACCCCAGAACTGCACAATTGGCCAAACCATGGTAACGCCAGGCTGTGCAATGATTGCCCACCAGTGCTTTTCACGTTTCTGTTGTTCTTTAATCCCATAAAATGGCCCGTCTTGGCAGTGATAAACGAGATCAGGGCGATATTCTTTAGTCAAAAGGTCGCCACGGCCTTGGCGTAGTGCTTCACAATGAGTTGGCCAAAACTCGCGATTCTCAGCCTCAATAACTTCAAGCGAATAATCAGCACCAATAGTGGGGAGAATTGGTTCCTGCAGATCACCAATTTCAGCTGAACGCTGAATCATTTGGGCCTTCAGCTGATCACTGACCAATCCAGGCCTAGAATAATCAGCAGCCAAGCCTTCGTAATAACTCTTTCTAGACATGATGAATTGTTAAGAATGAAGTGAAAAGGTTTGGTGTGTAACTAAAAAATTGTAAGATCTGAAGTAAAGTTTAATTTTGCAATTAAACACCTTATTAACATAGTCAGGGTCCCAATAATGATACGGTTTTTTTAGATTTTCTTAATATTGAGCCTTCGTCCATAGACCGATGAGCAGCGGGTTGGGGACGAAGCTACGAACGCTGCGATTCGTCACGGGAGATGTGCCTGATTAAGGCACTAAACCCAAGTGAGCTGGACTGGTTTTTAGGCACGCCTTGCAAATCCAAAACGCTAAAGCAAATAAGTGTGTTGCTGGAGACAAGTTAATTTAGTATGGATTAATAAACCATTAGAACCCTTAGAAACAAGTCTCCAAGTAACCTTGGCAAGGTAGGCATAAATGCCTCCAAAAGGTATCATCTTTCCTGGCAGTCACCGAACCAAAGCAGCAGTAATGATGAGCCCTGCAAAAAAGTAACTCAGAATAGATTTTTGAATGATTGGCTGTAATGGATGGAATGGGGCTCCGAAAGACTGATTAACGGCGCTGAGCCGTGCTCTCAATAACGTGAACAGAACTGACGATCTCAACTTGATTTTAATCCAATATCATTATCTACGCTTTAAACATCCAGCAGTGATGCCCTCAGGGTGGCTGGATTAAGGGAGTCGTCGATAACACCAGGCAGCTCTTCTTTAACAGGGAAACGGTTGATCATCTGCAGGG
>Ga0310319_10015_pt1 | contig 17907 bp, 11 predicted proteins | sample LakEriER1SmallC5_FD_195527 | JGI IMG/M metagenome (GOLD analysis project Ga0310319, IMG submission 195527) | Enriched freshwater cyanobacterial communities from Lake Erie, Ontario, Canada - ER10.Small.C5 (v2) (version 2) | ecosystem: Environmental > Aquatic > Freshwater > Lake | place: Canada...
TGCTGGTTCACGCCTTATCGCTGAAGTAAGGCTTCATGCTCATGCTTTTCGCGAGCCAGAATTTATGCTTAGTAATGATTTATTCCCTTTGCAGCGTTCTTTTGGTGTTGAGGTAGATTCTGTTGTTTCTGATTCAGTTGTTGAACCTGTAGTAAGTGATGCGCCTCTTGCGGCTTTACTGCAGAACTATCAATCAGGTGTAAATGACCGGAATGCTCTTATTAATCTAATCAAAAAATTTCCTAGCTTTCCTGATCCATTGTTATTGTTAGGCCTTACATATTTGTTGCCAGGTGCCAGTAGTGCACAACAGCGTCAGCAGATATTTACACGGTTAGCTTCTTTTCTTGCATTTAGTTTTACCCAGAGGCCAGATCTAATATTGCAATTAATTGCTGCAGAGTCTGCCTTGCCATTTCTAAAGTCTTTGCCTGATTGGTCTCTGCTTGTTTCTCGCTACTACAGTAATACCCAGTGCTCACTCTTTTATCTGCAGGCTCTGTGGGCCAAAGGGCGTTATCAGGCGCTGCATCAGGCCTACGTAAACTATATTTTTGCGCGCCGTTTGTTTCCTCAAAGTGATTTTATGCTACGCGCTTTTACTATTATCGGACGAATTGAGCGCACCGACATTTTATTTCGCTATATTTATCAGCGATATAATCATCAACTTCAGCTTATCACGATTAGCAATATGCTCTTTACGGCCCTTGGCCTTGAGTCAATAGATCATGCTTATGTCGCTAAGTTGGTGGCTGATTATCATCGTCTTGGCTTATCCACAACATCACCCGCTTTAACTGCTACGCCAATAGTACCTAGTGGGCTTTCGGTATTTGAGAAGCCGCTTTTGGCCGTGGTTTCAGCTGATCTACGCCTTCATCCGGTTGGCCGTTTTTGGCTTCCAATTGCACGTAAATTGCAGGAGCAGTTTAAGTTGGTTCACTTAGCTTTTAATCCCCTAGATCAGGATGAAATTCGTAGTGAATTGATATCCCTTTCACACCGTTGGCAGCCTCTGGATACCAATGATGATATCTCTCCCCTGATGGCAGAGTTACAACCGCAGTTTTTGCTTGATCTTGGCGGACATACAGCAGACAATCGACCCGGTTTACTTAATCAGCGCTATGCCCCAGTACAGGCTACCTATCTGGGTTTCTTTGGCCCTAGCTACGGCCTTCACTGTGATTGGTGGATATTGGATAATGCCATCGCTCGCCGGGTGCAGAATTCCTATCCCGGCAGTGAATCGATCTGGGCCTTGCCTGGCCCTAGCCTTTGTTTTGATCCCACTGCCCATGGTCTGCCTGTAATCGAGCAGTTGCGATACAGCGAACCTGATCACCCCTGCCTTGGTTCCTTTAATCACACCCGTAAGCTCACCGATAGTTGTATAAAGCGGTTTGCGTCTGTTCTTACCGGCTTAGATACAGCAACCTTGCTTTTCCGTTCCCATTCTTTCTATGACAGCGCTGTACGCCGTTGGTTTTTGCAGCGTTTCCTTGATGCCGGTGTGAATCCAGCCCAGCTGCAGCCAATACCCTATGCGGTAACTGGTGCTGATAGCTTGCTTGATTATGGTCGTATCCATCTTCATCTGGATTCCTACCCAGTTTGTGGCACTACCACCACCCTTGATTCCATGGCAATGGGTATTCCTGTGCTCACCTGCCCAAATCATCTTTATGCCGGTGCAATCTCTGCTGCCATAATTGAGCAGGCCGGCTTCGCTGATTGGATTTGCAATGACCCTGCAGATCTTCCTGCTATGGCCAGAGATCTTTGCGCGCGATATCGCTCTGCCTCTTCCCGTAAATCTCTTGCCCAGCAGGTGCGTTTATCTCCAGTTTGTGATACTCAGGCAATGCCCATAATGTTTGCTGCGCAACTTAAAGAAATGTTGAAGGCTGCTTCAGTTACTACCCAGTGTTCCGCCCCAGCTGCTTTTGCTTAGGGTTTCCCCCCCACCTCTAAAAGTTTCCTTGAATTGATTCTTGGATCAGTTTTTCTAGCTTGTTTACGGTGTGGCTATGGAGCCAGCTTGAATCCAATCGCCTAGGAAGTTCCCCATGATTTCCTGATTTTACCTTGTTTATTTGTTCTGCCATTGCTGTACCCAGCCGTTCATGATCACCCCCAGCACAGAACTGTACCCCTGCCCCTTGGCCCTCCAGTTCCCTCAGCATTAAATTGTTATCTACCAGCAATGGTGCCCCGCAAGCCATCGCCTCAAGCACGCTCCAGCTCAAAACAAAACTGTTTGAAAGATAAACATGTAGATCGCTACGTAGGAATAAGTGCACTAGGTTTTCGTGGCTTAGATAGCCAAGGAAATGCACCCGGCTTTGATCAAGTTGGCCCGCCACGGCATCACAGGCTAGATCCTTCCAGGTTTTCCCTTCGGCAGGTTGGCCTGAATAGCTAGACCCCACGTTGCCTGCAATCAGCACTTGTACGTTTGGCTGTAGTTGTTGTAAAACCACAAGTGCCCTTAGAAAACGATCAAAACCACGCATCGGTTCCAAATTTCTGCTGGCGTAGGTAACAACCATCTGCTCTGGGCCTAAGAATGTGCCATCCGCAAGAGTAAGGTTTTTAAGCCGTGGTTTATTTAGTAGTTCATCTCGAACACCTTCGTGTAGCACCCTCAGTTTGTGTTGCCATTGCTTAGGAAAGCATTCTGCCTGGTAACGGGTGGGGATCAGCGCTAGCGATGAGCTTGCCAGTGCCCCATCCAGCAGCCAGTTTTTAACCCTTAGGTAGCAGCGTTGGTTTAGATCTACCCGGCCCTGGCCCCGCGGCACCCCCATGTGTTCATCCCGCAGCCACAGCTCTGGCCAGATCAGTAGCGGTGAACTAGGAAACACTTCCCGTAGGAATAGAGCTTCCCCCCAGCCCGGATGGGCCAAGATCGCATCAGGGGCCCAGCCTTGCTGCCGCCATTGTTCGGCCAGATCTGCCACGGTTGTGCCCCGGCGGATCCAGTCGTCTATTTCTCCACTGAGCTGATGTATTCCCTGGCGATCTGGTTGCTCTGGCTCGTAGCGCAGCACTGTTAATTCTTTCGGTAATGGCTTTTGGTGGCCTGCGATCGCCCGGAGTTCATGGCCCCGGGCGATCAGAGCTGGAGCCAAATCCCTAAATTGGCCTGGAAAATTCTGATGAACACAAAGGATTCGCACGCTTTAGCCAGCTAGTGCAGGCCAGGCCCACCGGGCCATTTCTGGATTGATTTTCTTGATGCTTTCGATCAGTTTGTTATTTATTACTGAATTTAAGTGCTGGTTTAGTTGCGGACCCTCGCTAGCCAACTTGCAAAAGCGCGGTCTTGAATCCTGTTTTGGGCCATGGGGCCAGGCTTTTTCTGTTCCAGGGGCCATTGAAAATTCTTCACTAAGCCATCTATGCCACCATTGGCGGAAGCCGTCTGCAAGGCTTTTTGCAAGGCTCTGATGATCCAGCAGGCTGCTGCAACGAATTTGATCACGCATCTGGCTACGCAGTTTTGTGAGTTGCTCAACATCACCCAACAACAGCTGGGCCTGCTCCACCAGTGTTTGCCCATCAGTGCAGATCCATTCCTGATGGCCAGCCGCCGCTAGCACTGCGGCCGCCTGGCGGCTCACCATCGATTGCCCCGCCACCGTGAGCACCGGAACCCCCATCCAGAGGGCATCGGCGCTGGTGGTGCAGCCGGTGTAGGGAAAGGTATCAAGGGCAAGGTCTAACTGTTGATACCAACTGAGATGTTCGGCCACCGAAGGGCTATGGCCCTCCAGTTGCAGACGCTCATTGCTTAGCCCCATACCCTCAAATAATTCACGGATCCGGGCAGCTTCCGTTGCTTCCCCCAGGTTTTTGGATTTGAGCAGTAGGCGTGCTTCAGGCAATGCCTTCATTACCGCCATCCAACGTTCAGCGGTGGTTCGCGTTATTTTTCTGCTCTGATTGAAACTCCCAATGGTGGGATAGCCATTTTTTAATATCGGCGGAGGGCCCACCTCCGGTGCTTCTGGTAAGGGTCGGTACGTTACATAGGCTCTCGGTAGCCGCCAACGGATTTCAGTGCAAGGATCATTGTCATCATTTTCAGGTGGATGTAGCACCTCATCAGTTATCCAATAGTCCACCTCTTTAAGGCCCGTGCTGCCGTAATAGCCAAGATAAGTTGCCTGGATTGGTGCTGGCTTATGGGCCATCAGGGTCATTCGATTGCCGGCTGTGTGGCCAGCTAAGTCAACTAAAATATCTATTTCATCTCGGAGTATTTGCAGCACAGCATTTTCGTCATTTACCCCATGGAGATCGCGCCAGCGATCAGCCTTGCTTTGGAGCCTTTGGGTGTAGTCGTCGCGCACATTGCCGCAGCCATAAAGGGTGATATGAAGCTGGTCACGATCCCATTGCTCTAATAATGGTTCAATAAAGTAACTAACCGCATGGCGGCAGAAATCAGGTGATAGCAGTCCGATCTTTAATTTTCGTTCGGCATCTGGTAAAGGGATTCGATCTTTCCAGCGTTCAAATGGACTGTTGGCAAATTTCAGCCCAAACCGTTCTGCTTCCGCCAGCCGCTCGTTAGCTGGTTCTAGCTCATACCCCACCAAAGTAAAGAGCACATTTGAGTGGGCAGCGGGGTTATTCGGCAGGTTTTCGGCACCCTTGCGCAACCATTTAAGCGCTTCTGGATACCGAGCCACATCTTTTAGTACCGAGCCTAAATTATTCATTGCCGCCCCGAAATCTGGGTCTACCTCCAGGGCCCTTTCAAAGCACTGGCGCGCCTGGTGGCTACGACCCATATCCCGCAATAGCAGCCCATAGGTATTAAGGCAGATTACATATCGGGGTTCTAATTGCAGTGCTTGCTCAAATTTTTCACAAGCCTCCTCCCAGCGTCCCTGGCCCTTTGTGGCTACTCCAAGGGCATAAAAGAGGTTGCTGCTCTCCGGGTGGCTGGCGCATTGGGCCCGCAGCAATTGTTCCGCCGCCTGGTATTGCAACTTCTCACAAAGCACCTGGCTGATGTTCAGCACCATCATCAGCTGGCGGTCTCCCTCCGCCAGGTCCATTGCTTTCTGCCAGTGCTTTAGGGCGTTGTCTGCTTCACCCAATTGGTGGTAGGCATTGCCCACCTCCAGCAGCAGGTCGGCAGCGGCTGGATTTGGCGCCTCAATTCCTTCTGTTCGGGGCAGCACTCGATTGATTACCGCCCAGGAATCACCTGCCTTGTTCAGGGTGATTGCCAGCCCCAGCAGCACGCCTAGGTCTTGGGGGGCCAACTGAATTGCCCGTTCCTGGGCCCGTTTCGATTCCTCCAGGCGATTTAGATCCCTCAGGGCATTGCCGGCATTGCCCCATAGAGAAGGATCCTCGGGGCGTCGCTTTAGGGCCTCTTCAGTGCATCGCAGACCCTCCGCCGTTTGGCCTAGGCCCCTTAGCATTGCCCCGAGATTGCGCCAGGCATCCACCAGATCTGCATTTTCTGCTAGGGCCTTGCGGTAATGCCGTTGGGCTTCCTCCAGGTTGCCTTTTTGGTGCTGCTGGCAGGCCTTGGCAAAGGCTTCGCTACCAGCCACGGTGGTAACTGGGCCCATGAAGCCAGCGCTTTTTTTCTGCTGTTTGGCCACGCCCACTTTGCCCATAGACCCATGCTGCCATGGGGATGGGAGAATATTCTTTGTGTTTGCAAGATTCCCCGCATGCTGACCATGGACCCTCAGGCCCAGGCCAGCCATGCCTTGGAGTTGTTCCATGCCGGCTCCTTTGAGCAGGCCCGGGCTCTTTCGATCACTCTGCTGGAAGATGCCCGTTTGGCCGCTGGTGTGGCTGCAGAGATGGAGCACCTGTTGGGGGCCTGTTTGCACCAGTTGGCTAGGGGGGAAGAAGCCTTGCCCCACCTGCGCCGGGCCATTGGCCTTGAGCCTGCTAACGCTGGCTACCTAAACACCCTTGGCGTGGTGTTGCGCAAACTCAAACGCACAGACCAGGCGATTCGTTGCTACGAACGGGTGATCGCCCTCCAACCTGATTTCTCAGACGTCTACTACAACTGCGGCAATGCTCTTTCTGAACAGAAGCGCACTGAGGAGGCCGTGGGCCGTTTCCGCCGTTGCCTGGAACTCAACCCCCGCCACCATTCTGCCCACCACAACCTCGCCAACGCCCTGCGCGATCTCAAAGAGCTAGAGGCTGCCCTGCACCACTACGAGCTTTCCGACCAGTGCGAACACCACAACCCAGACATGCACTGCAACTGGGGCCTTGCCTGGCAACTGCAAGAACGTTGGGATAAGGCAATTGATTCCTTTGAACTGGCCATCAACCAGAAGGCGGACCATGCCGCCTCCCACATCAACCTCGGTGGCGCCCTCGCTGTTCAGGAGCGTTTTGATGAGGCCTGCGCGGCCCTGCGCCGCGGCGTGGAGCTAGACGACAGCTGTAACGACGCCAAGTTCAACCTTGGCCTCACGCTGCTCACCATCGGTCAATACGAGGAGGGCTGGAAGTTCTACGACACCCGCCTGAGCCTGCCCGACAAGGTGAAGCCGCCGATCGCCAGCCCGATCTGGGATGGCAACCTCGATATCGATGCTCCCTTGCTTGTGTGGGCGGAGCAGGGTTATGGCGACAACATCCAGTTCGCCCGTTATTTACCAATCCTGATGGAGCTGGGGTTGCAGGTGACCCTTTCCACCCGCAAGCCCTTGATGGAATTGTTCCGTCAGTGCCTCAAACCCCAGTGCCCGGCCATCATTGACCACAACCCCTCCGAGCTCCAGGGTTTCAAGCACCACGTGCCCCTGCTCACCCTGCCGCGCATCTTTCGCACCAGCATCCAAACCGTGCCGATGATGCCCGGTTATCTCCAGGCGCCGCCAATCCTTGCCCCTAGCTTGAAATTTGACCGTCAACCCTTCGCCATTAATATCGGCCTGGTATGGGCTTCAGGGGTAGACAACAAAGACATGTATGCCGACAAGAGTATGCCGCTGGAGCTGCTGCTGCCCCTCTTTGACATATGGCGCCAGGAACGCTTGGTTGTGCTCCATTCGCTCCAGGTGGGGGCAGATGCCGCCCAACTGGAGCCCTGGCGCGGTCAGCGGGGCGTGGTGGATTGGAGCCCCAAGCTCGATACTTTCCTCGATACCGCCTCTGTTCTCAGCCAGCTCGACCTGGTGATCAGCGTTGATACGGCCGTGGCCCACGTGGCCGGTGGGCTTGATAAACCAACTTGGCTGTTGCTCCAGCACAATGCCGACTTCCGTTGGCTGCGCGGCCGAGCCGACACCCCCTGGTACCCAAATATGAGCCTGATCCGCCAAAAGAAGCTTGGCGATTGGTCTTCCGTGGTGGAGCAGGTGCAAGATCGCCTCCAGCAGTTGCTCGGTTGATGGCCTTTGCTCCTCAGGATCCCAGCTGGCAGCTGTTGCGCTGCAGTGGCCGGGGCCGCCAGTTGCAGGAGGCTTGGATTGAAAACGAGATTTGTGCCCTCGTACCCCTGCCCCCGGAGCGCCAGACGGAGTTGATCGAGTCTTTTGCCTTGGAGCTGCCCCTCCAGCCTGAAGACCTTGCCTATGCCGCTACCCGCCAGGAGCGCCTGCAGCTCTACAAGCGGGCCGCTTTTACCCTGCATGTGGAGGAGCGCTTTAGCCGCACCAAACGCCAGCGGGATCGAATTATTTATTCGATGCTGCGCTGTGTTGCTCCTGGCAGGGTTGCCGAGCTCGCCTTAGCGATCAGGGAAGGCGAGCTGGATTTTGCCAGCGCTGCCATCCGTTGGTCTGAGGGCCCCGAAAGTGCCCAGGGGGGCCGCATCGGTCCGATTCCCCCTGATTTGGGTCATCCCGAATTAAATGAACGGCTCAACCAGGCCAATGAGGGTGACCTGATTGGCCCTTTCCCAGTCGGCAACATGCATGTGCTGCTGCGGCTTGATACCCGCATCACCACTCGCCTAGATGAAGCCATGCAAGAGCAGTTGATTGAAGAGCTCTACGCCGAGTGGCTTAATCGCCAGGTGGAAGCCCTCACCAAAGGTGAGAACATGGACCCTATCGAGTACCTACCGACGTGACCCAATCCCTGTCTTCCCGGGTGCGCCTGCTCATGGATGGCCCCCCCCTGGACGGGTTTGATCCAGCCCTGCTGGTGCAGCATGAGGAGCAGGTGCAGGCCTGGCAGCTGCCCCTGGGCGAGGAATTGGCCAGGGAAGGGGCTCCCTTTGGTTTTGTGTTGCGGGTGGTGGAGGGCAACCTGCGCCTCAGCGGCCGTGATGCTGTAGGCCAGGAATTCACCCTGCGGCGCTTGGGCCCCGGCGAATGGTGGGGCGCCTGGGGAGCCCTGAATGGCCAGGCCCCGGCCTCCTGCCGCACAGCCACCGATTGCAAACTGCTGGCGGTGCCAGTGGAGCTCTGGCAGCAGTGGTGGCAGTCGGCCCCGGCCCTGGCGGCATGGACTGGCCCACACCCCCAGCGGGAAGACACCTACAGCGCCCTGCGGCCCCTGTTGATCCAGCGCGAACGCCAGGAACTCAACCTGGGGGAGTTGTTAGACCGTCTCCAGCCCAGCATCTGCCCCCTAGAGGTGCGCACCCCCGGCGAGCTGGAACATCAGCTGGAGGCCAGCCCCGATAGCAGCTGGTTCCTGGCCGCCGCCGACCGTTTTTTGCCGGATCAGAACCCCCCCGGGGTGGCGGGCTATCGCCCCGAACAGCTCCAGCAGGCCCTGCGCCGCAGTGGTTGGGGGCTTCGCTTAATTGCTCTGGCCAGCGCTGAGCTGGAAGAGCTCATGCTCGCCAGCCCACCGCTGCCGGTGGAGGTGCTGGATCCGCTGCTGCTGGAGGAGCGACCCGTCTGGGAAAACCCCGATGGCGCTCAGCTGCTGGCCGCTGCCCTTGAACAGCAGCAAAGCCAACCCCGCCGCGATGCGGAGGGCCTTGTGGTACGTCCGGTGCTCGGCAGTTCTGCGCCGGAACAGGGGCTGGCCCTACTTCAAATGGTGTGCGAGGTGCTGCGGGTGCCCTTCCGCCGCGATGTGGCTGATCGCATGTTGCGTGGCATGGTGGCTGAACGCCCCTCTCCCTCCCTCGAGCAGCTTGGCCAGATCTCCGATGCCCTTGGCTTAAATGCGGTGCTGATGCAGGTGCCGGCCTCCCACCTTGGTCGCCTCGCCCTGCCAGCTCTGCTGGAGCTAGATGATGGCCCGGTGCTGCTGGCGGGCGAACGGCGCGGTCGCCTACGGGTGATTGATCCACGTGAGGGGGAGCGCCACATAAACCTGGTGCAGTTGGCTGAAACCCAGTCGCTGTTTAGGGCCGTAACCCTCAGCCGCCGGCCCAATACCGCCGAGAAGCGCTTTGACATCAGCTATTTCTTTCCCTATTTACAGCGCTATCGCCAGTCTTTGGTGCTGGTATTTGTTGCCTCACTGTTTATCAACTTGTTTGGCCTCGCCCAGCCTCTCTTGATCCAACAGATTATTGATAAGGTTATTGGCCAACAAAACTTTAGTACCCTTTATTTCATTGGTGTGCTCTTAATTGGCAGCAGTATTCTTTCTAATGTGCTAAATCTGATTCGTACTTTCCTATTTACAGATACTACCAACCGCATCGATATTGCCACCTCCGGTAGTATTCTCACCCATCTTTTTCGCCTGCCTCTGGGCTACTTCGATAATCGGCCGGTGGGGGAAATATCAACCCGAATTAATGAACTAGGCACCATCCGTGGCTTTCTCACAGGCACCGCCCTCACCCTGGTTCTGGATGTGTTGTTTGGGGTGGTGTATTTATTTGTGTGTATCTCCTACAGCGGTCTGCTCACCGCAGTTGCGCTCGGTGTAATTCCACTTTATCTGGCCTTAGTTTATATAGTGTCTCCGATTATTAAGCGCCAGCTGCGCAGCGCCGCCGAGGCCAATGCCGCTGCTAGTTCGCTGATGGTGGAGGCGCTCACAGGCATTCAAACAGTGAAGGCCCAGCACGCTGAAACCACCCTGCGCTGGAAATGGCAGCAGCGCTACGCCCGCTTTATCTCTAGCAATTTCCGTACCACGATCATCGGCAGCACTGCCGCTGCCATCGGTGCTTTTTTTAATGAGATCGGTGGCCTGGCTGTGCTCTGGGTGGGCGCCTATCTAGTGCTTAAGGGTGAACTCACCGTGGGGCAGTTGATCGCCTTCCGAATCATCAGCGGCAATGTGGTTGGGCCGATCATCCGCTTAGCCAGCACCTGGCAAACCGTGCAGGGTTTGCAGATTTCCATCGAACGCTTGGCCGATGTGGTTGATGCCCCCACCGAGCAGCATGAGGATTCCCGACCCATCGCCTTGCCGCCTATCACTGGCAAGGTGGAATTTGAAAAGCTCAGTTTCCGTTTTCGCCCCCATTCACCCCTGGTGGTGAAGAGCGTCAGTTTTACGGTGGAACCTGGCAAGTTTGTAGGCATCGTTGGCCAGAGCGGCAGCGGCAAGAGCACGATCATGAAGTTGTTACCGCGCCTTTATGACCCCACCGAAGGGGTTATCCGCATTGATGACTACGACATAGCCAAGGTTGATATCGATTCCTTGCGCCAGCAGATCGGCATCGTCCCCCAGGATTCGATGCTCTTTGATGGCTCCGTGCGAGAGAACATCGCCCTCAATGCCCCCGATGCCAGCGATGAGGAGGTGATTAAGGCCGCCCAAGTGGCCTGTGCTCACGCATTCATCATGGACTTACCGCAGGGCTATGCCTCCGGCGTTGGCGAGCGTGGCGCAGCCCTCTCCGGCGGCCAGCGCCAGCGGGTGGCCATTGCCCGTTCAATCCTTGCCAGACCCCGTCTCTTGATCCTTGATGAGGCCACCAGCGCCCTTGATTACCTCACCGAACGCACCCTTTGCGAAAACCTCAAACGCGAGCTGCGCGGTGACACGGTTTTCTTCATCACCCACCGCCTGGCCACAATCCGCAACTCCGATGTGATCCTGCTGATGGAGAATGGTTTGCTTCAGGAGGCTGGCACCCACAACGAGTTGCTGCAGAAACGCGGCCTTTACTATGCCCTTTACCGTCAGCAAGATGCAGCCGTCAACTGATTCCAAGCCCACTGATCCCACGCCAACGGATCAAAAGCTCACCCAAAGCGCCGCTCCCTTAAGCCTGCGGGATCGCTTGGCGGCCCTGCGCCCCAGCCCCAGCCGCAAGGTTTACTACGACAGCCCGGGGATGCTGGAGCAGAGCAACCATTGGGGGGCCCTGGTGATCTGGACCATCGCCGCTGGCACCAGCGCCGCCTTGATCTGGGCCTTCCTTGGCAAGGTAGACCAAACCGTCACCGCCAGCGGCACCCTCGAACCAGCCAACGGCAAGGTGGATGTGCGCAGCACCAGCGGCGGCATCGTTAAGAAGCTTTGGGTGCGGGAAGACCAGTGGGTAAAGCCTGGCGATCGCCTGGTGGAGATCGAAAACCTTGGCCTCCAGGCCCGGCTGCTCACCACCGCCCGCCAGTTGGCCCTGCTGCGCTACGAAAACAGCCTCTTTAATTTGCTCATCGATGGCGGTGGCAGCCTGCCGGTAATTTTGCCCCCACCGCCCCTCGCCATTGCGAAGGAAGAGCGAGTGCGTTCGGTGCAGCTCACCGTGCAACAAACCGCCTCCCAGTTGCGTCAGCTCCAGGAGCGGGTGAGATCCCAGCAGGAAACCCTCAGTCTTAAGAAGTCCCTGGCTGATTCCCTGCGCTTGCTTTATAGCAACGGTGGTTACGCTAAGTATTCCTATCTGCAGGCTCGTGATGAAATTCAGCAGATTCGTTCCCAGGTGAGTCAAACGAAGGAGCAGATCAATATCCTCGTCTCGGAGGCCGGTCGCCAGGTGAGTACCAACGACCGTCAGATCCTTAATCTTGAAGCTGAACGGGTGGGCCAGCAGGAATCCCGCAGCAACCTGGTGCTAAAGGCCACCGGCTCCGGCCGTATCTTTAATCTCGCCATGAGGCCTGGTTCCGTTATCGGTTCCGGCACCGAGCTCATGCGGATTGTGCCGGAAGGGGCTCTGCGAGCCAAGGTTTACTTAGCCAACACAGACCTTGGCTTTGTGAAGGAGGGCCAGAAGGCAAAGCTTTCGGTGTCATCTTTTCCGGCTGGTGAATATGGCTACTTAGATGCGAATGTGAGTCGCATCGGTGCCGATGCCCTTGATAACCAAAGCCAAGCTGAACAGCAGCGGGCAAACACCTATCCCCTGCAGGTCACTATCACCAGCAATCCCACAAAGCGGGCCCTGCTGGCCAAGCTCAAGCCTGGCATGCAGGTATCTGCCCTGATTAATGTGCGCCAGCGGCCGGTGATCAGCCTATTTACCGAGATGTTTACCAAGGGTACTGAGGGGCTTAAGAACAGCCGTTAAATGAGCTATTGGTTCCTTGATGGCCAGGCTCAGTTGTTGCCTGCTGAGCTGATTTTCGAGCGTTCCCATTTGCGATTGGATGGTTTGCTTAACTCTGCCCGTTTCGATCCTGATTGCGATCCAGAGGGTCTGCTTGCCCTTGCGGCTGCGGCCTGTCAGTTGAAAATGGAGGAGCAAATTTATAACAAGAGCGACAGAAAAATTGCAGCCGGTTTGTTTAAAGGCTTGCATTATCTGCCGTTTGCCCTCCATTCTCTGCTTTTGCCGAAACTACTTGGCACCTATGAGGCAGAACTTGCGCCGCTTTTGCAGTATTTATTGCCTCAGCTTGATTTTTTTATTGATGTGGGCTGTGCTGAAGGTTATTACGTGGCAGGCATGGCCTTTCTGCGCCAACAGTTGCGATGTATTGGGGTAGATATTGATCCCAGGGCGAAACTTTTGTTGGAACAGCTTGTGCGAAGTAATGCTTTGGAAGATACGGTGGCTTTTGCCTCCACCCTGCGGCCTGCCCTGTTGAATTGCGCTGGTCGCGGTTTGGTCTTAGTGGATGTGGACGGGGCGGAGCATCAGATCCTGCAAGAACTCAAGGCTGTGTTACAAGAGCATGAGTCAATCACAAGCCTCGATCTGTTGTTAGAAACTGATCGAGCCGCCGATGGTTTGAGTAACGAATCTGCTTTGTTGCTCTTGCTTCAAGACATTGGTTTTCAGCTTAAAACGGTTATTCGCCAGGATCCCGCCCTTCGATTTTCGGCTGCAGTTGCTCATTTCCCCTTTCTTGCCCAAGCTGTTTGTGGCTGGGAACGCGATTACCCCGAGCAGGCTTGGATCCATTCCACCTGGAGCCGTGGGTTTAATGAATGAGCATAAATAATAATTTTTTTCAGATTTTTCTCTCTGATTGTGATTTGCTGCCACCGCCTATTTTGCTTGAGATGGCGGAGGTAATTCGAAATTTATTTCCAGCTTATGAATATCATTTATTCAACAGGATTAGCCTTAGGGAATTCATCGCTGATGAGTTTGGTGGTGAGCTTCTGGCTGCCTATGACAAACTCATCCCTTATGCCTACAAAGCCGACCTTGGCCGGTATTGCTTGGCCTATAAGCGGGGAGGTTGGTATGCAGATATGTCGTTAAAGTTGCTCTCGGCGGTTCATTTAAATGAAACTATTGATACAGTTTATTTCTATGATATGGGTGATGGCTTGCCCTCTCCTTATCGTACCGCCCATGACTGCATGAATGCCCTTTTCTTTGCTGCAGCCGGCAACCCAATTCTGGCTGAGGCGATTGAAATGATACTAAGAAATTGCAGAGAAGATTATTACGGGATTAGCTCTCTTTGCCCCACTGGACCGGTGCTATTTGGCAAGGCAATTGCTAAATATGCACCCAATGAACATCATGTGTTTGGTCATTTTATGCCGTTAACACCCTTTCACGAGAACAAGAATCGTTCTTTTGTTGCACCTAATGGCAGCATTATTGCCCGTCATAAGTCGGCCTGGCATTCCCATCGGCCCAGCCCCGGTGACCTTTCTGTTTTTGGTGCCCAGGGCACAAATAATTACTTTGAACTCTGGCATTCCCGTGGGATTTACGCCAGTTGAGCCGAATTAAACAATTTTTAGCCCAGCAGTTGCCGCTCCTGTAGCACCCCGATTAGTTCTTTCATGCTGCGATCCCAGCCCATTGCTGCCATGGCTTGAGCCCCACGCTGGCCTCGTTGCCGCCATTGATCCTTTTCAGCCTTGATTTTCAACCATTTTTCAACCAGTTCCTCCGGTTGGGTTTCTCCCCAAAGCTTCCCCTTGTCTCCCCCATAGCCAGCGGTGATCTCCGCTGGCACATGGCCCACCCCACTGGCTCCAACAGGAAGGGCATGTTCCATACCCATCTCAAGCAGATCTAGATGGCCCGTGTTGGCCGAGAGCACTGTTGGTACGCCACAGGCAAGGGATTCCATTGCCATCAGGTTGGTTCCCCCTTCGCAGCGGCTTGTGAACACCGCCACATCGGCCTGCTTGATCAGATTGGCCAGTTGGGCATTCGCCATGATGGGAGCCAACAGAATGTTGCCGACGGGGATGCCGTTTTGTTGTAGCCAATTGAACAGGCTGATTGAATCGCCATTGGTGGGAGCTCCCTCCACATGCGGTGATAGCTGCACTGTGTCTAGGGCCACATTGCCAAGATTTCCCCAGCTTGTTATCAGTAATGCCTCCGGGCAGAGTTTTAGAAACTGACGGAAGGCTGCCAGCACGATGTCTTGGCCCTTACGGGCCTCCAACTTGCCGCCAGCAAAAATTACAAAGGGTCGATCTAGCAAACGAGGTACTGGAATCGGATGAAAGCGACTGGAGTCCACCCCTTGATGCACCAGCACCGCCCTGCTAAATCCAGATTCTGTAAGTATCCGTTGGTTCCATTTTGAGCCGGTGATTACCAACTTGTAAGGCGCCAACGCTTCCAGGTACTTCTCGTCAATTGTTGTTCTTTCATAGAAGGTAACCCCCACTTGATGCTCCGCCAGGCATCGCAGCGCTGGCACCAGATTGCCCAGAGGACCAAGGGCCAGTTGACAGTTGGTGCTCAGCACTTCGTTTGGCTGAGCCTTGAGGCGCTCGATTATGGAAGCACTAAAATTCTCTAGGCCATCCAGGCGCAACAGCCAATGGGGATCACAGTGGGGGCTGCGGTCTGCCTTGTAGGTGAGCACAGGCCAGGCCACCCGAGCTGCCAATAGCGCCTGAACCAGCTGAATGCCATAGCTGCCCCAGCCGGTGTATGGAGTGAGTGGCCAGTCGATTAGTAAGCGAGGCAAGGGCATCAGCGTTTCAACGGAGCAATCAGCCCCATGAAATTGCGGCCTGCATGTTCCACAGTTAGGAATCGCCCATTACTTAGGGTTGGTTTCATTATCTGGAATTGCTTCATTACCCCAAGAGTGGCGGCGCTTTCTAGAGGGCTGTGGAAACTCACATCTCGCTCCTGCCAGTGGGGCCCTTTAAAATAAACATCCGCTTGGCTCTGATTTAGAAAAAAGCAGCCGGAGTGGGTATTGAATGGTTGCTTAAATCTCACAGCTTGTCCTAGAAACTCCATGCAGAGCTCCTGGTTCATTGACTGTCGATACCGCTCCGTTGCAGCTGGGTTGTAGTCACCATCGATATAAAATCGTTGCAGGTGTTGTAGATCTTCTGTGGTTTCAATTCGGTTGGGTTGCAGTAGATAGCCATGGCCAAAATAATTATTAAAATGTTTTAATTTCAGAAAAAAATCAGCGGCGGTGAGAACAATGTCGTCTTCTAAGTAGCAACTGAAGTCGAATTTTTGGTGGTCTTGCTGTAGCACCCGGTGGCACTCAAAGCCCAGTTGCTTGGGCTCCGGTGGTTCACAGGCCACTGCTTTGAAGGCACCTGCTGCCTCTAGGTCCTTAAGTTCCCCCAGCAGATGCTCCTTGCCGCTTACGCAGATCTGCAGACTTAGCTCGCCGCCGCCGTCGGCCACTGAATCCACCCGTCTTTCTAGGTGGTTGAGGCTGCCCGCCAGGGGGCCATAGAGGCGATGTAACTGCAGGATTACCTGGCGCAAGGCCTGAATACGAGGGGTTGGATTCGGACCCAGGGACCCATGCCTTCCCCCTCCTGAGGGGTTGTAGTAATGGGCGATCGCAAGCTGCAGCCGCACGCAGTGGTTCAAATTGTTTGAAAACTTTAGGCGTTGAGAGGCCATCTAAATTAAGTTCACTTCTTTCTCGGCCCTTTTAGGTGCTTGCCCCCCATCGTCGTTTGCGACGGCTGCTCGTGAGGGTTTGCATCAGTGCGGCCACGGTGCCCCTACTGCTGCTTTTGCTCTGGATCGGAGCGATGGTGGCTTTGTCTCGGGTGGCTGATGGCTGGATCGTGTTCCTCGCCGCTACCCCTTTGGCTTTTGCTGGCTTGCTCACTTTGATCTGCTGGTTTGCCTACCGTCGCGATTTCTATGCCTAGGCACTATCCGGCTGCCCTGCTACTGCCAGGTGATGCCTTTGACATTGATCGTCATCAGGTGATGGGGCGCCGGGTGGCCGGTCGTTCCTTTGCCCGCGGTCTGGTGGGCTCCCTTCAGCCCCAAGAACGCCTCACTCTCTTGGTGGCTTCGCCTGAGGAACAACAACGGCTTGGCCAATTGCTGGAACCGGTGCGGCCAGCGGCCAGTCAGCTGGAGCTAGTAGTCGATTTTGACCCGGCGCGGCTGTCTGAAATTGGCGCTTTGCATGTGCCAGATCCAGGCATTGCCCGTTGGAGTTTGCTGCGGGCCGGACGTCCCGCCGCGGCCTTTTCACTCACTGGGGTGATCCACACCATTTGCTCCGATGCTGTGATCAGCAGCCTTGAGCAGCTCAGCACGGCCCCCCTAGAACCTTGGGATGCCCTTGTTTGTACCTCCACTGCTGGCCAAGCGGTGGTGGAGGCGGCCATGGCCAGCCAGCACAGGGCCCTTGAGCGGCGTTTCGGCGTTGCTTTGCCCAAACCCCCAGGCCCCCAGCTGCCTGTGATCCCCCTTGCGGTGGAAGACAGTCTTCCCCGCGGTGCTGGGGAAGACCGTGAAGCCCTACGCCAGGAGGCCCGCCAGCGCCTCCGATTACCTGCCAAGGCCCATGTCGTTTTGTTTGTGGGGCGGCTGAGTTTCCACAGCAAGGGTCATCCGTTGGTGCTCTACCGCGCCTTGGCACGCCTTGCTGCTGACCATCCCGAGGTGTTGTTGTTGGAGTGCGGCCATCTCTTCAACAACCATGTGGCGGCTGCTTTTGAGGATTTGCAACGTTGTTTTCCCCAGCTGCCTGTGCGTCGCCTAGGGGGCTTGAATCCGGCAACTGACGAGGAGAAGGCCCTGGCCCTAGCCGCCGCTGATGTTTTCGTATCGCCGGCAGACAACCTTCAGGAAACCTTTGGCCTTTCGGTGATTGAAGCTATGGCGGCCGCCTTGCCCGCGGTGGTGAGCGATTGGAATGGTTACCGAGATCTGGTGCTCGAGGGGGAGACCGGCTACCGGATACCTACCAGTGCGGCCCGTGCTCCAGCGACTCAGCTCGATGCTTTAGACCGCACCTACCGGCTTGGCCTAATGGATTACGACACCATGGTGGGCCTGCGCAGCCTCGCCGTGGTGGTGGAAGAAGAGCCACTGCTGGTGGCCCTCCGCCGGCTCCATGGCCAGCCGGATCTGTGTCAACGGCTCGGGAGAGCCGGCCGTCGCCGATGGCAACAGCAGTTTGCTTGGCCCGTAGTAGCCAAGCAGTACAGAGAGCTTTGGCTTGAATTGGCAGCCCGCCGCCGCCAGGCCCCCTTGGCGCCGCCGCCGCCGTCCCCCTGGGCCTCTACTGCCCTGTTGTTTGCTGGTTATGCCAGCTCTAGCTTCCAGGCCGATGCCCTGCGGGTCCCGCCCATGGCAACCCCCGCCGCCTGGTTGCGCCGGCCCATGCAGCGACCTTTTTTCAGCCAGCTATGTGGGGCGGCTTTTGA
>Ga0310319_10016_pt1 | contig 17729 bp, 14 predicted proteins | sample LakEriER1SmallC5_FD_195527 | JGI IMG/M metagenome (GOLD analysis project Ga0310319, IMG submission 195527) | Enriched freshwater cyanobacterial communities from Lake Erie, Ontario, Canada - ER10.Small.C5 (v2) (version 2) | ecosystem: Environmental > Aquatic > Freshwater > Lake | place: Canada...
CAAGAAAAATATCAAATGTATTTTCCATAACGTTAGCCTGAGAGCCTGAGTAATTTGTTTTACAAGCTATGCTTATATCTATTAACTAATCAGTTCATCTCCATCTTTAATCCTATGCGTATTTCGAAGGAGAATGGCATAGGACTTTCTAATTTTGCTCAAGGGACGGGTGCTTGTGCGCTAGATGCGTATTGAATAAATTTTTTACCCAATGAAGTAATTTTGGTTCCAGTCTATTCATGATCTGGTTATTCAATAGGTGGTTCCTCAACCGGCGTAGCCAGGTCTTCCGGGGCTGTTTCCAATAATCCTGCGCTCAACACCTGGGGCATCCAGAATTGGTCATCTGTCTTTTCCAGTAGAGCCAGGGCTACACCGGCCTTGCCTGTGAGCAAGCCCGGGAGGTTTAGTGAACCGTTATCGATATTGAAGAACGTATAACCCCCACATGCCCGGGCCTCATCTATCACGAGAGCTTCAGCCTTCGGTACCGCCGCATCAACTACCGAGTTCATAATCGCGGCATCAATGCGCAGAAGAGCGGTGAGCCCTAAAACACCGCAACAAAGGTGAGATGGAGAATCACCTCCGTTTGCTTTTATTTGTTTAAGAGCCTTAACAGTGGTTGATCTAGCTATTTGCAGTTCGCTTGCCGTTCTCTCATCAGCCAGCCCAGTAACCATAAGCACCTGACGGGATAGAAGGATACCGGGAGCACCGTGACACCAGCTCAGCATGAATTCATTGGACTCGCTGATGTTCCTGAAATCGGGCCAATTACCTGCATCGTTCACAAACACACTGCGTTCGTAGGCCACTGCGCGGCGTGCGGCATCACCGAAGCGTTGCTGCCCTGTGGATTGGGCCAAGCGGGCCAGAGCTGCTGCCATGCCGGCGGCTCCATGGGAGAACCCCGTTAAGGCCGGCTGGCCCTTGTTGCTAGTTACAGCGCCCAATGACCAGCCGCCACTCTCGATTTGGAGGGCTAGCAGCCGATCACCGCATACTTTCGCTAGATCCTGGCCTTGCTTGGTACCCAGGAGCAGAAGGGGCCCTATAAGGCCGCTGACCCCGCCGACTACGTCAATGCTTTCATCGGTTAGCAAACGTTCGGGTCGTAGTTGTTGAACCAATTGATTGGCTAGTGTTCTTGCCTCGACTATCCCGGCTTGGCCAAGCAGTAATAGGGCTAGCAAGATCCCGCCGCTGCCACTAATCCCATAAGGCAGATCGCGCATCAGGCGAAATAGCTGTTCGTTGCTTTTGAGCCCGGCAATGTCAGCAAGTGCCGCAAAACAGCTCCAAGCACGTTCCCGCCATTGAGTGGCAACAGCGGGATTAGGGCTAGCCAGCGCTAGCCGGGCAAACAACAGGGCAATTCCGCTGGCACCTGAATACAGCGAGTTGCCGATCAGGCCAAAATGGAACGATTCGCCATCGGCCCCCAGATCCATGCCTAGCCACTCGGGTCTGCCCTTGCGATCACGAATGGCAGCAGCCCAAAGCTCTTCGCCAAGCCTGAACGCCTCTTGCCGGTAGACGTCATTATTTGTAGTGGCGCACCCTGGTGATGAGCTGACTTGTAGATCACTTATTTCGTCGAGGTTCAGAGCTTTGCTGGGACGCACATTGGCCTTTAGATGACGAGCTGCAATTGCACCGCGGATCAGATGTTGCTGAAATACGATCTCATCTGTGTCCAGTTCCTTTAGGCGAAGCTGAGCGGCTTCAAGGCCACTGGCCTTCATGAATCCCGTGATCGGCGCTAGGCCCTCTGGCAGTAACAGTTCTTCGCTATCTATCAGATGTTCAAAGAAGGGAATGTCTAACCGTTCCATCTGTAGCAGTTCGGCCTTGAATATTGGCCAGTTGAGCGGCTTCTCGCTGGCAAGCAAAAAACTGCGGCTTAGTTGCTCGAGTTTGAGCCCATGGGCCACGGCGCTGCGCAACGAAGCTGGCTCCAGCATCTGACGTTGAATCGTGAAATACAAGCGCGTCGCACGCGCCACCAGGCGTCGCGGTTTGCCGCTGAAGCGCTCCAGAGCTTGCGACAATAATGTACGCAGACGCATTACTTCCTGCAATTGCTGGGAAAAGCCATCGCACAGCTGCTCGATAAAATCTGTGAGCCGCTGCGGGCTGCCCAGTTCCACCGGCAGGCTTGTAGGGAGCTCGCAGGGTTGACTTCTGTTACTAGCCATCATGCCATCGCTGTTTAGCCCTAGCCAGCTAGGCATTTTGCGCTCAGGTGGTGGTGGCTGAATGCCTAGGGCGGAGATATCGAAAGCCTGTTTCTTGCCGGCTCCTACCATCAACCACTGAGGCAGAAGTCCCGAGCGCAGCACCGAGCCTCGCATCGACGTCTGCAGGTCCGAGAACAGATCAAGGTCATCAGCTTCGTCGTTGATTAGATCCTTCAGATCGGCCTCGAGAAGTGTCTCAGTGTCGATTAATATCAGTTGGTCATCGCTGGCGATCAGGTTTTCGTAGTGGCAGTCTGTGCAGCCCAGAATATGGAGCACTGCCATGGTGCGCCCGGCGTTGGTGTAGAAGACCGAAAGCTCGTCGTCGCTACTGCAGGGGCGATGTTCGACCCATTCCATGAAGCCGTAGCCGTCGCACTGCAGCACCGTGAGGCAGCGCAATGGTGGCAGGTCTGAGAAGTTATTGAGCGTTTGCAAAAAGTCTTGGTATGTCTGGTCTACTTGCATGTCTTTTGGTTTGTAGACGACCTTCATGATGTCTCGGGCATCTACATCGCCAAAGCGCAGAATCGCCACAGCACGGCCGCCGCGATGGGGGTCGCTGAGGCCTAGCTGCACACCGTGCAGCATCGCCTCTGGGGCAATACCAAAATACTGCAGCAGCTTTGGGCGGCTTGCGGCCAGACGCCGCAGCATCTCCTCGCTACCGTCGAGCCATAGTTCGACAAGTACGGTCAGCAGGCGCCCTAGCACCGGGAATTCAATTAGCAGCAGCGCGTAACCGCTGTTAAGCAGCTCGGCTATAAAAGCGTCGTAGGCCTCGTGTACAGGTTCGCCGCTCCCGTCGTTGCTGGCCCCTAGATGAGCAAGCAACATCTGGCCGGGGCTGCGGCGCTGATTAAACAGTTCCCATAGAGCTTGATCGGCTGTGTTGCATAGCCGATCAAGAAGGGCTGCGGCCAGATCAAGCCAAGCTTCATCATCCAGCTGCAGCAGGGGTTGAAGATCGGTGCAGCGTTGTTTCAGGGTGTTAAGCGACCATGCAGCAACTGGCCTCCAGGCATGCACAAAGACTTCGTTGCTGCAGCGCTCTGAAAGTTGTTGATGCAGGCCCCCCCCGCTGGCGTCGCGAGCAGCCTGGCGCAGAGCCTCGAGCAGTGGCAACCAGTTTGGTGATAGCGGTGTGGCCTCAGTCGGCGGATCAAGAGCCCAGGCCGCCTGAGAAGGTGTCAGATGGTCCCATGAGAGCCGCTTCTTGAAGTTGTCTGGATTGTCGGGCGCAACTAGCTCACGCCAGCTTTCCAGATGCTGGCCGTTACTGATGGTGTCTGTAGCAATAACTGCCTTGAGCCGCTGATGAAGGCTCCAGCCTTCACGAAGCAACTGCCTCTCAATGGAAGTAGTAGTTTGCAAGTTATGGTTTTTAAGCATAAAGAATAACCAATATTAATACATTAAATATAACTCTTCGTTGATGTAATAGAAAGCTAAACAATTAATAATTCTGATATGGATCGGCTGAACGTACGTTATGAGTTGCCGTGTTTGGAACAGCTAATTATTTTAATTAATGCCATAACGGCTCCTGGATTCAAGCCAGTTGCGGGTAGCCCGCTCTCCCATGCTGCGACCAGGAAAACAAAGCGATTCGTGACCCAAGTGGAGAAACAGACTCGGTACATGCACCGCATAACGGTTGCGGTGGGGCTGGTGATGGACGATCAGGGAGAGGCGGATGTCGGCACAGTTGAGCCCCCCATCCTCGTAGGCGACCCGGTGAACTACAACCCCTCGGGCCTGCTCGATTGTGGCCGTGAACCAATCAGTCGCAGCCAGCACCGCCGCCGTCTCAGGGTGGATCAGCAAGGCCTGGTTGCCCCACCAGCCGCGACCATCGCTGCCCAGGGCTGAGAGTTCATACAGCCCATCACGCGCGTACTCCTCCACCTCGCGCATGTCGCAGAAACTGATCACCGCAACGCTGTGTGGAAATTGCACCTGTAGAACTTTGCCCGGCATTTCTGGATGAGGCTGCACATCGTCTTCCAGCAGCAGTATCGGCGTACCTGCTGCCTGCCTGGTCGCGAGCTGGATCGCCTGCTGGGTCGCCCGCGCCGCGCCTGCCCGGGCCAGGTCCTGATGCACCAGCGGAGCCAGAAATCCGGGCTGATTCGTGAATGCCTCCTGCAGCGCCTGCACCCAGATCTGGCGCCTGCCGTCCGAGGTGAGGATGACGGGCTGAATCGGCGGTAATGGCACTGCGGGAAAGGGGGTCGTAGCGGAAGCGAGTCTCAGCAACTGCGAATCTCGGGCAAGGTCAGCAGCTCTCTGACCGCAGGATCGCACAGCAGATCTGGACGCTCCTGCCGCATGTGTTGCAGGCAAAGTCGATGTAGGCGCTGGGCTTCCTGCAGGCCAGTCAGTCCATTGGGAAAGCGCATAGAGCCAGAACGATGCGGCCGGCAATCCCTCACGACAATTTGATCAAATACGTGGAAATCTCCAGGGAGCGCGAGAACTCTTGCCCAGTAGGGATGAACAAATCGCGCTACTCCATAGCCGCTGAAATCGAGCGGATAGAAGGTAGCTGCCCCCGCCAGTAAATCGAAGCGCACGAATGACATCTTCAGATCAACCCATGGCACCTTTCGCCAGATCCCTTCTCTCTGACTCACCATATGGGGCACATAGCCTTCGTTGTCAATCAAAAGGGTTGGAGAAAAGCAAAGGCTGCCAAGTGCTTGACCTAGTCTGAGTGCCTGATTGATCTGCACGATGGAGATAGCAACATCATCATCAATCAGCCCGATGTAGCGGTAGGGCTCGGCCCGAAGCAATAGCCAGGGCATCAACCTGCTCAAGATCTCCCCCTTGCAGTGGGTGAACTTGCTCAGCCAGTGGCTGCCTGGTGGCAGCCACTCAGGGCGCTGGGCTCGTCCGCTGTAGTCGAAAAGCAGCAGCTCGAAGGATCCCTCCCCATCAAACCTGAGGTGGCGGAGCGGCTCCTCCAGGCCATCCCAGCTGATCAGCACCAAGTCCCTGCCGTCGCTGGGCAGCGGTGGTGATGCGGCTGTTGATATCGCGGCTCCTTCAGGCATGGCGATGTGCATCTCATCTGAAACGGACATTGGCGATGCCAATGTCCCAAAAACAAAGAAGAATTTAGTTTTAATCTAAAGGCTATATTTAACTCCTCATCTGTTTAACCCTACTGCACTTCTCTTGATGATCCACAACCACATGGCTCAGCTGCAGGAGCTGGCACGCAACGATGTGGCCCTGCGCCACGCTCTGGATGCCGCCAATAGCCCTATTGATCTGATTGGCCTGGCCAGCCTGCATAACCTCGAGCTCAGTGAATCTGCAGCCCAGGCCTGGCTGGACAGTCGGGCGGTTACGGCCCCCACTAGCGAGATGCTTGGTTCTATTAGTAAGGGTCTCTCCGCGAGCGAAGTTAATGAAGCGGGGCAGATACTCTCGGATGAAGATCTTGAATCAATAGCTGGTGGTTGGGATCCTAACTTTACTGATGAAAATATGTTTACCGTTGGTTAATTTCTCTGAACGGTCAATCGTTCTGAATAAGTATCACCTTTTGAGCCATGATCTCCGGTGTCACCAGAACTCTTGATGCTCCCACGATGGATTCGCTGATGATGCAGTACCTCTGTGATGCCGTCGATGGCCATTCAGACCTGAGCGGATGCATGTGCCATTTACACCCCAAAGCTTCATTTCTCTGCATTTCGCAGCATGATGCCTGAGCAAGGCATCGATAACTCCCTGGCGATCCTGCTCCAACCCGGTGATCTGCCCGGCCCCGTTGACTCATACGGCCGCGTGATCGCCAACCGGGGGCTATTTTCAGCACTGGTACGTCATGGCGATTACGATACGATTCACTGGCTGATGTCCCTTGCGGGCCGGGATGACGCCCGCCTGATAGATCGACTGAGCACCCTGCTTGACCTAACCTCGGCCGGCGCCTATCCCGCCCTAGGCGACCAGGCGTCACGCTTCAACCTTGCCTTACCTCTGGATACAACACGTGCCTGCCTGGCCGGCACGCTCCTGCATGGATCCGCCTACCTTGCTGCCTCGGCCTGGCAGCGTCGACACGCTGGCAAGGAGCGGGCTTACAGCCTAGTTGGAACCGCCTTTGGAATCGCCGTAGCGCAGGCTCGGCAGGCGATGGTCGGTGCCCTGTTGGCACCCTTGGAGCCCTGGGATGCGGTTATCTGCTCCTCTCCCACCGTGCAGCAGGCATTGCGGGGCATGCTCGAGAACGCGGGGGCGGATCTGGCTGAGCGGTTCGGAGCTCGGCAACTACCCCTTCCCCAACTGCCCGTGATCCCAATCGGGGTCGATGCGGCCGCCATGGCCCGCCATGCCGCCGACACCAAGGCACGTCGTCAGCTGCGCGGGCAGCTGGGGCTGGAAGGCGACGAGATCGCCGTGCTCTGGGTGGGGCGGCTCTCCTGGTTCGACAAGGCCTTTCCCCAGCCGATGCTGCTGGCTCTCGAGCAAGCGGCCCTGGCCACTAATGTGCCCCTCCATTTTTTAGTGGCCGGCTGGTTTCCCTCAACGGAGATGGATCCGCCCCGCTTCGAGGAAGCCGCACGGGCTCATGCCCCCTCGGTGACGGTGCATTGGCTCGATGGCAATGATCAGGAGCTGGTGCGGCAGTGCTGGGCGGCCGCCGATATGTTTCTTTCACTTTCGGACACTATCCTGGAGACCTTCGGTCAGGCGCCGGTGGAGGCAATGGCGGCGGGTCTGCCGGTGGTGCTCAGCGACTGGGACGGTTATCGATCACTGCTGCGCGATGGCGAGGAGGGGATCCTGATCCCCAGTCTGATCGCCCCCTCCGGGGGCAACGGCGAATGGCTGGCTTTGCTGCAGGCTCATGGGAGCGTGAATCACCAATCTTATTGCGGCAGCGTGGCTCAGCACGTGGCTGTGCACGTGGGCCGAGCCGCAGAAGCCCTGGCTGCTCTAATTCGCTCCCCCCAACTGCGTCGGAAGCTGGGAGAGGCTGGCCGGCGTAGGGCCCAAGCCAACTTCGACTGGCTGGTTGTGGTGGCTGCCCATCAAAGGCTATTTGCAGACCTGGCAGCCCTGAGGTGCGGTCAGCAGCCTCTGCCATCACCCATGCCGATCCATCCGCGGCGGCTGGCATTGCAGCCTCTGGCTCACGATCCCTTCCGCGATTTCAGCCACTACGCCACCAGCGTGCTGCAAGACGATCAGACACTGCGCTGCAGCGCCCTGCAGCTGAAAGATAGTGACGCCCCCCTGCTGCGGTGTCGGCTCGACGGCCTGTTGCCGGGCCTGCGTGGTACTCCTCAGGAGGGGGTCGATTTGCTGGCCCATCTGCAGAAGCAGGGGGGCTATTCTGTGGCCGATCTACTGGCTGAGTTTCCGGCAGAACGTCACCCCTTCCTACGCATGAGCTTGGTCTGGCTGGCCAAACTCGGTCGAATCGACTGGTTGCCGAGCAACCACTGATGGCCCGGTGATCAGGCGCTCAGGCCGCCTCCAACTAGAGGGCACTGGCGCTGGTAAAGGGCACGAAGTGGTCCCAGTTGCGCTGATCGCTTCCCTGAAGCTGGAACACTCCGAGGTTGCGGCAGGGTGTTGGCAGGCGGGCTAGATCGCTTCGGTTCGTCTCTAGGAAAGCGACCACGCTGCGCACCGACGGTAACCACATGTCGTGCAACACAATCAAACCCCCTGTACTGCACAGGCGTGCGGCCAGGGTGACATCGATTAGCACATCGTCGAAGCGGTGGTAGCCGTCTACGAAGATCAAGTCAAAGCTCTCAGCAGCAGCTTCCAGCGCAGGCAAGGCTCGGTGTGAAGGCTCCGCGATCCACTGGAAGCGCACGGACCCGTGGATCGCTGGATCGCGACTCAGGGCCGCCGCAGTGCGCTTAGCTACGCCATTGCCGATGCCCTTCCAGTCGCTTCTCTGAAACGGATCAAGGGCCACCAGTCTCCCCCCCCGAGGAGCTAAGGATGCAAGTAAGAACTGACTGCTGAAGCCATAGGCTAGGCCGATCTCTAGGAGAGAACTAGCATTACGCTCCCTGGCTAACCGCAACAACTCGAGTCCCTCCTCAACCGTAATACGGGTAGTGGCATCGATCGGGTGCTGCAGGCCATCCTCGCCAGGCTGGGGGCGCCGGGCGTAAAAATCCAGCAACGTGTCTCTACAAGGCTGGGGTAGTGGCGCCAACAGCTGCGCTATGGGGTGCGAAACCGGGTTCGATGACAATGGATCTCTACTCACCAGATCTTTAAGATTGAACATCACAGGGTTCCTAGATCAGCGAACAGCAACAGGCGACCCTGCTGCCGGTTCCCTTAGGGAGGCTGAATGTTCATCGATGAGCTTTCAGGTCTATGTCCCAAGGGGATACCACCCCGAGAGGCAATGGCCTCTGATCCTGTTCCTGCATGGCGCCGGTGAGGGTGGTGAGGACGGCCTGCTGCCGACAGAGTTCCAGCTGGGTAGCGCCATCCGCCGCCACGCGGATCTGTTTGAGTCAATCGCCGTGTTCCCACAGCAGCGGCCCTCGCCTTACTGGAATGTGGCCGATCTCGACCTGGCCATGCGCTGCCTGGAGCAGACCTGCTGCTCTTGGAGCATCGATCGAGGGCGTTTGCTGCTGTGCGGAGTGTCCAGCGGCGCCATAGGGGCCTGGAGCCTGGCTGCTCGCAAGCCGGATTGCTTCGCTGCGCTATTGATTGTGAGCGGGATGGTGGGGCCAACGCCAGCGATCCCGCCCGATCAGGCCGTGGCGCCGGCGGGGGTGCCTGATCCCCACCGCTGGCTGGCTGAGCGGCTGGGCCCAACACCAGTGTGGATACATCACGGCGATGCCGATCCCCTGCTACCGGTGCAGGATGCCCGCCGCGTCGCAGCGGCCCTCCGACAGGCAGGCACACCCGTTCGCTACAGCGAGCTGCCAGGTTTCGGCCATAACGTGTGGGATGTTGCCTTTTATAGTGAAGAAGTGATCCGCTGGCTGCTAAGCCAGAGGCGGACCGCGGTTGCCACCCTTGACCCGCCGCACCGATGAGCGATGGAGGCCTGGGGCAATTTCTGGCACGGGTGAGCCAAGAGCCTGCCCTGCAGGCACAGTTGCGCGGCTGTTCGCCGGTTGAGGCCGCCGAGCTGGCCCGGGAGCTTGGGCATTCGGTGCGCGTCGGGGATCTGTTGCGTTATGAATCGCGTGCTTTCGCCTGGCAACTCACAGACGCGGAATATGAGCTGGTGGTTCGGCTGGTGCGACCACGGCGCCACTGGTGGCAACTCTGCTGGCCCCAGGTGGCAGATCCTGCCCCTGATCCACCGGCTTCGCCGCTAAGCCACTCAGTTTGAGCCTCCCCCATTCTCAAGGACAGTTTTTAAAAAGTTGTTTTTAAACAAAACGAAGTGAACAAATGATCACAATAAAAGCCCGGGCGTAGTTGAAGGGGATGGCAAACCTAACTGCGATGAACGAACGGAGCAACAACATTGGCCTCGGGAAGATGTAGCCATTCATCACAGCTCAAAAAACGCCTAGACCTACCTCGGCCTGAACAACTAGCGCCAGAAACAGGTTTATTCTCCGAATTGGAACGCAGATCCTCATTCCGGAACCCCGGCAATACCCCAATAACGTTGGAAAATCCGGGGAGATTGCTGTGGGCTTCTCTGAGGATCAAAAGTAGATGCCAGACCTATAACCGGGTAAGCTGAAAATATGAAGTTCTCACATACTCACTGATACTCAAACATGTGGGAGTGATAATGGAACAGCTTTATTTAGTAGCTACCACTCTGGATCTTGCCCTCTGCAGCCGAGGAAGCGGTGATTCTGCTTTATTCAGCCGTGCCACAAAAATGAATCCATTCAGCGATGCAGCAGTAGGTGAATTCATGATATCTGGCCGTTAACCAAGGCAAATAAATATCAATTAATTAAATAGCCACTTACCTTGGAAGTTAGTTCATGGAAAGTGCCCAATTCACTTATAAAGCCATTGTTAATTACGGCGATCTGATCAGCAGATTCTATGGTGGATATGCGATGGGCAATAGCTATACGAGTAATGGTTAATTGTTCTAATGTACGAGTAATTACAGCTTGAGTAGAGGAATCAACGGCGCTTGTAGCCTCATCTAATAGCAGAACCCTAGGTTGAGCCAGTAGTGCCCTTGCGAGGGCAATGCGAGCTCGTTGACCACCTGAAATAGTATTAGAGCCTTCTGTGATAACTGTTTCAAGCTGCATAGACATACTGTTAACAGTATCTGCCATCGAGGCCTGGGATAAAGCCTCCCATACTTCATCACGGCTGAATGCTCTACCAGCACAAACAATTTCATAAATCGAGCCATTAGGAAGAGGTGTATTTTGTAGAACAACACCCAACTGACGGCGATAAGGACGAATAGCAAGTTTATGTAAATCAATTCCATCCACACTAATTGCACCAGCTTTGCTATCCATTAAACGCAAAAGGCATCTCAACAAAGTAGTTTTCCCACATCCAGAAGGACCTGTAATAGCCGTATATTTACCATGGGGAATTATAAGATTAATATCACGTAGAATGGGTTCCGCCTGATCTGGATATGCTACTTGTAGATTATTTATAACAAATTGGCCATCAATAATGTGATGTTCATTGCCGCTAAGTACACCTTCCTCAGGTTGTGCATACATAACCACTTCAGAACGCTTCCAAAGCACAACCAAGCGAGCTACAGAACCGGCCATTTGCGTTGCAAGAGAGGAAAGCTGGCTATTTAAAGAAAGATAGGCAGCCTGGAAAGATACAAAAGAAGCAACAAGTTGGTTGCTTCCTAACGAGCCTGTTGCAGGTTCAGATTGAGATTGATTGAGAAATAAAATAAACATGCCAAATATTAAAGCCTGCCCAAGAGGGTTAAGTACCTTGGACAAGATTTCTAAAGCATCAGAATAAGTTTGATTTCGTTGACTTAATAAAGCCAGCTTACTCATATCATTAAACCAACGCTCAAAAACAAATGGCTCATTGCCACCCACTCGTATTTGAGAAATACCAACAACTGCTTGAAGTCCTAAATTAGAAACTTGAGCCTGCCCTTCTTGAAGAGGTAATTCCAGTTGAGCAGATCGCCAAACAAGTAAAAACATAACAAAAGCACTTAAAAAGCTAAAAGAAATGGCGACCAGACTAAGCTTTGCTTGATAAGTTACCATTAAGACTATGCTTGTTAAAGAAAAAATCATACCCAATGCAGTACTCAACAAACCATTAGAAATCAATTGACGCATCTCACTAATAGCTGAAATACGAGCCATTAGATCAGCGGTTCCAATCTTACTAAAAAAACTAAGCGGTAGTCTTAACAGGTGTGTCCACAAAGAAGATTCAACCCGCAGGTTCAATAAACTCTCCACCCGCACTATTGCGAGGCTATTAAATAACTGAGCCACCAGTGATGAAATACCAATGAGCAAAACAACGAAACTTGTATCAACAATTAAGCGCAGTTGCCCCTGTGGAAGTACAGTACTGGTTAGATAATTTGTAAGAACTGGAATGCTGAGATTAAAAATAGCAACAATTAGAGCGCTAAGAATAACAGCAAAAAGCGAACTATAATGATTTTTTAAACTAAAATTTAGTAATTGAATCCAAGATTCAAGCTTACTTGGCCAGTTAACATAGATTTCATATGCAAAAGGTTGGCAAGAGGGTTCAACTCTTAGGAGAGATGGGCCAATAGGTAGTAATGGATCAAAGATCAGTGTTCTTTCAGCTTTTCGATAAACCACGAGTGGGCGTCCATCGTCTTTACTGATTAATAACATCAGAAGACGATGGCTAGTGATAAGATCAACTGGAGTGCGCACCTCACGGAAATTAATACTGTTAGCCTCCATCAGATCAACAAGTGTGCAGCCAGAACTCACTAATTGGATAGGATCACCTATTACTTGCATCGCATGCCTTAATGCTATTAGGCCTAGATCACTGCTGTAATAATTAAACAGAGTGAGATCAGGAGAGTTGCTGGCCTCTAGTTGCATAACGCGCATGAGAGCTGCATGCCGGTTGTTACCAGATGAGGCATTATTCGTTGATTGAGAAGATTTAGGCATTATCTAACTCCGTTCCGAATCGATTAATTCAGCATCTAGCAAGCGTTTATAGGGGCCCCCAGAGATGGCAGCCAACTCAACTGGATGGCCAATTGCAACAGGTTTACCATGCTCCAAAACCAAAACAAGATCACTTATTTCGGCTGAATAAAGACGGTGAGCTACAGTTATCAGGGTTGTTTTATGATGTTTAATAGCTTGCATTACTTGACGTTCTCGTTTTTCATCCAAGGCACTAGTGGCTTCATCCATCAGCAAAATTGTTGGTTTCCTTAGAAGTGCCCTAGCAATCTCAATTCTTTGACGCTGACCTCCACTGAGGTTTGTACCACCCTCATGAATAATCTTTTGTAATGCAGCCGCACCACCAAGTTCCTCAAACAATCCTGCTTCTTTGAGGGCTTCTAGCATACCTTCCTGAGTAAATGAATTATCCCAAAGGCTAAGATTTTCTTCAACGGTTGCGGCGAAAAGAAAAACATCTTGTGAAACAAGAGCAAGGGAATTTCGAATGAGGGTATCATCCAAATCCATCCATTTACGATTATCATAAAGAATAAATCCCAATGAGGGCTGAAAAAGCCCGCAGATAATACGCAATAATGTACTTTTTCCGCATCCACTTGATCCAACAATAGCCAAATGCTGCCCAGGTTGCAAATCAATACTAAGGCCCTCAAACATCAATGGGGTGTTATGACTAAACTGAAAAAAGAGATCGCTGATACTGAGATGACCCTTCATCTTATTAGAGAAGGAGGATGAAGGATCGTAAGCAGAGAGATGAAAGCTACGAATTGTAGGTTCAACATTTGTATCGACAATATCGTTTAATCTTCCCATTTCACCATCAAGATTTTGCAGCTGACTATTAAACGTAGTAATTTGCTGAAGCGGTTCCTGAATAAGACTGACAAGAAATTGAAAGGCCATTAACTGGCCAAGACTAAGCTGACCCAAAATAATTAGAAGGCCACCTAGTAAAATAATGCCACTCCTCAAAATAAAACCTGATGTGGAACCAACCACTCCCAGTAGTGAATTGCTTAGAGATTGCTTTTGAATTTCTTCTAACCATTCATTAAAACTTACGGACCATTTTACAAATGCTTCATTCTCTAAACCACTTGCTTTGATACTTTCTACAGCTTGAATCATCGACATACCAATTCCACTATTTTTGCCTTTAAGCATTTCCAACTTTAGGTTTTCAGCCTTGCGTAGTTCGCGGATCCAAATATTTAGCACATCATTTCCGCCTGTTATAAAAAGAGTAAATAAAGCTAGCCATGGTGAGATCAGAGAACCACCAATTAAAGCTATAATTCCACTACCTAACGACAATAAAAAGTCTACAACTCCATTAATACCAAGGGTTACAAGCATAAATGGCAAGAGAAGCCGTTGAGACAGCTCACCGCCAGATCGCTGCAGGAAAAATTTAAAAGGAAGGCTAAATAATGAAACATAGAGCAAACTTGATAATCTCTTCATTAAATGAGTAGAGATAATACGTAAAAGTTGCTTCTTAAAATTTAAAAGACCAATCAGAATAAGCGCTGAAATAGAAGTGATCCAAATCACGCCAATGCCGATATTTCCGCGAGAATTCTGCAAATAACTATCAATAAACTGGGAGGTGGAGCCAGCAATAAATAACTCAGGTATAACCCCAAACAAGGAAATAAGTAATAGCCATGGAACCAGATGTGAGTATGGACTAAATAATTTAGGAATTAGATGGTACAACTTTGGCTCCATACCGCCATATTTAAAATCAGGGCCAGCCTTGAAATCCATCACAACACCAGTAAAACTTGTTAAGAACTCATCCCAACAAATACTACGCCGGCCAAAAGCAGGGTCGTTTAGAAAAACATTATTTGCCTCAAAACCTTCGAGAACAAGAAAATGATTAAAATTCCAAAATAAAATTGATGGTAGATATGCTTGTTTCTTAAGTTGATCAGCTGAACATCTGTAAGCGTGAACTTTAAGGCCATAGCTCTCAGCTGCAAACTTTATTTGACTAGCTGTTACACCATCACGACTAACTCCACACCTATCACGCAACTGAGCTAGTGGTACTACTCGCCCCATAAAGGCCATTACAATTTTTAGACTAGCCGCACCGCATTCGGTTGCCTCGTATTGCAAAACAGGTGGAGACTTAATTCGCCTTTTCATAAATATCAACTATCTGTTACTAAACCCAGAGCCTTGCGTAAAGCGGGCATCACAAATTCAATAGGATGCCTATAAATTGTAGTAATTTGAACATCTGCCTGACTGCCAATACGAACAGGAAAAGGTGGAATCCGATTAGATGACCACTTATAGCATAACTTAGAAATTTGTTGAGCACAATTATAATTATTAGTTTGTTTCAGAATAATTTTAACCATATAGGGATTAGGAACTAATTTTGATATTGAATTGGCGAGGCTTCGACCGCCAGCTACAGACGCTAAACCTTCACTATAAATTGGAAGCCTACCAACCTCCTCGATTACTCCAGGTATGCCACCGAATTCAGCCCTAGAAATACCTTTTGGGGTAACTAAAACCTCCATCCCTTTACTAAGTTGCTGAACTGTAGGAGCATCAACAAAAACTGGTATTCTCTTTGGTAATACAGGAGGAGTGTGTGTATAGGTTAACAGCTCATCACCTGCATTTACCTGCATGCCATTACGTATATATTTAGCGACTACATATATACCAGGCCTTGGTGAAATAGCAAAAGTTTTGGCCATAAAAGAGATGATCGCATATTGCAATTTACTTATACTTTGCAAAGAGTTTAGTTGTGCTTTTTTTGCTTGTTCGCTTTGATCATTTTTACTGAATCCGTTCCCGATTCGATCGCGATCAATTTGAACCACTTGCTGACGCAGATTATTAACAGTAGCATTCTCAGATAAAAGCTGTGCGGTAGATATATAACCTTTACCCCACAATACTTTTAAGCGATTTAAGAGTTCCTGCCGATCGGCCAACTCTTTCTTCCTATCAACAAGTTGCTTGCCAAATAATGGATCAATTTCACCATATAGCATAGCGCGTTGTAATCTATCAGAGCTTGTATCGCTATTTAAATTAAGCTCACTAATTATTGTTCTTTGAGCTAAATCAAGCTCTTCTACGGAGGAGGGGCTAAAAATAATAGCAACAATAGCATCTGAAGGAATGAAAATTTGATTATCAACAAGGTTAATTTGCTTCTTTTGATATTTATTTATGTCTAATCCTGAAGTGGCTAGTGTTTGCCCCAAAGGCTCCGCAAGGGCAAACGCAGACAATCGCATAAGTTCATTTATGGATAACATACCAGCTGAATTTACAACATGTTTACCCCAGAAGCTTGATAAAGCATGATTGCGCAAGCTCTGGCTTGGAGTGGATTGGTTGGTGGTTTTACCATTAGCTTGGTAATATACAATTCCATTTGTTCTTGCTAAAATACTGCTGATAACTCCCTCTGGAATAATAGTTGCCTGACCATTAACCTGTATTGGTATACGAGCATATACCGACCAAATAATTCCCGAAGCTGTTATAAAAATTGCTGTTAAAGCGGCCAACCTCACTCTCAACGGTAGGAAGCCAACAGGCTTAGATTGATCAGCTTGGCTTCGCAGCTTATCAAGAGCTGCCTTTTCAAAAATTAGATAGCGATCTGCCGCTGCATTTTGCTTGCTATCCTTTATTATATTTTTTGAGGGGTCTTGCACGTTCAAACGATTAGAAGGAGCGTATGCTCCACCATAACTCTATCTATTATGAATTAGGTTCATCACATTGGCAACCAGCCTGGGGCTTTAGTAATAGGCTGGCTTAACCGCTGTTGGCAAAGCCATGGCAAGAGCATTTGTCTACAGAATTCTGTAGACAAAATTGTTTGGCTGCGCAAAACGGCTTCCATTTCATCTGCACGTTCGCTCAACAACAATAGAACATATTCTGCATCACATCTACTTAGTTCTGTTGTGTAAATTGATTTACGGATTTCAAGGCAGTGGATGAAAATTTGAGAAGAAAATTTTCCGAGCGCAATAAGCTGGCCCATTGTATCTGCAACCAATTCATCTAAAAGGTTGAGTCGCATCTCACCAAGAATCCGCATGGTACTTAGGTGTGTTAATTCATGCTCTAATCTAAGAATTGTTGATGCCTTAATCCACTCATTTTTGTTAAAATTGATCGGTAGCTTATTGGCTTCAACTGAACCATAGGGTGCATCATGTAGCAATATCAAGCTAGCGCGAATATCCGCTCCATGTAGATCTATCAATCCCCAATGGATTAGGCCCCTAACAGCTTGTGCATGAACTCCATGTTGAATTTCAATCGGTTCGCCCCTATGTGCAAGTGCCCTAACAAGCCAAATGAAATCCTGATAATTGGTTGTTGCTAGTACTGGTGCTGCGCCAAAAGGGTGATCAGCCACCCATAATCGCAAATTTTGTGGTGAATGAAGAATCTGATCAGCTGTAAGTAGTTCTAAACTTGATGTTAAATCTCTACGTAATACAGTATTACGATACAGGGTGGTTTTGCTGATTCCTGAAATCTGAGGTAGTCGTAATTGGGGCAAAGCTAAGCAAAGCTTCAACCAAATCACCTCTAAACTTTGATCTAAGCATAAAATTCTCCACCAATCTAATCCTAGCTCTGGTTTTGAAACTGATGGCCAAGCGATATCCTTGCTTTTAAAACCTTTGAGGTAGTTCTCTAACGCTTGCGAATGTGCCATACTTACTGTATATTTTAGGAAAAGGGTAAATTGTGGACAGTGAACCTGCTAACCAAGTGCTGTAACACAAATCAAGCATACATCTAATGAAGACTCTTGTGTCTAATCCAATTGCAACAAAAACCTTTGTTGCTTCATTTGCACTTCTGCTTTCATTACAAATTCCCGCCCTATCATTTAGTATTAATGGACGCATTGCACCTCGTTATACAGTAAATGCAGTGGTTGTTGAGGTTGAGCAGGCGTTAGATAAATTAGTTAAGAATTTCAAATCACGCTCTCGTTTTGTATCCCTACAGCAGGCCATTGAGCTAGCCCTTTTAAATAATCCACGCTTAGCCATTAAATATACAACTATTCAACAATCTGAATGGAATTTAATAGCAGTTCGGCGCTCATGGTACCCAGATTTAGAGTTTTCTAACAACAATTCCTATAACTTTTTCTCCAATAATCCACCGCTAAACATTAGAAATTCAACTATTGTTACTCCTTCAATTAAACTTAATTGGACATTTTTTGATCCTTCTAGGGCTCCCAATACAAACTCCTCAAGCGAGATTTTGCGCGCCAACCAATTGCTTTTCAATGTAGAAGCTAGAGATATTGTTCTCCAAACCC
>Ga0310319_10019_pt1 | contig 15749 bp, 14 predicted proteins | sample LakEriER1SmallC5_FD_195527 | JGI IMG/M metagenome (GOLD analysis project Ga0310319, IMG submission 195527) | Enriched freshwater cyanobacterial communities from Lake Erie, Ontario, Canada - ER10.Small.C5 (v2) (version 2) | ecosystem: Environmental > Aquatic > Freshwater > Lake | place: Canada...
TGTAAAGCTCGTTCTATCCAAGGGCAACGCTGGGAAGCAAACGCCAGTTTCTAAAATTCAAATGTTAATGGCAAAAAAATAGCTCACACATTTTGCTAAATCCTTAAATCATTCACTTCAACGCGTTGATGTGCGCGTTGTTATGGCAGGCATGACGTCAACATTATCGCTTGATCTTGGATCTTAATTAGTAACTGCGCTTGATTACAGGATTGAGAATTTGTTAGAGGTTGTTGAAATATAGGGATAGGATGGTTTTAGAAGCAAATCAGAAGCTAATCTCATCTGTTAGCATTTTAAGGAGTAGTTATTTGCCCCTTCACTTTCATCATTTAGTTTTCATTTTCTACCCGCACACGGATCCATGTCCCCAGATTGTTGTCAAGCAAAGGCAAGTCAACTTGCGCTTCTCAAGCAACGTCAGGCAAGAGTGCTTTGGATTGCCCTAGCGATTAACGCGGTCATGTTTGTGGTTGAACTTCTTGCTGGAATCAAATCCAACTCGCTTTCATTAACTGGCGACTCGCTTGATATGTTGGGCGATGCCATTGTTTACGGATCAACTATTTTCGTGATCAGCAAAAGCGAGAAACTTCAGGCAGTTTCTGCGTTGCTGAAGGGCGTCATTATGGTTGGATCCTCACTTGCTGTTTTTAGCAGAGTTGTTTATCAGTTCGTGGCATGGCAACTTCCTGTAGTTGAGGTTATGGGGCGAATTGGTTTGATGGCATTGTTCGCCAACACGCTTTGCCTTTTGCTTCTTTCATCTCACAAGGACGACAATATCAACATGTCATCAGTATGGTTGTGTTCTCGTAATGACATCATCGCCAATATATCTGTTTTGGTTGCGGCGATTCTGATTCTGATATTTCGCTCTCCAATACCTGATCTTGTTGTAGGTTCTCTCTTGACGCTACTTTTTGCCAAAACAGCATTTACGGTGTTAAGTAATTCCTGGAGAATGCTTTCACTTAAATCTTAGGTTCCTGCAGAAGATCACCCGATTTCTCATCACCTTCTTCTTGCGAGGTATTGGAGATTGCTGAATCGGTCACTTAGGGCAATTTCCTCTTTTCATACCTGCCTCAACTTCGAGTGCTTTTTTATTTTCTGAAATACGCAGAAACTCATTTTTAGTTTTTAGCATTGCTTTGCAAGACGGAAATAATGAATTTAGAATAAAAATCACAATTGTCATAATCATTATAGCAAGTAGCGGTTGAGCAATATATCCAAGACGGGTTTTAGGGCGTCCGTTGAAATAAAACCAAAAAATAAGGAATGAAAGTAGTTTTTGCTTCATTTAAACGAGATTAGAAAGTAAAACTAGATAATTTTAGAGCATATTTCTCAGGTATTCATCAAAAGATGTGCGTTATTACCTTTAATTCTGTTGCTCACCCTGAGAAGTCAACACGACTGCATTTGCTACTGGAAGAACTATCGAGTGTGTTGAGTTTTTGTGAGGAGGAAGTGGAGGTTTTTGTTCCACGCACTTAGCCAAACCACCTCAATGGAAGCAATGCATATGTATTGATTGCTGTCCGATGCCTACTGCTCTGAGGCGGGGTAATTTTTTTTGGTGTGGAAGGTGAATTCTGGATGCCCAGCAACGACCCCCAATAAAACCAGATCTCACCTACCGCATAACATCTTGAGAGAATCTCTAAAAACTCAGTCTTAGTAACGTTCTTGGGAGATTCCATCAAAGGCGGCACCCAGATTCGAACTGGGGATAAAGGATTTGCAATCCTCTGCCTTACCACTTGGCCATGCCGCCGGTCCGGGAGTAAAACTCCCAAGATCGGATCGTACCAGTCGCCCCCATGACAACTCGCCTGCTGCTGCTCAGCAATGGCCATGGGGAAGACCTAATCGCGATGCGGATTATTGAAGCGCTTCAGCTGCAAGCGCGCGAGCTAGGAATTAGTGAACTGGAGATAAGTGTTCTTGCTCTTGTGGGGGAGGGCAAAAGCTTTGGCAAACTAAACAATGTGCAGTGCCTTGGGCCTCTTCAGCGATTGCCCAGTGGTGGATTTAGCAACCAAAGCTTTTGGGCGTTGTTAAAAGATTTATGGGCTGGTCTGGGGCCCTTGAGCTTGGCCCAAATTCGCAGCATCCGGCGCTGGTGCAAGCAAGGCGATGGGGCTGTATTGGCAGTGGGCGATCTTCTGCCCTTAATCCTGGCCTGGGGCAGCGGCAGGTCTTATGGCTTTATCGGCACCCCAAAAAGCGACTACACCTGGAGCAGTGGCCCCGGCCGCAATCCCCTAGCCGATGCCTATCACCGGCTGAAGGGCAGTGAATGGGATCCCTGGGAGTGGGCCTTGATGGCAAGGCCAAACTGCCGCTTGGTGGTGTGCCGTGATCCGCTCACCGCACGGGGCTTAAGGCGCCATGGAGTGGCAGCCCTTGCCCCTGGCAATCCAATGCTGGATGGATTTGAGATACAACCAGTTCCGCTGGCCCTCAGCGAAATGCAGCGGGTTTTGCTGCTTCCTGGTTCCCGTTGCCCAGAGGCATTAGAAAATTTAAAAAGACTATTAATTTCCTTAGCCCCGCCTGTGGCGCCAACATCACGGGTTTTACTACTGGCCTGTGGTGCAACCCCCGCAGCTGCTGAATTGGAACCCCTCTTCGCCGCATTGGGTTATCACAGCACTGTTATTCCCCTTGGCAGCAAAGCCCAAGGGGCCTGGCAGGGGCCCGCCGGTTTACTGCTTTTAGGCACTCGCTTATTTCCCACCTGGGCACCTTGGGCCCAGGTGGGGGTGGCCTGCGCCGGTACCGCCACAGAGCAACTGGTGGGTATTGGTTGTGCTGTGCTGTCTTTAGCAGGGCCAGGGCCCCAATTCACCCTCGGTTTTGCCAAACGTCAGAGCCGTTTATTGGGAGGTGCAGTGCGGGTTTGCCGCAAAGGCCCAGAACTGCAAAGAGCGCTGGAATTACTACTGAAATCTCCAGCTCTGCAACTAGAACTTGGCCGGATTGGGCGGCAGCGTATGGGGCCCCCCGGTGGCAGTGCAGCAATAGCCACCTTGATCAAGGAGCAGCTGCTCACTAACTGCGATGTTCAAATATCGAACCGAAATGCAAACGATCCAGCTCTGAAAACACCGGAATGCATTTAAAACACTGCAAAGCAAGCTCAAGCCGCTCCTCCCGCTCGAGCATGCGATGCAGTTGCTGCCGTGCTGGCAACAGATAACGCACATCGTTGGCGGCATAGGCCAATTGCTGATCTGTTAACTCATCAACCCTGCCCCAGTCACTACTTTGGGCCTGTTTATCCAGCTCAACCCCCACCAGCTCCTGCACCACCTCTTTGAGGCCATGGCGGGGGCTATAGGTGCGCCCAAGGCGACTTGCCACCTTGGTGCAAAAGATTGGATTCACCTTGATCGCCAAACCAGAGGCCAATGCCGCCACATCAAAACGGGCGAAATGAAATACCTTCTCAATTGAAGCGGCTTCCATTAACTGCTGCAGTTTTGGTGCATTTGTTTGCCCCCGGCTTATCCGGATGCAGCTCACGCGATCCTGATCGTCGCAAATTTGCACAAGGCACAAACGGTCGCGGCCATGCACCAACCCCATCGCTTCTGTATCTACCGCCAATGCAGTGCAGCCGCGATATTTTTCAAACCACTCGCTGCTTAAATCGGAATTAAATACAGCGAATTCCTTTGCTGGTGGCAGTGCTTCTGGAGCCATAGCAGGGGAGAACAGGCGGATTCAACTTAGTAGGGGGAATCGATCACAGTGAATAACCTTTACCTTCAAGCCGCTGCGTTAGCCCGTTAATTAATTCGATGGACCAGGTTCTCTCCTCCACCTTGCTGCTCACCCTATTGATGGGGATCGGGCTGGTGTTCTTTTTAAGGGCCGCCAGTAAAGACCGCACCACAATTGTGGAAGTGAATAGCTCTCGGCCTCCTTTAGAGGTGCTGGAGGGCTTAAATCAATGGCTGCAGCAGCGGGGCTGGCAAGCTATCGCCGGAGATCCAGAACAACAGCTTTTGCGCTTTGAAGGCCAGGTGGAGGCCAGTATTCCGTTGGCTGTATTGCTCAGCGTTTTAGGTGCTTCCGGCGCAACTGCTCTTGGGCTGGTTGTGCGTCAATTACTGCCCTCCTATGGCTACTGGCCGTTGCTGCTTGCCTTGGTGGGTCCGTTAGCGGGGCGCATTTACCTAACTAAGGCACGCCGCCAAGAAACATTGGAGCTAAAGCTCTTGCCGCCCCAAGGCTTTATACCCACAACTTTGAAATTGCGGGCACATCGGGATGAATTAATTGCCCTTGAGCGCAGCTTGGGCCGATCATTAAATCTGCATAGCGACGGAAAGCTGCTCAGTTCACCGCTCTGATCCCGCCCCTAATGCGGAAACTAATTTTTTTGCTGGCCACATTTTTAATAACAGCAACTCCAACACCAGCTGGAGCAGCTGATGCCAGAAAAGGTTTGCTTGAACTACTAGAAAACCTGCAGGAGGGGCCCCCAACCCTGCCGCTACAAGACTTCTCCTTACCGGTTCCAACTGGCCGCACAAAAAACTGGCGCGGCACCAGAAACCACCCACGGGAATTAGCAATCCTTGTTTTGGCAGGCCACGCTGATTCCCAACGCCTAGGAGGATCTGGCACCCCTGGAGAAGCGGTGGGAATAAAGGGCGCAACACCGATGGATCCAACCATCACAGACGAGCTCTACTGGAATCTGCTAACAGCCCAACGGATAGTAAAAATTGGTAGCGAGCGAGGCTTGAATATTCGTTATTACGACCCCGGCCTACGCACGATTCGCAATACAAATAGCCCTCTCTCAAATTGGAGTGTTGGCTCTGCCCACGCAGATTTAGGGGGATATGTGCTCGAAATTCACTACGACGCTTACAGCCCCCATGGCAGCGGTGCAGGAATAATTCCAGCTGTGCGCTATGAATTTTCTCGCCTAGATGAGGCTTTAGCTGAGGTATTTGGTGCCTACTCATACAACTATCGCGGCATGCTTGGCGCGCCGCGGCGGGGCATCTCGATGCTTGAAATCGATCGTTTGGAAGGGGTTTTGGAACGCAACCTGCGCAATCCCCTCAGTAGAGATGCCAGCCTCAACGCCATCGCAGAACGGGTGGTTCAAGCGTTGCAGAATGGATTAGCCGATGGCGCCAGTGGGGGCGCAACGCGCAATTAATGAGTTATCTCCAAGCCAATCTTGGGGTTTAGTGAATAGGTCTGTAAGCAACGCTTCCCTGCTACCCGGCTCCACTTGATAGCCATATTCCCAGCGCACCAAAGGAGGTAAAGACATCAAGATTGATTCAGTGCGGCCATTTGTTTGTAAACCAAAAATTGTGCCGCGATCAAATACCAAATTGAACTCCACATAACGGCCGCGCCTATAAAGCTGAAACTGGCGTTCTCTTTCCCCATAGGCAAGCCCATTGCGCTTTTCCACAATTGGGATGTAGCTCCCTAAAAATGCATTTCCGCAGGCGGAAGCCAATTTAAATAAATCTTCCCAGCTGCGATCTGGAATATTTCCAGCCGCACATTTAGCTGCCGCCCCATCCGGATTTGAGCCGCGATAAATCGCCCCGCCCGGCTCTTGATAGTCGTAAAAGATTCCGCCAATCCCCCTGGTTTCGGCTCGATGTTTGAGATAAAAATATTCATCACACCAGGGTTTAAAAATCGGAAAATAAGCTTTATTTACACTGTCGCAGGCAGTTTTTAGGCTGCGATGGAAATGCTTTGCGTCTTCAAGAAATGGATAGTAAGGAGTGAGATCAGCGCCACCGCCAAACCACCACACAGGCCCAGCTTCGAAATAGCGGTAGTTGAGATGCACTGTTGGCACATAGGGGTTCCGCGGGTGCAACACCATTGATGTACCTGTGGCAAACCAAGGTTCCCCCTCAGCCTCAGGCCGTTGGCTAAGGATTGATGGGGGCAAATTATTGCCTTCCACTTCCGAAAAATTAACGCCGCCCTGTTCAAAAATCCGCCCCTCCTTCATTACCCGTGAACGTCCGCCGCCCCCTTCAGGGCGAAGCCAACTTTCCTCAGCAAAACAACCCCCACCATCCAGCTGCTCCAAGCCAGCACAAATACTGTCTTGCAAGCCCATAAGTAGGGCCTTCATGCGTTCGCGTGAATCAGTGGGAGGAGCAGGATTTATCAAATCAAAACAACGCACAACAACGCCAATACCTTTTCATGGATGCCCCAACCAGAGCAAGGGCCCTTAACAGGGCTCCCTAGGATCCAAATCAAGAGTTGAGGCAGCTATGGCGACCAGAGAAGAAGCTCTCAAGGCCTTGGCAGGCATAAAAGATGCTGGTAGTGGCAAATCCTTGCTGGAATTGGGCTGGATCAGCCAGTTTCGGCTTCAGCAGGAGCGAGCGGTATTTCAACTCTCACTGCCTGGTTTTGCCCAAACCCAACGGGATCGCATCGCAACTGAGGCCCGCGAGAAACTTGAGCAGCTGGAAGGCATTAGTGAGGTGCAAATCGAACTTGCTACTGCCCCCCAAACCCCAGCCATTGGTGCTGCCGGTCATGGTCAGTTGCAACCCAAACAAGCCATTCCTGGTGTATCCCAGGTGATTGCTGTTAGCAGCGGCAAGGGGGGGGTTGGCAAAAGTACGGTTGCCGTAAATCTGGCCTGCGCGTTAGCTAAGCAAGGCTTGCGGGTGGGTTTGCTTGATGCCGATATCTATGGCCCAAATGCCCCCACCATGCTTGGCGTAAGAGATCAAACCCCTGGGGTGCAAGGAGAAGGCGAAACCCAAAGGCTCACCCCCATCGCCAGTTGTGGATTGGTGATGGTTTCTATGGGCTTGTTAATTAAGGCCGATCAAGCAGTGGTTTGGAGGGGGCCAATGCTCAACGGCATCATCCGCCAATTTTTGTACCAGGTGGATTGGGGCAATTTGGATTTTTTAGTGGTGGATCTCCCCCCGGGCACTGGCGATGCTCAACTCAGCCTGGCCCAAGCCGTACCGATAGCTGGTGTGGTGGTAGTTACAACGCCTCAACAGGTAGCGCTGCAAGACGCCCGCCGCGGCTTAGAGATGTTTCGTCAAATGGGAATAACAATTTTAGGAATCGTTGAAAATATGAGTTGGTTTATCCCGCCCGATCAACCGGAACGCAAGTATCCAATCTTTGGCAGTGGTGGAGGCAGCAACCTAGCCGCTGCAGCCCAAGTGCCTTTACTTGCGCAAATCCCTTTGGAATTACCGGTTCAACAAGGCGGTGATCAAGGGCGCCCAATCACTATTGCCAACCCGGAAAGTGCTGCCGCCATGGCCTTTATAGATTTAGCAGCGCAAGTGCAGCAGCTTTGCGTTCCTAAGCAGCCATGAAGCTGGGGGCGAAAGGAAGCCGTAGATGGCCGTGGCGCAATATTGATCCATTGCTTTGGGGTATACCCATCGCGATGACTCTTTTAGCTGGTTTGTTGATCGCCAGCACTCAAAGGGAAGCGCCCCTCGCCGATTGGAAAAACCATTGGATTACCGGGGCCGTTGGCCTAGCAGCAGCAGCCCTGCTTGCAAAAATCGATCTCGACAAATTAAAACCGCTGCTTCTTCCTATTTATCTACTCACCCTAACCAGCCTTTTTGGTGTGAAATTAATGGGCACCAGCGCCCTTGGCGCCCAACGCTGGATATCGATCGCAGGTTTGCATGTGCAGCCTTCTGAATTTGCAAAGTTGGCGGCAATTTTATTATTGGCTGGAATTCTTGCTAAACATCCCGTTGAAAGACCAGTTGATTTAATTCGCCCCCTTGCGGTGATCTCATTGCCTTGGGCGCTGGTATTTCTGCAACCTGATCTAGGCACCTCCTTGGTTTATGGCGCGATCGTTTTAGCAATGCTTTTTTGGGCTGGGCTGCCCTTGCCGTGGTTGCTATTACTGCTGTCGCCATTGGCCACTGCAATTATTGCGGGCACATTCCCCATAGCGCTCCTGCCATGGTTCGGCCTCTTGGCATTCATGAGCTGGCGCAGCCTTCCTTGGAAACGTATTGGCTCTGCAATTGCTTTAACGCTGAATTCAATATTTGCCTTTCTTACCCCATTTCTCTGGAGCCATGGATTAAAAGATTATCAAAAAGATCGCTTGATTCTTTTTTTAGATCCCTCTAAAGATCCCCTCGGTGGTGGTTATCATTTAATCCAAAGCCAAATCGGTATTGGTTCAGGCCAATTGTTTGGCACCGGATTAATGCAGGGCAATCTCACAAAATTACAATTTATTCCCGAACAACACACCGATTTCATCTTCAGTGCCCTCGGGGAGGAGCTGGGTTTTATTGGCGCGCTTTTGCTGTTGTTGGCCTATGGCCTGTTTAGTTGGAAATTGCTGCAGGTGGCAGGCATCGCCGGTAACGATTTCGAATCTTTGGTGGTAATTGGCATACTCTCCATGGTGATGTTTCAAGTGGTGATTAATATTTCAATGACAATTGGCCTCGGCCCCGTAACCGGAATCCCTCTGCCCTGGATGAGTTATGGCCGTTTTGCAATGTTGGTGAATTTCATAAGTGTTGGTTTAGTGGCTTCGGTGCAGCGGCGAGCAAAAAAAAGTGGCCTCAAATTGCGGTGAGCCAAATCCCTTTGCTGGTTGAGCTGCGCCAAGAATTAGCAGCAGCAGCTCCAATTGGCGGCGCAGATGAAGTGGGGGTTCGGCGGCAATGGTGGGCCGCTTTAGCGGTATTGCAAGAAATGTTGGTGGAGCTACCAAGCCCCCATGGGCTTTGGTTAGCAGCACCCCTGCCTGCTTTATACGAACCATCCTTATTGCAACGCTTTCATGGCTGGGTATGGACCCCAGCAAATCCAGCCAACCAACGCCCTGAACTGCCAGGAAGCAGCCCCCAGCAACAAAAGTTGGGGCCAAAAATCTGGCAACTGTTGTTAAACGAATCAGACGGCACAGATCCATTGCTGGTGCTGATCACAGCCAAATTGCAGGTGGCCCTAGCGCTAAACGGGGAACCGCAACGGCGTCAGTTGCTGGTGAGCTTTGATCAGCAACTTTTAGCTCGCCTATTGCAGGGTTTAGGAGCTCGCCTTTCAGCCGACAATCCAATCGCGGCTGTTGATCTGCAGCAAAAGCTAGAAAAGCTGGGGCCTTTGCATAGTTCGTTAAAGGCAGCCGAACTGTTTTGGCCACGGGTGGCAGAACGTTTAGCTGCAGCAGCCCCGAGCCTCACTCTGATGAGTGCCCCAAAGGAATCGCCCAACGCTTCAGGTACAAATGATCAACTCGGTTTACTAGAGGCGCTTGCCCATGAAGTGCGGACGCCCCTTGCCACAATTCGCACCCTGATTCGCTCATTACTGCGGCGCCAAGATTTGCCCAGCGTTGCGCAAACTCGTTTGCGCCAGATCGATTCGGAATGCAGTGAGCAAATCGATCGATTCGGCTTGATCTTTTATGCCGCGGAAGCGCAGCGGCAGCCCAAGGGGGAAAGGCTGCTGGCCCGCACCAACCTTGCTGCACTCCTGCTAGAGCTCCAACCAAGTTGGGAAAATCAGTTACAGCGGCGCGAACTGCAGCTGGATTTAAAAATTGGCGTGGATCTGCCTGCAGTAATGAGTGATCCGGCCCTGCTCGAAAAAATGCTTGCGGGGCTAATGGATCGTTTCAGCCGCACCTTGCGACGCGGCGCGAAGGTAAAGGTGGAACTTCAAGCGGCAGGCGACAACTTGAAATTACGTTTTAGTGGCAATCTAAATAACAATCTAGATAGCGCAAATACACTGGAACCCAGCCATGAGTCCATGGTAGGGCCAGTGCTCACCTGGGATCCTGGCACTGGCAGCCTTCAATTAAGCCCCCAAGCCACCCAACAACTTTTTGCCAGCCTTGGCGGCAGATTTACCGAAAGACGGGGCAGCAACCTCACCCTTTATCTACCGGTGGCAAAACTTGCCATTGTTGAAGGCTGTGAAGAGAGCAACGCCAACGCGTTTTGAACCGCCTTTGAGTGCTAGCTTCCAGCCAAATTACTCCCTGGCTTCAATGTCCTCGGTAGGAACCCTCACCGGCCAGCTTCCTGGTTTCATCGGTAGCACCGGTGGCTTATTAAATGCCGCCGAAACCGAAGAGAAATACGCCATCACCTGGAGCAGTAATTCGTCCCAGGCCTTTGAACTGCCAACAGGTGGTGCAGCGATGATGAACTCAGGCGAAAACATCATGTATTTCGCCCGCAAGGAGCAATGCCTCGCCCTAGGCACTCAGCTGCGCACCAAATTCAAGCCCAGGATTGAGGATTACAAGATCTACCGGATTTATCCTGGTGGCGACATTGAATTCCTACATCCTGCAGATGGTGTGTTCCCAGAGAAAGTAAAAGAAGGTCGTGCGATGGTTGGCCACAACCCCCGCCGTATTGGCCAAAATCCAAATCCTGCCAATTTAAAATTCAGCGGCCGCGAAACTTTCGACAATTAATTTAATAACTATTCCAATAACTGAAGTGCTTTCAGCGATCAACTTTTGAGTTGATTAAATTCTTCATCTAGATGGTCTGTTCAAACCAAGGCAGCAGCTTCGAACCAATTTGGCGGCGCTGGCCCGCAGACCTAGAAACCCCCCTTAGCACTTGGCTCAAGGTGGGGCACAATCGCCCCTACGGATTTCTACTTGAATCTGTTGAAGGGGGAGAGCAACTGGGGCGCTGGAGTTTTGTAGCTAGCGATCCCCTATGGGTGCTCACCAGCCGCGGCGGCAACAGCAGCCTCGATCACCGCGATGGCAGCAGCATCAATCTGCAAGGCAATCCGTTTGAGCTTCTGAGGGAGTTGCTGCTTCCGTATCATTCAACCTCGATCCCAGGCTTGCCTCCTGTTGGCCAACTTTTTGGCTTTTGGAGTTATGAATTAATCCAATGGATTGAACCCAGCGTTCCCGTGCATCCCCGCGGCCCGGATGATCTCCCCGATGGCTGCTGGATGTTTTGCGACAGCTTGCTGGTATTTGATCAGGTGCGCCGCCAAATCACCGCGATTAGTTACGCAAACCTCAGCGATGGAGTTGATTCGAGCCAAGCGAAAGCAGAAGCCAGCGAACGGCTTGAAGCACTAGAGCAGCGCTTACATCAACCATTACCTGCGGGAATCTCACCACTGCAATGGCGAGATCAAGCCGCCGATAAGTTGCCAATCACCAGCAACACCACAAAAGCAGCCTTTGAAGCCTCGGTTCTCAAAGCCGAAGATCACATCCTTGCCGGGGATGTATTTCAACTGGTGCTAAGCCAGCGGCTAGAAGCGGAGGTGCAGCGGGATCCCTTCGAGCTATATCGCAGCCTGCGCATGGTTAATCCCTCTCCATATATGGGCTTTTTTGCTTTTAACGGTTGGTATTTAATCGGCTCCAGCCCGGAAGTGATGGTAAAAGCCGATCCCCAAGCTGATGGCACGGTGAAAGCAACGGTGCGGCCGATTGCGGGCACCCGCCGCCGCGGTGAAACCGAAAGCGACGACTTGGCCCTTGAACAGGAATTATTAGCTGATCCCAAAGAAAGGGCAGAGCATGTGATGTTGGTGGATTTAGGTCGCAACGACCTGGGTCGGGTTTGCCAGCCAGGCAGCGTTGCTGTGCAGGAGTTGATGGTGATCGAGCGTTATTCCCACGTGATGCATATCGTTTCCCAAGTAGAAGGGGTATTGCGCCCTGATGCTGATGTGTGGGATCTACTTCAAGCCAGCTTTCCGGCGGGTACCGTTAGCGGCGCGCCAAAAATTAGGGCAATGCAATTGATTAACGAATTGGAACCAGGGGTTAGGGGCCCCTATTCAGGGGTTTATGGGGCTATAGATCTTAGCGGCGCCCTTAATACAGCGATCACAATCCGTACCATGGTGGTTCGCAGTAATGGCAAAGGGGGCTGGCGGGTTCAGGTGCAAGCAGGGGCTGGAATTGTGGCTGATTCAGATCCGAGCGCTGAATACGAGGAAACCTTGAATAAGGCCCGCGGTTTGCTTAAGGCATTGGCCTGCCTTTCATGAGCAAAAGTTTGCTGAAAGGCTTTGAGGTAGAGCTTTACACCGGTAGGGCTGATGGCACGGTGGTGGGCTGTTCAGCGGAGGCTGCCGCTGCGCTTCCAGGGGTTGTAACGGAACCTGATTGCCGCAACCTTGAATACATCACTGCACCGGAAGCGAGCTACAGCAAACAGTTGGAACTACTGCTGGAGCCTCGCCGTCAATTACGCCGCTGGCTGCAACCCAAAGGCCTCACCCTGCTACCTGGCAGCACCCTCAGCCTTGGCGATAGTGCAATATTTCAACGTTCTGATCCCAGCAACCCATATCACCATTACATCGAAACCACCTACGGCACCCGGGTAGTTACCGCCAGTGTTCATATCAATCTGGGCCTTGAAAATCCAGACCAAATTTTTGCGGCGTGCCGTTTATTGCGCTGTGAAGCCGCCTTATTGCTAGCCCTGAGCGCAAGTTCGCCATTTCTCGATGGCAAACCCACTGGAGCCCATTCACAACGGTGGTTGCAATTTCCAATTACCCCAGTGCAGGTGCCACTTTTTAGTGGCCACAGCGAATACGTGGCCTGGATGGAGAGCCAATTAAGCAACGGAAATATGCGTAATGTGCGGCATTTATGGTCGTCTGTGCGGCCAAATGGCCCCGATCGGCCCCACGGGCTTAATCGGGTTGAACTGCGTATTTGCGATTTAATAACCGATCCAAAGCAGTTATTAGCAATCACTGCTTACGCAGAACTGCGGCTGCATCAACTCCTTGAAAACCCAAGCCAACACGATCCCCTCATAGCTAGCAAACTTAATCTGGAGGAATTGCAGCTTCTTGCCGATGCCAACGACAAAGCCGCAGCCAGTTCCAGCCTTGAGGCAGTTTTACTGCATTGGCGCGATGGAGAACCGCTCAGCGCTCGGGCATGGCTTGAGAATCAAATAGCGGAAATGCGCCTCTGGCCTGGAGCCAAGGATTTATTGCCCTGGCTTGCTCCCCTTGATGGAATCTTGCAAAACGGCAATACCGCCATGAATTGGCTTTCAAGGCACAAAAATGGCGAAAGCATAAGTTCCCTCATTAGCACAGGTGCAACTGCTATGGAAAATGAAGAAATCCAGGAAGGGGAATCAATTAAAGCAAAAAATGTATCGCCTGGAGCCGCAATAAACGGCGGCTATTTGGGATGATTGATTCACTCAATTCACCTAAGGCTTCGCCGATGCAGCAGACGCTGCCCAGCTCAAATATCTTGATGGGCCGCCGCACCCTGAGGCAATTAAATGAGCGGCTTGAATTGGTGGAAGATCTTTGGCGAACCGTATTACATAGTGAATGCCCCCCTAGCCAAGCGGAGCGGCTACTTAAGCTCAAGCAACTTTGCGACGAAGAGGAAACATCAAAAGAAATTATTCGCTTAATTGTAGAGATGGATCTTGCCGAAGCGATCGCTGCAGCAAGGGCATTTTCGCTTTATTTTCAATTAGTAAATATCCTTGAACAACATATTGAAGAAGATCGCTATTTAGCCACAATGGCAAATGGAGATGATGAGGATGATCCCCTTGAAAATCCATTCACGCCCCATTTAGTTAGCCACGATGAGCCAGCAACTTTTCAACGTTTGTTTCGCCGCTTACGTAGCTTAAATGTGCCGCCAGGGCTATTAGAAACGCTACTGCGCGACCTGGATGTGCGCTTGGTATTTACCGCCCATCCCACCGAAATCGTGCGTCATACGGTTCGGCATAAACAACGCAGAGTAGCCAATCTTATTCAGAAATTAGAAGGTTGTGATCGTGGATTTGGTCCGATAGAAGATCGTCACGTTTTACGCCAGCAGCTGGAGGAAGAAATAAGGTTGTGGTGGCGCACTGATGAATTACATCAATTCAAGCCATCTGTTTTAGATGAGGTGGATTATGCATTGCACTATTTCCAGCAGGTATTATTCCAAGCGCTGCCTCTATTAAGTGAGAGGATTCGCAAAGCATTAGCTTTAAGTTATCCAAACGTAACGCCACCAGAGGATGGCTTTTGCACCTTTGGTTCTTGGGTGGGTGCAGATCGCGATGGCAACCCCTCTGTAACACCAGACATAACTTGGCGCACCGCTTGTTTCCAGCGACGCTTGATGTTGGAGAGATACATATCAGCGGTAGCGCAACTAAAAGATCAATTAAGTATTTCAATGCAATGGAGCCAAGTAAGTGGTGCCTTGTTGGAATCACTGGAAATGGATCGATTGCGTTTTCCAGAGATCTACGAACGCCTTGCTGCCCGTTATCGGCTCGAACCCTATCGGTTAAAACTTTGCTACATCCTTGAGCGATTACAACTTACCCAGCAACGCAATGGGCTGCTGGCAACTGCCGGATGGGAAGCCCCTAATGATGCCAATGATCCAGCTCCAAGTATCGGCAACTTAGGGGTGCCCCCTGAATTGCATTACCGCTCCTATTTAGATTTTCGCAGCGATCTCGAATTAATCCGCACCAGCTTGCAGGCCACCCAACTCAGCTGCGAACCGCTGCAACGCTTATTAAGCCAGGTACAAATCTTTGGCTTTACCCTTGCCTCCCTAGATATTCGCCAAGAAAGCAGCCGTCATAGTGAAGCTTTAACGGAACTAAGCCAATACCTACAGCTGCCCATCACCTACGACGCGATGGATGAGGCGCAACGTGTGCAGTGGCTACTGCAGGAACTGCAAACCCGCAGGCCCCTGATTCCCACCGGGCCCCATTGGAGTGCCGCCACCGCCGAAACATTTGCGATTTTTCGCCTGTTGGACCGTTTACAGCAGGAATTCGGCAATCGCATCTGCCGCACTTATGTAATTTCAATGTGCCATAGCCAGTCTGATTTGCTGGAGGTGCTGGTATTAGCTAAAGAGGCCGGCTTAGTTGATCCGGTTGAAGGCAGTACCCGCTTACAAGTGGTGCCATTATTTGAAACGGTAGAAGATTTACGCTGCGCTCCTGCCGTAATGGCAGCTCTATTTGAAACTCCTTTCTATCAGAAATTATTGCAAAGCGAAGAAATTCCGCTTCAGGAGGTGATGCTTGGCTATTCCGACAGTAATAAAGATTCTGGCTTTTTATCCAGCAACTGGGAAATCCATCGCGCCCAGATGTCTTTACAAAGTTTATGCAGTAGCCATAAGTTAGGCCTAAGGATTTTTCATGGTCGTGGCGGTTCGGTGAGCCGTGGCGGCGGGCCCGCATATCAGGCGATTTTAGCCCAACCAAGTGGCACTTTAAGCGGACGCATAAAAATAACTGAACAAGGGGAAGTGTTGGCATCTAAATATGCACTACCTGAGCTCGCTCTATATAACCTTGAAACCGTTACTACAGCTGTTTTACAGAATAGTTTGCTTGGTACTGAGCTTGATGAAACAGAGAATTGGAATCAACTAATGGAACGCCTTGCGGTGTGCTCCAGGCGCCACTACAGGGCCCTAGTGCACGACAACCCCGATCTGGTGGATTTCTTTGAGCAGGTAACACCAATTGAAGAAATCAGTAAATTGCAAATCAGTTCTCGACCTGCCAGGCGGCGCCGTGGCGGCCGTGATCTTTCCGCTCTACGGGCTATCCCCTGGGTATTCGGCTGGACCCAAAGCCGCTTCTTGTTACCCAGCTGGTTTGGAGTGGGCGCCGCCATACGCGATGAACTTGATATCGATCCCAAACAATTGGAACTATTGCGGGTGTTGTATCAACGAT
>Ga0310319_10020_pt1 | contig 15673 bp, 17 predicted proteins | sample LakEriER1SmallC5_FD_195527 | JGI IMG/M metagenome (GOLD analysis project Ga0310319, IMG submission 195527) | Enriched freshwater cyanobacterial communities from Lake Erie, Ontario, Canada - ER10.Small.C5 (v2) (version 2) | ecosystem: Environmental > Aquatic > Freshwater > Lake | place: Canada...
GTTTTAACAGTGGAAGGGTGATATCAAGATGCTGCCTCCATCCGCGACTGCCATCAAGTTCAGCTGCCTCATAGAGATCTTTTGATATTCCCTGTAGGCCTCCTAGAAAAATCACCATGTAATAACCGATTCCTTTCCATAGAGTTACAAACATCACCGCAAGCAAGGCGAGGCGAGGGTCGCTTAAAAAACCAATTGCTTGAAATTTTTCACCAAAAATGAAACCACCCCAAGCGTTTAACAGGCCGTTTTCTGCATAAATCCAGCGGAAGGCAATAGCCGCTACCACCACAGAAACCAACACGGGAGTGTAGAAAGCACCGCGAAAGAAATGCATTCCAGGCAGAGCGCGGTTTACTAAAACCGCCAAAGCGAGGGAGCCAACCACCATTGGCGGCACCACCCCCAGCAGATATAAAAAAGTGGTGCCGAGAACCCTTAAAAAAAGTGGATCAGTTGATAAACGCCTCAAATTTGCCAAACCGATGAATTGCAGCGGTGCATCTAGATCAAGCCCTGATCGGGTAAAACTCATCACTAAAGCCATCAGGGCTGGCAGCAGCACGGTGAGCAGCACGAGCAGGAGGGCTGGCGCAATGAACAGCCAAGGGAGCAGGGGTGATCTAGACAATCATCAATCCCACAAATCGCTCCATTCTGGAGCTAGATGGCCATACATTAATTGCAGCGGAAGTGACGTCAAATGAACGTTGATATGGCCTTGAGCAAAGTTTTGGTTGAGCTTGGCGAAAATTCTTATGCAATTCAGATCGGTTGCGGTGCCCTTGAATTGCTGGGGCAAGAAATAAGCAAACTTGGCTTCAAATCTGGCGCTCGGGTTTTAGTGGTAAGCCAACAAGCCGTTGCTCAGCATTACGGGCAGCAATTGTTAAGCGGCCTCAACCGCGAGGGCTTTCTCACTGAATTAATGCTGCTGCCAAGTGGAGAGGATCAAAAGAATCCTGCCTCCATTTCCAAAATTCATAACGCCGCTTATCAGCATCAACTAGAGCGCAGCTCATTAATTATTGCTCTTGGTGGAGGTGTGATTGGAGATATGGCAGGTTTTGCGGCAGCAACCTGGTTGAGGGGTATTGCCGTGGTGCAGGTACCCACCACCCTTTTGGCGATGGTTGATGCTTCTATTGGTGGTAAAACCGGCGTAAATCATCCTGGTGGTAAGAATTTAATCGGTGCTTTTCATCAACCAAAACTTGTATTAATTGATCCAAATACGCTCAGTACCCTGCCGCAGAGAGAAGTAAGAGCAGGCCTAGCAGAAGTTATCAAATACGGTGTTATTGGTGATCCGGTGCTGTTTGATGCACTTGAACAACATGCCGAACTTGGCAATATTGATGAAATCGGTGAATCATTACTGCTGCAAATCTTGAAAAGGTCTGCAGCAGCAAAAGCACGGGTAGTGGCAGCAGATGAACGGGAGGGAAATCTGCGGGCGATCCTTAATTACGGCCATACCCTTGGCCACGTGGTGGAAACGCTTACGAGCTACGAGAAGTATTTACATGGTGAAGCGGTTGCATTAGGCATGCTGGCGGCAGGTGAATTAAGCCTTCAACTCGGTTTATGGCCTGCCGCTGATCAACAACGCCAACGGCAAATAATTGAACGCTGTGGCTTGCCTTTAACAACACCAAGATTTGAGGCTGAAGAGGTTCGGAATTGCTTATTACGCGATAAAAAAGTAATTGCTGGCAGGGTGCGATTTGTGTTGCCAACTGGAATCGGCGCGGTGGAAATTCGCGATGATGTAACCCTTGATGCGGCAATCGAGGCCCTTGCAAGCATCAGCCACTAACAGATAACAACGGCACCATCCCCGGCAATCCGGGAGTACACAGCTGCAACCACCAAAACCCACCCAGTTGATAAGGATCTACCAAGCGCTGGTATTCCTCGCGGCGGGCAAGGCGCCAGCTAATCGGGGCAATACCTGGGGCAGATAGCTCACTCCAGAGTTGCGCCAACCCCAAGCGCAGCAGGGCTTCCCCTTGTAATTCTGCCCCCTGCCAGCACCAACCAGTAGTGGCTGCTAACTGTTCCACCAGGGTGTTGCAAACATGGGCAGTGATGTCCCAACTACCGGGCTCAGCAAGTAATTGAGGGCTGGCTATTTGGGCTCGGTAAGCAAGTAAGGTGCCGCCATCGCGATTAGGTGAGTAATAACGCTTTGCCGGATGGCCGTAGTCGATCGTTAGCAGCCAACCCTGCTGCAAACCTTGCCGCACCTGCTTCAACCAAGGTTCGAGGCTGGGGCACCATTCACTGCACCAACCCTCCGGCCTGTTGCCACCATTCGGTTCTAAACCCATAGCCGCTAGCTGTTCAACACTTTTTGCTGCAAGCGGCCTGCCTGTATGCCATTCAAATTCACCTTTTGAAGAGAGCACCACATCAAGGCCATGCCAGTTGCCTTGAAACAACACAAACCGCTCAACTGGAAGCGCATCGAGTAACTCGTGAGCCAGCACAATCCCCCTTCTAGGCTCGCTAATCAGTTCATCTGGACTAGGCCAATAGCAGGGAATAATTGAATTCTTGAGGGCCTCCTGTTGAACCATGCGCAAAGGAGCGCTTGATTCGAGCAACAAAATTTCCACGCGGGCAAGCCATGGGGGGCTAAGGGCCAGCAGAGCCTTAACCAATTGCACCGCCAGCAAACCATTGCCGGGGCCCCACTCGATCAAGCTGAGCTTGCCGGGCTGTTCTGAAAGCAGATCAAAACAGGGAATCAATTGTTTTAAGAGCAGGTCTGCAAGGCCTGAGCCAAGGGACGGCGCCGTAACAAAATCACCCCTTGGGCCGAAACAACAGCGGCCACTACCGTAGAAACCATGCTGGGAATCGTTCAGCAACCAGTCCATCACTACAGCGAAGGAAGCCCTTCCGCCATGTTGAGCTAAAAGCTGCTGCAACCAAAGTTGTGAGTTGTCAGCCACAGCTGCTCCATGGATCGATAACAATGAGTTTTAGTGGATTGAGTTGCTGTGATTTCTATTGGGGCGGTTTCTAGGTGGTTGTTGGGGCTATTGCTTATTTGTTCTACGGCATTTATGCCGGCGGAGCCTGCTATGGCTTACGACAACGCCGATTTATTGCCTGATCATCCAACCCCAGTAATCGATCTGGCCAAAGCCCTCACAGACCAGCAAAGAGAGTCTCTTGAAACGGAACTCACCGATTTTGAGGCCAAAAGCGGCTGGAAGTTGAGGGTTCTTACCCAATACGACCGCACCCCTGGCCTAGCGGTAAAACAATATTGGGATTTAGATGAACGCAGCTTGCTGTTGGTTGCAGATCCCCGCGGTGGCAACCTGCTTAATTTCAACGTGGGAGAAGCCTTGTTTGCTTTGATGCCCCGCACCTATTGGGTGGAGCTGCAAACCAGATTTGGCAATCAATATTATGTAAAAGACAATGGCGAAGATGGGGCAATTGTTGATTCTTTAGCTGCAGTTGAATTCTGTTTGAACAAAGGTGGTTGCCAGGTAGTGCCCGGACTCCCCCAGGAGCAATGGCTTCTCACTTTTGCCGCCTCAATACTTGGAGGCCTTGTTGCTGGTTTTGCAGCTTTTCCTAGAAAAGAAGGCATCAGGATTGCTTGGAATTGGCTTTTACTTATGGCTCCCCTTTGGCTACTAATTTTTGCATTTTTTGGTTTAGCTCCAATCCTCACTCGCACTTCAGATTTAATGCCGTTAGCAGCAAATTGCCTCGGTTTCTTAACTAGTGCTGGATTGGCATATGTAATTGCCCTTAAAACATTGCCAAAACCCGGATCAGCAAAAATTAGTTAGCGCTTAAAAACTTTTTAAAGCGCAATCAAGGCTGTTATCTGAGCAGGGTGGAGCTGTTTGAGGAACTGTTTTAGCCATCGGCACACGGCCCTGCAGGCGGTTCAGATTTGCTTCGTAAAAACGCTGTAACTCAGTTAGGCGCTTCACTGGCTGTCCGTAGTAGCTGCTGCCCCTGAGGGTGGGGAAAGATGCCCACTCCGGAGCTAATTTTGCTGCTAATTCAGCGCTGAGGATGCCTTGATCGGCTAGTGCTAATGCACCTCGCTTCTGGATCAAGAAAAGAGCGGCTTGATCTTGCACTTGTGGGTTAAAACCGGCTAAGCCCATAGCCCTAACAACAAGCCCCCAGGTGGCCGGCATGAACTGATATGCCCCAGCAGCAGCACTGGCATAACCGGTGGTGTAATTCACTTTGTCTGGGTGGCGCTCAAGAGAATCCATCAAGCTGCCGCCAAACATCACCCGATAACCAAGATCTGCTCCTTCTTTCCAGGTGCCTTCCGCGTAGCGAATCGTGTTTAGCAAGGCACGACGTTCAGCGGTGATTGCAAAAATGCGAGGAGCACTGGGAAAACCAGGAAACTGAAGGCGAGGGAAGGAGAATTGAGCCAGATGCTTCGGCGCCCGATCACCAAACTCTTTGGATCCTTCGTCCTTAGAGGAAGCAGTAACTGCCAGTGCAGACGGCATGAGTGCCAAGCAGCCGCAGAAGAGGAATAAAGTGCCTTTAAAGGCAGTTGCGGTAGGTAAGGAAAAATTCAAACGTGCAAGTTGAAGTTTCACTAAAAATAAAATTCTGCCGCTCACGAGTTCTTTTCAGAAACGGACTGGGTGAATATGGTCGAAAAAATCCTGCTCTGATTAACCACTGACCAGAAAATAAATTGTCTACTGCCTAGAGGCAGCCTGCCTCACAATTATTTGTTTTTAATAATTCAAGTAAAAACTGGGCTGCTTCAATTTCACCACCCCTGGGGAGCGCCTGTTTTGTGGGGGGGATTAATGGAGTATTTAGCTGCCATTCCCCCGCCAAGAAAGCAGCCAAACTCAAATGGCGATGCCATCCATGTTCTTTTAATCCCGCCATGAGAACCTCCGCCTCCGCAAAGCCCTGCCGTTCAACCGCAATCACGCCAAGGCCCTGGCCCAAGGCTTCACAAAAAGTGCTGTAGCCGGGTTTTGTAATCACCACGCTGCAGATCGGCATCAAATCAAGGGGCCGCAGATCAGCAGGCAACAGCCTGGCGTTAGAGGCTCTAGCTAATTCAGGGTCTGTAACAACAAAACCCCAATCAGGCCATTGCTCCAGCAACTGATGCTTGCAAGCAAAACCGATGCCGCCAAAACTCAGCAGTGCTGTTTTTTGCTTTTCCCAGCCCCAGCCAAATCTTTGCCGAAGTTCATGGCTGGTAAAACTTGGTGTTCCCGCACTCAAACCAATTTGCTTCAGCGGCAAATCCCAATCCATTCCAAGCGAAAAAGGACAGCGCAGAGTGGCAGCACCGCGGCGGTAGAGCTGATTGCTTTGCGTAGCCCAACTAAGCAAAGGGCCACCCAGTTCTTGATATATAGAATCCCAGCCAAAATTTGCTTGCCACACCAAGGGCACACCAAGAGCTTCAGCTAACAGCACTGCAGCAGGCGGAACATCAGCCAATACAAGGGCTGCCTCCCCAGGGCACCTCAGAGCCGTTATTAAGGCAACTTGCTTCTCCACCTGGGCTGCCAGTTTGGGCTCCAGTTCATCTAGCGCTTTCAATGTGGCTAGGGGATCACTAGCTAAAGCATCCGCCTGAATAACCCCAACATCCCATTGAAAATGATGGTGAATGTGGGGAATTGCTGCAAATGTTTGGTTTAGAAATTTTTTTGGAAGTGGCGTTGAGAGCACAAAACGACAATGGGGTTCAAGCCTCTGCAACGCCGCCAAAAGTGCCGCCACCCTTGAGCCATGACCGTAACCATGGCCACTTATGCAGGCCACAATCAGCATGGGCCACTGTTAGCTAACGGCAGTATGTGTTCTTCCACCAAAGTGCCATTCGGTTGATACCAACGATGGGACGCCAGCAAAACACTGCCGTTGGTATCCATTTCCACCCAGCTAAAATGCCTTAAAGGGCCGTATTCACTGCATTCACGATGACGTGGCACGCAGGCAGCGTTTAGATAAATCGTCCCTTGCCGGTCGCGATGCAAAGTGCGGCGGTTGCCCGCGCCTCGGCGTAAGCGGTGGTGCATATGACCAAAAACCACTAAGGGCACTGGCCTTTGCTTGCGTATGCGCAGTATTGCTTCTTGAAGATCTTGGTCGCCCCAATCACAGGCTGGAGGCTTCCAGTCTTTTCCGCAGAGATCAGCGGCAGCACTGCCAAGACCGCTGGGGCCGGCATGGGAAAGCATCACAAGAGGTATTCCGGCAGGAGCACTCAAGGCAGCCTTGATGATGCGGTTGGCGGAATCAAAAAGGTTCATAACCCCCCAATGGGATTTAACCGCCTCTGACAGCCGAAAACCGCCTCCAGCACTGCCGGGTCTACCACCCACCACCGCTAATCCCGGGGGATCTAACAAACGCAAACCCCAACCGCAATGCAATTCACCAAGGGCCTGCTCCATGCGACCAAGAGTGCGACCAGAACTGTCTTTGGCGGCATCGTGATTTCCGAGCACGCAAGCAACCGGCACAGTCAATTTGCGTAGGCGCAGGGGTAACCGCACATCCCCGTCTGCCAAGTCGCCAACTACCAAAAGGGCATCTGGAGCAAGTTGAGCCATCACTGCATCGTCGTGGTGGTCCCACTGGCCATGAAGATCTCCGGCAATGGCCAGTTTCAGCACAAATGCTCCCTTGTAACTTTCTAGGCTGCTTGCATCCTCCCTCGGCAGGCTCACGCATGTTCGTAAGCAGCGCCCCACTCAGCGACCAAATTCAGCGAATTGCTGATTTAAAAGCTCAGCGCAAAGCTGTAATCCTTGCCCACTACTACCAAGAAGAAGAAATCCAGGATGTGGCGGATTTCATCGGCGATTCCCTTGAGCTATCCCGCAAAGCTGCTGCCACCGATGCAGAGGTAATTGTTTTTTGCGGTGTCCATTTTATGGCTGAAACGGCAAAGATCCTCAGCCCCAATAAAACTGTGCTTCTGCCAGATTTAAATGCTGGCTGTTCACTTGTTGACGCCTGTAGCCCGGATGAATTTGCTCAATTTCGAGCTGATCATCCAGGCCATGTGGTGATCAGCTACATCAATTGCTCCGCAGCTATAAAGGCACAAAGCGATTTGATCTGCACCAGCAGCAATGCGGTGGCAATGGTGCAATCAATTCCTGAAGAGCAAGGAATCCTTTTTGCACCAGATCAAAACTTGGGTAACTGGGTGCAAAAACAAACCGGTCGCAAGCTTGTGCTTTGGCCGGGCAATTGCATTGTGCATGAAACCTTCAGTGAGGCAGCTGTTTTCAAATTAAAAGCCGCCCATCCCAAAGCGGAGCTAATTGCCCATCCGGAATGCCAAAGCCACCTGCTCGATCTAGCCGATTTCATTGGTTCAACCAGCAAATTGCTATCGCACAGCAAAACAAGTTCTGCTTCATCTTTCATTGTGCTCACTGAGCCAGGGATCCTGCACCAAATGCGTAAAGCTGCTCCCCATAAGGAGTTTTATGAGGTACCTGGTCTTGACGGCTGCAGCTGTAATGCTTGCCCTTATATGCGTTTAAACAACCTTGATAAATTGGAAAATTGTTTAAAAACTATGGCTCCTGCCATCAATCTTGAGGAAAGCCTGCGGCTTAGGGCTCTAGCCCCAATCAAAAAAATGCTGCAACTAAGTAGCTGAAGTGTCCTGCAATGCTGGTGCAAATTGATTTATTTGCTTATATAACTAAAAGTGTTTGCTTTAGCTAATGGGCAGTGGCCGCAAGAGCAGCACTGAGTTGGCGGCAACAGCCTCTTCAAGAGGTAGGAGACGTTCTGCGCCAAAACCACTTGGCAGAGTTGCGAAAGGCAAGAATGCCGCAACACCGGCTAAAACAAAACGCAGGAGCAAAAACGAGCAAAAAATCAGTGTTTTTAAACGTCGCCTCAGCTGGCTTGGTTGGAGTGCAATTGGAGTGCCCCTTGCCGCCCTCACATTTTTGGTGGCGATTGCCCCCTCAAGTAACCGTCGAGCACCCGGCAACAACCAAACCAGCCTGGCCAGCCTGAATGCCACAAACGAAAGCTTTCAGTATCTACCCGATAACGATGTTTATGCCCTCAACTTTGATCCCCGCAAAGTGGCTTTCGGCATGCTTGAGGGCTGGGATCGCGAGCAAGAAGCCTTCAACGACAACAAAGCTCTAGCTTTTGTAAGTGGGCCAATGTATGAGCGCTACAACGATCCAGATCAAGAGGTAACTGTTCCCCTCGGCGATATCAAACTTGGCAATCAAATTTGGCGAGGAAGAAACCGCAGCGCAGCCCGGCAACGCGCCTACATGGGTATTACTCACCAAGGCAAGGTTGACTTTGGTTATGGAGAATTAACTGATGCCAGAGCGGGGGAATACGAAACATTTATTGGTGGTTTGCATTCGCTATATAACAACATGCAATCTCCCCCCAGTGAATACAAAGGGGCCTACAGCGTGAGCATGGGTCAGCAAATTCGCTATTTCCTGCCCAGGGTGCGCATGGTTTTGGGTTTGCGTACTGATGGCCGCTTAGAGGTATTCATGAGCCGCGATGGCCTCACCCTCGAGCAAACCAAAGAACTAGCACGCAGTAGAGGTTTAGTTGCTGCTTACATGCCTGATCATGCTTCAAAAAGCCGTTTCATTATTCCCGGCGTAAAAGGCTTCAGCGAAGAAGATGCCAATTGGATCAGCGGTGGCGCCACCAGCTTTGTGCACGTGCCTTACATGCTCAAGCTCGAACCAAGATATTTTCATCTCCAAGGCAATCCTCTGGCAAATATCAATCCTCTGGGGAGGGGCAGCGGTTGCTCCAACCCTTTGGATTGCAGTTTCAAATTGGGCGGCCAGGTTATGGATAGGGCAATGGCAGGTTTAAACCGTTTAATGGAAAAAGGAGTGGTGCCAATTGCCCGCTTGTTTTGGTCGCCATCAAAATCACCAACCGCCTCTCGCCCCTCAAGTGCGGCACCGATGCGAGAACCACCCATCACCGCGGATCCCTCCCTTTCACTTAATTCAGCTGAGGCACCCAGTGTCCCAGAACTCCCAGGAGCAGGTATTGGCTTGGGCACCTCTGTTAATCCGGCATCAAGAGCGCCTGATCTACCTGCTCCTGAAAACTACCAATCAGCTCCTGCGATAGCGCCAAACCAAGCCGTTTACGATCCCAATCTTTCGATCACAGCCGGCAGCGAAAACCGCGTAACCCCAGCGCCTCCTGTGCTGCCTCCAGCATCCCCACCAGCCCTTTAACCAGCTTCAGCAAGCGCTCGCACAACATCTCCACGAGTGAGCACACCTACTGGCATACCATCTGGGTTTAATACAAATAAGCGCTGGGTTTTACCGTTGTGTAAAAGTTTTGCAGCCTTCGGTAAAGGTAAATCAATGGCACAGGTGTGGGGATGGCGATTAATTAAATCAGAAACATTATTTCCTAAAACTTGATGTACTTCTTTATCCCATTGCAGGGGATTTTTTAGATAGATCACACTGTCGAGCAATAGCACGTAGGGCCCGGCATCAAAACCACTTTCGCGAACCATTAAATCCTGTTCACTAAGTTCACCCAGCAGCGCACCCTTGGCATCAATTACAGGCAAAGCACTGATGTGATGCTGATTTAGTAAAGCAACTGCCTCCTGTAGAGGGGTAGTTAATTGCACCGTAAACAATGGGCTAGTCATCACTTCCGAAACCAATCGCTGCATCACCATGAAAACTGTTTCAGCTTGAGCCATTCTGCAGGGCAATGAACCCCAATCTCCTCCGCTCTACAGCTAACGGGCTCACCATTGGCCGCGCCCTATTGGGTTTGCCGATGGTGATTGCCCTCGGGCAAGGCCAGGCGAGCCTTGCCTGGATCCTGCTGCTAGTTGGCGGCCTAAGCGACTGGGCCGATGGCTGGCTAGCGCGCCGAGCTGGTGGGGGCAGCATCTGGGGTGCTCAGCTAGATCCCCTAACCGACAAAATTTTTGTATTAGCACCACTGCTCTGGCTAACTCAACAACAACGTTTACCCCTATGGGCCCTCTGGCTTTTAATTAGCCGAGAGCTTTTGATCTCAAGTTGGCGTGGCGGACAAGCCAGCGGTGGCGCCGCCTCAATGACAGGAAAGGCCAAAACGTTGCTGCAATTTGCGGCTCTACTCTTAATGCTCTGGCCCCAAAAATGGCTGCCACCACAGGTAGTTAGCACAATTCATGGGCTGGGCTGGTGTTTGTTTTGGCCTTCGCTATTGCTGGCTCTTTATTCAGCCTTGGGCTACCTAAAACCTAAAAGTAACTAACTTTTCCACAACAGCGCATCGGAGCTGCAATCAACCTGTTGATCAGGCCGCAGGCCGTAATCATTTTTAAAGCTATCGGCAAGCCCGGCATCAAGATCAAAACGGGGAGTAAAAGCTAATTCCCGCTCAAGCCGATGCACATCAACTAAAAAATGATTAAGCCGCAACGGAAATGCCTTGCGCGCCTTGGGATCAAGGCAAGAGGGATCAAAACTGCGCATTTCAACGGTGGAGGGATCCTTGCCACAGGCCCTTGCTGCTGCTGCCACTAAGCCCCTGAAGCTCACCCCTTTACTGCCGGTGCAGTTATAAATCCGATTTATAGATGCATCTACCTCGAGGCAACGGGCCATTGCCATGGCTAAGTCATCCACATGGCCCAATTGAGTAATGGTGGAACCATCACCGGGGAGGGGCACAGCTAAATCCTGGCAAATGCGAGCAAAAAACCAATTTTCAACTGGGTTGTAGTTACCTGGGCCATAGATGTATGTGGGCCGAAAACTGGTAAAAGGAATCCCTTGCTGGCGCAACCAATCCTCCGTGCGGGCCTTTCCTGCATGGCGGCTGGAGGGATCTAGGGGAGATTCCTCATCTAAAGGCCATAGTTCGCTATCGGCATAAACGCCAGCGGAACTCACGTATACAAAGCGATGGGAGGGAGCACCGGTGCAAGCCAGCACAGCTTGGCTTTCCTCCATGCTTCTACCAGAACTATCGATGATCACATCAAAAGCCTGGCCTTGCAGAGGAGCCAGGTCTGCAGCAACGTTGCGATCGCCGCTTAAGTGCAACACTCCAGCGGGTATGGGCTGGCGTCCCCTCGTAAAAAGGGTGAGTTGATGACCAGCCACAAGTAATTGCTGCACCAAAGGTTTACCGATGAAACGGGTACCACCCATCAACAGAATGCGCATTCGTGGATCATCAAGACTGGGGTCATCCTCTCTTGGCGAGAATGCCAAAACAAACAAAACCTGCGATGCAAATAATTCCCGCGATCGATCTACTAAATGGCCAATGCGTAAGGCTTCATCAAGGCGACTACGAAAGAGTTACACATTTCAGTGCAGATCCAATTAAGCAAGCCCTGGAATGGCAGCGGCAAGGAGCGCAACGCCTGCATTTGGTGGATTTAGATGGGGCCCGCAGTGGGGAAGCAATAAATCATCCTTTGGTAAGGCGGATTACAGCAACTCTTGATATTCCGGTTCAACTGGGAGGAGGCATAAGAAATGCCGCAAAAGCGGCAGAACTACTTTCATGCGGGGTTGATCGGATAATCCTTGGTACCGTTGCAGTGGAACAACCCGAGCTGGTGCTGGAGCTGGCCCAGCGTTACCCCCAGCGGGTGGTGGTAGGAATTGATGCGAGAAATGGTCTGGTGGCAACTAAAGGCTGGACGCAAGCAAGCCAAGTGGATGCAACGATGCTTGCCAAAAAATTTAACGGCATTGGTCTAGCTGCTTTGATTTGTACAGACATAGCCACAGATGGCACCCTTGAAGGTCCGAATCTGCAATTTTTACGCTTAATGGCGAAGGCGAGCGGAACCCCAGTAATCGCTTCAGGAGGCATAGGCGACCTCACTGATTTATTAAGTTTGTTGCCTCTAGAAGCCGATGGGGTGGTGGGAGTAATCGTGGGTAGAGCTCTCTACGACGGCAAAGTGAATCTGCAGGAAGCAAATTTGGCGATCGGACCTAAAAGGCTTCAAGACCCGCAATCGCTAAAACCAAATAAAGGCACTTGCTAGCTCCATATGATGGAGCTATGGCAATAAGAACAGCTGATTTAAATGGCGCTTTTCAGATTTGCCGCAGCCGAGGGTTGCGGCTAAGCCGGCAGCGCAAATTGGTTCTAGAGATACTTTGGAGCAGTGGCTCACATTTGAGCGCAAAGGAAATATATGAGCTGCTAAATACAAATGGGCGCTGCATAGGCCACACATCGGTTTATCAAAATCTTGAATCGCTGCATGCCCACGGAATAATTGAATGCCTCGAAAAGGCCCAGGGCAGGCTCTATGGACATCGCGCCGATCCCCATAGTCATATCACCTGCATTGAGAGTGGCGATATTTATGATTTAGACCTTGAACTCCCCATGGAGCTCCTCAACTCAATTGAAACTAAAACGGGATTCAAAATCGAAAGCTATCGCCTGCAATTACAAGGTAGGCGTAATTAAATGAATAATTATTCGCTAAGTCTAAACAAGCAAAGAATTCTTGTGGTTGGGCAACAGTGGCAAGCTCAAGCCCTCATAGAACTATTCAAAATAAAACATCCAAATTGGCAGATAGATTTACAACCAACCCCAAAAGAAGGCAATAAATCTTATCCAAATAGAAGTTCCAATAGACTGCAGTTAATATGCTGGATATTGCAAAATCCTCTAGCAAGCGACATTCTTAGGGAAGAGTTAAAACAATGGGGATTGCGAGAGCCAGGAACTCCATTAATATTGATAATAAATAACAGCAAGAATTATCAACAGGATTTACTGTTAAAACTAAAAGTAGATGGCTTGCTAGAACAACCGAGCCTGGCGGAAATCAGTGAAGCTATGGAGCTTGTGCTAAATGGAGGCAGAGTACTTAAAATCAATCAAGAACAAAATTTAGATACTCCTAAAACCTACATCAACCAAAAAACCTCATATAATCAAGGCATAGGCAATCTGTTATTTAAAAATGGTTTAATGCAAATAGAAAAGGAAATAAATCAAATTCTTCAAATAATTGCAACTGAAAAGCAGCCAGGGTTATTTACATTTGTAATGCACGGACGTTTAAGGGAACTGCGAATGGCCCGCCGAATATTACATTTTATTTGGGGAGAATCCAATAAAAGCGTTCAAATGGAAAATCATGAAAGCAAAGAAAATCTACACATTTGGCTGCCTCAGCGCGGTGGTATTAATTTGCTTACTCAACTTCAACTGAATTTAGCAAACAGCTGTAAGGATTTAGTAGCAGATGAATCTAACCAACTGCTAGCGCTTGCGGCCCTGCTACCAGAACGGCGCCAAAATTTATTCGAATGCTTGCTAATTGAGTTTAAGATTCTGGTTGAGAAAATTTCACTAGAAAAGGCAAATATGGAAGGTTCAGTTGATGATTTATGGCTTAATCAACAACCATTACTCAGGCAACGAGCCCTACTTCAATTAGTGGGGCCATACACACAGATGCCTAAAGAGGGCAATCTTGTTCTCCTTGCTGACAGATTGCTCCAAACTTCAAATCTTCAGGATGAAGATCCGGATCTTTGCACTCTTTACCCTGTATTAATGGCCCTAATTGAAGGAAAGCCATTACTAATAAATGGTCAACTAATGGCACCAGATCAGCCTTATGCGCTCTTACATCTACAAACTCTGCTTAGCAATTGGCTCCTAAGAAGCGCAGAACGAATCGCTAAAGAAGTGTTGGAAGCATGCAGCGGCTGGCCAGAACTACGCAGATCAATGCTACCTGCAAAATTTCTACCCACTCGTGAATTAGATCGCTTACGCAATCAGCTTAATTCAACTGAGCGTTGGCAAAGTCTTTTTGTAAGACCTATTGCTATTTATGAAAGTAAGAGGACTCTTTACACAATACGATCCGGTAAATGGTGCTCTCAAGTTTTAATAGAACCGCGGGATCATGAACTGAAAACACTTAGTTGGTGGCAACAGGCAATAACAGTTCTTTTAGAGGCAAGAGATGCCCTAGCACCACAGCTTGAAATCCTTATTAACCGCATTGGCACATTAATGGTGCTGCTATTAACAAGAGTATTGGGACGTGCGATAGGACTTATTGGTAGAGGTATTATGCAGGGTCTAGGCAAAGGAATTCAAAACTCGGCGCTTAGCGGCGATAAACTTTAAACCAACTTTTCGGAATTTCCAATCATGCAAAGCAACAAATGCAGCGCCTTAAATGCAGTATATGCTTTAATTGTATCCTTTCTATTATTCTTAGCAACGCCACTATCTGCTATCGCTGATATTGATAGCAACAGCTACGATGGGAATATCTTTGCACTATATGCCGGTAATGGCGCCTTAGTTCCACCGAGCACAAGCCTAGAAGAGGCAGTGAGATTAAAAAAACCAATTCTTCTTGCATTCTATTTAGACGATAACAATTCAAGCAAACGTTTCGCCCCTTTGCTATCAGATTTGCAAGGCAGATGGGGCAATGATGTTGAATTAATTGCACTTACAAGCGATCCATATAAAGTGGATCCCAGCGCTCCTAATAATTCTCCAAATCATTACTGGAATGGAATGGTACCTCAAATTGTAGTGATAGATGCATCAACAAACGTACTGTTTAGTGGGCAAGGCAATATGAATGAAGCAGAAATTGAACAGGCACTTGCTAAAGCAACCGGCCGCTCTGCGGGTAATGAAACAAGGACTAAACGTAGCTTCAATGAATATAATAGTGAATTTAGCTCCTAAGGGCTGAGTTAAATGAACTTACCTAAGAATACATCACCAAAATCATCATTAAATACATGCTCGCCAAGGCTTTCAAGTTCAGCATCACTACGCCCAGCTAAACGATGCAGATGATGACGAACAACAGTTGCCTTACTTAAATCATGGCCACTATTAGCCGCCAGCTTAATTAATTCAGCATGGCTGCGGGAAGCACGCACCTGATCTGAAAGCGCTTGACTTTTACGAGCTTCTGCCAAAAAGAGGTCGAGATTTGCTTGGCTCATCTAAAGAGTGCAAATGTGCAGGTTTGTTCTAGCAAGCGCAGATTAAATTAAATATATTATTGAGGAAATCACCAAATTTCTAATTCACTTTTAGCTGTGGTGTAGATGGAATCAGCATGGCCAAAATCAAGATCATAGGTTTTAGCGATAGCAAGCAATTCCTCTAAATCAGCAGATTCAAGCTTTTCTTGCAAACCAGGATTTGCTTTTGCTTGCTCAATAAAACTGGATACAACTGGTACTGCATCTCCAACTGGTGTAACGCTATTAGGAGCTGTACCCCATAATTCCATGGAATGCTTAGCACGGGCATATAAATCATGGGCATGACCAAATTGAAGATTGTGCTCTTCTGCAATTAACAAAAGCTCAGCTAGATTTGCGGATTCCAGCCTGGCCTTCAGAACGTTATCGTTACCGAGTTGAGCTACGAACTTAGCAACTGTTTGATCAGCCATGGGGAAAAGAAATCTTTATTAGGTGTAGCACAAAAAAAGCCACCCTAGAAGGGTGGCAGTGGGATTAGAGCTAATCAAAGCACTAATTTAAAAAGGAAATTTTTACCTGGCATCGAGCTATTTTTGCAGGGGGCTACCCCCCAACTATCGTTGCCGCTGCAGCGTTTCACCTCCGAGTTCGAGATGGATCGGTGTGGTTCCACT
>Ga0310319_10028_pt1 | contig 13567 bp, 12 predicted proteins | sample LakEriER1SmallC5_FD_195527 | JGI IMG/M metagenome (GOLD analysis project Ga0310319, IMG submission 195527) | Enriched freshwater cyanobacterial communities from Lake Erie, Ontario, Canada - ER10.Small.C5 (v2) (version 2) | ecosystem: Environmental > Aquatic > Freshwater > Lake | place: Canada...
CCAGGCCCCTGCTGGTGATACCCGCACTGCGGTTGGCATTGAACTTGCCCTCAAGGCCCATCCAAAGGCATTGGTATTGATTGGCAGTGCCCCAACAGCTTTGCTGCGCTTGCTGGAATTAAAGGCAAATCCAGCGCTGGTAATCGGTATGCCCGTGGGTTTTGTGGGGGTTAAAGAGAGCAAAAGTGCATTGGCTCGCAGTGGTTTGGCCCAAATCCGCCTGGAGGGCAGCCGCGGTGGTGCTGGTTTGGTGGCGGCCACAGTGAATGCCTTACTGCGACGCGCCTGGTTGGATCAAACAGTTTGAAATTGTTTGTTTTCAATGTTTTTAAGCACCTGCCGCGCCCTTTCAACTACTGCTGCTGGCACCCCAGCTAAACGGGCTGCCTCAATTCCATAGCTGCGGCTAGCGCCGCCGGGCACCACTTTATGGAGAAATTCAAGCTCGTTTTCTTTTTCTAAAACAGCAACTTGAAAGTTATGCACATTGGTGCAGGTATCTGCCAGGGCATTTAGCTCGTGGTAATGAGTGGCAAAAATGCAATTTGCAGCGATCTCTATCGCTAGATGTTCTGCCACTGCCCAAGCGATCGAAAGGCCATCAAAAGTGGCGGTGCCGCGGCCAATTTCATCGAGCAACACCAATGATTTCGAACTGGCGTGCTGCAGGATATTGGCGGTTTCTGCCATTTCCACCATGAAGGTGGATTGGCCACTGGCTAGATCATCTACGGCTCCAACCCTGGTAAAAAGTCTATCTACGAGGCCTAAGCGAGCACTGCGGGCTGGAATCCAGCTGCCCATTTGTGCCATCAATTGCAAAACCCCTGTTTGACGGATATAACAACTTTTACCGCTGGCATTGGGGCCAGTAAGCACGATTAAATTAACTTGCTCCCCTAGGGCAATGCTATTTGGCACAAACGATTTATCAGTGAGCAGCTGCTCCACTACCGGATGACGCCCCTCCTGAATTTCAAGGCAGCAGCCCGCCACAATTTCAGGCTGGCAATAACCCTGGGTAGCCGCCAGCTCGGCTAAGCCCGCGAACACATCAAGTTCCGCCACTGCTTTTGCTGCTGCGCGGATTTCTGCGGCTGCTTCCCCCACCTGATGCCGCAATTTGCAAAATAAGTCGTATTCCCGTTGCTGGCTGCGGGCTTTTAATTGCAGGATGCGGCCTTCTCGTTCTTTTAGTTCTGGTGTAAAAAAACGTTCTTCATTGCTAAGGGTTTGGCGGCGAATCCAATGCTCAGGCACCTGGCTGGCCTTTGCTCTTGTTACCGCGAGGAAATAACCAAAACTGCGGTGAAATTGCAATTTTAAATTTGTATTACCACTTGCTTGCTGTTCTCTTTTTTCTACTTGAGCAAGCCAATTTTCCTGTTCATCGAGGCGGTTGCGTAGATCATCAAGTTGTTCATCAACGCCATCGTGTATTAAGCCCCCTTCTGTAAGAGATAGGGCTGGATTATCTAAAAGTTGATATCGCAGTAATTCAGCTAATGCGGCAAGTGTTGGCCGCGGCTGCAGCAGCGGTTGCAATGGCTCAGCCTGGCAGTTTTCCAGCAGGCTTGATAACAGCGGCATACGTTCAAGGCTGTCGGCTAGGGCCACTAGATCGCGGCCATTGGCATGGCCGGCGGCGCAGCGGCCCGCTAATCGCTCGAGATCAGCCATTGGCCTTAATAAACGCCGAACCGCCTGGCGTAAGGGCCTTGCGGCTACAAACTCAGCCACCGCTTCCTGGCGCCATTTGATTGCTGTTTGGTTGAGTAGAGGCGCCTCTAGCCAGCGCCGAAGGGCGCGCGCCCCCATTGCGGTGTGAGTGCGATCTAAAGCCCAAAGCAGGGAACCTTGAAATTGGCCATCCCGTTGGGTGGCCGTGAGTTCTAAGTTGCGGCGGCTTTGCTGATCAATTACCAAAGCATCACCAGCAAATACGGTTACCGGACGCCCCAATGGCAAGGTGCTTCCGGGTTGGCTGGCATCTAGGTAGGTGATCAAACCACCAGCAGCCCTAAGCGCTAAGGGGATCGCTGTTAAGCCAAGCCCTTCAAGGGATTGCACGCCATAACGCTGCTTAAGGCAGCGGCTGGCATGGCTGCTTTCAAATGGGGTACGCAGTTGGGGGGTGAGGCTTAAAAAGGGCGGACACCAAGCGGGCAACGGATTTGCTTGGCCATGCTCAATCCCTGGCAGCAGCAATTCAGCGGCCTGTAATTGCGTTAATTCCTGCTGCAGGCCTGCAAGACCTTCCCGTTCATAAACCTGGAATTCACCGGTAGATACATCTGCTACGGCTAAGCCCCAGCGTTCATTTTCCAGCACCACTGCAGCTAACCAGTTGTTGCGCCGCGCCGCTAGCAAACCCTCCTCCAAAAGGGTGCCAGGGGTAAGAACTCGGGTGATTTCACGCCGCAGCAGGGCACCTTTTGCAGCGGTGGTTTCCACCTGATCGCATAGGGCTACCGAATAACCGCGCCGCACCAGTTCACTGCAATAACGCTCTGCTGCATGGTGAGGAATCCCAGCCATCGGCACCCGGCCATGGGCTTTACCCCCTTCTTTGCCAGTGAGAGTGAGCTCTAGCAGCTGGTTTGCCAGGAGAGCGTCTTCAAAAAAACATTCAAAAAAATCGCCCAGCCGGTAAAGCAAAATCCGTTCTGGATGGGCGGCTTTCAGCTCCACGTAGTGGCGCAGCATTGGCGGCAAAGCTGCTGGCTCTACCAGGCTGTGATGATGCCAAGGGGGCAGCTCATTACTTAAATCAGCGGCTGCAACATGTTCTTTGCTGGCTAGTGGCTTACTGCCTGGATGGCTGCGCCGACGCGGCTTATCAGTATCAAAATTTTGGCTTGGATCTTCTTTAGGAGCTACCTCTGCGGCGAACAGGCTGCCTTGAATTGCAGGTTCACTGCTGGCCACGCAAGAAATCGCTTTTTTTGATCGTAATCTGCTTCAGAATGATGGGATGAACACTCAGGCCCAGAGCTATGGGCAGCGTGAGCGTTGGCCTCTAATTAAGTCGATATGGGTTTTTGGTTCAGTGCTTGGGGAAGGATTCCATGAAGAATCAGATATTGATTTGATGGTGGAGGGTTTACCTCCGGAAGATCTGTTAATGGCTATAAAACTTGCTGAAACCGACGCTTGTAGATCGGTGGATTTAAAGCGCGCAGAAGACATATCTGCTGAGCTGCGTTTTCGTTTGTTGCGTATTAGTGAGACGCTTTAAAAATGAAGCGAACGGCTAGCTCGTTTAGTAACCAGCGTGGAGCTTTTGTTGCCGCGGCTTGGGGAAGGAGGTGAGCTAGTGGACGCTGCGGCACTGCGCTTGCATAGCTTCTACACAGCAGTTGAGCGCCGCTGTGGCATCTAATCCAAGAGGATTTACTGGAGTTTCGCGACTGGTTGCGCAGCACGGCTAGTTCCCACAACCTGTGAAGTTCCACCCAAGTTTTAGCTAGCAAACCCCATCTCCCATGAGATAATTAAAAAAGCCAGGCCCATGGTTTCAGGTTCACCATGCAAATTCTCAATACCCTCACTGTTTTGGCGCTGGTGGTGATGTCTTTTGTGCTGATCGTTGCAGTGCCAGTGCTCTATGCCAGCAACGACGACAGCGGCCGCGGCAATCGCTTGATTCTTATCGGTGGATTGGCATGGGTTGCTTTGGTATTGGTTAATTGGGGCGTAAGTGTTTTTGTGGTTTGAGCCTAAGATTAAGAAACTAACTTTTGTAAACCAACGGCCATGACCGTTTTTGAAGGCCGGTTTACAGATGCCGCCAAACTAAAGATCGCAGTGGTGGTGGGCCGGTTTAACGATTTGGTAACAGCTAAGTTACTAAGCGGCTGCCTTGATTGTTTGGGTCGCCACGGCCTTGATGTTTCCCCCACTAGCAATCAGCTTGATGTGGCTTGGGTGCCAGGCAGTTTTGAAATTCCTTTGGTGGCGCAACGCTTAGCCCGCACCGGCGATTACAACGTGGTGATCACACTGGGCGCTGTTATTCGCGGTGATACGCCCCATTTCGATGTGGTGGTAGCTGAGGTTAGTAAAGGTGTGGCGGCGGTTGCTCGCGATACGGGTATACCAGTAATTTTTGGAGTTCTCACAACAGACACGATGCAGCAGGCCTTGGAACGGGCAGGTATTAAGAGCAATCTGGGTTGGAGCTATGCGCTACAAGCGCTGGAGATGGGTAGCTTATTTAAGGAATTGCCTTGAAATGGTAATCAATAGGAAGGGAATAGTTCTAGCTGGCGGCAGTGGAACTCGTTTGGCGCCATTAACAACAGCTGTCAGCAAACAGCTGATGCCCGTATATGACAAGCCAATGATTTATTATCCCTTAACTACATTAATGCTCGCAGGGTTAAGGGAGGTTTTAATAATCACAACCCCTCAAGATCAACCAGCTTTTGAAAGGTTATTAGCTGATGGCAGCGCTTGGGGTATGGAGATCACTTATGCGGTGCAACCCAGCCCCGATGGATTGGCCCAAGCATTTTTGATCGGCTCAAAATTTCTTGCTGATTCACCAGCTGCCTTGGTACTTGGCGATAATCTTTTTCACGGCCATGAGCTTAGCTTGCAGTTGCAATCAATTAATAATAATGCTGAGGGGGCAACAGTATTTGCTTATCCGGTGCGAGATCCCGAACGTTATGGGGTTGTTGAATTTGATAACGAAGGCAGGGTATTGAGTTTGGAGGAAAAACCAACAAAACCTCTGAGCCGCTTTGCTGTTACCGGTTTGTATTTTTATGATTCTTCTGTAGTGGAACGCGCCCGCCAAGTGCAACCTTCTGCGCGCGGTGAATTGGAAATTACAGATTTAAATCGCAGTTATTTGGAGGCTGGATTGTTGCGGGTAGAGCTTATGGGTAGGGGTATGGCTTGGCTAGACACTGGAACACCTGATTCGCTGCATGAGGCAGCTGCTTACATACGCACTTTGGAACACAGGCAAGGGCTGAAAGTGGGCTGTCCCGAGGAGGTGGCTTATCGCATGGGCTGGATCGATGCTGTACAGCTGGAGCAACTTGCGCAGCCCCTTAGAAAAAGTGGATATGGGAATTATCTTTTGCAGGTATTGGAGGAGCCAAATGCAGGTTGAAGATTTGGATGGGGTATTACTTTTTACCCCAAAAGTATTTGGAGACGAACGGGGATTCTTCTATGAAAGTTGGAATCAACAGAAATTTTTAGAGCTTCTCCAAACCCACGGGCAAAAAGCTACTGAGTTTGTGCAAGATAATCACTCTCGTTCTTGCTGCGGTGTTTTAAGAGGATTGCATTATCAACTACCGCCCCATGCCCAAGGCAAATTAGTTCGCTGTGTTGTTGGTGAAATATTGGATGTAGCAGTTGATATACGTTGCGGCTCTAACACATTCGGTAAAAGCCAGGCTGTAATACTAAGTTCACAAAATCATAAACAGCTTTGGGTGCCGCCGGGATTTGCCCATGGATTTCTTACTTTGAGTGAGAGTGCTGAAGTTTTATATAAAACCACAGATTTCTGGAGCCGCGATTGCGAGCGGGCTATTCGTTGGGATGATCCAGATTTAGCAATTGTTTGGCCTCTCGATAAATTAAGCGGCATCGAGTTGCAATTGTCTGAAAAGGATTTAAGGGCTCCTTTTTTAGCTGAAATTTCTAAGGCCGAATTATTTTCATGAAAGTGTTGCTTACTGGCGCAGCTGGTCAGCTTGGCCAGGCTCTGATCGCCTCAACGCCGCTCGATGTGGAGTTGGTGATTTGCGGTCGCGCTGCGCTGGATCTGGCCATCCCAGAAAATTGTCGGGCTGCGGTTCAAGCGCATCGCCCCGACTGGGTTCTTAACGCTGGTGCTTACACGGCGGTGGATATGGCGGAGCAGCAGCCTGAACTTGCAGAAGCGGTAAATGCTGCTGCCCCAAAAGCTTTTGCAGAAGCGCTTTTAAAGCAGGGCTATGGGCAGCTATTGCAGATCAGCACTGATTTTGTTTTTGGCGGTATGCAGGGTCACCCATACGCTCCGCAGGATCCAGTGGTGCCTCTAGGGGTTTATGGCGCTTCAAAGGCCCGAGCAGAAGCGGCGGTGTTGGGATTACTTGGCCCTGAGCGGGCCTGCGTGCTGCGTACCAGTTGGCTTTATGGGCCAATGGGAAAAAACTTTTGCCTCACCATGTTGAAGCTCCACTCCATAAAAGCGGTTGCAGGAGAAGCATTAAATGTGGTGGCAGATCAGGTGGGTTGCCCTACCCACACCGCTGGCCTGGCGGCAGCGTGTTGGCAGGTTTTAGCAAAAGATATTGGCGGCATGCAGCAATGGAGCGATGCTGGAGTTGCCAGCTGGTACGACTTTGCAGTGGCCATCGGTGAAGAAGCGGTGGCATTGGGAATTTTGGCAACAGCAGCCCAGGTGAATCCGATCAGCACAGCTGAATACCCCACCCCTGCAAAAAGGCCCAGTTACTCATTGATGGATTGCAGTGCCAGCCGTAAATCTTTGGGATTGGAGCCTATGCATTGGCGCCAGGGTTTAAGGCAGGTGCTTGCTTCTATGATTTAGAGCTTGCTGTTTAATAAATTGGCTTGTAAGAAGGTTTTATGTTCTCGCCTGTAATTAATCGAATTTTGGTAACTGGTGGGGCCGGTTTTATTGGCGGGGCTTTGATACGACGTTTGTTGCGCGAAACCGATGCCATTGTATTTAACCTCGACAAGCTTGGCTACGCCAGCGATCTAAGCAGCATCGGTGAACATCCCAGGCATCAGCTGCTAAAAGTCGATTTAGTTAACGCCGAAGCCACAGCTGCTGCGGTCCAGCAGGCTGATCCGGATTTGGTGTTCCATCTGGCAGCAGAGAGTCATGTGGATCGCTCGATCAGTGGGCCCGGCGCTTTTATTGAAAGTAACGTTCTAGGAACTTTCAACCTTTTGCAGGCAGCTCGCAACCATTGGGAGCAACTTCCCGGCGAACGCAAGCAGCAGTTCCGCTTTCATCACATCAGCACCGATGAGGTTTTTGGTTCCCTTGGAGCCACCGGACGTTTTTCAGAATCCACCCCATACGATCCCCGTAGTCCCTATTCGGCTAGTAAAGCCGCTAGTGATCATTTGGTTAGGGCTTGGCATCACACCTATGGAATGCCCGTGGTGCTAACTAACTGTTCCAATAATTACGGCCCTTGGCAGTTTCCCGAGAAATTGATACCAGTGGTGATTCTTAAGGCCGTTGCTGGTGAGTCGATACCCCTTTACGGCGACGGCCAAAACGTGCGCGATTGGCTTTTTGTTGAAGATCACGTAGATGCTCTGTTGCTGGTAGCTCAGAAGGGCCAGATAGGCCAGAGTTACTGCGTTGGCGGACATGGAGAACGCAGTAACAAGCAAGTGGTGTTCGAGATTTGCAACCTATTAGATGAATATCGCCCCTCAGGTGCCCCCTACTTTGCTTTGGTTACTCCAGTAGGCGATCGTCCTGGGCACGACCGAAGGTATGCCATTGATTCAAGCCGCATCACTAGCGATTTGGGATGGCAGCCAAAACATAGTTTTGCTAATGGAATTGCGGCTACGTTGAAATGGTATTTAGATAATTTGGCTTGGTGTGACAGGGTTTGCAAGCAGGCCGGTTATTTGGGCAATCGTTTGGGAGCAATTTGACGGGGGGAGGGTCTTCAGGGCAGAATGAAATTTCGGTTAAGATACCGAAAGTGCGGATGTAGCTCAGTGGTAGAGCATCTCCTTGCCAAGGAGAGGGTCGAGAGTTCGAATCTCTTCATCCGCTTTGAATAAATGTTATTTATTTTGGATTTGTTTTTAACTTTTCGCTTAATATCATTAACTTCTGATTTGTTTGCTGTTCAAATCCAATTTGCTCGTAGAATCCTTGTTGATTAGTTGTCATTAGATATATCCGCTCAGTTTTTTTTATAGCATCATGATTTAGCAACGCCTCTACAATTAGCCTGCCATTGCCATGGCCCTGTAATTCATTTTTTACCACCACATCCCACAGTACTGCTCTATAAACCCCATCACTACTGGCTCTGCCAAAACCTACCAGTTCATTCTTTTGCCATAAGCTCACCACTGCAGCACTACCCCGCAACATCAAGCGCAGGTCTGTGATGCTTCGCCCTCTTCCCCAAAAGGTGTGCTCTTGGAGTAACCGCTGAAGATCCCTCACAGGTAAACGCAAGCAAAATTTACTGTGGGTAACTAGGTGCAGCAACAATCGCAGAGAAATAATTTGATATTATCTAAAATACCTCTTCATCCTGCAGCTGAGATCTATTGCCCCACTTGGTTGCTATTCATCAATAATTTAATGAGAGTGATAGAATCAAAAATAATTAACTGTGTGTTTCATGCTCAAGCTGTTGCTGGGTGATCCAAATGCCCGCAAGCTGAAGCGCTACCAGCCCCTGGTGAGTGATATCAATCTGTTGGAAGAGGATATTGCACCCCTTACAGATGAAGAGCTGCGATCTCGCACCCTTAGTTTTAGAGCGCAGTTAGAAGCCGTTACCACGCCTGCAAAGCAACGCCAATTACTCGATGATCTCTTGCCGGAGGCCTTTGCGGTAGTTCGGGAAGCTGGCAAAAGGGTTCTTGGCATGCGGCATTTTGATGTGCAATTGATTGGCGGCATGGTGCTGCACGATGGCCAGATTGCTGAGATGAAAACCGGCGAAGGTAAAACGTTGGTTGCTACTTTGCCCGCTTACCTAAACGCCCTCAGCGGCAAGGGTGTGCATGTTGTAACCGTTAACGACTACCTCGCCCGCCGCGATGCGGAGTGGATGGGGCAGGTGCACCGGTTTCTTGGTTTGTCTGTGGGTTTGATCCAACAAGACATGAGCCCTGCGGAACGCCGCCGCAACTATGCATGTGATGTTACTTATGCAACTAATAGCGAATTGGGTTTTGATTATTTACGCGATAATATGGCAACAGATATTAGTGAGGTTGTGCAGCGTGAGTTTAATTTTTGTGTAATTGATGAAGTTGATTCAATATTAGTTGATGAAGCGCGCACTCCACTTATAATCTCCGGGCAGGTGGAACGCCCCCAAGAAAAATATCAACGGGCGGCTGAGTTGGCATTTAAATTAGAACGTTCAGCTGAAATGGGTAAAGATGGTATAGATCCAGAGGGTGATTATGAGGTGGATGAAAAGCAACGTAGCGTAATACTCACAGATGAGGGATATGCCAAGGCGGAGCAGTTGCTTGGGGTTACTGATTTATTTAGCGCCGCAGATCCTTGGGCCCATTTTGTTACAAATGCTTTGAAAGCAAAAGAGCTGTTTCTAAAAGACGTTAACTATATTTTGCGCAATGCTGAAGTTGTTATTGTTGATGAATCAACGGGCCGGGTGATGCCAGGTCGCCGTTGGAGTGATGGGTTGCATCAGGCGGTGGAGGCAAAAGAAGAGTTGGCGATTCAACCTGAAACCCAAACCCTTGCCAGCATCACATATCAAAACTTTTTTCTTTTATATCCCCGTTTAGCAGGTATGACGGGCACCGCAAAAACAGAGGAGGTGGAGTTTGAAAAAACTTATAAACTTGAGGTGGCAGTTGTGCCAACAAATAGAACCCGTACCCGTAGGGATTTAGTAGATCAGGTTTTTAAAAATGAATCCGGGAAATGGCGTGCAGTTGCCCTTGAAACCGGTGAGTATCATAAAGCTGGAAGGCCCGTTCTTGTGGGTACTACCAGCGTAGAAAAAAGTGAGTTGCTTTCTGCCCTATTGCAGGAGCAAAGCATTCCCCACAATTTGCTTAACGCCAAACCAGAAAATGTGGAACGGGAAGCGGAAATTATTGCCCAGGCCGGCCGTGCTGGTGCAGTAACGATCGCCACAAACATGGCTGGCCGCGGCACAGACATAATTCTTGGTGGCAACAGCGACTACATGGCCCGCCTCAAGGTGCGGGAATTATTACTGCCGCGCTTAGTGCGTCCGGAGGAGGGGCATCGGCCGCCTGTGCCACTGCAACGGGAAGCGAGTGCTGGTTTTGCAGCAGCTACCGTTAATCCAGCTAAACCTCTCAGTGAAGCAAGGGCGATTGGTCGCTTATTTCCTTGTGAACTTTCATCTGATACCGATCAAGCTCTTGCTGATCTTGCTCAGCAATTGGTAAAGCTTTGGGGTGATCGTTCCCTATCAGTTTTGGATTTAGAGGATCGCATCACCAGCGCTGCTGAAAAGGCCCCAACCGACGATGAAGGTATTATTAAATTGCGCCAAGTAATTGCTGCTATTCGTAGTGATTATGATGCAGTAATTGGTTCTGAACAGGCGCAGGTGCGTGAATTTGGTGGTTTACATGTAATTGGTACCGAACGCCATGAATCGCGGCGGGTTGATAATCAATTGCGCGGTCGTGCCGGGCGCCAAGGCGATCCGGGCAGTACCCGTTTCTTTCTTTCTTTAGAAGATAATTTATTGCGTATTTTTGGTGGTGAAAGAGTTGCTAATCTTATGAACGCTTTTAGGGTGGAAGAAGATATGCCGATTGAATCAGGCATGCTTACCCGTTCCCTTGAGGGGGCACAAAAGAAGGTTGAAACCTATTACTACGACATACGCAAACAGGTATTTGAATATGATGAAGTGATGAATAATCAACGCCGTGCGGTTTATGCAGAACGCCGCCGCGTATTAGAAGGTAGAGATCTTAAAAAACAAGTGCTTGGCTACGGCGAGCGCACTATGGACGACATAGTTGAAGCCTATGTAAATCCAGAACTTCCGCTGGAGGAATGGGATTTAAACCGTTTAACAAATAAGGTGAAGGAATTTGTTTACATTCTTCAAGATTTACAACCCGAGCAATTGCAGGGGCTTAATATCGATGAGTTAAAAGCATTTCTGCATGAACAGCTGCGGATTGCATATGATCTTAAAGAAGTTGAAATAGAAGAAATGCGAGATGGCTTAATGCGGGAAGCGGAGCGATTTTTTATCCTCCAACAAATTGATACACTCTGGCGTGAACATCTGCAAAGTATGGATGCTTTGCGGGAGTCTGTTGGCCTTAGGGGCTATGGCCAAAAAGATCCTTTGATTGAATATAAAAATGAGGGCTATGATATGTTCCTTGAAATGATGACCCAAATGAGGCGAAATGTGATTTATTCTATGTTTATGTTCCAGCCGCAAGCACCTGAAGCTCAGAATATTTAGACACAAGATTTAGACATAAAATTTAGATATTTAAATACCACTGCCTTCAAGAAACTCTATTATCTCGCGGTCTCGCAGGCTTTGGGATGTACCGCCGGGTTCATTGCCTCGATTTTGCTGTTGCAGGGCATTTTCAAGGGCATCGATGCGTTCCATTAAATTGCGAATCACCTGCGCCTCTGCATCTGGTAGTTGGGAGTGGGCTAGAGGATCAATCCTCACCCCCGATTGATGGATCACCCTGCCTGGCACCCCCACCACCGTGCAATCCTGCTCCACATCCCTAAGTAATACTGAACCAGCGCCAATACGAGTGTTTGTACCCACATTAATTGCGCCTAATACTTTTGCGCCTGCCCCCACTACTACATTTTCCTCGAGGGTGGGATGGCGTTTTCCGCCTTGCTTTCCGGTGCCGCCAAGTGTTACCCCTTGAAATAACAAGCAACGATCACCGATTACCGCTGTTTCACCAATCACCACACCAGCGCCATGATCTATGAATACCCCACGGCCAATTCTTGCTCCAGGATGAATTTCTACCCCTGTAAAGAAACGCCCAATTTGAGATAATAAGCGTGGCAGTAAAGGCAGTTTTAACCGATACAGCTGATGGCTAATGCGATGTAGGCAAATTGCATGAAGCCCCGGATAGCAAAATAGAATTTCTAAAGGGCCCCTCGCGGCGGGATCTCTTTCTTTAATAATTGCAATATCAGCTCTTAAACTTTTAAACATCTCATTAATCAATCCCGCTGTCTGCAGGGGTTTCAGTGAGGCCGATTTCTTTTCTGAGCATATCGATTGTGCTGGCACCTAGATAACTTTGGGCGCAATGTACTTGGGGCATACGCATCAGTTGGGAGCGGTTTTGGCGCAGGGTTTGCTCCACTAATGGCAGGCTTGGTTTATCGCACAACACATGGCTTGCAGCCCGGCATAGGGCTAGTAGGCGGCTGCCCACATCTGGAGAAGCGGTCATCACCAACAGCTCTTGGCCGCGCATTGAATGCAGGATCACTTCTGCGGCCCTAAGGATGCCGGGGCTGATGCTCACAAGCCCAACACAACTGCCGGTTTTTAGCTCTTTAAGCAGATTAAGTTCATGGCGGAAGTCGTTTAGATCCACAGCCACTGCACGCACCCCATGGGTTTTTGCAAGTTCTTCCACGGGCTGGAGAAAATATCTGCTCGTTACAACTGTGCCGTTGTTGGAGCTTTCGAGCACTGCTTCTAATTCCTCAAGCGGCACCACTTGCACGGGCACATCAAGGCATGGCGCTAATTCTTCCGCGATCAACATCGATGCTCCGATGTCTTCCCTCGGCGTGCTCACCAGCACGCGGGCGCCACAACGCAAGCGCCAATCCACCTCATGGGTGAGTAATTCACGGGCCTGCTGCAGGGTGCAACCAGCGTTAAGCAAGCCATCGATGCTGCGGCGCACTTCTTGATCAATATCAGGGCGGATGCGCCCCCTGGGCCCTGCAGGGGCTTTTAATTCCCTCGGTTTTTGCTGATCGCGCACATAGATGCCAGAACCAGCCATTGCTTCCACCACACCATCATTTTCCAGCTGGCGATAAACCTTGCTGATGGTGTTGCGATGCAAACCGGTTTGCATCGCCAATTGGCGGGTGCTCGGTAAACGATGACCTGGCGGAAAATGACGGGCGGCAATCGCAAAGCAGATCTGGTTGTAGAGCTGCGTGGAAGCCGGGATATCGCTTTCCTGTTGGATGTGAAAACGCACGCTCGGTTGTGACAGCAGCTCAACTGCGCCACGGTAGTGGCCCGTGGGCTAGGTGACAATCCCTATGACGGGTTTTAGGTAGCTGCAGTTTCAATTTCTGGCTTAGCTGCAACATTGATCGGCAATGTGCGCACAGCTTTAGTGAGTTGTTCGGGTTTGTCTTTATTGAGCGGCACCCGGCGCGGGCCAAGAAACATGATCATGTTGCGCCCCTCCCGCTTTGGTTCCTGCTGCAATTCAGCATTTTCTTCAAGGTCTCTCGCCATACGAAACAAAAGTTGTTCCGCAAGGGCAGTGTGTTGAATTTCACGACCACGAAAAATCACGGTGCATTTCACCTTGTCGCCGGATTTAAGAAATCGCACCGCTTGGCCGATGCGCACTTGATAATCGTGCTCATCGATTTTGTAGCGCATTTTTACTTCTTTTACTTCAGTTTGATGGGATTTTTTCTTTGTTTCTTTTGCTTTCTTTTCCTGTTCAAATTTGAACTTCCCGTAGTCCATTATTCGACATACAGGCGGGTCTGCCTTTTCGCTTACCAATACCAAATCAAGGCCCCTTTCTTTACCTACTTCCAGCGCTGCTTCCCTGGTGATCACCCCAAGTTGACTGC
>Ga0310319_10031_pt1 | contig 12656 bp, 12 predicted proteins | sample LakEriER1SmallC5_FD_195527 | JGI IMG/M metagenome (GOLD analysis project Ga0310319, IMG submission 195527) | Enriched freshwater cyanobacterial communities from Lake Erie, Ontario, Canada - ER10.Small.C5 (v2) (version 2) | ecosystem: Environmental > Aquatic > Freshwater > Lake | place: Canada...
TAATTGGATCGAATGAGGCGCTTCTTGACACTGTTGTTGTGCCTTTGACCGTCAGAGCGCCATCAGTGAGGAACTTAAGGTTTACAATAGGTGTTTGATCGCTCTGCTCAAGCTTGAGCAAATCCCCGGCACCTGTCCATTTTTCCGCGATCTGCAGCGATTTGTATAAATTGGCTGTGAGGCCACCATTCACTGCACTGGCGAGAGATGGCTGAGCAGTTGCTCCAGCTCGGAGAATGGCCAAAGTGTCCTGCGCGCTGATCGAAGGTTTCGCAGATCGAATCAACGTTGCCATGCCTGCTATCACAGGTGACGCCATCGATGTACCTTGGAAAAAATCGTAATTTCCCTCAAACAATACTTCCTTAGATTTTGTTTCCTTAGCTTTTGTTGTCTGCGCTGTGCCTGTACCAACAGGAACTGTGCTCAGGATTCCAAAATTAACAGTGGCTATCTCGGATTTTCCAGTATCACCAGGGCCTGGAATGAAGAGGTCAATGGTTTTGGTTGTGTCTCCGCCAGGGGCAGCAATGGAAGCTAATTTGCCGTAGCTAGAGTAACCGGCTTTTTCATTAGTGGAGTCACTAGATACGACGGACGCCATATTGGAAAAGAGACTACCGAGAGCAGGATATGTACTGAGGGTTCTATCAAGATCCCCTACTCCTTTCCATCTTTTGAGATCACTAAATGCAGATCCTTCATTTCCGGTTGAAACAGCAATGAACACATCCTTGGACTTTGCATATTCAAGGGCATTTTTTAAGTAGTCATATGATATTGTTTCTTTAATATCTTTTGGACTCAATTTCGACCAACTTGACAGCGAGATATTGATTACTTTAGCACCATTTTTGGCTGCATAGATGATTGCATCACTGACATTCTCTATTTTTATGTTACCAGTGCTGCCCTGTACGTCAAGCGGCATAATTCGGGCGTTCCAGGCAACGCCACTAATGCCGATCCCGTTGTTTCCAGACGCAGCCGCGATTCCTGCAACGTGCGTTCCATGCGCATCTTTTTTTGCTGTAGGGGATTTGTCTCCAAAGTTCCAGCCATTCACATCGTCAGGGTATCCATTCTTATCATCATCAAGTCCATTACCAGCAATTTCAGCTGGATTGGTCCAAATGTTTTTAACTAAATCAGGATGATCAATATCCACACCACTGTCAATGATAGCCAAAATCGCGCTTGATCCATCAGTGCGCAATTTCCAAGCCTCGGGAGCAACGATGTCAATGTTGGGTGTCGCAATCGAACCAGTGTATTTTGGTTCCGCATCAACGAGGTTTGAATTGAGTACGCCAGTGTTGAAGAGATACCACTGATAGTTCAGAAGCGGATCGTTTCCAAGTTTTGTGGTAAGACCAAATGTTGTGTCGTCAAACTCTAGAGTGAACTTGTAATCGTTGGCGCTTTTTGCAGGGCCGAGTTTATAATTAGCTAAATTATTCTCTGTAACATAGGCGCGATAGCGTCCTGGGCTGAGCCTAAAAAAGATGCTTTCATCTGAAGTTCCGGCGTTTGTAGAGGCCCCGATATTTGCTATATTTTTAGAATCAAATGATGGTAGATTGCCAGAGGCGTCAAGGGTCGTAACGTAGAGATCTAGGTCTCGCCTAAGACCACTAAGCTTAAAAAAGATGTCTGCTGATTTATCAAGCTGAAAGTCAAATTCATTTTTTGTTTTTAGATCGCCTTCATAAATACGTGAAATACTGCTCATTATATTAATGCAATTCAATCTAATTAAAATAATCTCTGTTGTTGAAGTTGGAGGCCCGGAAGGCCACTTTGTCAAGTGGCAGCGCTGTTGTTGTTTCCCCCTGTATCAGCAAAGAAGTTCGCTCCTATCAAAGAAACCAGGGGGTGCAACTGATGAACAATGAAACCTATTCACGCCTTGAAAATGAAGCGCGGTTAAAAAGCCTTGGTGTATGGGCAGTGCCTGGTGGTATTCAGCGACCCTGGGACTACAGGCGTGGCAAGAAAAGTCCCAACGCTGGCGCTAATTAATCTTTTCATGCAAAGCCTGGCTAAGTAAGTAGATAATTAAAGGATGGTACTAATGCCGAACTGAATGCACAGTTATTAAGATGAGGATGACGTTCATCTCCCTGGCGCATGGAGGAGTCTGTACGGAAATATAAAATATTAAAAACAAAAACATACCGATATACCAAAGAGGTTAAAGCACTTGCTGCATAAAAATGAGGATTCTTATTGTTATTTGTGCTCTGTTGTTTTAAATTTGCATTTTCAATGCGTTGTCAAGTAGTCGATCACCAGGACCTTGTCGACTATGCCGCGCAAAGTCGTGAGGAACTCCTTGTGCGCCGTATGGGGCAGATACATATCTAGGCCAGTCTTATCCTTGAACGTAACAATAAAACAATGAGTGTAACCGTCGTTCAAGTTTTCCGACGACAAGTTGGTCCCCCACTCGAAGTTCTGGATTGTATCGATCTTCGCGGGAAGGGCGCGAAATGCCAACTCAACATCCTCGATCTGCTCCGGTGATGCGATATCCATGAATTTGAAGAGAACGACATGCCGATACGTCGCCTCAGCTGCTTTCAGGCTGGAATTCATGGAGATGGGCAAAACAAGAAGCAATACTGCCTTAAACGATCTTATTCAGGAATTAGACACACCTGTTGCCGGTGGCGCGATCGAAGCCATTGGCAGCGGCTTCTTGAATTGGATAAACTCTACCAGGCATTATGGCAAAAGCAGATAGCTAGTTGCTGTAGTCCTGTTGTAAACAATATTGAATTAATATATAGCAATTTCTAATTGCTATATATTTTACTGGTAAGTACTCATTTTAAAAGTCTGGCCCAATAATTTAATCCGTAATTCACCGAGGGTTTTAGGGTTGGCCTCTAATTCGCCGTTTGGGCCACCGAGAAGCGAACAATTAGGTCATCAAAATCCAGATCCCCGCCCCCCTTGAGATCTTCGCAGCCAAACACATTGGCGCCAAAACTCGTTAAGTGCTCGAGCCCATCGCTATTGGCAGAGCCGAATGCAAACCAGGAATCGCTGCCATTGTCCAGGCTCAGTACAGGGGCATAGAGCTTGCCGCCATCAGCACTGAAGCTGAAGGCCACGGTGGCACCATTGCTGGTGTCAATGCTGGATCCAGTGGTTGACACCAAATTGGTGGAACTCAGGGCTGCAGCCCGGTAGCGAGCCCCATCGCTAGGCCGCAGGGTGCCGCCGCTGATCAGGGGATCAACGACCGTTCCGGCACTATCTAGAACGGTGTAAAAACGTAAGGTGCTGTTGAGGCTGGCCTCGCGGCTGATCGATCCTGAGAGGGTGGCAGTGTTGGTGCCTGCGGCGATTGATGTGGTGTTGAGCAAGTTAATGGCCGTGGTTGTTTGTAGGCCGCCAGCCAGGTTGGTCGCCACGGCACTGGCTGCTGCAAACGAGGCATAGAAGATGGCATTGTTGGGATCCTGGTAACACCAGATGGTCGCCCCGGTAACGGTGTCGATCACGGCCGCGCCCAGCGAGGTGCCGATTGGTTGGCCGCTGTAGGGATCTCGCATCACCGCCGCGCCTGTTTCGACATAGGTGGCTACCAGGCTGCCGTTGAGATCATTGGTGATGGCGATGGTGTGGTCGGAACTGGCGACCGTAAACGGACCAGGAGGAGGGGTGGAATTGTCTAGGGAACCTGTGGGGTTATTACCAGGGCCGCCTGGGTTGTAGACAGCTTTATAGCTTCCTGACGAGGGCATTCGGACATCGGCTAGACGCTCAATGGCGCTCAGATCGCCTTTGAGAATGACGTCGAAATAGTTGTCGTGATCACCAATGTAAGCAGCGTTTTCAGGGGTGCCTACGGTTGTCAAGTCGGCCAAGCCAACGACAGTGATCGTCCCAAAAGTGCCGATTGTATAAGGAGTGCCTACCAGGGTGAGTGGGATGAGATTGCCCCGTTCATCGCGAGCCCGTAAGATGAAATAATTGGAATAATCGCTTGGTAGCAGACTCGCAATGCCATCAGGAGAAAAGCCAGCACTGGTGTAAAGACGCAACCGATATTGGGCGTCAGCCCCATAGAGATCACCGCCACTATTGCGGATCGAAGTCGAGCCCAAGATGGCTGGAGCCCCTTCACCAAGGTCGCTGAAGCGGTTGAGCTTTGCGCCAACGAGCTTTGGGCCATTGCCAGCCACGTAGGGGTTCGAGCTGGCGACAGTCGCCCCTACAATCGAAACCGGCCCTGTGGCGCTGAGCAGTTGAAGGGGGGTGCCATCGTTAACGATTGTGACACTGATGGGATACATGGATCCGGGCTGGCCTGGCTGAAGCCGATTACCGAAATCGCCATCTAGCACAATTGTTTGGCGTTCGTTATATTCCAGATTAGGCAACATCGATACCAACACCGGTGTCACCACGCTGCCATCATTAAGTGTTACCGCAAAGTCGGTTGTGTTAACGGTGGTAGGTAGCACTGGCATGCTGAACACCACTGGAATGGTGTCGTCAAGAAGCATCGCTACACCGTTGGCACTTTCGCTATTTTCATAGTCGGCTGCAGAGGTGTAAGCGCGCTGGCCTGCGTTTAGGTTTAAACTTGGATCAATATATTCCCAAGCTACGTTAAATTTTAGAGCGGCTGCCTGGCTTTCTGAATCCGTGTTGGGTATGCCAGGCACTCCGATGTAGCCATCAAAGCCATAGTTAGCGGTGATTATCCCAGGTGTAGAGTTGTATATATCTGCGCTGTAGTTGATCGGGGTAAATAGGCTGGCTGGCTTGGTGGAAGTGCTTAGTTTATTGGCCGTTATTGTTGCGATTAGGTTTCCGGCTAGCGGAGTGAATGTGATCGGCATGCTTGAATTTTTGCGGAGTGTCTAAGGTTTCTGCGTAGAAATATAATTTATTTAAGGATAGATTATTTTGTGCGCAAGAGTCAATCCACCCATTTATTATTTGTCCTTTTGGGCTCGTCGACGAGTCAGTCAGGCCTTCCCTGATCATGGCCCTTAAGCGGGCCAGTCCCGGTAACTCCCCCGGCACAATCAGCGATCCTCTTAAGCCATTGATTTGGCAGAAGGACCCGCAGCCTGAGCAGAACCCCCCATCAGAGCGGCAGATAGCAGCCAGTAAAGCCACGTGAGCTTGAACTCAATGGCGGCGGCCAAGCCAAAGGCAAACGGGATTGCGAAGCGGCCAAGCGTCATGAGAATCGAGTCCTGCAGCCGGAAACGCTGCGCTCCAAAAGAATCGGACAATCCAAAGAACCCAGCCATGCAGATGAATGGGCAACTGGCCGTAAAGACGTTTTGGGCGCGTTTTGGGCGCGGCCTAAAAAATTAATCCTTAAAAAGTCAATTGGGGCAGGGGGACTCGAGGATATGAATCAGTGCTCCCAAAGCACCCGCGCTACCAAGCTGCGCCACGCCCCGTTGTTCTTGAATAATAGATCAGTGCAGACCAGTACTGGAATCCAGCTAAGGCAAAAGCTTGTAAGCGAAACCCAGCTGCAACATCAACGCCTACCAACGAGTTTTAGTTAATAAAAGAAATTAATAAGAACAACAAATTTCTAAATTCAAATTCAAGCTTTAATTACTCCTGGCCTTTGAAATAATCCATTTAGATAATGCTGAACTACTGCTGGTTCTTTACATCCCTGCTGAAAAAGAAATCCCGCTACCGCTGATTGCATCAAACGGTATTGATCCCATTCTGGATGTGCACTGATAAATCCAACCATTGCCAAAAATAAATCCTCTGGAAATTGGTTTTCCACACTCACTTGCGTTGCGATCAAGTCTGCGCCTTCACCCATTCAGCTTTCTTCTTGCCTGAACACCCATAAGGCCACAACAGGGGGCCACAAGTCAAAGACGATTCCAAAAGCCAACACAAGCCTTAAATTAAACAAAAATCCAGTAGCAGCAACAGTTTTCAGTATCAAGCAATGAAATCGCAAGCAGTTCTCGCCCGATTGCTATGGGCTGTCAAGCGGAAAACCTTTTTCCCTGTTGTTTCCTGCAACACCATGCCCCAATTAAACAAATCGCTAAAAAGGTTGTGGAAAACCGGTGGGAAACTATTAGTTGCCTGTTGAAAAATGCTCAGTTCAGTAGTGCTGATCAATCCAGATCAGCATTCAGTAATGCCTCAACACTTGCCACTTTTTGCTCCAAGGTTTGATCACGATCAATGCGTGTATTTACGTTCAAAGAACTAAATAAACGTGCACAACCCATGGCATGGAGTTGTTCATGGCAATTGCGGATCGCCAAAAACACCTGATCCCACTCCCCTTCGATGGCAGTGCCATTGGGATGCAGTTGGATTTTTAAACCTGCTGCTGTGAGCACTCGCTCACATGTGGCGATGAAAGGCGCAAGATTCACACCAACACCCACTGGTACTACACACAAATCCACAATTACCTTCATGGCCAACTGCCGTTGCAACAACATCATGGCAACACCCCATGACAGGCTCAAGGCAGTAGCAGCAAAACACTGATCAGTCTTCAAAACGTAGAAAAGGACTATGGGGTAAAAACCTTGCTCGACAAGGTGAACCTCGAAGTAGGTCCGAAAGAACGTATGGGGCTGATCGGCACCAACGGTTCAGGTAAATCCACCCTGATGCGCTTGATGGCTGGTCTTGAACCACCAGGAGCTGGAACGGTGCAGATAAATCCACGTAGCCGCGTGATTTATGTAGATCAAAATCCAAGCCTGGATCCAGATCGCACAGTGTTAGAGCAAGTTTTCGCAGACAGCGGCGAAAAAATGCAACTGGTAAAACGCTATGAAGATGTAACACTGCAACTACAGGCAGATCCTGAAAGTAACAGTCTTCTCGCTGAACTCGGCAGTCTTAGTGGCCGGATGGATCAATTAAATGCATGGGAATTAGAACGCCAATGTCATGAGGTATTAAGCCGTTTAGGTATTGATGATCCCCAACGCAAAGTGGGTGAACTTTCGGGCGGTTACCGCAAACGCTTAGCACTGGCAGCAGCACTTGTAGCCGAACCGGACGGCCTGCTTCTAGATGAACCAACAAACCATCTGGATGCCGTTGCAACAGAATGGTTACAGGGATTTTTGGCGCGCTTTCCGGGAGCCCTAGTTCTAATCACCCACGATCGATATTTTCTTGAAAAAGTAACAAATACTATTGTTGAATTAGAAGCAGGTAAATTAAAACGTTATCCTGGTAATTATGGGGCTTATCTAGATCTTAAAAATCAAGAAGATATCGCTGATGCCGCTCAGCAAAGGGCTTATCGATCAGTTATGCGTCGCGAAATGGAATGGCTAAGAAGAGGGCCAAAAGCTCGTAGCACAAAACAAAAAGCACGCATCCAACGCATTGAAGAAATGCAGGAACAAACATTTAAACCAGTGAAGGTAAAACTAGAAATGGCAAGCGCTGGAAGGCGCCTGGGCAAAACAGTTATTGAAATAGAGAATCTGCACCGAAATATTGGCGATCGTAAATTAATTAGTGATTTCAGCTATAGCTTCTCGCCAGAGGATCGCGTTGGCTTTATCGGCCCTAATGGAATTGGCAAATCAACGCTATTAGATCTAATTAATGGGCGCCAGCAACCTGATTCAGGCTTGGTGCAACGGGGTGAAACAGTTGTTATTGGCTGCTTTGATCAACATTCAGAAGAGTTATCTAATGAATTAAAAGTAATTGAGGTGATCAAGGAAGTTGCAGAGCGGATAGATCTTGGCCAAGGGGAATTTCTATCCGCATCTCAATTATTAGAGCGCTTCCTATTTCCACCAGCTCAACAATATAGCCCGGTATCAAAGCTATCTGGCGGCGAAAAGCGTCGATTGCACCTATGCCGCCTATTAATGGCAGCACCCAATGTTTTGCTTCTTGATGAACCAACAAATGATCTTGATATTCATACCCTTGGTGTACTGGAAGATTACATCGAAGATTTTCGTGGCTGCGTAATAATTGTTTCCCACGATCGTTATTTCTTAGATCGCACAATCGATCGCCTATTTTGCTTCCAACCCGGAGGCATCCTGGAAAGATTTGAGGGTAACTACAGCGAATGGCTTGAACATCAACAACAGCTGCAACAGAAAAAAATTGCTCCAACAACAGCACCCATAGCAGGATCACTAGTAACACCTAGCGCCACTGCAAACAATTCTTCAAAAACAGATATAAAAACAAAAGCAGCTCGAAAACGCAGCTATAAAGAACAACGTGAGTTAAATGAATTAGATAATACCCTGCCGAATTTGGAACTAGAAAAAATGGCTCTGGAAGCAAAACTAATCACAGCAAACTATGCAGATATTGAAAATCTCACCACACAACTTGCAGCTCTCTGCGAACGTATCAGTAAAGGGGAGGAGCGCTGGCTTCTACTCAGTTCCCTAGAAGCTGAATAGGTGCTATTGTTGGAGCAATTTTTTCAATTTGATGCCTAACCAATCTAATGATCTCTCTAATGGAAAATTTCGCAAAATAAATTTATGCATAGCAGCTGCCACAGTCTGCTTTGGATTTCTTAGTTCAAGCTTAAAAGTAAGCGCCCAAGAATATAATCGTGTGCCCTCATCAGACAATTCCCAATATTCTCAATGTATAGCTTATATAAATGGCAACTACCAAGGCGGCAGCTTAATGAGTCCGTATAAGGGGCAAACGAAAGCCGCCGCTTGGTGCACTTGTGCTTGGAATGAAACCCCAGAAGATTTCAAAGGTAATCTTGGTAAATATGCAGAAACCAATCGGGGGAAAGCCCTTATGAAAACCTGTGATGAATATTCAAACTGGGGCTCTTAATCAATCTAGATTTAAGCAGGGATTGAGGGTTGGCAATATAAAACCAGCAGCCAAATCGTTCCAATAACAGGGATCAAACCAATAAATACCCAAGCCCATGCTTTACCAGCATCGCGCAATCTACGAATAACTAGTGAAATCCCAGGAATGATAGTTGCAATTGTATAAAGAGTTGTTAGGGCGCCAAAAACAGAAACTTGGCTTGAAAGGATCGCAAGAATAATTGTTATAATGAAATTATCAAGAAATGCATACCAGAAAGCATTTCTTGTGCTTTTGCCAGAAAAGTCAAAAGCACGCGTCCAAAACGCCTGATAAGCGGCAATCATTGGTTCAATCACTGTGAAGAATTCAAAGGCAATTAAATATAACTGTTTAAGTACTCAGGGTCAACTAAGTTTTCATAATATAGCAATGCAATCAATCTCAACTCTTGCCCCCATTGGTAATGCTGCCACTTGAACGCAGGCACGGGCTGGTGATACACCAGTCGAAAAAACTTCAGCATAAATATCATTCACAAGTTTGAAATCAGCTAGATCCACCAAAAAAACTGTTGTACGCACCACCCGTTCTGCTGAACAGCCAGCAGCAGTTAAAACCGCCTGCAAATTGGTGAGAACTTGGCGTGTTTCTAATTCCACATCACCACCGCCCACCATTGCCCCTGTTGTTGGATCAAGGGCAATTTGCCCGGAGCAAAAAAGCAGCCCCCCAGCCTTCACAGCTTGGTTATACGGACCCACCGGAGCTGGAGCTTGGCCTGTTTGCACCGCTTCAATTTGCTGCTGATCCATCGCTGTTGTTGCAAACCAGCGCAATTCTCACAGCAAACAAGGAATCTGATTCAAAAAAAATCAAAACTGATCTTTACGGAGGCGAATTTCAGCTAGCACTGCTGCTGGATCCTGAAAACCAGTAATCGCTTGCAGTTCCTTTTGATCGCAACGCATAAATGGATTGGTTGCTAACTCCAATTCAATACTGCTGGGCACAGTTGCGATACCGCTTGCCCGCAAATCCTGCACCAGTTGCAAACGTTGTTTAAGGGCTGCATTATTTGGCTCCTGGCTAAGTGCAAAACGTAGATTTGCCTCTGTGTATTCATGGGCGCACCAAATCCGGGTATGGCTCGGTAGCGCCGCAAATTGTTTTAAAGAAGCCCACATCTGCGCTGCTGTGCCTTCAAATAAACGGCCACAACCGCCAGCAAATAGAGTATCCCCGCAAAATAATTCAGCCCCTTCGGTATCGGTAGGAGGCAAGTAAAAAGCGATATGGGCCCTTGTATGACCAGGCACCTCTAACACCTGCATTGAACGGCCAAATAAATTCAATGCATCGCCGGCTACTAATCCACGAGTTTGCAAAGGAATTCGCTCGCGATCTGCAGCTGCAGCCCACACCTCAGCAGCAGGCCACTGCTGTAGTAGTTGGGGTGTGCCGCCGATGTGATCACTGTGGTGATGGGTGTGCAAAATCAAAGCCAAATTCAGTCCCCTGCTTGTAAGCAGTTGCTGCACCGGCTCTGCTAGAGCAGGATCCACAACTGCGGCGCGCTTATCTGCTGCTACCACTACGAATATGTAGTTGTCGCGTAGCACTGGTAAACGCAGGATTTCAAGCATTGCAACTACTCCATTGCAGTTAGTTTGACGCCAAAGGCCAATGCCGGTGACTACAGTTTCGATTGGTTAGAAGCAAACATGATCACTGTTGCCCTTCCAAAAGGGGCACTGCTGGGAGATTCGGTAGCTCGTTTTGCCGCGGCAGGCCTTGATTTCAGTGCCATCACCAACCCCCACAACCGTTTATTGATGGTGCCAAGCGCCTGCGGAAAAGCACGGGCCCTGCTTGTTCGAAATGGTGATGTGCCGGTTTATGTGGCCTACGGCCAAGCGCAACTTGGAGTTGTGGGTTACGACGTGCTGCAGGAACAGCAACGCAATGTTGCCCAGCTGCTTGATCTTGGTTTTGGTGGTTGCCGCATGGCAGTGGCTGTAAAAGCATCAAGCCCCTACCGCCGTGCCGCCGATTTACCCGCACATTGCCGCGTAGCAAGCAAATTCACTCGTTGCGCCTCAGAATTTTTTGAAAAACTTGATCTACCAATAGATCTAATCCATCTCACCGGATCAGTTGAACTGGGGCCACTCACCGGTATTTCAGAAGCGATCGTGGATCTTGTTGCCACCGGCCGCACCCTTAAAGACAATGGCCTAATTGCAATTGAAGATCTCTTTTTCAGCACTGCGCGGCTTGTTGCTAACCCCCTCTCGCTACGCCTTGATAACGGGCAGTTGCAGGATCTAGTTGATGCAATGGCTGCTGTTGGGCAAATAAAAGCATGAAGGATTTGGCCCGGCTGCAACGCCTGTTGCCTTATCTTGCCAGGGATCGCAAGCGCTTAATAATTGCATTAATCCTGTTATTACCGGTGGCGGCAGCGGGTGCGGTGCAACCACTTTTGGTAGGGCAAGTAATTTCTGTTTTACGCGCTGAACCTTCCTGGTGGTGGCTGGAAGCGATGCCGATGGCACTGGCAATTCGCTGGTTGATAGGGCTATTGCTGGTGGCAGTATTAATACGCCTCGCTTTGCAGGGAAGTCAGAGTCTTTTAGTGCAAACCATCGGCCAACGGCTTACAGCACAACTAAGGATTGATTTATTTAGCCATAGCCTCAATCTCTCGTTGCGATTCCACGACCGCACCCCAGTTGGAAAATTAATAACAAGGCTCACTAATGATGTAGATGCGTTAGCTGAAGTTTTTGGCTCCGGCGCGATTGGCGTGTTAGCAGATATTGTTACTTTTGTGGTAATTGCAACATTAATGCTATCTATAAATCGCCCCTTAGGATTACTTCTACTTGCCTTACAAGTACCCATTACCTTGCTTGTAATCAGTTTGCAGCAACGCTATCGGAAAGCAAATTACAGAGTAAGGGAAGAACTCGGGCAATTAAATTCAGATCTGCAGGAAAATCTTCAAGGTCTTGAGGTGGTGCAAATGTTTAGACGCGAGAATCTAAACAGTGAAAAATTTGCAATAACAAATGCTAAATATCGCCGAGCTGTTGATGGAACAATTTTTTATGACAGCGCGATTTCCTCACTACTTGAATGGATTTCGCTAGCAGCTGTTTCGTTAGTTCTTGCGATCGGTGGCCATCTTGTTACATCGGGAGCGATGGGCCTTGGTGTTCTAACAACCTTTATTCTTTTTTCGCAAAGACTATTTGATCCCTTGCGTCAGTTAGCAGAAAGATTTACACAAATCCAAGCGGGTTTAACCGCCGTGGAGCGTATAGACGAGTTGCTAGATCAACCCCTAGAAATTCAAAATGCAACCAAATTTACAGTATCTAATCAACCAAAGTCAGGGGAGGTGATTTTTGAAGACGTTTGTTTTGCCTACAGAGATGATGAACCCATCCTGCAACATATAAATATGCATATTGCCCCAGGTGAACACATTGCTCTGGTGGGCCCCACCGGTTCTGGTAAAACAACCGTAATTAGGCTCTTATGTCGCCTTTATGAACAGCAGCAAGGCAGGATATTACTCGATGGGATTGATATTCGTGAAATACAAATCGCAGAATTAAGAAAACGTTTAGGTGTTGTATTGCAGGACACATTTTTATTTAGTGGTAATGTGGAAAACAATCTAAAACTTGATACAAACATTGCTAGGCCTGAGCTTGAAAAGATATGCAATGATTTGGGTCTTTCACCATTATTAGAACGCTTACCAAATGGATTAGATACATCACTAAGGGAAAGGGGTGGTAATTTAAGTTCCGGCGAAAGGCAACTATTAGCTATTGCACGTG
>Ga0310319_10033_pt1 | contig 12322 bp, 12 predicted proteins | sample LakEriER1SmallC5_FD_195527 | JGI IMG/M metagenome (GOLD analysis project Ga0310319, IMG submission 195527) | Enriched freshwater cyanobacterial communities from Lake Erie, Ontario, Canada - ER10.Small.C5 (v2) (version 2) | ecosystem: Environmental > Aquatic > Freshwater > Lake | place: Canada...
GCAAATGCATAGCAGTAAGGCTATAGCAATTTGCAAAAAGCGAGCTGATGTTTATGAACAGGCACGCCTGGCAAATCCCAAACGTTGGAGCAGATCAATCCGTTGCTGGAAACAACCTGATTTGGTATGGATTAATGAACCATTAGCAACCCAGCAAACAAGCCTCCAAGTAACCTTGGCAAGTGAGGCATAGTGCGTCCAAAAGATGACAACTTTCCTAACAATTACCGTGACCCGCCATGGCTAACGGCCCACTATCTGCCCCCTGAACGTGCAGCAATGGGATGAACTTTTTGTGGTGGAACACATCTGAGCCCAAATCAGACTGCTGCAGCCACCGCCTCTGCCAGATCACTCAGGAGCCTCACGTAAATGCCAACCATGGATCGTGGCAACCAAGAGACAGAGCAAAAGCCAAGGACCGACAACTTTAAGAAACACGAGAATATCCCCCAACCACGATGTTCCCAAGGCAACAATAGCCAGAATTCCCATAGGAAGCAGCCATAAGCAAGGCATCCAGCGCACCAGTCGGCAGCTCATGCACCAAAGGATGGCCAGAAGAATAGGTGCCAGGCCAGCAAAGAAAAGCATTCCAAGCCAGCCGGCTGATGCCACTGGATCCAGGAGCGGTGTTTCCATCATGTCCACGACCCATCCAAGCGCCAGATGGGCATGCACCCCGGGATTACTCCAACCTGGCTCCCCCACCCCCAGGGCACGACTCACCAGCTGCTCTGCATTCAACGCTCCCCACGACATAAACGCCGGCTTGATGTGGCCAGGCAATGCGCGGTAGAGCTCTGCAGACAACCAGGCCAAGGGTTGATGGACCCTTATCAAGCCTTGCTCGCGCAGGTCCAGCACAACGGAGAGCGACGCAGCACCGGCCTTGTTATAGGAGAAGTCGTTCAGGGCAGAAGCGCCAAGATTGGCAGGGATGAGTCCCTCAATGAAATAGCCGAACGTATGCTGCAGATAATCAGCCCGTGACTCGCCGTAGCTCTGCTCACGGCGGGTGAATCGCAACGCCGTAGTGATGGAATAGACAAGACACATGCCCAGCGGCACACCTAGCACCAACGAAGGCTTCCGCCACCAGCGAAGCAGGCAACCTGCGAACCACGCCACAGCCATCAGGGCCAGAAAACGCTGGCGCAACAGAATGAACGTAACCAGCTGGAGGATGGCAATCAGCACGAAAAACCAACGCTGGCGCCAAGAAGGCGGACCACTGGCTGAGAGCACTTGCCAACCAGTGGCGATCAGAGGAATAGCTTCAATAAGGAACAGGCCTTTAGAAAAAGGCTGGAGCGGAAGCGGCAACATGGCCATCCACGCACCACCATTGGCTACTGGCATGCCGAACACTGGATGCACCAGCAAGGCCATCAGTGCGAGAAGGATGGTTACGGCGAGAACCTGCGCGCGGGGCCATCTAGGGATGAGGCGAAGCTCCCTGGCCCAACCAGAGCGTTGCTGCAGCCACGCGATCAGAGCCAGGACGCTCAATACCATTCCATAGGCCACAAAGCCGTAAAGAGATGCCTCTGAGATCTGAGAGCGCCGAATCACCCAGGCAAACATCACTTGCGTATCAGACTTCAGCCAGAGTGCGCAGAGATTAATTGGGCCAAAATAAATAAACCAATGCACAGTAATGGCCAAGGCGAGCGGCCGCAGAACTCCATCGCGTAAGGGCCTGAACGGCCACCAATCCCACAAGCCAGCCAAGACCAGCCCCGCAGCCAGAGCAGCAAGAGAGTTGATCAGGATCCCGAAGGTGGCAAGTGGGTATGGCATGGCTAGAACGAAAAGGCTCAGATGGAATTAAGTCCAAAAGCAGGGATGCGAACAAGCAGCACGCGAACCAAGAACAACATCAGCTCAGCAAGCACAAGCAAAAGCACCAGAGCAGGCGCCTGGTGAGGCCGAATTAGTATCAATAAAGCAAAAAGAGTGAACAGTGGCATCCAGCCCTCAAACATGGCAGAGATGGTTTCATTGCGTGAGCGGATTACCGTGACCATGGGTTGCTGCAACTGCCGTAGCAGCTGCACGATTAAAAACAATGCAAACAGCCCTAGCTGAACGGGAAATTCAGCCCCCAGCCAGAAGGCATAGATGAAAGGAAAACAGAGAAGCATCACTGGCACAAGAGGTAACAGCAGAGGCGTGGTGCGCCAAGCCAATTGCCAGGCTGCTGCCATTGGATGCGGTTGCGCCAGCACATTTGGCAGGCGCGGTTCATTCAGGGCATTGCCAAACTGGCCGAGAAAACCAGCTGCAGTGCGATGGGTACTGAACACAGCCAGTTCGGCTTGGCCAAGAAGCGCCGCCGTAGCCAATGTGATGCCGTTCTGAATCAAGTGAGCAGGCAGGCTCGCGGGGGTGAGCAGAAGCATGCGGCGCCAAATCTCGAACACACTCCAGCCAGCTGGAATCACCGCGTGGCCCAGCCGCCAGGGGTAGAGGTTCAGCAACAACAGGGACTGGAATAACACCTGGAAACCACGTAACCCGGCTGCCCAACCAATAGCAGCGGCAAACGTGCCATTCAAAGCCGCCACCCCAGCCGCGGGAGCCAGCAGCAGCAGCTGATCGAATGAGCCCAGTAAGAAACTGAGGCTCAGTTGCCCATCGCTGTAGAGGCGCTTGCTCATCGTGCCGAGCACTGGCTGCCCCAAGAGACGCATGGCGCCGTATATCAGCAACAAACTTGTGGGCAGGGGAAAGTGCCCAAATGGCAACAACAGCAACGCCGGCAACAGCAGAATCGATAGGCCAAAAGCAGCCTTCGTGCCAAGGCAATAGAGGCCATGGCGCTCAGCAGGATTTGAGTTGCGCAACAACTCAAATCCCACAAGATCGGCCAACACGGCAGGCAAGATGTGCAACAAACCGATGCCAGCTTCCAGTGACAGCCACTGCCCCAAGGCTTGAACTGGCCAGTGGCGGGCGATGATGCCAGTAAAGATTAGATTCTGAGCAACTCCCAGCAGCACTGTGCTCAGGTTCACCAGCGTGCTCACCTGGCGAGACGACCATTGCACCACCGCGTTCATTGCTGCAAATCAGAGATTGCAGACAACAGAGCGCGAGGGAAGTCGAGGATGTCCGGAAGATCGGCACAGGGCTGGGTGGCGATCTTTGGTGCTGCCAACCAGTAGCGCAGCAGTGCCGTGAGGCTGCACCGGTCTCCGGCATGAAAGCGGCGCACATCCTGACCAAGGGCCTGAAGATCTAGTGCACAGCCCACAAGATCGCTCACAAAAGCTACGCAGCCAAAGGCCAGGGCTTCATGCACCACTAGCCCCCAGGTTTCACTGTGAATGGAGGGAAGAATGAGAGCATCAGCCATGGCATAGGCCTGTCCGAGATGCTGCTGGTTCAGAAAGCCAAGATGGTGAAACTGATCCCCAAGCAAGGCTGTCATTCGCCGAACCCATTCACTCTCAAGGGGGCCACTGCCGGCACTGATCACGTGCAGGGCAGCGCGTTCCACCTGTGGGATCGGAGCGAGAGCATCAGCGATCGCTAAAAGATCTTTCTCTTCAGACAGTCTCCCTACGTAGAGGAGCACCAGTGCATCTTCGGGGATGCCATGGGAATGGCGTAGAGCTGATGCCTTTGGCTGCCAAACTGCAAGTTGCTCAGCCAGCCAATTAGTGTCTGGTGCGTAGCTCACCAGGCAGATGCTCTCGGGACCTACGCCCCGCACTTCCACATGCCGGAGGCCGTGGCTTGAGATGGGAAATACAATAGTGACTTTTTTATATATCCATCGCAATGCCAGATCGCGGACCAACGCCAAGGGCATGGTGCGCAATTTGACGAGATCTGTGCACTCAGTGCGCAAAAACAGCGGAAATCCCAGGCGCGGCAGCAGACCAGCCAGAAAACCAATCAGGATTGGTGTATGATTAAATATTATTGATGCATCGGGTCGGAACTGATATAGCTGTCGCAGCACCAACGGCAATAATCTCAACCCCAGTAAGCCTTCAATCTGTTGCAGGCCGCGGCTGGAAACAAACGAACTCTCATAGCCGGCGAGGAGATCACAATCCCACTGGACGACACAGCCAAAGCCTGGATCCGCTATTGTTGAACATTCCGAAGAGATGTTCAACAAGTTCTGTCTGCAGAGATACAACACTCGCAGGCTGCAACGGGCCGCCAGCCAGCGGAGCTGAAATGATACATACTGCACTGGATGCGTATGAATCACGAGAAGCTTCATAGCATCGCCCGCCCTATCGCGGCCACTAATAGGTCTGGAACCGGAGTGGGCTGTGGCTCGCGTGGCCAGGGCCAGGACATAAGAGCCAAGCGCAGAGCTCGGGCCAATGCCCTGGCTTGGCCTGCCGGGAAAACCCAACCAGCCTGTTCAGACAGCACCAGGTCGTGGCGACAACTGACCCGATTACTCACAATCACCCTGACCCCCTGGCTGAGGGCCTCATTGATCACCAACCCCCAGACCTCACCTTGCACCGATGGCAGGATCAGCACATCCAGCTGCCCATAAAAATGATTCAACTCAGACTGATTCAAAAAACCGTGGAAACAGACCTCCGACAGAAGCCGCTTCATGGCCTTCCGGCATTTTTCTAATAATGGGCCATCACCTGCAGCGGCAAACCGCAGCTGGGTGCGTTCTCCATCACTGAGGTAGTTCAGTGCCCTGGCCATGAGCATGGGATCTTTCAATAGTGTGAACTTGCCCACGAAACCCAGCCTTAAGGGGGCATCTGCGTTTGGTTGCGCGCAAGCACCGCTCAAGGGTGGAAACACTCTTTGATCCACGGCATAGGGCACGCAATTGAGTTTGGCCGGCGGCACTCCCAACCGCATAAAATGCCGATGAGATTCAGCCCCGATCGGAAAAATCAGTTTGCAGCTGCGGTAGTAGATGCGTAGCAGCTGATCCCGAATCCAGCTTTTTAACGCACTGCGGCTATAAGCCTCATCGGACGTATCTGCCCGCAACAAGATGGGTATCTGGACCACAGCCAGCACAAGAGAAGCAGTGGTGATGAAGCTAGGACTGTAGGCATAGATCAACACGGCATCTGGCCTCCATAGAGCTAGCTTCAGCCCAGCCCAGAGGCCCGCCACCACGCCTCGCCAACCAGAGAGAGCCTGGAGTGGCCAATGGGTGAGTGCTGTGCGGTTGTAGCCGCTGCAGAGGTCGCAGTCCCAGGCAAACGTTAGTCCGAAGTCTGGGTCATAACTCGGCTCAACAGCACCGTGGAGGCAGCCGACAAAGACCTGACAACGCAGCCAGGGAATGGCTTCAAGGCCTCGGAAAACGGGCACAAAGTACTGAACTGGATGGGTGGCCAGGATGGCGAGGCGTTTCTTCATCGCACGGCATAGAGCCAAGAGACGATGGCCTCAGCTGCCAATCGGTGGCCAGTGGCATTCCAGTGGCCCTCTCCGGGGGCCTGCCCGGGTAAGCCATGCAGGAGGAGAGACGCCTGGTCGGCCTGGCGCTGCAGGGTTGGTGCCAGTGGTAGATAGGGGATGGAGCGTGCGGCGAGTAGAGCTGCCTGGCGAGGTTCTTGCGCGAAGGGATCAGCTGGTCGTTGCTGATGCCGAGGCCAGAGCTGCTCCGGGGAACTCGCACTCACCACAGCAAAGCGAAAACCCGCAGCCTGTATTTCCCTGGCCATCGATTCGATCAGGGCATCGGTGAACACCCAAGCTTGATCGGATGCTGCGGGAGTGGCCGCAACTAAACGATGGACAATCATTGAGCCGGGAGCTTTGAGGCGATTGACCAATCGGTTCTTGGCTTCATTCAGCAATTGCAGCAGCTGACTCTGGTCCCATAAAAGCATCCTCATGGGCTTCCCCCGTATTCGAGCAGGAAGCCGATCAGCCCTCGGAGTTGTTGGGTGAGCCCTCTCCGGGATCAGACGCACCAGCTGAGAGTTCCAGCGGGACGAAACGGATTTGGCGGCAGAGACGTTATCTTTCCTGAAAGTTGCCGCAGAGAATCGTGAGCGGCGGCAATGGCGTGAGGCTCAACCATGGCTGTTCAATCCTGACGGCCATCAGCAGGAGATAGGTGCTCACAGCAGCCAAAGGTACACTGACCGACTGGCTGGCTAGGGGGGTGAGCAGCAGGCTGGCGAGCAACAAAACCACCAGGCTGGTGATCAGATGCAACAGAAACTCCGCGAGTCCCAGTAGGCGCTGCATCCGGCTAGCGGACGCCGGTTCGTTTGCCAAGCGCATGGCCGTGATCATTCCGCAAGGTTCAGGAATCCTCGCAAGCGTTTGGGGGCAGAGCGGATTAAGGCCAGTGTGCTGCGGCTCAGGCCCGCTGAAGTTTTAATGGCTCGCAGTTTGGCTCGCCTTTCCCCTGCTTCCAGGCCGCGCCACTGCTTGAGCAGATTCCACAGCTGAAATTGCATTCTGTGTGCGGCCCACGCGTGCCGTCGGGGTTCTGTAGCCAGCAGTGGGTGATGGCGGAGTTGCCGCACCACCTCGGCCACCTCCTGCAATTCGTGGCCACTACGGCGATTGCTGTTGGACAGTTGAGCCGCGTGGGTGCGCACCTTGGCGATCGGCTCGCGGTTCATCAGTAGCGGCCCCAGTTCGGCAGCCCGCAGTAGCCATTCCCAGTCGGCCGCGTGGCGCCAGTCGTCTCGGAAGGGACGAGCCTGCTGCCACAGCGTGCGGGAGAAGCCCATACCCGTGAGGTTGCCGTTGAGGCTGCCCAATTGCAGCAGGGCCGGCACAAACCGCTCTGGCGGGATCAGCGCCGTGTTGCGGCTCACCTGGTTGTGATACCAGGCACTGTCAGCAGGGCGAGAACTGCCATCAGCATTAATGGAATGGAACGTGGAGAGGATCAGACCAGCCTCCGGCCACTCCTGCCGCAACTGCTCCAAGCGGGTGATTGCCGAGGGCAGCAGCAGATCGTCGCTGCAGAGTAGCAATACCCACTCGGTTGTGGCTTCGCGGATGGCTAGATTGAGGTTGGCAAACAACCCCAGGTTGTGAGGCCGCCGCCGCCACTCCACCTGCTTGCTGCCATGCTGCGCCAGCCAGTCCTCCAGGAACCGCTGGGTGGCCGCGTCGGAGCCGTCGTCGGCGATCAGCAGCCGCCACTGGCTCTCCTCTAGGGCCAGAACGCTGGCTAATGCCTTTCCCAGCAGCTCCGAGCGGCCGTACACCGGCACCACGATCGTGATCCTCATGGCAGGTTGCCCCCCTGGCTGGAGCTCCAATCCAGGATCGTGCGCAGGCGGGCGGCGTAGGTGTGCTCGGGGCGGCGCAGGGCCTCAGCCCCCAACCGACATAGCCGATGCTGCATGGTGGGATCCGCCAGCAACGCTTGCACCCGTTCGCGCAGCTCTGATGGGCTGCGGAAGAAGCCCGCATCGGGGTAGTGGGGCAGCAGGGCCCGATGTTCCGGGGTGTCTTGATACAAGCCGCAGCCGCCGATGGCGCCGATCTCATAGGAGCGATCGGTGGAGAGGTCGCCATTTGCCTGCCGCAGCAAGCCCAGCACCACCCGCGCCGAGGCGATCGCCTGGTTGTAGGCCTCGCCGGTGATCGCCTCGCAGCGCTCCCAGCCTGGCGTGGCAATGCCGCGCCAGCTATTGCCGTGCAGGCGGCGGCGCACGCCAGGCAAGGGGCTGAGCGCCTCCAGCCAGGGCAACCGTTCACGGGCACCCGTGCCGATGAACACCACATCCGCCCCGACCTCGGCGGGCTCGGCCGGAGGGCGGTGCAGAGCGGGGTCGTAGGCGAAGGGCAACCAGCTGGTGCTAGGCGTTCCCGCCGCCTCCAGCCGCTGGCGCATAGCTTGTTTGGTGCTGAATATGTGGTGATACCAGGGCAGATTGCGAAGGAAGCAGCGCCGGTGGTGGATCGGATTCCAGGGGTCGTCGGTGAGGTAGTTCACGATGCGCCCGCCCCCGGCCCGCACGGCGGCGAACACCCGGCGCTGCAGCGGCAGGATCCCCGTCACCAGTACCAGCTGCGGCTGGCTCTGCTCGATCCGAGCCAGCAGGTCACGCTGAAAGCCCCACCACTCCCAGCTACGCCGGTCGGCCAGCCGATAGAACAACTTGCCCCGCGTGCGGTTCATGCTCGGCGAGAAGGCCGGCGACGGCGAGTTGTAGGCCACCTGCAAGTGCCGCTGCGGATCAAGCCCAGCTGCCTCAGCGCCCCGCAGAAACTTGCTGCCCAGAGCTTCCGGGGCGCTGGTGTCGGCCAGGAGCAGTAGCCGGAGGGTCATCTTACCGAAGCGATGCGGTTGCCGGCGTGGGCCAGCGTCCAACGCACGGTGGCCTCCAGACCCTGATCGAAATCAACCCTTGGCCGCCAGCCCAATTCAGCGGCAATCTTACTGGCATCGATTGCGTAGCGCCGGTCGTGGCCCGGGCGATCCCCCACGGGCGTGATCAACCGGCTGTGGGGAGCGCCAGCGGGGCGAAGGCCATCCAGGAGGGCGCAGATCGCATTCACCACCTGCACTTTGTTGCGCTCGCTGGCGGTTCCATGCAAGCCAGATCCGCCAATGCAATAGCTCTCACCCAAGCGTTCACGCGTGGCCGCCAGCAACAGCGCATCCACGTGATCCTCCACATACAACCAGTCGCACACATTGGCCCCGTCGCTATACAACAGAGTCGGCTCGCCAGCCAGCGCCTTGAGGCTCACCACCGGGATCGACTTCTCGGGGAACTGACAGGGGCCGTAGTTGTTGGAGCAGTTGGTGAGCACCACCGGCAGCCCGTAGGTGTGGTGCCAGGCGCGCACCAGATGGTCGCTGGCTGCCTTGCTGGTCGAATAGGGACTGCGTAGGTCGTACGGAGTGGTTTCCGAGAGGCGGCCCGTTGGCCCCAGCGAGCCAAACACCTCATCGATGCTGATGTGGTGGAAACGGAAGTGCGCCAGGTGCACGGCCTGCAGCAGGTTGAAGGTGCCTAGCACGTTGCTCTCGAGGAACACTCCGGGACCAGCGATCGATCTATCCACATGGCTTTCGGCGGCCAGGTGGAACACCAGATCCAGGTTGGCCTGCCGCACAGCCTCCGCCGTGGCCTCGCTGCTGCAGAGGTCCACCTGCAGCAGCTGGTGCCGCCCCTTCCGCAGCCGAGCTCAGCTCGGCGAGGGTGAGCTCAATGCTGGTGAGATCACTGGCGTATCCGAGCTTGTCGAGGTTGAACATCAGCGCGGTGCTCTCGCGCAGTAGGCGCCGCACCAACTCCCCGCCGATGAAACCAGCGCCGCCGCGGTTACCAGAACCCGCTGCATACCACTTGGTAGAGAGGGGGTGCTCACTTGAAAAACTCTGTTCAAATCAGGCTTAAGGAGGTCGTAACTAAGGCCACAGCTTCAGCTGCTGGCATATCACAGTACTCAACCTGGTTTGCAAGGCAGAAACACTCTATGAAAAATCTCTAAAGTGCGCATTTCAATGGCCGAGCCCCAACGCAAAGACGCAAACGATCGCGGTCCCTCATCGTCACCCGAAAAGGGCAGCTGACGTTTTGCATTTGGCGGTTGCGCTGCACAGCCGCTGCACCCTGCTGAGTGCTGCACATGCACTGGGCTTGAAGCCGGAATTGGATTGAAATCCTTTAAGCCCCCAAGTATTGAATTAACAGTGGTGACATCTTTGCTGGCAGAGGGGGTTACTTGGCGCTTAGCCAGACGCAAGCAACAATTTGCACCGAGGTGCCGAACTGGCAGCCATGGGTTGCGTTCTTCCTGCGCTCCCTCAACGAGCAGATCCGGCGTGAGCCTCCCCCTCGAACATGGGCGCATCACGATCGGTGAGGTAATCAGGCTCTCTGCTGCCAGCCGCAACACGCTCAAGCAGCATTTCCGCGTGTTGGTGGAACGCGGCACCCTGATCCAGCACGGCAGCGGCCGAGGTGTTTGGTACGCCTTGCGTTAACCAGATTGAGGGGATTGGACTGGCCAGTTCCGCAGCTAGATTGGGGGTGAGTGAGCTTTCTACGTTTGGCTTGGATCGCGCCTGTAGTCACGGTCCTGCACAATCCCCTCCGTACTGGCATCCGGCGGGGCCAGCAACAGCTGGATCAGCTCGGGATCAGGAGTTGTAAATTTTCAGCGATTGATTCATTATATTGCTGGTCAAGTTTAATAAGTATTGATAAACCAGAGAGATAAATTAATAGTTTAGATTTGAAATTAGTCCCTTCCGGCAATCCACTAGCAATGCAACATCACCGTTTAGCACCAAACCAGCCAATAAGCCAAGAATCATTGTTGTTATCGAGCAGATTCTTGCGACAAGAATTAATTTTCTTCTTTCTGTGAATATTGCTATTCTGCAATAATTAATCTCATGAGATTTAATAATTATTTCACTGCCGCATTCAACCGCAGATTGCGGGCCATCCGTTCAGATCGCACCTTAATTGCCCGCCGTTTCCTGCTGATTGGTGTGGATGCAGTTGTTTTGCTGCTTGCTTTTTGGGCGGGATTCGCCTTGCGACTAAACCAGCTTTTCCCCCTGCAGTTTTGGCGCGCAACACCTTTGCTCATGCCACTGCTTTTTATAGGTATAGGTAGCTTATTTTTTAGTGGTTGGTATCGCGGCCTTACCCGCAGCACTGGCAGCTATGCCCTTTATGGCCTGCTACCCCGCACCGGTCTGATTGTTTTACTACTTTTACTGGTGTGCGCTTTTCAGGGTTCAATTGAACCACCACGATCTTTTTGGCTGCTGCTTTGGGCACTAAGCACAGCAGGATTAATCCTTAGCCGCTTAATTGCGCGTGATTTGTTGCGATTTCAATTCCAACGATTTTTTAATACCCAAAAAGGTTTACCTAGTTTGATCTATGGCGCAGGGGAAGCCGGCCAGCGATTACTTAAAGAGTTGCATCACAACCCCTTGCTTCATGTTGTTGCATTAGTAGACGATAATCCCGCTCTTTGGCATCGCCGCATTGATGGCCTCAAGGTAAACGATCCGGAATCACTTTTAGAAATTGTTGAACAGCAGAAAATACGCCAAGTGCTGCTTGCTTTACCAACAGTTGAGCGTCAGCGTCGCCGTGATATTTCAATCCGGTTGCGGGCACTAGGAGTGGATGTGCTCACGATTCCATCCCTTGCTGATATCACTAGTGGGCGCCAGCGGCTCACAGAATTGCAACCTGTTGCGATTGAAGATCTATTGGGTAGGGAAGCTATTGCTGCATTACCAAATCTTTTGGAACATGCTGTTGCTGAAAAAGTTGTATTAATAACAGGTGCTGGCGGCAGTATAGGTAGTGAGTTGTGTCGCCAAGTTTTAAGATCTGGCGCAAAACTATTATTAATGCTTGATCGCTCAGAATATGCCCTCTACTCAATCCATCAAGAATTAAGCAAGCTATATCATGCAGAAAAAGAACGGATCTTGCCAGTATTAATCGATGCGTCAAATCAAATCCAGCTAGAGATTTTGTGCAAACGCCATGGGGTTCAGTTGTTCATTCATGCAGCTGCATATAAACATGTGCCTTTAGTAGAGGCAAACGTGTGTGCAGCCCTTGCTAATAATCTGAATTGCACCTCAGCAGCATTGGCAGCGGCCACTAATTGTGGTGTGGAGCGCTTCACTTTGATATCTACGGATAAAGCTGTGCGGCCAACTAATGTAATGGGTGCAAGTAAACGTGTATGTGAGCAACTAGTGCAGAATGCTGCTGCTGCCGCGCTACTCACTGGGCAGCAAACATATTTCTCGATGGTGCGTTTTGGTAATGTATTGGGTTCATCTGGATCAGTGCTGCCTTTATTCCGTAGCCAGATTGCAGCTGGTGGCCCGGTAACTGTTACCCATCCTGAAATTACTAGATATTTTATGACGATTCCAGAAGCGGTGCAGCTAGTTTTACAAGCAGCCGCGATGGCAAGCGGTGGCGAAGTTTTTGTATTGGATATGGGTGAACCGGTGCAGATTGCAAATTTAGCACGGCAGATGATTATGCTCTCCGGCTTTAATGTGAAAGATGAAGATAATCTCAATGGTGATATTGAAATTAAATTCAGTGGCCTCAGGCCTGGCGAAAAACTATATGAAGAATTGCTTATTAATGCTGATGATTTGCCAACTAAACACCCATTGATCCGCCAAGCCCATGAAAATTTCCTTCCAATAGAACAGCTGCAACCATTATTAGAGCAGTTGCAAGATGCTATAATAGCAGACAATCAAATAAGGGCTAAAGATATTTTGGCTCTTATTGTGCCTGAATACACCTTTGCTCTGCAGTGAATTTCCGCATTAAGCGCACCTCTCTCTATTGCTTTATTTTTTGTTGTTTGTTCCTAT
>Ga0310319_10034_pt1 | contig 12289 bp, 10 predicted proteins | sample LakEriER1SmallC5_FD_195527 | JGI IMG/M metagenome (GOLD analysis project Ga0310319, IMG submission 195527) | Enriched freshwater cyanobacterial communities from Lake Erie, Ontario, Canada - ER10.Small.C5 (v2) (version 2) | ecosystem: Environmental > Aquatic > Freshwater > Lake | place: Canada...
AATTGCCCTCAAGATCCAAGCCAATTCAGGATGGGTTTGGCTTGCAGGATCATCTACTAAGGAAGCAATCAAACTTGGCCGCCAATCGCTAGCACCCAATGGGGCCTTCATACCAAAAAGCCTGCGGCGAAAAGCTTCAAGTATCCTGGCGGGAAACATTTTAAAAGCAAAAGTACAAAAATCATACCACACTCAATACGTAGATCAAAGCTAAATATCAAGAGCAGTTAATCCCGCCAATAGCAAACATTCAACCGCGCGATTTACGGTAGAACTTTTACGAGCCCAACCCAATGCCGAATTCTGCAATTCAACTTCATGCAGAATAGTTACATTATCAATACGTTTAAGCAATTCATCACTGGATCTATATGAGATACAATTTAAACCATCAATCAATCCATGGGGAGCACAACTAACTGGCTTTTGATCTAAATCACGAAAACAAATAACAGCACCGCCCGCGGCGATTTCATAATGACGTAAGCAATCCCAACCGGCGCGGCGCGTAGTAATAGCAAATCTTGAACTAGCTAAATCACTCCTATAAGACTGTTCATCAGCAAAAACATAATTTGCACTGGCGCCAAGTTTATTAGCTAGATCCTGATCAACAATATGGGAAGAGAAAAGTTGACTTTTGTTTGGCAATTGCGCTGATATCTGTGATTCTGGAATTGAAAATGCCAAAGGATGAACATTAAGCCCTAATCCCCATTTCCTGCTTCTATTGGTAAGTTCCCTTTTGTAAGTGTGAGTGCTTGGGAGCTGTAATAAATTACTTAAACCAGTTCCGAAGCCAAATTGCCTAAAACGAGTTCCACTGCGTGGATAGAGGCGCTGATCATCATCACCATCGAGTAGAAGCAAAGGTTGTGCTGCAAGCAATTCTCTCCATTGCAAAAGAAATCCCCATTGGCGCCAAACATTACTAACCAAAACAGCGTCAAACCAACCGGATGCAAGCCTTTGCCAAATAAAACTGCGATCAATCCCGCCCTCAGGTTCCTTTAGAAGGCCATATAAACTAAAACCACCTCCGCGTACACCAAATTCAGCTGCTACTTTGCATTGACGGCCCCCTTCATACATACACTCCTTACGAGGGTAGTCAACCAATTCCACCCAAGGCAACTGCCTCAGCCCATGGAGAAGGCCATCGGAAAGATAATCTTCACGATCGTCGGTTAGGAATAGAAGGCGCAACATCAAACTAAACTCTGGAAAAAATTGTTACAACAGGGGTTGAGAGTAGCACAACAAAAACAAATATAGTATATAATAATAGCAATTGAAAAGCCATTCAATGATAGTGGGCTTTCATCTTGACGAATTCTCCCTGAGGGGCGTAACAGTTGCAACAGTTGCTTACGCTAAGGCATGGTCAGAAATATTAGGAAATAAAAGCATACTAATCAAATACGACAACTATTTAAATCAAAGAAAAGAGATAAATCAAACTTGGCATTCAGAGAACCTAGCAATGATTAGATACAATTCAAAAAACCAACTAGATTCAATACTAAGGAGCGCAGGAATAGAAGCCTTATACGTTCTATGCTCAGGCCAAAAGGAAGAACGCTTTACCAATCTGAGGGTTCCGATTTGGATACATGCAGTATTTCCAAGCAGAATCAAAGACATTCACGGAAGAAGATATGCGTGTATATCCGAGTGGCTAACGAAAGAATCATTCAATAAACGTATACCATACGTACCACATATTGTAAATACATCAGAGGAGCATAAAAGCAAAGAAGCCTGGAGAGAAGAAAACAAAATCAAATCAGATGCAATCGTTATAGGAAGCTTGGGAGGAAGAAATAGCTTTGATTTAAAATTAGCGCAAATTGGATTATTCAATGCGCTTCAATGCAATAAAAATCTATATTTTGTTGCATTAAATCATCGCGAATTCATCAACCATGAAAGGGCTTTATTTATGCTCGGCACAGACGATCAGGCAATCAAACATGGATTCATTAATTGTTGCGATGTAATGCTTCATGGGCGAGCACAAGGCGAAACATTTGGACTTGCATGCGCTGAATTTGCCGCAGCTGGCAAACCTATATTAGCGTGGGAACATGCGCCAGAAAGGCATCACCTGGAACACTTTTGTCAAAAAAAATTGCGATACACAACTGCTAAAGAGCTAAGCAAAAAACTACTAGCTTTCTATCCAGGGGAATGGAACCAGGCTGAAATAAAAAAAACGGTACGAAAATTTGATTCCCTAAAAGTTGCCAATTTATTTGAACAAGTTTTTGCCAAACCACACCAACCGATAAATGAGCCATATTTCAGCGCTATTGATAAAGCCTTAATCCTTAAAAGAAGAGCTATTAGATCCTTAAGGTCCCGCTTTAGTCATTTATGTCAAGAGACTCCAAATTCAGCAAATACGGAGATACATCAAAGCAATTACAACTAAAGAAATAATAAAATGACAATTACAGCAACAAGGGCAGCAAAATTCTCAATTGCAAGTCAAGTAGCAACAAGGATATTAAATTTTGGCCTATCAGTTTTACTGGTAAGAATAGCCTCGAAAGAAAGTGTTGGCTATTTCACATTACTAATAGCAAGCGCGCAGCTAATATGCACACTCGGACGAATTGGAACAAACTACTCCTATGCGGTATTGCTCCCGCAACAAACATCTACAAATGAAATCAATAAGCTAACGTCTACGTATAGCATTACAAGCCTAGCGACATCTGCGATTATTGCTATCTTTGCAATTTGGCAACTAAACAAATCTGGGGGAGTACCATCTTTTTTACTAGGAGAAATAACTCTCATAAATATTATAACATTCACCTATTTACTAAGCGACTCAGTCTCTGAAACAATCTGGAGTATTCATCTCGCAACGGGTAAGTTTAAATATGTATTCCTAAGAGATGTTTGGGTGGCACTAAGCAAAGGCACCTTACCCCTAATTGGTTATCTAATCCTAGGGCCAATAGGAATCCTGCTGGGTCTGGGGTTAACAAGCATTCTAAACTGCAGCATTGCAATTAGGTTATTATCCCAAAAAGATATCGGGGACAATTTTAAACAGCTAAATGGATCAATTTTAAACATAAAGTACTATTATTTTAGCAAGCTTCGCTCATTATGCGCAAAGGGATTGCCATTCTTTAGCTTCCCTCTTGCTACAAATATGATATTGTGGCCAATACTACTTAATTATGTAAACAACAACGGCCTCAACAATTTAGATGGTTTAAGAATCGCGCAAATTTGCGCTCAGTCATTAGGAATAATAAGTGGCTCTCTAATGCCTATACTACTTATCAAATCAAGCGAAAATGAATTAAGTGGAAAGCTAATTCATCAACGGTCTTTTCAAGTATGCTGGTTAGTTTCAATTATATTCTTTAGCTTGTTTACCCTACTGGATACAAATTTACTGCCTTTTATATTTGGCTCAGCGTCTAGAGAGGCAATCAGCCTGGCAAGAATTTTTGTGCTCGCCGCAGGAATTCAAGGCCTTAGCCAAATACCATTACAACGGCCAATGCCAACAAAAATGCTAGTGCGTATATCCATGCTGCAAGTTGTAAGCTTAATTGTGGCAGCATTTATTATAATTGTTGCGCTCAATATGCAGAATGGTCTAATCGCATACGCAAGCATTACTCTTGTTAGTCCGTTAATAACCATTATTTTTCTGCCCACACTCTTAGGTGAAAAGCTGATACCGGATAACACTAACTTTATTCCCGAACTAATTGCATCTCTAATTCTTCTTGTTGCATGCTATCAAAACAACACTGAGTCAATACTTGCCATGTTAATATTATTTGGCCTCATGGGAACGCTAATAAAGAATAAGGAATTCATGCTTCAAACTATAAGGAAATTTGTCTCTGCCTAAAAATGAATATGAAATTGGCCTGCCCTCAATTACAATGGGATCCATGGTTGCTAGGTATCTTTGCCGCCGTCTGGGAATTAATTGGCAGACTTCTGTTCCCAAACTGGGATGTGAGCTTTGTACTTTATGGTGCCAGATTTTGGATGGATCGGGATGGCCCATGGCTAAGCGTTTGGCCAGGCTTAGATTTCCTATCAGGAGAAATAGCAAAAAAGATTGGACAACCAGAAGCAGCAATAACAATTGTAGGTATGATCTTAAATGTAATGACAACTTTAATTGTATGGAAAATATGCAAACAGCTGCAAATGGATCGAGCTTTAATAATTATTGCGGCACTAGTTACGGCACTTTGGTTTAAACCCCCCCTAGGCGGATGGATTGGCGATCATCTCAGCTTTTTAGTATCTCTACTACCAGCTTTTTTACTGGCTATGCAGCTAGGCAGATGGAATGCGTGGCTAGGAATTATCACTGGGGCCTGTTTGTCGTATGGTTTAACGCTAAAGCTGAATAATACGGTTCCAGGATTAACAATAAGTGCTATTTGGATTGGTTTAATTCTATGGCAAACCAATAGAAGAAAATTTCCAAGCATTAAATCTACAGCAAAAGGTGTTGCCTGGGTATTAACAGGCGCTGGAGCAATGGCGGTATTCCTCAGCATAACAATAAGGATGCCCGGAGGAGTATATCCAAATATTATCGATACCTATGCCAATGTATTAAAATCACAAGCCACTATTCAAGCAAATTGGCTAAAGTTATTTCAAGTCCCATTGCAAATTAATTTATCTGAGGCCATATCAAATCAGCAAGCAGGGGTACTAGTATTTATGCCCATAGTAATTCTCTATTGGATATCATTGTGCTGGTCGAGCTGGAAGTTGCGAGATGGTGGAATGATAACAATGCGTCATGCAACTGCAATTCTATTTTTAATTAGCACGGCTATAGTGGGCTTAAGTCTTGGGAGAGGGCTAACGCACAGAATATTTATTCTACCAGCTGGAATTATTATTAGTCTTTCTGATATACCCATAGCCCTAAGAAAGAGGAAAATGATAATGATTGGATTTTTGGGATACCTCATAGCCAACTGGCTGAGTTTTGCTTATATACAGCGTGATCTAGAAAAACAACCTGGCTATGATAGCCGGCTATTAATTGAACAACGACCACTACCAAAACTTTGTTTAATGCCCAATAGCAAAATAAGCGAATCTAAACTATTGTTTATCAATGGCACCATGAAAATCCCAGAACAAGATGGCACACTACTAAATTGCTGGAATAGTGTGGAGGTAAAGAGAGATTTTGCGGGCCTTGTTGATGTACAAATTATTGCTAATACAATGGGAATTAGCTTCAGCAACCAAGAAATAGGAAAAGGTGACTTTCGCGAAAAATGGGACTGGCGGCAGGCTACCCCCAAAGGAAGAAATGAATGGGTAAAAAAGCAGCTAGATTTGATAAATAAGTTAAAATTACCTTATCTATTAGAGCGATTACCATTGACCCAAGCGGAACTACAAATCCCCGGATATGCAGCTTGGGAAGCGCCCAGGCTCAAGCAAAGACAAGAACTTATTAACGCCCTGGGTGCTGAGCAAATAGGCAAATTTGAAGACATAACACTCTGGCGCACTCATTGGTACAGGGAGAAATAGATGTCTGTTTTGTCTTTGATAATTCCCTGCTTCAATGAAGAGCGTTCATTGCCAAGCTTAATAGATGCCTTGAGAAATGTAAAATTTGATTTTAGTGAGGAAATACATCTTGAGATTATCATAATTGATGATGGAAGCCACGACCGAACTGCTAATGTTGCGTTAACGCTAGCAAAAGCCAACAATGATTTAGCTACGTGGCAAATATTAGAACTATCGAGAAATTTTGGCAAAGAGGCTGCTCTCTTAGCCGGCTTAGACCATTGCAAGGGTGATGCCTGCGTATTTTTAGATGCTGATTCACAAGATCCACCAGAGCTAATACCTAACCTAGTTCAAAAATGGCTTTTTGAAGGAGCTGAAGTTGTTAATACAGTACGCCGTACAAGAGCAGGAGATGGATGGCTAAAAGTTTTAAGTGCTTTTTTATTCTACCGAATATTCAAAAAGATTAGCCGGCTTGATGTTAGGCTAGACAGCAGTGATTATCGCCTACTTGACAAAACGGTTATTAAAGCAATCTGTTCATGCAGAGAGCAAGTAAGATTTAGCAAGGGGTTCGTAGCGTGGGCAGGATTTAATCAAATTAGCATTGAATATGACAGGCCTCCCCGTAAATCTGGCAATAGCGAATGGAGTACATGGAAACTCTGGAACTATGCATTAGATGGTATTTTTAGCTTCTCTACAATTCCACTAAGAATATGGACATATATTGGATTAAGCATGGCAATCATTTCCCTTGCATATGCAATATGCATTACGGTAAAAGCACTATTAGGAGGCATAAATGTACCTGGGTATGCCTCAATTGTGGCCATTATAAGCTTTCTTGGGGGAATCCAGCTCATGGGCATAGGAATAATTGGTGAATATATTGGAAGGATATTTATTGAGAGTAAAAAGCGCCCAATCTATGTAATCAAAAATAGCCTAATAACTGAAGGGTCTGGCAACAACGAATATGGATAAACCTGGCATTCGCGATAAAGCTGGTAGTATTCGCAATAATTTACGCTCAAATTCTAGGATTATAGATAAGGCAGTATTTAGCCAAGGCGCAGGAATTGTCAATGAAGATACTGGTTCTTTGGCAGGCTTAGTTAATAAGCGCTGAATTAAGACGATAGGGAATAGCAAAGTTAAGAAAGGATGCTTGTATTCAACATCCCATCCACTTGCGCTAAGAACCTCAATTAAGCGAGAAGGATTGTAGCGTCTGCAATGATCTAGGTATCGATCATGATCACTCCAAAGGAAATCATAGGCCGGAACGCAAACCACAAGAATACCTCCAGGCCGCACCCTTGCTCGAAGCAATTGCAAAGCAGCGCAATCTTTTTGAATATGTTCAATAACATCAATTGCAATGATTAGATCGTATTCCTGATCGCTAGGAACACATTGCAAATTCGTAAAACCATACTTTTCAATTTGACATTTATCAATAAAAGCTTCATCTACTAAATCCCAATTTATTGATACTCCATTTACAATAGAGCCAAGGCTTTTACTCATCACACCATTACCTGCGCCAAAATCAAGTCCGCGTAGTTTGATGCTAGCGTGTTGCTTGTTCAACCATGGTGTTAATAAATCAAATAAGCACCTCACCTTGGCGCGATAATACCAATGATTTTGCTGTGCTTCAAGGCTTGGGAATAGATAAGCCTCCTTTAAATCTGCCATGGCATTGCCTAGAGCACAGATATTAGTACAGCAATTAAATAAATGGAGAACCTTTTAAAGCTTTCAATCTTTTAGGCAACCAAGCCAAAAGGGCAATACAAACAGGCCATAGGCCAACAGATTTATTAATTTCAGATAAGCCAGGGCATAACCCCTGCCAATGACCTGTTGCTGCCTGTTTCAAAAGATTCCAAAGTTGAAACTGAAGCCAATGGGCGGCCCATTTATGTCGTCTTGATTCATTTTGCAACAGTGGATGGGCAAGCAAGAGCTGTTGCACAACCACTATTTCCTTCAACTCATCTCCACTGCGTCGATTGGAATTTGAGAGCTGTTTCCCATGGGTTCTAACAAAGGCAATAGGACTTCTATTAAGTAGAACTTGACTCTGCTCTGATGCTCTAATAAGCCACTCCCAATCGGCGGCATGGCACCATTCACCACGAAAACAGCCAGCTGAATTCCAAAGCGCCCCAGAAAAACACATGCCCGTTAGATTTCCATTGAGGCTACCCAATCGCAACAGCGCAGGAATAAAAACTTGAGCTGGTATAAGCGTGGTGTGCTTACAGAGTTGATCATGGTACATAGATGAGATAGATGGGCGAAGATCCCCATTTGAATTTATTGACAGGTGTGTGCTGATGATCAACTGAGATTGAGGCCAATTATCATGCAGATGCCGCAAGTTAGCTATTGCATTAGGTAGCAACTTGTCGTCGCTACAAAGAAGCAGCCACCAATCAGAAACATATTCGCTTAATACTTCATTTAAATTAGCAAATAAGCCAAGATTTTTAGATCTTCGTATCCAAGTAGTGCGATTATCAAGAGCAGGACCACTCATGATAAATGCATGTGTTTTAGCATCGCAGCCATCATCAGCAAGTAGAAGTTGCCAATCCGGATCGGTTTGATTTTTCAAACTTTCCCAAGCCTCTGGTAAAAATTCTGAATCTCCATATACAGGCAAAATCACTGAAAGTTGATTCATTATTATTTACACGATGCCCACCATTTAAAAATAGTTTGCAAACGTGACTTGTAAGTATGCTGATCTGATTGCAAAGATATCCTTCCAAGTTTACGCAATTCATTGCACAAATCATCATCCATTAGCAGCACTTTACACCGTTGAGCTAACTGCTTGGGATCAAGAAAGAATCCTTCATCAGGATAGTTTGGAAGCAAAGCACGATGTTCATCAGTGTCTTGCATTAAGCCACAGGCACCAATGGCACCAATTTCATAAGAACGATCGGTTGACTTATCATGATTGGATGCCCGCAACAAACCCAGAACCAAACGCGCATGAAAAAGTGCCTTGCAATAGTTTATACCGCGAACTATATCTTCACGCTGCCAGCCAGGAGTTGAAAGTTGCTGCCAACTTGCTCCATAAATTCTAAATTTATTAAAACCTATTGAAACAGCTGCACTTTGGGCAGCGTTTAGCCAAGGAAGCCTCTCAGGGGCACAGGTACCAACAAATGTAATATCTGAACCGAACAGATCTTGGTCACCAATATCAGGCGGGAGCGGAGGATAATGCAATTTTGAATCGTAGGCAAATGGCAGCCAGCTGGTTGAGCGTACACCTGCAGAATGCAAGCGCTGCTGCAAAGCTACTTTAGTACTAAAAATATGATCATAGTAAGGTAGATTAACTATAAAAGATTTCCGTTTATGAATTGGATTCCAAGGATCATCTGTGAGCCAATTAACTATTTTACCTCCGTAGGCATCCACCGCTTTAAAAATACGTTCTTCAAGGGGAAATATACCAGTAACTAGCACTAATTGGGGTTTTAGCTCATCAATTTGATTTATAAGTTGCTTTTGATAGTGCCACCACTCCCAACTGCGTCGATCTGCAAGCCTATAAAAGATTTTGCCTGGTAGTGCAGCCATGGAAGGCGAGAAAATGCTCGCTGCGCTGTTATAACTAACATTAGGATTTAAATTAAAATATTTAGAACTATTAACTAATTTGCTTCCCAATGCTTCGGGGGTTGAGGTATCTGCTAAAAGCAGCCATTTTTTTGGGTATTCAAAATTCACAGGTGATGCCTACAATCACTCAGAAAGAAAATGTGAGCCTAGTATTTAATGCGCCTTTGCATAAGTCTAACTCTGTTCCACATGAACTGTTATATGGTTTTCCATCCTTATAATCAGTTACTTGCCCACGCCAACTGTGATAAAGAATTGAGGCTGTAAGCGGTATTTTGGTAAAAGGCTTATAACTAGCCCCAAAACCTGCTAACAAACCGGCATATTCTGCAAAAACTGATAAGTGCTGGTTAAAGCTAAAACCAATATTAGCAATAGGCCCATAGCTGCCATAATTAAGACCAGTTTCGGCTGTTTGATTGGCTGGTTTAAAAAATCCATTACCAATACCAGCACTAACACTAATAACTGCTGGTGGATCACCCTTGGATCCAAAAACAGGGCCAAGATCAAATAGTTTGCTTAATAATATTGCATAACTTTGTCCACCATCAGCTGCAACAGTTCCCCTTACTCTTGTAGTACCAATAGGGCCAGTATTATCTGTACTAACTAGCTTTTCACCGATCCAAGCAGCACCAAGAGTTGGATCGAGATTAGCTTTTAATTGAAAACCGAAGGCTAATCCAAGGCCTTCACCTCCAGCAAGAGGGGAGGAAGAAGTATCACGATTAATAATTGATTCCGCCATGTTTGCATTCACGCCCAGGGAGAAATCACCAAGAATAAGAGGTGTGAATTCAGCTAACCATCTACTATCAGAACAATTGCGATTACTTGTATCTACACGCCAACCACCACAACGATTGGTGCCGATATTATACGGGTTTGTTTTACTTTCAATTTGAAAAGTAAGAGTTCCCCGATGAGCCACATCTTGCCTAAAAGCTGTTGGCACCCAAAAACCAACTTCGGGATATAAAACACCTCCATAACTAAAGGCCCTACCAACTGAGCGGGCGATTGCTGTTGGTTTAGGGGTGGCTTGTTTTGCTGTAGCTGGTGCTGCCGGTGTAAGGGGTGTTTTAGGTGCTTCTGCCCAACGCACAGGGGCAGTGCTGCTTGCGGGAGATCCATCAAGACGCTGCCAACGGGGAGCAGCAGAAGCAGCTGCTTCTATTTGGGTATTAGATGGAGAATCCGTTGTTGTTATTGGGGAAGAATTATTTTCTGGTACTAACTGCCATTTCACTGCTGCAGGTGCTGGAATACCAGTGGGGGCTGGTAAAGCTGCAAATAAAGCCAGCAATGCAGAAAAAGGCAATCCGATCGATAGCAACTTTTAAATTTTATTCCTTATGGAAGCGAGCAGCCCAGCGAGCTGGTGCAGTTCCACTAGTTCACTGCTGTTGCTTTGAAGATTTTTTAGTTGCAGCTGGCCGCTGCTAGCTTCCGCTGCTCCGATCAGCAAAGCAAAAGGGGCAGCTGATTTGAGCGCTCGCTTCATTTGTTTTGCAAAACCTGCCCCGCTGTGATCAAGGTCTACCCGATGGCCCTTTTGGCGTAATTCGCGCGCTGCTTTTATTGCGATAGCTTCTGCTTCTTCGCCTTGGCTTATTACGTATAAATCAGGGGCAGCAGCTGTTGTGCTGCTTTGATTCTGCATTAATAAAACCAAACGCTCTAAACCCATCGCCCAACCGATGCAGGCAGTAGCGGCGCCACCGAGTTGTTCCACTAAATCGTTATATCTACCGCCGCCACATACGGTGGCCTGGGCGCCTAGAGCAGCACTGGTTATTTCAAAGGCGGTGTGGCCGTAATAATCAAGGCCGCGCACCAGGCGTGGATTTAATTGGTAGGGGATCTGCAAGGCAGTTAACCCCTGCTGCACCTGCTCAAACCGTTCAAGGCTTTCCGGGCATAGGGCAGCTACTAGCTCTGGTGCAGTTTTTAATAATTCCTGGGTGTTTGGATTTTTGGAATCCAAGATCCGTAATGGATTTGTTTGTAAACGTTCTTGGGAATCGGGATCCAGCTGGTTTTGATGTTGCTCTAGCCAAGTCACCAATTGATTTCGATAAATAGCGCGATCTTCCTTGCTACCGAGGGAGTTGAGTTCTAATTTGAGCTCTTTTAAGCCCAAATCCATTAATAAATCCCAAGCAATCACTATTGCTTCCACATCACTGCGGGGTTCATTGAAACCTAAAAATTCAAGCCCCAGCTGATGGAATTGCCGCATCCTTCCAGCTTGTGGCCGTTCATAGCGAAACATCGCTCCGCTATACCAAAGCTTTTGCGGGCCTTGGCTTAATAGCCCGTTTTGGATGGCAGCGCGCACCACCCCAGCAGTGCCTTCTGGCCTCAAGGTGCAGCTGCGTTCACCACGATCATTGAACGTATACATCTCCTTACCCACCACATCAGTGGCAGCGCCAATACCACGGGCAAATAATTCAGTGGCCTCTAGCAATGGGGTGCGGATTTCAGATACGCATGCCCTACGCATATGTTCGCGAGCTATCGCTTCTAGCTGCTGCCAGCTATTGATAGCCGTTGGCAATTGATCTGCCATTCCCCGCAGGGTTTGCAATTGAATCACGTGCAATTTGCTCCTGCCTGCTTGCGATCCTGCCGCAATGGCACTGCATCAATTAGCAATTGTTGCCGGCTAGGGGCACCGGGAATTGGTTGATCAAGCCAAGCCTGCAGCCTTCTTTCTAATGCCAGCGAAGGTTTTGGGCCAATCCAGCGAGGTTCTCCCCGCAAAGCGCCACCGGGCATACGTTCTACCTGTAATTTCACCAGTTCTCGCCGGCATAAGCCCAACACAGGTAATTTCACCAGAACTTCAGCGGCTGGCGGAGCAGAGGGCACTACCGGATCTGCACTATCAAGATCAGCCAAACCTAATGGGCCAATAACAGCAGCACCGAGGTGTTTTGGAACTGCCTGCACAGCGATTGGAGGCGGCAGATAAGGCTGCGGCACAAATAATGAAGATGGCAAAGCAATGATTGCCGGGCTACTTGAAGTGAGTTTCTTATTTTTATTTATTTTTTGGATAACAACTTTATCAGATCTTTTA
>Ga0310319_10040_pt1 | contig 11679 bp, 6 predicted proteins | sample LakEriER1SmallC5_FD_195527 | JGI IMG/M metagenome (GOLD analysis project Ga0310319, IMG submission 195527) | Enriched freshwater cyanobacterial communities from Lake Erie, Ontario, Canada - ER10.Small.C5 (v2) (version 2) | ecosystem: Environmental > Aquatic > Freshwater > Lake | place: Canada...
CGGCGTAATCGCCAACTGGGAAGCGGTAGAACAACTTATCAATGAAGATACCGGTTCTGGAGTTGTTAGGCCATTCAACGGTTGCACCGTCGTAAGAAAGGGAAGCAGCTGGATTAGCAGCCCTTGCGCCGAAGGCGTAGGTGTTGTTAGCGCGGATGCGGAACTGGAACTGATCTTTACCAGTGAAGCTGGTATCGAAGTTCAGGTAAGCATCATGAGAGAACGTGAAGGCGTTCTTATCAGCAACATAGTTTTTGTTGTTGGTATAAGCAGCCAAGTTACGAATGAACTTAGTAGCTGCATTTTGCACATAACCAACCTTGCGCTGATCTTCTCCCAATGAACCGTATTCACCCAACAGGTAGTTGATTACGTTGTTGTAGATGTTGGGGTTGGTGACGTAACCGCCGGGGGTTACTACCAGGCCGGCGCTGGCACCACTGAAGTTGGGGGATGCAATTTGTGTACCACTAGCTACAGTGGTGTAGTAGTTGCGGCTGGCAGTGTCTTTTAGGGAGATGTTGTCGTATTGGCCGATCGACTTAACAGTGGCCACGCCATTAAGGCCTGCGTAGGTGTAGGTCTTAACTCGACGGGCTTCGTTAGCCAGTGACACCAAGGCGTTCATGTCCTTGCGATCCAGAAGGATCTTGGCATCAGCAAAGTTGCTGCTGGTGGAACCGGCGGTTTGAACCCGCAGGGAGTTGGTATTGCCGTAGCGGTCTTGCAGCAGGATCTGGTCTCCGCTCAGGAAAGTGTTGGAAGTTGTTCCCGCGGCAGGGGTGAGGAACTGGGAGGTGAAGGTGGCTTGGTTATTGATGTTGCCAGCGCCCGAGGCGGCACCGTTGGAGCCCATAACCTGAGTTTGGTAGCCATCCTTGGTATATATAGAAGCGCGCGTGCGATCAATCACATAAGGCACGAGAGTGGTGGAAGTGCCCACGGTGCCGTTGAGAGAATTCGGCGTGTCGGTGCCAGGAATGTAGACATTAACCAGCAGTCTTTGACCGGTGGCAGCACCGGTCATTTGGGTGGGCACACCAAAAGCGTTATTTGCTGCTAAAACACTGGTGTTAGTAGCAGCTGGTGTAAAGCCGGTCCAAGTACTGCTGAAAGCTATCTGACGGGATTGGGCAGCACTGGTTTTATCGGGCTGGAATCCTGTAGTAGTGGTGACCGCACCGTTACCACCAGCGCGGTAGTAGTAGTAAGCCTCACCCTGGCTGAGGGGATCGGCGATCATGTTGGTGGAACGATCTTGGAAACCACCTGTGGAACCGTCGTAAGCGCGCTGGCCGTAGAGCTTGGCGGCATTACGAAGGGCACTGCCTTGGCCGTAGTTTGCGTAGCCATCGCCACGGTAAACATCGCCCATCACGAAACGAACCTGACCGGTCAGTTTGGTGGTGGTGGAGAATTGAGTGGCTTGCAGTTCGCCAACTTTGGCTTCTAGGCCGTCTACACGGGCCTTGGTGATCGCGAGTTCTTTTTCGAACTCCTTCATCAGGCGACGTAGTTCGTCGGTAATTTCTGTAACGCGATCGAGGCAAGCATTAAGCAGAGCAGCTGCTTCCCAGCGAGTCATCGCTTGGCCACCTTTGAAGGTGCCATTGGGGTAGCCAGCTACACAGCCGTAGCGCTCGATCAGGTTGCTAAGTGCCTGATAAGCCCAATCGGTGGGCTTTACATCAGAAAACTGGGTGATGCTGGTGACCTGCTCACTGGAAGCGGCGTACTTATTTACGCCGTCCATGTTGAGCTCAGCAGCCATGGCGCCTAAGGGGGCAACCAAGCCGAGAGCGGCAGGTGCCAGCAGGAGTTGCTGGAATAATTTCATGGAGTCCTCACACCAAATAAAGAGGATGATTATTGGTTCACAATGAACAGACGGATCTGCGCACAGCACACCAACAAAAACAAAATACCTGGTTTTTTAGTTTGTGAAGAAGTAAATCAGCTTTTAGTGGTCAGCAAATAGAGCGTCCACTTTCGATGGATCGCTAAAAAAGAGCTTAAAAAAGGAGCCGATGGGGCCCGCAGGCACCCACCGGCTGAAATCTCAACCGCCTAGTTGGGAAGCGATCAGAAGAGGAACGTGGTTTTCAACACACCGCCATAGGCGCTGTTGCTGCCAGTTCCTGCTGGATTTGTGATCGTAAAGAAAGCAGGGGTCACGCTGATGTTGTCTGTTACTTGGAATTTGTACCAAATTTCCCAAGCAAAGGTGCTTTCATCAGTGCCCATGAAACCATCGTTTCCGGTTACGAATGTTGGCTGACCAACAGCTGTGCCAAAGGTGTTTCCTTTGATAAGCGCATCAGCCCACTGCATGCCCACATACCAAGATTGGCTTTGGGCCTTTGCTCCTTCCGCGTTTGTTTCCACACCCCATATTTGAGATGCCTTCTTAGCGCTATAGGAGTTAGAACCCCAACCAGCACTAATAGATGGAATCCAACTCACTTTATTTGGTTTCCACCAGCCGCTGATGGCAAGTGAATTCACATCAAATGACGACAAACCAGCGAATGGATTACCCGCTAAATTTGTACCCACAGGGATGTAGCCATAGGCTCCACTTTGGGAGTATGCATAGGCCGCAGTTAGGTTCCAGTTAGTTGCGGTGTAAGCCAGCTGCACCGTACCGGTGCCGCCGGAATTGTCTGTGGCAATACCACCAGTGCTGGAATCACTATTTTTAGCATTTGCTGCCACATAGTTGGCACTTACGCTGAAGCCTTTATCAGCCCACCAGATACCAGCACCACCACCGAGGTTGAGGGTATAGGTACCGGGAGCACCTGCGTAGGTAAAGAAGTCGAGAATCGTGTCGGCTGGATATTGGCTCGGCCATACCGCCAACATGTCGTCTTGACGCACCCTTGGGCCAGCGGTAATTGTGAAATTAGATCCAATCGGGAATTGATAGAAAACCCGATCTACCCCCATGGAATTAGCGCCGGATCCTTCCTCATAAGCAACCTCAGCCCCTAATGAGGGATAGGGATTGCCAAACCATGTGCTTTGGCCAAAGTTACCAACCCGCAAACGGGTGCGCAGTAAATCTTTACCAGTGAAACTGGTATTGAGTGATAAGCGCACGTCGTAGTTGAAGCTAACTGCTTCTCCTGTTGGCACATTGCCGCCGATTAAATCCTTCAGGAACTTACGCGCCGCTGCTTTTACCGTTGGATTCTCTTGCTGCAGTGGGCTCAAGGTGCCGTATTCCGCAATCGATAGATCAAGCGGGTTTGTAAATGCGCCAGCGTTTGTGAATCCACCAGGCGCTTTATTCGCAAATGTTGTGTATGGAGCAGAAGAAACATCGCTGGAATAGCGAATCAGCCCGCCACCTTTAACTGCCCGTGAAGCATTACCTAATGCCACCAGGTTTTGCATATCCTTTTTATCAATTACAAAACCACCTATTGTTGGCGCTGCACCTGATGTGTTGCCGATGGTATTTGCCATCACGCCAACTAGATCAGAAGTAACAACCGTGCCGTTTGGCAAGGCATTATTCAAAAAGCCATAGGTGCCAGTAACGCCGGTGCCACCAGCTGGCGCACCAGGGTTAGAACGCAAGCCAGCAACAGCAAGGTTGTCACCTACATAATTACCAAGGGAGGCCGTTGGTTGGCCAACTACTCCAATAGCAGAATTGGCTGATCCACCGGTCCAGGTAGCCGCCTTAGTAAAGGCCGTTACGTTGCCAGTTGGTGTGCCCGTTGCTGAATAGCTGGCACCACCGGGGGTAACGCTGTAGGCATTTGTTAAAACAGCATCGTTAAACGCCGTTTGGTTAGCAAATCCAACGCCTGCCTGCGCTAATGGGCTGGTGCCTTTATTAGCGCCATCGAACTTTGAGCTGCCAAGCCAAAATACCGTTTGCCCAGAAAGCTTGGTAGTAGTTGAAAACTGGGTTGCAGCAAGATCTGCAACTTTCGTTTCCAAGCCATCAACTTTTGCTTTTAATACAGCTAGCTCTTTTTCAAATTCCTTCAATAGGCGTTTTACCTGTTCTGTCATCTCCGTAACACGATCAAGGCAGGCATTCAGTAACGCCGCTGCCTCAAAGCGAGTCATCGCTTGTTTGCCTTTAAACGTGCCATTTGGATAGCCCGCTACGCAGCCATATTTAGTAACCAAGTTCGACAATGCCTGATATGCCCAATCTGTTGGTTGCACATCAGAAAATTGGCTAACACTTGTTACCTGGCCCATCTGGGCTTCTATCGCCAGCATCTTGTCGATATATTGTTGTTCTTGATAGCGATTAACAGACCCCATATCTAAGCTTTGAGCCTGGCTCGCCAATGGCGCAACCACTCCCATTACCAATGGAGCAAGCAATAGCTTGCGAAATGCATTCATGGTTCTCACACACAAAAAGAACGGAAAGCGCAAAGCGCCAAACGCATAATTCCTCCTTAACCAAACAAAAGGCGTGCGTATTGTTACTAAATGCCTATTAGTGGGACCAGTGCTGCAATTGGTATTTGGCTTGCAGCCTTGTTGTTGCTGTTGTTGCCTGGCCTTGATCTACCGCTGAGGGATTGGGATGAAGGCATCGTGGCTCGTGTGGCCCTTGAGAGCAGCCAAGCGCTTAGCCAGGTTTTGCAATCACAAAAATCAATATCTTCCCTGCTACTGCCTAGCTATTGGGGTGCTCCATATCTAAACAAACCGCCCGGCCTGCATCTATTAATTGCAGTGGTGATGCAGCCTTGGAGCAGCAGTGGGCTGCTGCCACCCCCCTGGCTGGTGCGTTTTATTCCTGCGCTCCTCGCTAGCGCTGTAGTGCCCCTAGCAGCTGCAATTACAAGGAAATTAAGGCCGCAGCAACCCTTAGCAGCCTTTTGTAGTGCTGCAATCTGCCTCACCCTTTTGCCCTTAATGCGCCACGGACGCTTAGCCATGTTGGATGGCGCCCTGGTGAGTGCCAGTGCCTTGATCTGGTGGCAACTGCTGCGGGCAAAACAACGACCTTTACAAGGGGGGATTTGGGCTGGTTTTGGCGGCAGCGCCATTCTTTTGCTGAAGGCTCCCAGCTTAATTCCAGTGCTAGGGGCGGGCTTATTGCTGTTAGCCCTCGATCGGGTGCTATCTCGCCGCAGTTGGCTACTGCTGCTTAGTGCCATTGCCCTGGGCTTATTGCCAGGGATTTGTTGGCATCTTTTCCATTACTGGGCCCGCGGCGATCAGGCCCTTTGGCTCTGGGGAGGCGACGGTGCCAGCCGTGTTTTGCTGCAGGCCGGCGAAGGCAGTGATCTGGGTTGGCGGATTCCCGTGCTCGAAGTATTGGAAGGTGGCTGGCCCTGGTTGCCGTTGTGGCCTTTCGCAATGGCTTGGGCTTTTCAACAACGCAATACCCCTGAAGGCCGCTGGCCCCTTGGTTTGCAATTAGCAATGGCGGCAATAGTTTTACCTTTACGCACCCAGCTTCCCTGGTATAGCCACAATCTTTGGTTGCCATTTGCTTTGCTTTGCGGCCCGCTTCTAGCCCAGCTGATTACAAATCCCAGCCTTAAAGGAATCCCTGGAGCTGCGCTTTTAAAAAAACTGCCGTGGTTTTGGTTTTTGCTTGGTGGGTTACTGCTAGCTGCAGCCCCCATCAGTTCTTATTGGTTTGTGTTGCCAGCTGCTTTTGGCCTGCTGCTGGGGGGCTGGTTTCTAAGCCACAAGCAGACTTGGCCTGGGGTGTTGCTACTGGTTAGCGGCTGGTGGCTTTCACTTTTATTACTGCTGCAAGGCCCCCTATGGCTGTGGGAATTAGCAGAACAGGCGCCAGTTGCAACCGGAGCTGCCCTAGTGAAAGGAGCTGATCCCCGCACAGCAATCGCCCTATGGCAGCTGGAGGAACGCCCCAGCCTTAGCTGGAAAAGCCAGCGCCGTTTATTGCCGCAGAATTCAACGGCTGGCCCATTACAGCTACTAAGCCAGGATTTAGGGCCGGCCCCAGAGCTGGCGGGGCATTCCTGCAAGCTGAGCCGTAACGGAGAAGATAACTGGCAGCTTTGGCTATGCAAGCCATTGCCCCACACCCCTTGAGCGGCCCCTTAAATCTCACAGTGGTGCTTGCCACCTATAACGAACGGGAAAACCTGGCTCCGATGCTGGCGCAGTTAAAAGCATTGCTCGGCCAGCGTTATCGCCTTGAATTAATCGTTGTAGACGACGACTCCCCCGATGGCACCGCAGATTTAGTGCGAGCGCTCGCTCGCCAGGATCCCCGTATCCATCTAATTCGGCGAGTGGGCCGCAACGGCTTATCAAGTGCAATTCGAGAAGGCCTGCTTGCTGCCACTGGCGACGTGGCAGTTGTAATGGATGCTGATGGCCAACATCAGCCGGAAGCAGTGGAGCAAGCCGTTCAAGAATTGCTCCGCAGTGAAGCTGATCTGGTAATCGGCAGCCGCTTTCAAGCTGGCGCTGTTATTGAAGGCTTATCGCTTGAAAGGCAAAGGGGTTCAAGCCAAGCCAATCGTTTAGCCCGCTCAACCCTGCCCGCTTATGGACAACTTTCCGACTACATGAGTGGTTTTTTTGCCCTTAGGCCTGATCAATGCGCCAAAGCAATTCGAGCTGTGGATGTGAGTGGTTTTAAATTTCTTTATGAGTTACTGGCTGTGAGCAACGGGCAGCTGCAGGTGAAGGAAATACCGCTGCATTTTCAGCCCCGCCAAAGTGGCAGTTCCAAACTTGATAACGCCGTGGTTTGGGACTGGTTGGTTTCCGTGCTGCACACCGCTTGTTTCAGGGTGGTGCCGCGGCGGGCAGTGAGCTTTGGCCTTGTTGGCCTTAGTGGCATGGTGGTGCATTTTGCTATTTATGGCCTGCTGCGCAGCCAAGGGGTGGCTTTTCTTGCCACTCAAACCGTGGCGGTAATTATTGCGGCCAGCTCTAATTACTTAATTAATAACTCGCTCACCTTCCGAGCTAAACGTTTGCAGGGTTTTGGCTTAAGTGCTGGTTTATTGAAATTTTTATTAGTTTCTTCCCTTGGGATGGCAGCAAATGTAGGTATTTCAACGGTGGTATTCAGTAGTTTGCAAGGGGGGCCAATCGCCCTTGTTGCCCTGCTGGCAGGGATCCTTGTGGACTTTGTTTGGAAATACGCCGCCTCCTCCCGTTTTGTGTGGAACGTTCCCTACTGAAATTTCTATTAATTAGCTGGGGCCTAAGCCGCTTGCTGCTGCTGGCACCTTTGCTAGCCCAGCCATTGCCGCAAGGCTTGAACCGTTGGGATGTGGTGCACTACCTAGCCTTAGCTCAACATGGCGCCCAAGGCAATCTGCAAGCTTTTTTTCCGCTTTGGCCTGCATTAGTTGCTTGGTTGTTATCACCCACTGCAATTATTTCAAGCAACACTTTCCTTTGGGCTGGTTTTGGCCTAGCCAATTTCGCCTTTTTAAGCGCCCTTTGGCTATTGCATCACCAGGCCAAGGGGCTTTGGGGTGATGCCGCTGCCCGCTGGACCGTGCTGCTGGCTTGTTTTAACCCCCTTAGTTTATTTGCCTCGATTCCTTACACAGAAGCGCTCTATTTATTACTTACAGCTGCGGCACTAGCGCAAAATCTACCCCCATTGCTGCAAGGAATAGCCGGCGGCTTAGCTGCCGCCACAAGACCTACCGGAGTGTTGTTGTTGCCGGGTTTTTTGCTGCAAAAACGCTGGTTTGCAGCTCTTTTAACGGGCCTTGGCCTTGGCATGGTGTTGCTATTGGGTATCAAGAACAGTGGTGATCCCTTTGCTTTTCTCCATGCGCAACAAGCTGGTTGGGGCCATCAACCGGGGCTCAATCTTTCCGGATTGCCGCGTTGGCAACGGCTATTTAGCCAAATCCTCTTGGGGCCTCAAAACAGCAACAGCGGCCAGCTGCAAGATCTGCTCTTTCCGGTTTTGATGCTTGTTTTTGCAGGGCTCGCCTTCACTGCCTGGCGCCTTGATAACAATCGCCCTCGCATCGCCTTAATGCTTGGCAGCAGCAGCCTTATGGGAGCTTGGTTGCTAGCGGGAAGTCCGTTTATTAATGGGGCGATGGTGCTTGGCAGCCTTGGCTTATTGCTCTGGGGTTGGGGCCGCATACCAATTGAGCAGCGCTGCTTTGCACTTGCCAGCCTTGGCGCATATTTCCTTAAACAAAACACAATCAGCATCGAGCGCCATCTTTACGCCACGGTGCCCCTATTGCTGCTTATTGGCCTGTGGGCAAGTTTAAATCCCCGCTGGGGCCGTTTATTACTTGGCTTTGGAGCCCTGCTCTGCCTTGTTTTTGGTTTTCGCTTTGCAAGCGGCGGCTGGGTTGGTTAGCTCAAAGCTTCATGGGCGCAAGCAAGGTTCTGGGCTGAGCTTGGGGCGCCACGTTTAAGCAGCAGCGCTCCTTCTGCGCAATGCGCCACCCCATAGGCACCAGCATCAATTAGCTGCATAGTGCGGAATCGCAGCTCAAGCAACTGATCGCGATCCTCTGGAAATGCCGCCAAAAATGGCCGGTGATAACGGGGTAACAAGGCGATCCAATCCACCGCTGTTTTGTTGCCCTGGCGATTTAGAAAATCCGAATGATATGGATATCTCAACAGCACCGGGCGCATCGCCAGCCGCGGCACCAAAGGTGTGTGGGCGGCCACTGTTGCATCAGCAGGAATTAACGCCAACGCGGTTAAGGCGGCTTCGCGGCGGGCCCATTGTTCTTGGATACCCGCTCGGGCCCAAGGCTTAATGCTGTCTGGGATAAGGGCCGAAAGGCTGCGGTGCGGATTTGAGCTAAGCGCCAAAAGCAAAGAAAGGGAAATAGCGGCTGTCCATAACTGCCGAAACCACTTACGGCCAAATAACTCTGGGTGGGAGCGCCACCAAAGCACTGCACCGCCAAACACCCCAGGCGCTAGATACAACACATATCGCAAACTGGTGGCTAGAGCGCTGAATCCTTTAGCCGCCAAGGCAATAAATAAAGGTGCCGCAATTAATAACCAAGCATCAAGAGATAGCAAAGGCAATAAAGCTAAAGGCAACATCGGTGCCAATAGATATTCAAGGCTGCGGACAGGCGGGCTAACCAGTTCTAAGAGCAGCAGCTGCGGTTGTTTCAGCAATGCCGCCAGCAGCCCCAAGGTGCCAGAAGCTTCACTGCCGGGGCTTAAATACTGGCCAAACTTTTCCGAAAGAAAACGTTGATTAACATCAGGGCCAAGTAAAGGTTGCAACCAAGCTGTTGCGAGCACCACATAAATAACAGACCAAATCAGCACTAGCGCTGCCAGCAGGCGCTTTTTTCCTTGCAAGCGCAGCAGTCCCCAGAGGCCAATACTGAAGCTCACAATGCCTGCATCACCTCGCAAAAAAGTGATAAAAAGCGCAGCGCAAAGAGCTGGCCACAGGCGCCCTTGCCTTAAGGCCCAGATCAGGGCAAAGCCCAGCAACGGCACTGGGCAGAGGTCGTGGAAATTTTCCAGCAGCGGGCCAAGCACCGTGATCGAGCAGTAGTAGGCAATCAGCAACCTCAAAGCGATCGGGCTAGCCAAGCCTTCAGAGCAAGCCAGCTGAAACAACATCAAGCCACCAGCTGTTAACAGAGCCACCTGCACCAGGGGCAAGGCATAGATCCCAAGCATTGGAATCAAAGGAATCCAAAGTTGGCTCAAGAGGTTCAAATGCTGGCTGGCGTGCAAGTAACCCAATTGAGGTAATTCTCCCCCTAATTTCACAGCCGCTGATAATTCCGCCGATAGGGTGCTTTCAAACCAGCGACCCTGGCTGCCACTCCAGAGCTCCTGCAAAAACAGGCCTTGGTCGTAGCTGGCGCTGAATCCTTCCAGCCGCCACAGCTGTAAGGCGATGCCAAAAACGAAAAAAACCGTGGCCACCCTTAACGGCTGAGCGAGGAGCATGGGAACACCGCAGAGCATGAATATGCGTTTAATTCTCCCTGACCCCCGATGGCCCTGGTTTCCACTGCTAATGGGGGCAGCCCTAAGGCTTGTGAATATCAATGCCCCAATCATTGGCGTACATAGCTGGAGGCAAGCCGATACCGCTGCCCTAGCTCGAAATTTTCAGCTAAATCAACTGCCGATCTGGCTGCCTCAAGTGGATTGGGGTGGGGTAAGCAGTGGCTATGCCGAAACTGATTTTCCCCTTTATTCCTATGGGGTGGGCCTGCTTTATCAATTTTTTGGGCTACATGAATGGCTGGCACGGGGGCTGAGCTTGCTCTGCAGCATTGGCGCCATTTATCTAGTGCAACGGCTTGGCAGAAATCTTTTTGGCCAGGCGGCGGGCTGGTGGGGTGGGCTGTTTTTCGCGGTGCTGCCCCTTTCTGTTTTTTATGGCCGCAGCGTGCAACCAGAGGCATTGCTAATGCTTAGCGCCGCCCTTGCCCTCGAAAGGGGGCTGGCCTACAGGCAACAGGGCGGCAAGTTCAACTTGGTCTTAATGGGGCTTGGCTTAGTAATTGCCAGTTTGGTGAAAGTTTTACCCCTGTTTTGGCTTGGCATACCGCTGTTATGGCTGGGCTGGCGGCGCTGGCCGCTATGGCTTGCGGGGGTAATCGCCCTGCTTGCAACGGTGGCTTGGTATGCCCATGCCCACCAGCTATTTCTAGAAACAGGCCTGAGCTTTGGTTTTTGGGGCAGCAAAGCCTCTCGCTACAGCTGGGCTGATTTGTTGAACTGGCGTTATTGGGGCGATATCTTGCTGCGCTTTAGCTTGCGCGGATTAGCAGTGCTGGGGCTACCACTATTAGTTTTTGGCCTGTGGATACCAAAACAAAACGAAGCAGAAGGAATGCTGCCGCTGGGCCTTGGGGTGGTGTTAATTGCAGGAGCTTTAGCGCCTAGTTCTAGTTACATACACGAGTATTACCAATTGCCACTGTTGCTATTTGCTTGCCCGCTGCTTGGTAAGGCTTGGCAAAAACTTCAACTAAAATCAACTAAAACTGGAAAGCGCTGGTTAGCCGTTGCCTTAGGGCTGGTGTTAGTTATTAGTTTTACGGTGTTGCAACTGGATTATTGGGGCAAAGAAAATCCCAACAAGAGTGATATCTGGGCTCAAGCTCAGGAAATTAAAATTATTACTCCAAAAAACAAACCGCTAATAAGTGTTTCGGCAGGTGATCCCACCTTGCTTTATTTAAGCGATCGCAAAGGTTGGCTAGTTACACCTGAAGCAGTAAACAATGAATTACTAAGCGCCCTAAGGAAAGAAGGTGCAAGCGCTGTAGTTGGCTCGTGGAATAAAATCGAAAATTACTCAGAATTCAAAGATGGGCCAGTTAAACAAAAACTAGCAAAATTACTTGGAATAAATAAGAATCAAACAAATGGTAACTATATAATTATTCTTAAATAATGGAACGATGCCCCCGCAGAGCGGGGGCTCTCGTCGGGTTCGCTATGGCGCGAAACCGTTTGATCAGGAAACAAACGCCTTTATCAGGCGGCTTTCTCCGCGATCAGCAAACCCTGCATGTTGGAACTGTGGGGCACGAACACCTCCTCCTGGTTGGATGATGCTGACCGGTAAAGCATTCGGCATTTCGATCCAAGGATCAAAGCACCACTTCACTGTCAGCAGGACTCGCCAATTTTAACCAATAAAAAGGCGCCTCGAGGGCGCCAATGTTGATGAAATTAGAAGGGCTTAGAGCGCGTTTCCACGTGGCAGAACCT
>Ga0310319_10041_pt1 | contig 11643 bp, 11 predicted proteins | sample LakEriER1SmallC5_FD_195527 | JGI IMG/M metagenome (GOLD analysis project Ga0310319, IMG submission 195527) | Enriched freshwater cyanobacterial communities from Lake Erie, Ontario, Canada - ER10.Small.C5 (v2) (version 2) | ecosystem: Environmental > Aquatic > Freshwater > Lake | place: Canada...
GGGTAAGTATATAAAATTATCACTCGTAAAAAGTCTGCTATCATAGCGCATGTCGCCTATCCTGCCAACCAAGAATGGAATTCGTAAAGAAGATTATTATTATGTTATTCCTGTTTCTATTGTCAGCAACAGGAATTAAGTTCCTAGCGTTTATATTCCTTGAAGGCGGTGGTGAAACACGGATTACAAATATCTTATCGTTTTTGTTTGTCATATTCCTTGTAAAATGCTGTTTCTATTGGTTAGATACCAAGAGCAGCAATAAGGAGTTATTTACCCTAACCCTACCTACGCAAACAAATCAACTAACTCCTTTCATTACTGGTGTTCTAATGGGAATACAAATTACCATTAGATACTTTCAAGCTTAATCATCCTTTTTGTTTCCTTTGGCTAGTGCGGTCACAAAAGGACCCTCGCCTATCTATTTAGCTTGGCGTAGCCCTTGAAGCATTAGCAAAAACTCGATAGTCAATCTATGAAGAGGGGTTGCAGGTAATTAATTACTGCGCACCTGCACTACCAACAGGTACTCGGAACCTTGATATTGATTGGTATGACTGCATTGAAAAGCCAGGAGGGCATCTGATTGCATCGTTGGAACCTTAATTGGCCAAAGACCTGGACAAAAGCGAAGGGGGGAGGTGGTGCAAGCTTCAATCCTTGACACCCTCCCCAGGGGGGTGTTGCGGCCCCGGACACTATGCGTAAGCCCCAGAGATTTAGCCAAGAAAATTCGCCCTTTTACTTATAGGCGTAAGTACAAATATTCACTACAGGCAAGGTGGTTAAAATCTATTGAAGAGAGTCGACAAAATGTTAGGTCTCTTGTAATCCTGCTGGGAGATGATATGTTTGCCTTGTTGGGTTGTAATACCAAGAACGCCAATTTGATTTTCGATTAGGCTAAAACCTGCTCTTGTTGGCATTTAGAATCTGGGTGGAGTTGGTTTTGCGCAACCGCTATATGCATTGCCGTAGCTTTTTGCCTCACACTGAAGATAATCATTGTATTGCTGACTATAAGAATTGATTTGCCTTGTAGCGCATTCTTTATACATTGCTAGCTCCTGATTAAATCTATCAACTTGCTGGTTGTAAGATTCAATTTGTTGATTGGAAGTAAATGAATATGGCTTGTAGGGAGGGTTCGGTTTACTGCAAAATGCCTGGCTCTCGCCTGGAGTCAGCATTACAGCTAACGGCAGTAAGAAGATGTTTAGGATTAATGTAATTCTTGTGTTCTTCATATGTAGATTGAATTCAAGGGCGTTGCTTGATTTTTATATTGTATCATTAGAACATTCATCGAACGTCGTATATAGAGAATAATTTTGTAATTGCCTTTCTGAAATGTGCTTCACTCGCCACGCAATCCGGCCCCATTAACGAATCAAGATTAGAAGCCAAAAGAGTAACTGCTGGGTCCTGAGCAAAAGAGGGAGGTTGATTTACGGCATGCAAAGAATTAGCAAAAAGCTCCTCGGTTTGAGCCGGGTCGAAACCATTCCGTAGTCGGCAATCTTTACGAGAAAGAATTCCCGCCAATAACCCAAGCTGGGTATCAGTGAATGATGTATAGATGATTGTTTTTTTTACACTAGGCGTATATGAAAGGCTTTTGCTTTGAGCGTTTGCAACTAATGGTCCTTGAGTTGACGTGCCTTGTGTTGCACTAAGACTCTGCCTGAACTTCCGCATCGGATGAAACAGAACAAAAAAGCCACCGATGATAATAGTAATTACAATACCAATATAGTTTGACTTTTTACTTTGTTCAGTCATTATGTTTTTTAGGTAAATATCTAATGACACTAATTCATCTCAATCTTTTGGGGCAACAGGCCCACTAAAACTGCAACACTTCCACCAGCAGGTAAAAACTGTCTGATGCTGCAACTGGTGTGCCGATTAGTTGAGTTATCGCAGCAACGCCACTGGTGAGAGTTACGGCCCTTCTTCCAATGGGTAAGGTGAATTGCTTGCTTATATCTGGTGTCTAAGCGAGCTCGTTTCATTGCCGGCGTGATCGGACTGGGAGCCCTTTGCGGTAGTCCGGCTGTTGCCCAGGTCCTGAAGATGGACTACCAGAACAACCTCATGAGCGGTTCGTTGCGAAGCGGCGCCATTGAAGTCAACGCGCAGCAGAAGCGGAGGATCAACGAGGAAGGTTCGAATGTGCTCCAGCCGGTGGCTGTCGTTCGTGTGAATGGGATCGAAGTCGGACGCCTCGTGGGTGCTGAGAAATTGGGTGGCTGGCCAGCTGCTGTGGTACAGATCGCAGAGATGGATCCAGGAAATCCCTATCCAGAAGTTCTTCTCTCTTCCTTCACCGGCGGAATGCATTGCTGCAATCAGATTCAGGTTCTCACGAGCGACCGCAGCGGAGAGATCTGGCGCGAGGTGACACTTGGGCCGTTCGATGGAGGGGATTCACCAGCAGAGGATCCGTTGCGGAATGGCCACTTCCTGGTCGTCGACGTTGATAACCGCTTTCTCTATCGTTTTGACGGTTATGCGTTCAGTAGAGCCCCTGCCCGTTTCTGGGAGCTGCAAGGCGATGCGTTTGTTGATGTATCCCATCGCCCTGATTTCAAGCCGATCCATCGCCGCAACCTGCAGCGCATGGCCGATTGGTTCCAACAGAAGAGACCGGGTTCCCAGAATGGATTCCTAGCTGGATACGTGGCGAACAAGGCTTTGGTGGGAGAGCTGTATGACGGCTGGGATCGCATGATCCAGCGCTACGACACGTCCTCAACCTGGGGGCTCCAAGAGTGCAAAGGCAATACAGATGACAACGGCAAGTGCTTGGGCCGTGAAATCGTCTACAGCTCATTCCCGGAGGCTTTGCGGGCCTTCCTGATTGATACCGGATACATCAAGCCATCAGGAGAGCAGTAGCTCCCCACGGCAACAGCTTCACGACGTCTTGCCACGGGGGGAGCTGTTGCAGGGTTCCCCGTAGTTGGCTGGTGTTGCATCGATCGTGGGCAACACCCTCGCCCTTAGAGGCACCCAGTCGGACCAGGATCTGATCCAGCCCCCCAGTGCCAGAAAGTCGGTTACACCCTTTAGCCCTCGGCGTAGCCTCTAAAGACGAGACTAAGCAGCCAAGTATGGCTGAATTCCAACAGACAATCGCAGTCATATGAAACTGAAGATTCCTTTTTTTTTACTTGCTCAATGCTGCAGTCGCAGTGATGGCTGGCACGTTTGGCATGGCGGCTTCAGCATTGTCTCTACCCGCCAATGAATACATTCATTATCACCCGACTGGCTGTCGTTAAGTGAGAAGGAGCCCCGACGGCAAGTTCAGCTTTGTGCAACCCTGCTCACGCGGTCCGACCGGTGAGTGGGAACAGGTGATCGAGGCTATGGAACTGGCTACGCCAGGTGTGATTTACATTCCGCGCCAGACACTGGTCAATGGCATTGATGTTGAAGGATATTGGTGTTCAGGTGCTGCGCCGAGAGCGTTCAAGGACAAGTTTCAGAGTTGCACGAAGTCTGGATGGCAGAAAGCTCCCAATCGGTGACTGCCAGGTAAGTTGACACCTTTTGGAGGCGTTTATGCCTCCTGATTTAAGGGTACTTGGAGGCTTGTTTCAAGGGCTTCTAATGGTTCATTAATCCATACTAAATAGGGAGTCTCCAGCAACGGATTGATCTGCTCTATATTGATGTGTAATAGATGCCAAGAGTTATCTTTTCGCTATGGCGCTTTCCGTTGGATATTTTAATAAAGTTTACGCTCACAAAAAGCTATTAGGGCAGTTGTCGAGAGTTTCAAATTGATAACGTTCCTTTTCTCCAGTAAATATCTATAGCCAAATACAATTCAACGCCCTATTCGTGCGTGAATAATATCTAGCGTATTCAATAAGTAAGTATTTATCGCATTTATTTTTCAATGGAATCTTTTTTGCCAGGGCGCTCTACTGAATTTGGCCATTTTAAAAGTTTCGTCCGATCTAAGGACGGCCACTTGTTAAATGCCCTTGAAAGCCTGATCCAAGCCTTCCACCACGGAAGCAAAAAACGCGAGATCTAGGGTGTCGATCGTGTCGCTCATTTGGTGGTAATGCGGATTTCGCATAAACGAAGTGTCGGTCACCATTAGGGCGTTGTAGCCCTGATCCCAGAAGGGGCTGTGATCGCTGAGGCGCACATCCGGTAGTGCCTTGCCGCCATTGGGCACAGGCAGCACCTTTGTTTTGACATGCGCTTCCATTGCTTTGGCCAGGGAGGGAAGCAGCAGCGATGAGCCGGTGTTGGCGATCAGGGCGATGAAGTCACCCCGCTCGCCAAATATTCGCCGCATCGCCTCTAAGGGGTAGTCCTGTTGCTCGGCCGTGTAGGCGAGCATTTCCAGGCTCACCATCAACTTGAGCTTTTGGCGGCTGGCCTTGAGGTCTGCGGCAAGGGCCGCACTGCCGAGCATCCCCCATTCCTCCTGGTCAAAGGCCACCAGCCAAACGGGGCGATTGGGTGGTTCTTTGCTCCAGCGCCGTGCGAGCTCCAATAATGCAGACACACCACTGGCATTGTCATCGGCACCAATGGATTGCAGCGGCCCGTCGTAGTGGGCACCAATCAGCAACGGCTTGAGCTGGGGATTGCGACCCGGCAGCTTGAGGATCAGGTTCACCCCCGCATCAGAACCACTTTGGAAGTGGTGCTCTTCCAGTTCGCCCAGGGCCGAGAGCTCCTCTTTGAGGAAACTGCGCACCGCCATCAGACCAAGCTCGTCCCAGCGGGCGTGCCTGGGTCTTGCCAAGACGGTGAGATCAGCGAGTAGGCGTTGCTGGAGATCAGCTGTTGTTGGTTGATGGGTCATGAAAGGAACCAGGTATTGACCAGATTGCGCACCTGGGGGAGGCAGATCAGCACCATGGTGGGCTGGTTTGACACTTGCAGCTGCAACCGGTTGCCATAGCTGCCAAGCAACTCCTGTTTACTGGCTGGCAGCAAGAGGCCATCGAGCAATTCCCGTCACAGCAGGCAACTCCAATGTTCTGGGGACATAGGCGCCAGATCCAGCAGCTTTTCACTACATATCGCAATGAAGAAAAATTCCAGTACTGACCTGGGTTCGTCAATAGGATTTGATCTCTACGAGCTCGCCGCGTACGTCTCATAACGCATAAGAAATGCTTGTTTGAGCCTTCCTCATTTTATCGCTCTCACTACGTTCGGCGATCTATTCATCGGGTTCTTCGCGGCACTCTTCCCTGTTCCTCGGTAAATAAACGAATCTTGAGAGCATTAGGCAATGCTCAGGTGTGTTGCGCTTTGGTTAATTAACCCTATGGCAAGCCAATCCCTGAGCAGATAGCTAAGCAGCGGCTCCAGGCCCCTTGAGCCTGCTAATTCCAGCAGGAGAGAATCCAATGTCTTTTCTGAAGAGCTTTTTTAGTGGGCAAGACCTTTTGCTGTTGGCCTCAAGGGCCTACTTGCCAACTGATTTCTCCATAGTTTTCTGTCCCCTAAACATCAAGCAGTTACCTAAATCAACGGCTTTTTAAGCAATAACTACCAGAGCTAAACCAACCAAGCGGGCATGAATTACCAGTTTTTTGGATTGCTTCCCGTTCATTACTTGGGCTACTGAGGCAGTAATTACCGGAACTAAAAAACCCAAGCGGACAACTGCTACTACTTTTTTCTATTGCGCCGCGGGTATTACCGCCCTTACTCGGCACGCAGTAGCCGCCAGAGCTGTAGTAGCCAAGCGGACAACCTCCGGCCTTGGGCAGGGGCCGCACCGGCTGCTGGGCCAATGCTGAGCCGTACATACCGGCCAGCAGGGAGGTTGACGCCGCCAATGAAAGCAACAAGGATTTCGACATGGTTAGGGTCAATGCAAAAGAAGAGCAGCTGGCTGGGTGATGCGGCAGAGCCGGTTGATCTGCTCAGCTACCTGCAATGTGTTGGCGATGCCGGTGGTCAGGCCGGATGAACCCACCACGATCGAGAGGCACTGGGCGCGGCTTCTTACCACGTTAAGTCGGTTGGGCTCAAGCAAAAAGCTCAAGCCCCGTGGTGCTGCTTCGCCGTCACTGGCGGTAAGCGATAGGTGACTGGCGCCCAATCCAGGGGCTCTAAACCCTTCCTTGCCCATGGACTAGCAAAGATGGAATCACCCTGTTGGGGTCGAAACGAGAAGAGGACGTACCGATCACTGGCGCTAGCCAGTTACGCCATGAAAAGTGCTCCCATGAACCTAAAGACCATGTTTTCAGCCGCAGCTGCTGGATTTTTGGTTGGCCTTGTGGCTGTTCCTGTCGCCAGCCGTGCCAATTCCAACAGCGACATCGCACGGCGCAGCTGGATCAATACTCTTAACGTCGAGCTCAAGGCCGGCATTGATTACGACGATGTCAAGGCAAATCCGCTCACCATTGCTCTGTTCGGGGTGGCTGATGCCGCCTGCCTCAACCAAGCCGCTGCACTAGGGCTGGCCAGGTCGGTGATAGCACCATCCCAGGCGCGCTATGCCGTGCAGCGCTTTGATGAGCAGTACTGCGCCGTCAAGCAGCACAGCAACTGATTAAGATTTGACAGAGTCTGTTCGTTGGCCTACCCGCCTCGGCCTGCCGGGTCAGCAATGAGCTGACGGCGTATGAGGCTTATAGGTCAGCGTACTGGCGACCAAACGCTCACAAGGGTTCTGATTCCCCTGATGCCCCCTCTGCCAAGAAAGTTGCTCCATTAAGCCCCCAAGGATTGAATAAACAGGGGGCATTAATTTCTTAGCAAGGGATGTCCCATCCGCGGATAAAACGCAGTTTGCACGCTGCACCGTGTTCTAGAGACCTATCCATGGCGTTGATTCGTAGAACAATCGCAGCCACAGCTGCTGCAATCTCAGTTCTGCTGCCAAGCGCCGCGGTGGCGGCAGATGGCTACTGGCTTGATCAGTACAACGCGCTCCTGTTCGTAGGGCTTTTCCGGCTGGACAAGGAACTCGAAGAGATGAAGCAGAAAGGTGCTGCCGTGGTGATGGTGCATGCCGATAGCCTGCCTGATCCGTTATTGCGCTGGATCGCCTGGCGCGCCAACCGGTTAAAGCTGAAGCCTGTGGCCTGGATTCAGCGCCCCACAGCTAGCAACCTAAAGCGAATAAGCAAAGTATCGGGCTACAAGGCGCTGCAGATTGATGATCACTTTTTTGCTAAGCCTCCGGAAGAGATCACCAGCCTGCGGTCGCAATTGAGCGACCGCCAGTTGTGGTGTTCCTTCCAACCCGGCCAGTACACCTGGCAAGCAGCACAGCTCTGCGACCACGTTGACATTCAGCTGTATCGCAACTCCTGCAACTCCACCATCGACGCCGTTTACCGCCTTGGGGTTGCAGGGCGCAGAAATACTGCCATTGCTGTCTATCACGATGGCTCAGATGATGACGAACGAGGCCTCCGTTGTTTCAGCGAAGAACTCCAACGCAGCGGCAATCGATTGTTCGTGTTCAAGTGGAAGAATCCAGAACATTGGCTCATCCCATACACCAAAGGGGTTCGGCAGCTTCTGTCTAGGATTAGCACCAGAGCGTCTGCTCTTGAGCCCTGAACCGCGTGAATCAATCCTGGGTTACTAGGCCGCGGAGGGCAATGTATCTCGTAGACATCAGATGACTCTTTATCAGCTTCTCCGTTGCTGTTGCCACTAAAGCGTTAAAGTGATTCTGCTGAAAGGTCTCACCTCGCACTTATACTTCTTAAGAGTAAATTCCATAAGCTCTGCTTCCTTATTAACCAGCAGTCAATACTCTCTAGTTCTGGCGTTGAACCGGTGATTCCTGTTCACATTTAAACGCATTTAATAATTCGCTAGGCGCCTTGCTGCTACTCAAAATCGCAGGAAGAATACTTCTATTTTCTGTTTTTAAGTTTGCAACAAAATTGATCCAATTTCTGGGATTAATACCCAAAGAATTAATTTGCTGTTGATTAGCATCTAAGGTGGCTTGATCAGCTACTCGTAATAAATAAATTGCAAAATCACCACCTGCCGAACCCTCTGGCCTAAGTTTAAGCGTAAATTCTTCCCCTGGATTTAGAGCAAGCAGTGGCCAAGGAATTGCGCCAACAATTGCTTTTTCCGTTGAGGCCCTTCTTTGCCATACTATTTGTTTATTCTTTTCTATCCTAATCTCAGTTAATGGCGCGGAAGTTTGCAATACAGGTTTAGATACACCAACCTCTGCGGTTGGCCAAGGGCTAAGCAGACAAACTAACTGATTGTTATTGCTGCGGCTTCCACCAGCTGCAACGGGTGGATTAATACCAAGAAAAGACCTTATTTTTTGAATTAAGGTTTGAGGTATTGGCTGAGCAGAAACATTAAAAGCCGTCAAATTAATAGTGCATGCAAAACAGAAGGCAGCTGAAAGTTTTATCATTTGGATTTGATTAATCATTTCTATTACTCGCGGTTGTTAATAGTGCAAGAAAGGGGATCACTAGTGGAACTAATATTAGCTGCCAAATAGCTAAGTAAAAAGCCATTGGGCAAATAATTGCAATGATTAATCCAACAGCAATTAACCGGTTTCGCCGCTGTTCATAGAAAGCGGTAAGCAAAACCCCAAGGGATGCTGCTGCTCCTGTGCAAAGTGATTGTGAAATGGGTGTAAGCCAATGGCCAAGATTTAGCGATTGAATCAACACCGCTTGAACTAACACACCTGGTACTTCACCTGCACGGCCACCCCAAATAGGTTTATCACCCCGCTTTAATGCGCCTTGTACTGTTGCTGGAGCAGGAAAAAGGTCAACTGCATTTTCACCAAGGTAGCCGTTTGTACCTACTAGCAATATTGGATTTCGCAAGGAAGCAAGCTCTGCAGGTTGAACTAAGTAGATCCAGTTAGCCCAATTAAGCGACCAATCAATTATGCGATCACTTGGTAGAACCCGTTGAGGATGATTGCTTAACGCCCCAGCAAAATTTTCTTTGCTGATTGCGGTCTGAGTGTGCAAGGGCACTGGTTTACGCAAACCATCTGTTGAAGCAGTGCCTACAGCCAAGTCAGCTGCCTCCATCCCAGCTTTGTTGAGAATTGATGATTTGAACCAGCTACTTCCAACCGCTCCTTGGCTTGGATCGCTGTAAGGGCTTAAGTAGCCAGCAACAACTCGCCTACCGGGTTGCTTTTGAATTACTTCCGCTAATTGATTTGTGCCAATTCTGGGTTGATCAATTAATACGTCAAGGCCAACGACAGGCACCTGATCAGGTGGTGTGCGTTTTAACACTTCTGCAAGTGCATATCTTGAAGTGTGATCAGTAACAGCTGGCACCCCTAGAGCTCGAGTATTAACATCTGGATCTAGAAGTAGCACCGGAATTGGTTTATTTCTTGCATCAACTTGGGGGCCCGGCTGTTTAACCAGTTGCCGCCATGCACGTTGCATATTAAGGCGCCGATCAAGCAGATAGGTATTTACTGGGTTAGAGGGGGTAAGCTCCATCAAAAACGCAACTGCGGTGAATGCAACAGCCACTATTAACTGCTTTTTGCTTGAACTAGCTAGGCGTAGCAGTAGCTGCCGCCTGCGCCTTAACGGTAATTTGAATTTTTCTGCGTCACTTGTTGCAACTGTTGCAAGCAGCAAATCACAACCTTCAAAGCTTTCATTGCTTGCAAGTGTTGCTCTGGTTTTTGCTAGCGATGAAACTAAATCAGCTCCTGCTTCTAAGCCAGCTAATAATTCAGAAAAAGCTGTGGCTGCTGCTTTTGATGGCACCAACTCTAAAAAACAAATTGACCAATTAACACCAGCGCGAGCTGCAACACTTGCTAGTTGTAAACCGCTGCAACTGTTAAACATCAGCAAGCGCAAGCCATTTTGCGCTGCAATCGCTAGGTTGCCTTCAAGGTTCTTGCCATCTAACTGACTGCCATCACCTAGATGCAACATTCCCCCCATAGGCCCGTTACTGGAGTGGCCTAGATACAAAACAGCATTCCAACCACTTTTGTCTGCTAGAGCATTTCGCAGTGCAACGGCACTGCAGTTTTGAGCCCTCAACATCGTGAGCTGGATACGACCACTGCGCTGCAATTGCGTTAGTTGATTGATCTCCCCATCCAGGTTCAATCCATTTTCTGCACCAACAAGTAGTAAGACTCGGGGTTTACGAGCCTGCAGCTTTAGCTGAGGGATATTTGAAGAGCCATTTCCATCAACACGCCAGATGGCGCGCTGCAGGCAAAGGGATTCCCAAGGCAAGGTGCAAAGCTCTTGCTTTACCTGCTCAAGCCGGATGGTTAGGGGCAGGTTTGGTAGATCAATAAGTAGTTGCTGCAATGGTTGCCAGGCAGGGCTTTCAATCCATTGCTGCAGAGCTAAGCGCAATTTGTCGCTGTAGGTTTTTACAACTGCAGCACCTGCTGGCCATGCAAAGGCAGGGTCGTGGTGTTTTAAAAAACGACTTCGCCAAGCCCGTTGCAACTGATAAAGCTGGATTTCTTCTGGAACAGCGAAAGCGTTTTGACAACGCGGGGCTGTAATGAATACTTGAAAGACCTTAGGGTTATTAGCCCCCTGGCGAATCACAAGATTGATATTTTCCATCAGCCGCGCAGCTGCAGCGGCGGCAGAACTAGATCACTACTACCGGGGAAACCCAAACTCACATTAATTAGCTCTAGTCCGCCACTAAAGTTAAATTCAATTTTGTTTTTATTTTCAGCTATTTGCTGCTGGATATGTTTGCCCTGGCTAGCACTAATGCAAAGGTCATTTGGTAATAGGTCGCCATCTATCGCAGCACTTAGCTGTAGCATTAAGCCATCTGGGTTTGATGGATTACTGCCGGTTGCAAGCATCTGCAATACAAAACGCTCTATACAAGCTTCTGCTTCTAGGCCAGATACCAATTTGCCATTAGCTAACCCCAAAGGAATAGAAACCAAAGCCAAAGCGTTATGGTTAGCAACGTTTTTAAATCTTGATGCTACGGAAGTTCTAAAAGCCCCTTCGCTTAGTGGTTGCAATTGTGCGCCATATAATTGGCTGAAAGCCTCATCAAGTTGATCATTTATCCAGTCTGCGATTTTAACTACTTTGCGCTGCACATTAGTAGCAGCAGTATTTAAAGCAAATCGCGGTAACGCTGCAGGTTCTAGTAATTGCACAAGGGTAAGTAAGCGTTCAATTCCACCTTTGAATTCATTTGTATCAACCAATATGTTTTCACCAGATGTTTTTGCCCTGCGCGCAAGGCTAATAAATTCTGCGCCTGTTAATACACCAGCAAATACCACCACATCATTTTCCTCATCCACCTGAGCAGCTAGTAGTAGCTGAGGGGCAGTTGATTCGAGCATCCAGGCTGCTTTATCAACAGAAACTTGATCAGCTGCTACACCCGCTGTAATCAACTGCAAGGCAAAGCGGTTGAGGCTTAATAAACGACCCACTTCTTCCGCACCGATGGTTGGACCGAGCGGTAATGGGGCTTTTTGGCTAGCAAGCACCTCTTTTAATGCTGCTATAGCAAGTGAACGCTGGCTATTCCATTGCATGCCTTCTGGCAGTTCGACTGCTCCGAGCGGCATTGATAGAACTTCAAGGGGAGCTAAGGGCTCAGTCATGGTTGGCTCATGTATTGCTGCATCCATTGGCGTAGGGG
>Ga0310319_10042_pt1 | contig 11639 bp, 10 predicted proteins | sample LakEriER1SmallC5_FD_195527 | JGI IMG/M metagenome (GOLD analysis project Ga0310319, IMG submission 195527) | Enriched freshwater cyanobacterial communities from Lake Erie, Ontario, Canada - ER10.Small.C5 (v2) (version 2) | ecosystem: Environmental > Aquatic > Freshwater > Lake | place: Canada...
ACAAGTTCATCGGCCTCGATGGCGATAGCGTAACCATGAATCGCTTTGGTGCTTCTGCCCCCGGTGGCACCTGCATGAAGGAGTTTGGTTTCACCGTAGAAAACGTAGTAGCTAAATCCAAAGCGTTGCTGGGCTGATTAAGTAGAGCGATTGCAACATAAAAAAGCCCCGCATATGCGGGGCTTTTCTTTTTCTTAAACTACTATTTCAAACTATTTACAATTCACACGATTTATCACCATCAACCCTTGAGGTCAAAGCAAACTAACTCCTTCGAGCTTAAGCACGTTGTGGTATTGGCCTCCAGATTCTTCTGTTGGCAAAAGTGCACCGGATTCGATGGCGCCTGCATCTCGATTGACAGCTTTGGTGCGTCGGCGTATGGCCCGGACTGCTTGGAGAACTTTGGCTTCACCATCGACAACGTGGTGTCTATGGCTAAGGCGCTGAGCTAATTAGGAATTACGGTTATTATTAAGATCAGGTTCTGATCAGAGAAAAGTCGAGGGCACCTGTTATATAATAGACGAAACGTTATTTTCCGGTTGAAAAATAAATTACTAAATAGTTGGCAAATTCGGAATCAGCCCGTTGCTTTGTTATTAACAGGATTACTTTTTGCGGGCATCATCGACGGATTAATTAATATTCTGCACTTCGCCATATCTCATTGGCAGCAGCCCTCCCTAGCCGGAGATAGTTATATATTCATAATGCGTCAAGGGGGAGCCGTACATTGGCTCTTTGCTCAGCACAATGAACATCGAATTATATGGGCAAAAGCCTTAAGTCTTTTTGAATCGGAATTATTGAAAATTCCGCCCGGCCAAAGTGCCTTATTTCAGAGCTTGGCGTTGATTCTAGCTTGCTCAGGGCTGTGGAGCTGGCTTAGTCAGCGCTTGCTAAGGCGTAAGGATCTTCAGCTAATCACGGCCCTCACCGGCTGCCTACTGCTGGTCAACCCCTGGCAATACGAAAACCTCACCTGGGAATTTCAGACTCCCTGGTTCATGATCAATGCGCTAGTACTTCTTTGCGCGCTGCTGCTAAGTGTCCCCACTTCTGGACCATCTAGCCAGGTCTTAAGGATCCAAATCCTGCTTGCTCTGCTGCTGCCCTGGATCGCACTCAGTACCACAGGCCAGGGTCTTGCACTTGCCATTGCCTTTTCAGCTTGTGCTTGGCTACATAGCCGTCGCCTTGGCGCCCTAGTTACCTTATCTGCGGCGCTTTCCGGCTTAACGTTTTTCGTTTTGCTGCCTTATCACAAACCCGGAATTCACCCAGATCTAAACTTCAATTTAAATTATTTCATACGTATCTGGCTAGGTGGTCAATGGCAAGGGCTAGCAGTTCTATGCGTGGCCACTACCGCCGTGATTCTTGTGCGGCAAAAGCCAATTAGAAGAGACAGCTGGCCGGCCTTGCTAATGCCAGGTTTTTTTAGTTTGCTGTTTTCTGGAATGGTAACCCTGTCGCGTTCAGGCTTGGGCCTCGAGACGGCCAGTTCCTCGCGCTATGTGACTCACAGTTTAATGCTGGGCCTTACTGCTGTGATGGCACTGGCGCTACTTGACGACCAAAGCCTTCGCAAGCCGACACCATTGCTCGGGGCTTTTCTTGCGCTGCTCACCACCCTGGGCTCCTTCCCCCAGAGCCTTCAGATCGGAGGACTCAGCTATTCAGGAGCCTGGGTTGAAGGAAAAAATTTAGTTAGAATGCATCTCTATGAATTTGCCTGTAGAACGCGTCAGGCCTCCCTAGCAGCCAATAATATTTTGCTCCTGGAATACTGCAAAGCAAGTTATCCACCTCAAGAGGTTATCAATAGCTATTTTAGTATGGAATTGCCGGTTCAACCTCTGGGATGGCACCAAAAGCTACTAAGGCAATCCATACTTAACAACTCCAGCGGCACTGTTAGCTACATTCTAGATCAAAAATCCCAACATCCAACCACCATTGGATTGCAGGGTTGGGCATTTGTACCATCCAATCCTGGCCAACAACTCTACTTATCTGCTGATTACGGCGTAAAGGAACAGCTGGGCTTTCTGGTCGACCAACCAAGAATGGATGTAAAACTAACCCACAATTTACCCAGTGAATACGTAGGGTTCAATGCTTTGGTACCCCAAAGCTACAAGGGTAAGAATTTGCATAAAGTCTTACTGAAAGGATCAAGTCAATCCGTTCAGATCTGGCAAGAACCTTTAATTGAATGATTAGGCAAAACGGTTTGCTGAAATCACTAATCACAGGCTGCCGGCCCCGTCAGTGGACCAAGAACTTGCTGGTGTATGCATCGGCGCTGTTCTCCTTTCGGCTCAACCCCTCCATCTGGTGGGCCTCCACCGAAGCGCTGCTGGCCTTCTGCCTGATATCCAGCGCGGTGTATCTGCTGAATGACGTAATCGATCGCGAGGCCGATCGCGCTCACCCGAGTAAATGCCACCGGCCAATCGCCTCAGGCGCTCTACCCGTGCCCATCGCCCTGATCGCTGCAGCATTGGTCGCCATCCTCAGCTTGGCGGTTGGCGCTTCCGTCTCGCCCGGCTTAGCGGCCGTGATAGCCGGCTATGCCGTGATCCAAATCGCTTACTGCCTTAGCCTCAAGCGCCAGCCTCTGCTGGATCTGTTCTGCATCGCTTCCGGCTTTCTGCTGCGCGCCCTGGCAGGTCTGATGGCCACTGGCCTGGGCGCATCCCCCTGGTTTCTGCTCACCATCGGCCTGCTGGCCCTGTTTCTCGCAATAGAGAAACGCAAGGCTGAGCTGCGCATCTCCCTGGATCGCGGCGGCGTGACCCGCCAGGTGTTACTTCGCTACTCGCTGCCCCTGCTGCAGCGGCTCGAATCGCTGGTGGCCAGCAGCGCGTTCATGGCCTACTCCCTCTGGAGTGCAGGCCCCACTCTGCGCGGCGCCTCCACCAGCTGGATGCTCCTCACGGTGCCCTTTGTGATCGCTGGTATTTTTCGCTACCAGCTGCTCAGCGATCCCGAGGAAATCGAGCGCCGTTGCGTCCACTATCCGGAGCGCAATTCTGAAAAACCCGAGGAAATCCTCCTGGGTGACCGCGGCATTCAGCTCACCCTGCTGGGCTGGTTAGCCACAGTGATCGTGGTAGGGATGGGTCACCGCATGGGGTGGCTTGCATGAAAAATCGGAAAAGCCAGTCGATCCGCTCCGTCTGGGTGCTAGGCAGCACCAGCACTGTGGCCCTTGCCATTTGCCGCGGCCTAGCCGAGCGCGGCTGTAGCCGCTTCCATCTGCTAGCCCGCAACCCCGCACGCAACCAGGCAGTGGCCTCGGAGTTGAGAGATCGTTTCGGCGCTTTGGTGAGCTGCGAACCCGTGGATCTACTTGAGCCACCACCGGCTCAGCCTCTGCTCAACGAAATGTTCGACCTATACCTGGTATCCGCCGGGAGCATCGGCGATGCGGAACGGGCCCGCATCGATCCCATCGAGGCACAGGCGATCACCCAGGCCAACTTCACTGGCTTGATTCCCTGGCTCACGGCAATCGTGTCGTCCGAGCGCATCGAGCAGCCCGGAAGCCTCTGGGTATTTTCCTCAGTGGCTGCCGATCGCGGCCGCCCCTCCAATTACCACTACGGCGCCGCCAAAGCTGGCCTTCTGCGCTTCTGCGAGGGTCTGATGCTGCGCTGCCACGGCACCCCCTTTGCAGTGCGCATTCTTAAAGCCGGCTTCATCACCAGCCCAATGACAGAAGGCAAGGCACCAGCCTTGCTTTGCGCAAATCCCGAGCAGATCGCCCGCGATCTGCTGCGAAACCCGCACCGCCGTGGTATCGAAACCATTCCCTGGTGGTGGTCGCCGTTGATGGCCCTGGTATGCCGCCTGCCAGTACGCCTCGCCGCCCGGCTCTGAGTGACATGACTGCGACCCTCTCCGAGAAAACCGAATCGCTCACCGGCTGGGGTCGCACAGATCCCTCCAACGCCCTGCTTTGCGCTCCAAACAGCATTGAGCAGATCCAGGCCACCGTCGCAGCCGCCACGCCCGGCAGCCTGATAGCCCGCGGCCTCGGCCGTTCCTACGGCAACCCCGCCCAATGCGCCGGCGGCAGAGTGCTGGAGCTCATGGCACTTGATCACATCCACCTTGATCCAGCCAACGGCTGCATCACCTGCGGTACCGGCGCCAGTCTTGACGCAGTACTACGTGTGATTGTGCCAGCGGGCTTCTTCCTGCCGGTCACCCCCGGCACCCGCAACGTCACTGTGGGCGGAGCTATCGCCGCCGACGTACACGGCAAGAATCACCACGGCGAGGGGAGCTTCGTCAATCATGTTCAGTGGCTGAATCTCGTGAATGGCAGCGGCCAGCTGCGGCAGCTCAGCCCCAGCGATCCAGCCACCGCCGAAGCCTTCTGGGCCACCGCCGGCGGCATGGGACTCACCGGCGTGATCGTGGAGGCCTGCTTCCGCCTGATCCCGATCAGCAGCTCACTAGTCAGTGTGGACACCACCCGCTTCCGCGACCTTGATGCCCTGATGGCGGCCATGGTGGAGGCCGATGCTCGCTTTCGCTACAGCGTGGCCTGGGTAGACAGCCTCCATGCCCAGGGCCGCGGCGTGCTTACTTGTGGTAATCACGCTAGCCGTGAACATGTGCAGGGCGAACAGAGCAGCAGCACCGACCCGCTCCACTACGACCCCAAAGCCCTCGCCGGTGCCCCCTCCCTGCTACCCGGCGGCATGCTCAACACCTGGACGGTGAGAGCCTTCAACGAGGCTTGGTATCGCAAGTCCCCCAAACAGCGCGAGGGGCAATTCCAGGCGATCAGCCCCTACTTCCATCCCCTTGATGGGGTGAACAACTGGAATCGCATCTACGGCCCGGCCGGCTTCCTGCAATACCAATTCGCTGTGCCGGATGCCGCGGCCCATTTGGTGGCCACCACCCTCGAGGCCCTGCGACGCATCAGCGCACCCAGCTTCCTCACCGTGCTCAAGCGCTTCGGGCCGGGCAACCCCGGCCCTCTATCCTTCCCGATGCCGGGCTGGACCCTTGCCGCCGATGTTTCCTGCGCAGTGCCGGGCTTGTTCGAGCTGCTAGATCAGCTCGATGAGCATGTAGCTGAGGCCGGTGGGCGGCTCTACCTGGCGAAGGACTCACGCCAATCCGCAGCCATGCTTGAGCGCAGCTATCCACGACTGAATGAGTGGCGCCAGCAGCGAGCCCTGCTCGATCCTCGCGGCGTGTTCAGCTCCGATCTGGCCCGTCGCGTGAAGCTCTGATGAAAGTGTTTCTTCCAGGCGGTGCGGGCCTGGTGGGGCTCAACCTGATTGCCCTGCTTAAGCAACACCACCCCGACTGGCAACTACTGGTGGTGGACAAGAAACTCGAGGCCGTGGAAGCCGGCCGTCGGCTATTCCCAGCGGTGGACTTTTTTTTGGAAGACCTCACCAGCACCATTGGCGTGAGCTGGCCGCAGCGCCTGGCCGGCTGCGATGCCTGCGTGATGCTCCAAGCCGAGATCGGCAACACCGACCCAAGCCAGTTCGAGCGCAACAACATCTGCACCACCGAGGTGGTGCTCGAGCAGCTGCATCTCCAGAGCGTCCCCCGACTGGTCCACATCAGCAGCTCTGTGGTGAACTCTGTGGCCACTGACCTCTACACCACCACCAAGCGCGCCCAGGAGCAGTTGGTGCAACGCAACTGGCCAGGTGTCGTGATCCTGCGCCCCACGCTCATGTTCGGCTGGTTTGATCGCAAGCACCTGGGCTGGCTGGCACGCTTCATGCAGAAGCTGCCCGTGTTCCCAATCCCAGGCAGCGGCCGCTTCATCCGCCAGCCTTTGTATGTGGGCGATTTCTGCCAGGTTATCCAGAGCTGCCTCGAGCAGCCGGGGCTCAGGGGCACCTACGACATCACTGGTATGGAAAAGGTGAGCTACATCAGCTTGATGCGCCAGCTGCGCCAGGCCGTGGGCGCACACCCCTGGATAATCCACCTGCCGATCCCCGTCTTTGGCTGGTTGTTGCAGCTTTGGGCCCTGATCAGCCGCCAGCCAGCCTTCACCCGCTCCCAGCTCACTGCACTCACCGCCGGAGATGAATTCGAAGTGATCGATTGGCCCAGCATCTTCTCGGTGCAACCCACCGCCATGGCAGATGCCCTGCGAATCACGTATCAGGATCCTCTTTATTCCCAAGTGGTGATTGCCTTCTGATGGCACCAACGATTGCCGTGGTAGGTGGCGGCCCCATGGGTCTGGCGGTGGCATACCAGTTGGCCCTAGAGGGCGCCAAACCCGTGCTGCTGGAAGCCGATGATCGCCTCGGCGGGATGGCCGCCAGCTTTAAATTTGCCGGCCAAACCCTCGAGCGTTACTACCACTTCCATTGCCTAAGTGATAACGCTTTCTTCCAGTTGCTCAAAGAGCTCGGCTTGGAGGATCAGCTGCGCTGGCGCCAAACCTCCATGGGCTTTTACATGGCTGGCAGGCTGCACCGGTGGGGGAGCGCTGGATCTGTGCTGGGCTTCCGCCGCCTGCCGCTGCTCACCCGCATTCGCTATCTACTTCATGCCGCCCGCTGCCTCAGCCTGAGCAACTGGCAACACCTGGATGGCATTCGGGCAACCGACTGGCTCAAAACATGGCTGGGCGCCAAGGGGTATTCCTTGTTATGGCAGAACCTGTTTGCCTACAAGTTCTATGAACACAGCGACAGCCTCTCCGCCGCCTGGATCTGGAGCCGCATCCGCCGCCTTGGTCAATCGCGCCGCTGGCTGAAGGAAACCCTGGGCTACCTGGAGGGCGGCTCCCATCGCTGGATCGACGCCCTGGAGGTTCGCTTGCGGGAATTGGGCTGCGAGATCCAGCTCTCCAGCCCGGTTGAGGCAATCTGGTCGAATGGCCCCGGGCGAGGTGCTGTGGTTCGTACCCCAGCAGGAGAGCACCAGTTTGATGCGGTGATCTCCACGGTTCCCCTCCCCCTGGTGGCACCGATGCTGGAAGCCGGTGGTGCTGATCCAATCCTGGTGGCTCGCTACACAAGCCAAACCTCGGTGGCCTGCGCCTGCGTTGTGCTGCAAACCCGCCAACCAATCACCGCAAACTTCTGGACCAACATCAATGACGACCGCTTCGCCATCCCCGGCATCATTGAGTTTTCGAATCTGCGTCCACTGAAGGGGCATATCACCTACGTGCCCTATTACATGCCCGCCAGCCACCCAAACTATCAACGCACGGATCAAGCCTTCATCGCCGATTCGATCGCTTGCCTGAAAGCGATCAACTCAGAGCTCAGGGATGCCGACGTGCTTGCGGCCCACTGCAGCCGCTACCGCTACGCCCAACCAGTGTGCGGCACCCACTTTCATCAGAGCCTACCGCCTCTGCACCCCCTGCCCGGCATAACCACGGTGGACACCACCGTGTACTACCCGGAGGATCGGGGTATCGCCGAGAGCGTGAGCTACGGGCGGAATCTGGCCCGCCGAGTGTGCCGGGAGCTGAAAGCTGATGTCGAATGACAGCGACTCGAGAGCCAAAGGCATCCCTTTCACCGCGGCGGGAATTTTTTATGTTTTTGTTCACCGGCGGCGTGGCTGCCATAGTGAACGTGATCAGCCGGGTGGGCTTTTCACAGCTGCTGCGCTTTGAGCTGGCGGTGCTGCTGGCTTATTGCGTTGGCATGCTCACGGCCTACGTGCTGGCCCGAAAGTTCGTGTTTCTGCAGAGCCGCACCAGCGTGCGCCGCTCCTTCGCCGCCTTCGCCTTGGTGAACCTGTTTGCTGTGCTGCAAACCTGGCTGGTGAGCGTGGGCCTGCGCAACTGGCTGCTGCCATTACTGGGCATAGTGGTGCTGACCGATCTGATCGCCCATGGCATCGGAGTGGCAGTGCCGGTGCTGAGCAGCTACTTCGGCCACAAACACATCTCCTTCCGCGAACCGCCATGAGCCGGCCGATCGCGGCCTTCGATTTCGACGGCACCCTGCTTGATGGCGACTGCTTGCTGATCCTGCACAGCCTGGTGCGTTCACCCTTAGGCCGCCTGAAGGATGGCATGCGCTTGCTACCAGCTCTACTGCTGTGGAAGTGCGGCCTGCGCAGCACTGCCTGGTTCAAGCAAGCGGTTCTGCAGCGGATACTCACGCCAGCAATGCACGGGCGCACGCTCCCCCAGCGCCAGGCACTGTTGAACACACACCTGGCAAATGCACTCTGGCAACGGCTAAGGCCCGAAGCCTTGGCGCGCCTGGAGTGGCATCGCCAACAGGGGCACCGGGTAGTGATCGTGTCGGCTTCGCCACGCTGTCTGTTGCAACCGGTCGCCGAGCGGTTGGGGGTGGAGCTAATCGCAACTGAAACCACTGACCCCTGCGATGGCACACCGATCCAGCTGACCTCGCCCAACTGCAAGGGGGCCGAAAAGCTCCGGCGGCTGCATACCTGGCTGCAAGAGCCCCTGAGCAGCAACGAACTCCACGCCTATGGCGACAGCCGCGGCGATCGCGAACTTCTACAGAGTGCTGCCCGTCCCCACTGGCGGAGCTTTAGTGCACCAGACCGGCCCTACCCTGCCCGAGCAAACAGAACCAACTTCAATTAGCGAACATTAGACAAATGCCGAAGCAAATTCGTTGGATCTGGGTGCTGGTGACTGCAGCAGCTCTCTTCGCCATCTTTTTCTGGTTGAGCACATTGCAGCAGCCACTGATTGATCAGCACGAATTCCGCCAAACCCAGACCGCACTCGGTGCACTGTTCATGCAGCCTGGGCTTGAGGGCCTGCTGAACTATCAAACCCCGGTGCTGGGGTCTCCCTGGAGCATTCCCTTTGAGTTCCCTCTGTTTCAATGGCTGAGCCTCCAGTTGGCCAGCCTCACAGGGATGCATCTGAGCACAAGCGGACGCTTGATCAGCGTTCTCTTCGGCGTGGGTTGCCTCTGGCCGGCTAGCCGATTAATACGACGGGCTGGCCTAGGAATCAGAGCCGTTGCACTGCTGATAATTCTTTATTGCACATCATCCATTTATTTATATTGGAACCGCGCTTTTTTAATTGAAAGTACAGCACTATTCTTCACATTATTAAGCCTAGATGTCTATAGCCAGATCCGTAACAAAGAATTCTCTTCGGTGCGCGAGTTCAGCTCACTAAATGCGGGTCTTGTAATCAGCTTAAGCATTGCACTTTTAATAAAAGCCACCACAGCACTTCCAGCTTTGGTTCTGATGGCTATCGACTGGGCCTGGCAGAGCCGAACAGCCCTGCGTCAACGCGAAAAGCTGCTTCAAGCAATGCTCGTTGGCGGCGGATTAATCGTGGCCTTTACGCTGCTTTACAGCTGGACCCACCACTCTGACGCATTGAAGCAACTCAACCCGTTTGGAGCCCAGCTCACCTCATCAGCTCTCAAGGCCTGGAATTTCGGCACACCAGTTCAACGAGTCCAGCCCGAACTTTGGCTAAAAGTTGTGTCGGGTCGAATGCTCGCTCCGATTGCCGCAATCCCGATCATCATGGGTCTAAGGATTAGTAGCAATCAAACCGGAACATTTCTGCTTGCCTGTTTAATTCTGGCCTTCGCACCGTTGCTCACCTTCACGAATCTGCACATTATTCATAATTATTACCAAGCAGCCAACCATATTTTTCTATTAATGGCCGTAGCCGGTTCTGCTGCAGCTATACTCGATTCACGTAGTCAAAAGAAGATTGAACGGATATCCATAATAGCGTTTCTCACTATCTTAATCTTGGCAAATCTAAGTGTATTTTTTACCTTATCCGGTTCGGGCTACTGGTTAGTTTCCCAACAACAAAACAGTCCTAAGTTAACCATTGGAGAAATCATCCAAAGCCAAACTCCAAGCACCAGTGTCATACTAGTTTTCGGTGACGACTGGAGTTCAGCCTTCGCCTATCACAGTCAAAGGCGAGCCTTTACTTTGCCTGGTTGGGCACCTTCAGGCCTCAGCCCAAGAGATATTCTGCTAGACCCAGATCTCCACCTTGGAGGGCAACCTGTAGGAGCCGTGGTGAGTCTCAAGCCCATTAGCGAAGCCGACTTACTTCCAAGCTGCAAAATAGCCGAACAGAGCAAGATTGAAGAATGGCATCTTTATCTCTGCAAACCACTCATTACTCCCCAAACCTGAGAGATCTTGGATGGTTTCTCCAGCAATACGTGAGCAATCAAACGGTGCAGTTGCAGATTCTCCATGATATATTCCAGAGCTCCAGGGAAGATGTTGAACTCCGAGTAATAGCAAAAGAATTGCCACCAAACGCTATTTGCATGGCAAAGAATACTTAAAAGAAAGTTCCAAATCGTGCTTTGAAATGGGCGAGTTCCCCACTCAGAACAGTGAGTAAACAATTTAACTCAGATTTATCATGAAGTAGCAAGTTAAGCCGAACTTTTCCAGGCCCTTACCCAGCTGGAGCTGAACATGCCAACTTGCCACCGCCTTGTGTCCCAAATGTCTGATCATAGAGCTGACCTTATCTGTAAGCCGGATGGCCCAATCTAATTGAATTGAACATCCGATTTGAATGAAGAATTAAAAATTTAGATCGGGCTATTTCCTACTTCAGCAGCACCAAATCAATAGGCAATTCGCTCAGACAACGGCTTCCTGAGCAGCCTTCTGCTCCGCTAAAACTTGCTCTAAGCCAGCGATGTCTTCATCGGTGATTTTGGTTTGCATTGGGCAGTGCTTTGGCCCGCACATTGAGCAGAACTCCGCCTGTTTATAGATATCAGCTGGCAGGGTTTCATCGTGATATTCACGGGCCCGTTCTGGATCTAAGGAGAGATCAAACTGTTTATTCCAATCAAAGGCATAACGGGCGCGGCTTAATTCATCATCTCGATCGCGGGCACCAGGGCGGTGGCGGGCGATATCAGCAGCGTGGGCTGCAATTTTATAAGCGATCAAACCTTCGCGCACATCATTTGCATTAGGTAAACCTAGATGCTCTTTAGGTGTTACATAACAAAGCATCGCCGTGCCATGCCAACCGGCCATTGCAGCACCAATAGCGCTGGTGATGTGGTCGTAACCGGGGGCAATATCAGTTACCAACGGGCCCAAAACATAAAAAGGCGCTTCGCTGCATTCCTCCATCTGTTTTTTTACATTAAATTCAATTTGATCCAATGGCACATGGCCGGGGCCCTCCACCATCACTTGGATATCGTGGGTCCAAGCTCTACGGGTGAGTTCGCCGAGGGTTTTTAATTCCGCCAATTGGGCAGCATCAGAAGCATCATGCTGGCAGCCAGGCCGCAGAGAATCACCTAATGAAAAGCTGCAATCATAGCGTTTAAAAATTTCGCAAATATCATCAAATCTTGTAAATAATGGATTTTGCTTATGGTGATAAAGCATCCATTGAGCCAAAATACCACCGCCACGGCTCACGATTCCAGTGAGGCGGCCTTTCACTAAAGGCAGATGCTCAATCAACAACCCGGCATGGATAGTTTGATAATCAACCCCTTGCTGGCAGTGCTTTTCGATAATATGTAAGAAATCTTCTTCTGATAGCTTTTCAATTGAGCCGTGAACACTTTCAAGAGCTTGATAAACTGGAACTGTTCCGATTGGCACTGGTGATGCGTTAATAATTGCCGTGCGCACCTCAT
>Ga0310319_10045_pt1 | contig 11366 bp, 14 predicted proteins | sample LakEriER1SmallC5_FD_195527 | JGI IMG/M metagenome (GOLD analysis project Ga0310319, IMG submission 195527) | Enriched freshwater cyanobacterial communities from Lake Erie, Ontario, Canada - ER10.Small.C5 (v2) (version 2) | ecosystem: Environmental > Aquatic > Freshwater > Lake | place: Canada...
CTGATTCGGATTTGGATTTGGCTGTGATTTGCAAGCTGGCCAAGTTGAGTGCGGAACAAAAACGGCAGCATTGGCAGCGCAGCCGTGATGCGATTGGGCTGCTTGGCTGCGGGGTGGATCTAGTGGTACAGGGGCAGGCCGATGCGGCTTATCTGGCCCAATCGCGCTGGCATGTGATGGGCGATGTGGCGCGCGATGGGAGGGTGCTCTATGCCGCCGGCTGAAGACGCCAACCTGTTGCTTGGGCTTGTGCGCCGCCATCTACGCAGTTTGGCGATGACGCTTGATCCCCAGTTTCCAGATGAAGACTGGGGCTTTACGGCTCAACAGGCCGTTGAGAAGCTGCTCAAGGCGTGGATTGTGCTTAGCGATCAGCGGCCACCGAGAAGCCATGAGCTCTCGGAACTGGCAGCTTTGACCGAAGTGGAACTACCAGCCCAGCTGCTTGGCCTGCAAACCTATGCGGTGGAAGCTCGCTACGAGGAAGGACCATTCCCACTTCCCGCTGCTCGAGAAGGGCTTTTGGCCCAGATCGAGCAGCTTTTGGATTGCTGCATTGAAGCCGTTAATCGTTCGGATTGAGATGTTGCCAGATGCCCTTGGTGCTGGTGCGCTCAGCCTGTTGGCGTGGTTAACGCCGGGCCGCAGCTCTAAACTAATGTCATTGACATCTGCGTAACTTCCAGAGGTTCTCTAAATGGTTCAGGTTACGGCGAGGCTGCCAGATGCCCTTGGTGCTGAGCTGGATGCGGCGGCCCAGCAACTCAAACGTTGCCGTGCCGACATCATTCGCCAAGCGATCGAGTACTACCTCGACGACATTGAGGATCTTCGCTGCGGCGTGGCAGCTCTGAAGGACCCTGCCGACCCGGTGCTCGACTGGGCGGAGGTGCGCCATGCGCTGCTCGCTGCGGATTAAGCGTTCAGCCGCCAAAGCACTCGCCGCGCTCCCGAAAGCTGATCGCCTGCGGGTGGTGGAAGCTATCGACCTGCTCTGTGAAACCCCTGCCGCCGGTTCTGCGCTCAAGGGTGAATTCGAAGGATTGCGGCGTTTACGGGTGGGCCATTACCGCGTGGTCTACGAATGGCAGCGGAGCGAACTGGTGATACTGGTGGTGCGCATCGGCCATCGTCGTGAGGTTTATCGCTGATGGGGGAAGGCAGTGGCTGCTCAAGCCCTGCATCTGGCCATGGCTAAGGGCCAAAGCCTCAAGATTGCCAGCTCCGATAAAGGAGTGCCTAGGTGTAAAAGCAACTTTCCAAACACTGCCAACGAAAACGGGGGAGGCTCAATGCTCAGCCACAGTGCCCATCCAACCAAGCCGCTAGGTCGGCGGGGCCGCTGAAGTCGAGCAGTGCCTCTTCCAGGGTTTCCAGCTGCTCCAGCGGCAGGGCCTGGATGCGGGCTGTGGTTGCATCACTGAGGGGGCCGCAACGGCGGTTGAGCAGGCGCATGGTTACTTTCGCCTCACCTTGTGCTTCACCTTCCTGCCGGCCGCGATCCAAAAGTATCTGGGCGGCGCGGGTGTGGAGTAGTTGGTCGGTGGGAATGCCTGCGATCACCATGATCTCCTCGGGGGTGAATGTGGGAAACCGATCAAACAGCATAGTGAGAACGGTTGAAAGTAGATCTGGCCGGCGCTCCAGGATCTGTTGCGGTAGATGCCAGGAAAGATGTCACCTTTTGGAAGCGTTCGAGCCCGCTTTTCGGAGGATGTGGCCTGAGACCTAAGCAGGGGAGGGAAACGCCATCGGGCCGGAGCACAGTCACCTTGCGAGGTGATCGGGCAGGTCAATACAGCCGTTGAAATCGTTGATTACCACTGATGAACCCTATGGACCGCCTCACCCCGATCACCCCTGGCGAACTGCTTGATGAGGAGTTTTTGCAGCCTCTCGGCGTCAGCCAATACCGGCTAGCCAAGGCAATCGATGTGCCTGCAGCGCCGATAAGGATCTGCGCCTCTGCCGTTTTCTGGGATTAAGGCCTGGCTACTGGCTGCGCGCCCAGGCCGCCCATGACACCGAGGTGGCCAGTGCTGAACTGGCTGAAGAGATTGAGCGAATCGAGCCCCTGGTGATTGCACAGGCGTAGTGGCCTGCCCTTTATCCCCACCAAGGGGTGCCGTCATTACCCGATGGATCTAGACCATCAATTAATTGAGACCGCCGATGGTTAACACCACCAACTGACGGAGCCGCTGTAGTTCGGCTGGGCTGATTACCGAATTGGTGGCTGCCGTGATGCAGGTCTTGGCGATGCAGGTCAGGTTCTGCGGAAGCAGGTAGCTCACCTTTTTGCAGCCGTTGGTGAGGCTGGGTTGAAGCACCACTGTCAGATCGGGGATCACCAGGGCAGGGTTTCCTGTCATCGGCACCACCAGCACCGTGGGGTAAGTGAGGTCAAATAGCTCGGTGTCCTGGACCACCACAGCCGGCCTGAGCTTGTTGGGTTCTGGGGGTTGGGGATCCTGGCCTGAGTCGGATGGCTCTTTGCGCCAGTTAACGGTCACGATCTGCCCAGCCTTGAGGACCACGCTGGTTTTCAGCCCGTGATGGGCTCAGGGCTGGCCCAGTCGTCGATGAAGGCCTTGGACACAGGGTCAGCCTCAATGTGCTTGGCCACCGTTTTGCTTTGGGCCCGGATGCGGGCCCGCAGGGCTTCAAGTGCCGGCACTGAACTGCTCAGTGCCACCACACGTATGCCCCCTCTCTGCCGGCGGCGGAAGGAGAAGGGAGCTACAGGTTGTTGAACAGCTTGATCGGCTTGGGTCATGCTGACAGCAGCTCTCGCCGGCCACATGGATATCACAAACAATAGGTGCACTTTCAACGGGGGAGCAATGCAACCCGAAGGCACCCCCTACACCACATGTAGCGTCGGAAAGCCCAAAACAGGCCAAGGCCTGGCGATCGCCAAAATGTGGGCATGGACATGGCTACCCCGGTTCCATTAGTCACCCTTGAGCCGGCATTGCAAGCCCTCACGCAGCAGCGGGTGCAGCCGAATTGATTGATCTTGCTAACTCTGCAAGGCTGAGCCTTTTGCAGACCCAAGCATTTTGCGGTGGCTCAACAGGCTCGTGGTCCAGTGAGCCGCCAGCACATTCGTGTCTGCGACTGCTGTCAATGGCTCGCGCGCTCTGTGGCGGCGACCAACTCTTGAACAGGCATCGGCATCGCCTGCCCCTTACAATCACCAAAACCAAACCACAGCAACCTGCATGAAAGCCGTGATTTTGGCTGGTGGGCTTGGCACGCGTTTAGCAGAGGAAACCCATCTACGGCCAAAACCAATGGTGGAAATTGGTGGCAAGCCAATCCTTTGGCATATTCTTAAAACCTATAGCCACTACGGCATCAATGAATTCATTATTTGTTGCGGCTATAAGGGTTATATGATCAAAGAGTATTTCGCTAATTATTTTTTACACACTAGTGACGTTACATTTCATATGGATCGCAATCACATGGAAATCCATAAACAAAATGCAGAGCCATGGAAAGTAACCCTTGTTGATACCGGTGAAAATACACTCACTGGGGGGAGGTTAGGGCGTGTGCGTGAATATTTAGATAACACCTTTTGCTTTACCTATGGCGATGGTGTGGCTGATGTGGATATAAATGCGTTAGTTGCACACCATCGCGCACAAGGAAAACAGGCAACACTCACGGCTGTGCAACCACCTGGCCGATATGGGGCGATAGGGCTTGATGGTTATCAAGTGGAGCAGTTCCAAGAAAAGCCCGATGGTGATGGCGGCTGGATAAATGGTGGCTATTTCGTGCTGGAACCTGCAGTGCTTGATCTACTGGATGGCGATAACTGCACTTGGGAAGGAAAACCGCTTAAGAGCTTGGCGAGCAGCGGCCAACTAAATGCATACTTCCATAAAGGCTTTTGGCAAGCAATGGATACATTGCGCGATCGCCAAAATCTAGAAGATCTATGGGCGGCTGGTAATGCGCCCTGGAAACTCTGGAATTGATGCTGGTAAACCATGAATTCTGGGCCGGTAAGCGGGTGCTGCTTACGGGGCACACCGGCTTTAAGGGCAGCTGGCTGGCGCTATGGCTAACACAGTTAGGCGCACACGTAACGGGTGTTGGCTTGGAACCAGACACCACACCAAACCTCTTCGTCCAGCTGGAGTTAGTGAAAAGGCTGAAACAGAATCACATCAGCGATATTCGTGATGCAAAGGTGCTGGCTGAGATTGCAAAGGCGTGCCAACCAGAGGTGGTATTTCATTTGGCAGCCCAGCCACTGGTGCGGCGCAGCTACCGCGACCCGCTGGGCACCTGGGCCACCAACGTGCAGGGCAGTCTGCATCTGCTGGAGGCGTTAAAACCGCTGCAGCATCCCTGCGCGGTGGTGATGGTAACTACAGACAAGGTGTATGAAAACCAAGAGTGGCTTTATGGCTACCGCGAAAACGATCGATTGGGCGGCCACGACCCCTACAGCGCCAGTAAGGCAGCAGCTGAATTAGCAATTGCCAGCTGGCGCAGTAGTTTCTGCGGCACAGAAGCACATCAAACCCCACATCTGGCGATCGCTGCAGCCCGGGCGGGCAATGTGATTGGTGGTGGCGACTGGGCAGAAGATCGAATTGTGCCTGATGCGATGAGGGCCCTGGCGGCTGGGCAGCCTGTGCCCGTGCGTAACCCGGATGCCACTCGGCCCTGGCAGCATGTGCTCGAACCTCTAGGGGGATACCTGCTTTTAGCCGAAGCACTGTCAACGGCTCAGGCTAAACAAGTTAAGCCCAATCCTTACTGCGAAGCATTCAACTTTGGGCCCACAATTAACAACAACCGCCCTGTAAAAGAATTGGTAGCAACAATGCTGCAGTATTGGGCTGGGAGGTGGATAGATACAAGCGAACCCAATTCACCCCATGAAGCTGACGTGCTGCACTTGCAAATAGATAAAGCACACCATCAGTTGGGCTGGAACCCCTGTTGGGGGTATTCAAACACAATTGAACGAACAGTTAATTGGTATAAAGCTGTGCAGAATGGCGCAAACCCGATGACTTGTTGCTTAGATGATCTAACAGCATATGAAGGCAAATAGTTAGAACCAAGATTTTTAGAAATTAACTTTAAAGATGATAATAACAAGGAGTGAATATGGCCTAATCCTGCAAACGATGGGCCTCGCCAGTGCGAAGAATAGCTTTCGCCAAGGCTATTGTTACTCTGAGCCCAAGATCATGTTTTATTTTACTAATATCAGGCACGTATATATTGCGAACAGCGCCTAAGTTTGGTTTGCCCAGGATATGTACTGGCTTATTTGGGGCCAGAATGTCGCGCACCAGATGAGCGAGATCGGCAATGCTGATCACTTCGTCTGAGCCCACGTTGTAGGCCTGACCGGGGCGGCCCCGCTCAAGCAGGGTGAAGAGCCAATGGGCCAGGTCGCTCTGGTGGAGGTAGGTGCGGAGTGGCGTGCCGTCGCCGGACACGGTGATGGCGTCGGCGGTGAGGGCATCGCGGATGAAGTTGCCGATGGCGAAGTGCACGTCTAGCGGCAGATCTGCGCCAACGAAGGCAAAGCAGCGGGCCACCACGGTTTCCAGGCCATGCTGCTCGCCCACCAGGGCGCAGAGATGTTCAGCGGCGCGCTTGGCCTGGCCGTAGGCCGTGCTGGGTTCGGCCAGGGGCGGACTGCCTGGCCAGTCTTCCGGGATGGCTGCGAGATCGTCGGGCTGGGGGCCGTAGATAGCACCGGAGCTGGTGAGCAAAAAACGGCGGGCGCCTGTGGCGACCGCCAGATCAAGGATGTTGCGGGTGCCATCCACGATCTGGCTGTAGCGCTGCAGCGGAGTGAGACTGGGGCCAATGGTGGACTCAGTGGCGGCGTGCAGCACATGGGTGAAGGTTTGGTCCCATGGCAACGTGTCGCGCTGCTGGATGTTGCCTCGAAGAAATGTGATCTGTTGCTGCCCTGAGAATTGCGGATTGGTGGCTAGGAATTGGCCCGGGCTTCGGGTAAGAACGAAGACAGTTTCATATTCTGATGAGCCATTGGCAAGAAGATGGCGCAACAGAGCTTTGCCAAAGAAGCCAGTACCGCCTGTTAGTAGCAGTTTCATCAACTCTCCAAGCCTTGGCTCAACCTGCCTCTAACACTTTCCAGCGGGTTTCCAGCATTTCGATCCGTTTCTCGTCTTCATGGTGCATTAGGCCGTAATACTCGCGTTTGTTAATCAGCCATAGCAACTCAAAATGCACAGCCTGCCTAAGCGCTTTCTCAAGGTTTGGTAAATCAAGAACTGCTCCACTGAACACAACCTTTCGAGTTTCAAACCTGTTGAGATGGATGGCCTTGAAGCGCCGGAGATTAGTGAGGGCATCAATCGAAACAGCCCCTCCCACCACAAAATCTAGGCCGCTCTCAAGACAGGCGAGTGCGGCTGATTCCACTGAGGAGGTGACCTGCTCAGATTCAATGCCAGCACGGCCGGTGCCTATCGAGCCACTGAAGTCGACACGGCCGAACACAACGCCATCGCAGCCGGGCTTGGCAGAGGCCAATGCAAGCATTGGTTCGAGATTCTCATAGGCAGTGATAGTTTCAAGATTGAACAGAAAGGAAACATCTTCCTGCTCCTCTGCTGAGAAGACTTTGTCTTTAGCGGCGATGTATTTGGAAAGAGCGTATGGCGTTTCCACCATTGGGGCGATCACATAGCGCACGCCGAACTGCTTGGCTTCAAGCATGTCGCGGATGGCTTCGCAGCCGCCCACTTTGAGTGCTAGCCCTACATCAGCTTTGTTGGCAATCTCAAGGAGCCTCAAAAGTTCATCGGTACGCGTGCCTTCGGCCTCGAATTCTGCTTTTGTGGCAAGAACTCCAAACTCCTCTTTCCCTTGGCGGAGGATATCCAACATCTTCTTTTCAAATGTGTTCATGGCCTGATTAGCTCAAGATGGTGAAGGGACGAAATTTGATTTCGAGGCGTCGGTGGAGTACTAGGCAGGGAAATAACGCATGACAACTTGTTTTGTTTCTGGAGATAAATCTGGTGACATCACATGAAGTGGGTTGGATTCCATTCCGCCTGAGGCGCTGATCCGGCTTGTGATCTTTGGGAAGTAGGTTTGTTCGGGATGCAGAGGTACTAGGAATATGGCAGGGCTTGTGTTATTCCATAGTTTCAGAAATTCGGGATCGGAGTGCCAGGTTTCTTCGAGATGGAGGCAAGGGATTCGATAGGCCTCCGCAAGAATGGCCCAATCGGGGAAGCCCAGGCCAGAAGAGACATCACAGCCCACATAGGCACCCTCGAAGTAGTTCTTCTGGGTCATCCGGATGGAGGCATAGCCCTCGTTGCAGAAGAGAAATATCTTGAGATTCAGCTGATTGACAGCGACCGTGGCGAGCTCCTGGAGGTTCTGGGTGAAACCACCATCTCCTTCCACCAGAACCGTGCGGCGGCTCGGATCTGCAATTGCCACCCCGATGGCCCCCGATAGGCCATAGCCCATACTAGCCAGCCCCTTATCGGTGAGCATGGTCTGCCCACTACATAACTGGAAGGCCTGCATCATTACGGTGAAGGCGCCACCGCTGCTGCAGGGCACGATGTGATCCCCATCTCCACATAGCCGTGAAAGTTCTCCGACCATTGCATAGGGATTGAGGAAGCCCTGGGGCGTGGCATTGCACGCCTCAGAGAGGGGCAAAATGGATCGCACCTCCTGGCTGAAGGTCAGCCATTCGTGATGTTTGCCAAGGGGCTGGGCCAGCAGGGCCGCCAAGAATTGATCAGCATCGGCCTTGATGGCTGCTGCCAGATTCGGATTGGGCTTGGCGAGCTCAGCAGGATCAATATCAATTTGAATTACCTCGCCGAGGGGCACGAATTGCTGCCAATTGAAGCCGGTCTGCTGCAGGCCTAGACGTGAGCCCACAGCGACGACCAGATCAGCCTGCTGGAGAATGATGTTGCTGGAGCGCTGGCCCCAGGTGTTGGGGCGGCCGGCATAGTTGCTGTGATCGCATGAATAACGATCGGCACCGTTCCAGGTGGTCATGATCGGCAGCTCCAATACCGCAAGCTGCTGCTCCAAGGCACGGGCCTGGCGATGGGAGAGTCCACCACCCAGTAGCAACAGCGGGCGCTCGGCCGCCCTGAATCGTGCCGCCACTTCCGCCACCTGCTTAGGCTCGGGAGCGATGTTGCTGCCCTGAGGGTTCGGCGATGTGAGTGCGCCTGCCTCCCCCCAGGCCTCGGGTACCTGCACCGCCTGGACATCGAGGGGTAGTTCGAGAAACACCGGGCCGGGCCGCCCGCTCCAGCTCTCGGCCACCTCAGCGAGCACGGCATCGGCGCAAAGCGGCTCCCGCAGGCAGAGGCTGCGCTTGCACACAGGGGCGGCCATTGCCACTCCATCCACCTCCTGAATCCCCAGCTGCCGCAACCTTGGCGGGGCGAGATCCTCCACCTTCACTTGCCCCCCTAACAGGAGAAGTTCGCGGCTTTCGAGCCAGGCTCCGGCCAGGCCTGTGAGCGTGTTGGTGAGCCCTGGCCCGGCGGTGACCATGGCCAAAGCCTTGCCAACGCCAGGCGCTGCAGCTCCGGCCTGAACTGTCGCGTTGTGGTACTCGGTGGCGATGGCGGCGGCCACCTCGTGGACCACCGGCACACACACCAGTTGCTGGCGTGCGGAATTGAGCAGGTGCATGATGTTGCCGCCTGCCACGAAGTAGCAATGGCTGTAGCCAGTGCTCTTTAGCCAATGGATTAGAGCATCGGAATACTTCATCCGGCGAGCGCAAGTGCCCCTCGAACAACCGCCAGTGCTTCACGCATGGCCTGAAGCACCGCTGCCAGGGAGGCCTCGGTGGCGGGCATGCGCACCTCTTCCACACCGAACCCTTCTGCCGCTGCAGCAGTGGGCACGATCAGATGAATGTTGCCGGGAGAATGCTTTTTATCGGCGCGGAAGGCCTGCAGGAAGCAGACTGGATTGAACGCTTGCAGCTGAGCGGGCTCAATCACGGCGCCCAGCAAGACAAGGCAGTGGTTCCAGAGGGCGGCGGATGATGGCTGCTGATGCGTAAAACGGATGGCGGCAAGCATGCCGATCGCCACGGCGAGACCATGGGGGATGGCGAAAGACGTAGCTGATTCGAGCGCATGACCCCAGGTGTGGCCGAAGTTGAGCAAGCGGCGCTCGGCCTGATCGAACTCGTCGGTTTCGATGAACCATTGCTTCACCGCCAGGATGGCGTGCAGCAGCTCAGCCAGCTGCTGATCCTGCCAGTTGCCGCTGAGCACGGGCGCTGAGAGCCGCTCGTAGGCCGCGAAGCTGCTTACACCCCGGCAATAGGCGATCTTGGCGGCCTCGGCCAGGCCCCCCGCCAATTCCACGGCGGGTAGGGTGCGCGCAAAGGTGGGAAGGATCTCGATGCGGCGAGGGGGATGGAAATTGCCGATCAGGTTTTTGTAAGGGCCCACATTGATCGAACTTTTTCCACCCAGACAGGAATCGGCCATGCCGAGAAAGGTGGTAGGCACGTAGACCCATGGAATGCCGCGCATGAACAGCGAGGCCAAAAAGGTGGCGATGTCCTGCACCACGCCGCCGCCGATGGCGGTGAGCTCTGAGGAACGTCCGAGGCCGGCATCCTTGAGGGCCACAAATAAGGGCAGGGTCTGCTCCAAGGCCTTGGCTTCTTCGGTGGCTTCGATCCAGAGCACAGGCACCCCGGCAGGTAGCGGTAGCCGATCGCGGAAGAAGGCATCCACCAGCAGCAAATCACCCTCTGGCTTCCACTGGCTCAAATCTGTGAGCGCGGGGAAGGCCACGCTGTAATCGGCGCGAGCGCTGCGAATCTGAAGATCTGAAAGGGGCACTTGTACGGGAGTTTAGGAGTGCTTGAGTCCGATGAAACCGGCATCCACGGTAAGGAACTGCCCGGTGATGGCGCGATTGGCTGGTGAGGCGAGGAAGCCCACAGCCTCCGCGATGTCGGTGGGCTGAGGCAGACGGCCGAGGGCCGACTGGGAGGTTATGGCGGCTATCTGTTCTGGGGAGAGGTGGGCGCGGGTCATCGGGGTGTCGACCACACCGGGCAGCACAGCATTGATCACGATGCCGAGGAGCCCGAGATCGAGGGCACAAGATTTCACCAGCCCCTGCAGGGCTGCTTTGGAGATGGTGTAAGAGAACTTGCCGGGCCGGCTTTCGAGCTGCCAGATCGAACTCACCACCACGAGACGGCAGCCCTCGCGAAGCCTGCCGGCCGCCAGCAGGGCCTGAAGGCTGGAAGCGACGAACAGCACATTGCCCTGCAGAAGGCGCTGTAGATCGGCGGACTCAAAGGAGGCGACCGTATCGCTGCAGTTCAGCCCTTGAGCCCACACCACAGCCTCAAGTTTGGGCAAGTCCGAGAACGAAGAGGCCTCCAAGGGGTCGTCGTAGCTCAGGGGCAGATGGAAGACCTCGCCTGGGAGGCTGGATCCACCTGCTGTATGCAGCGTATAGCCCTCACTGAGCAGATGGGCACCGATGGCGGAACCGAGGGCACCACCGGCACCGAACAGGAGCAGATCGGAGGCCATCGCATGCTCAGGAGTGAGATAGGTTACGAGATCACGCCGATCTCCCGGTTCAGCATCGTATCGATCAGGACCTGGATCACCAGCTACGGGATTGCCGGGTGGGTAGGTCTAATGCGAGGGCCATGAGAAAGGCCATGAAGCAGAGACAGAAATTTACGTGCGATCAAGGAATCAAAAAACAATTTTTTTGAGCGATACAGTCGCAGAGCCGTAAACAGAAGAGGAAGCACGCTCCTGCTTCAGCGATAGTATATAAATAGCAACCAATACTATAAGAGTTGAAACAAGATTTACCAATATAATAGTTGCAAAGCCAGGAAGAATTGATGCTGGGATTAGAATCTTTACTGCGACTATACAAAATATGCATATCAATATCGTAAAAACAGAAAGTTTGATCAGTATTTTAAGTCCTTTGCGATAGATCAAGTCGGACCTAGCCAGCAACGAAAAGGCCTCACTCATATATTTAGTAAAACCAAATGAAGAATGTCCAGCAAGACGTGAACGCTCGTCAAAAAAGAATAGATTTGGTTGATAGATTAAGGTCGGAAGTAATAGTCTTAATTGAAATGGGCGAAATGCGTTTCCTTGGTTGTCGTGAAGGGCAAGTAATTCATTGTGCATATAGCAGCCCATGCCAAAAAAGCCGCTATAGATACTATCTTCCTGAAGGATTGCAAGAGCCGAATAAAATGTATTTTTAAAGAAGTTCATCAAAGAAAATTTCGAAGCAATCAAATGCGACTTTCTACAAAAAAAAGAAGATCGCCTATTTGC
>Ga0310319_10050_pt1 | contig 10834 bp, 10 predicted proteins | sample LakEriER1SmallC5_FD_195527 | JGI IMG/M metagenome (GOLD analysis project Ga0310319, IMG submission 195527) | Enriched freshwater cyanobacterial communities from Lake Erie, Ontario, Canada - ER10.Small.C5 (v2) (version 2) | ecosystem: Environmental > Aquatic > Freshwater > Lake | place: Canada...
CAACTTTGCAATCTACGCAAGGTGCATTTTTATTTATGCTCCTTTATGCCATTTGGGTAACGCTTTTGCTGCCAGGGGTTTGGGCATCAATGCTGGCAGGTGCGTTATATGGCCCATGGTGGGGCAGCCTTGTGGTGTTTATCGGTGCAAGCCTTGGGGCGGAAGTTGCTTTTCTGCTTGGGCGCCATTGGTTAAGGGATTGGGCTAGGAGACGCCTTGCAGCAGTGCCGAAATTGCAATCGCTTGAGCAAGCTGTTAGTCAAGAGGGGTTAAAACTAGTTCTATTAACGCGGCTTTCGCCTGCTTTCCCATTCAGCTTGCTTAACTTTGCCTACGGACTCAGTGAAGTGAGCCTTAAGAATTACAGCATTGGCTTAATCGCTATATTGCCTGGCACGATTTTATTTTGCGGCCTTGGCGCATTAGCTGGAGATGTAGCCCATTTTGGCGAGGTGCTTTCAGGTAAGGCCGATGCCTTTACCTGGGGGTTAAGGATCGTTGGTTTATTTGCCACACTTGCAAGCGTTTGGTTTGTTGGCCGCGCTGCACAAAAGGTATTAAGTAATAACTAGGGTATTCATAATTAAGGCAGCCGGGCATCGCGAATAGCGGCAATTAAAACAAACCAGTAAAGTCTTATTTTCGCAAGCGGCCCGCTCCTGCCTGCTAGTTCTTGATATTTAATTCTGCCGCATTCAGCTTTTATCCATTTAAATACAACGGGTTCTGAAGGTGGGATCATAGTAACTTTTGAATTGTGCTAACTAATCTAATCAAGCATTTCCCGCAACTCCGCTTCGCTCAACACTCTTACCCCGAGTGAGGTGGCTTTATCTAGTTTGCTGCCCGCTTCCGCTCCCGCCAGGAGGAAGTTGGTTTTTTTGCTAACAGCACTGGTGATCTTGCCGCCAGCTGCTTCGATCATGGCTTGGGCTTCACTACGGCTAAGGCTTGGCAAGGTGCCAGTGATCACAAAAGTTTGCTCCTTTAAAGGCAGCTTGTTTTGATTTAGGGAGCTTGTTGGGGCTGCAGCAAAACTAAAACCGAGATCTTTTAAGCCTTCAATCAGGGTTTGGTTTGCACTAGTGCCAAACCATTGCTGCAGGCTCGAGCTGATTTCAGGGCCAATCCCAAATATGGCCGTGATCGTTTCTGGTGTTTCAGTTGCCGCTTTAGCTAAGGCAGCAATAGATGCAAAGGAATTTGCAAGGGCTTTTGCATTTACTGCACCCACGTGCTGGATACCAAGCCCATAAAGCTGCCGGTGATAGCTCTGCCGCTTTGATTTGGAAAGTGCATCTACTAAATTTTCAGCACTTTTTCCTCCCATCCGCTCCAGGCTTGAAAGCAGCGCTGCATCTAGGCGATATAAATCGGCAATCGAGCCCACCAGGCCTTGATCTACTAGTTGCTCAATCAATTTGTTGCCGAGCCCATCTACATCGAGGGCAGCTTTGCTCACCCAATGGCGCAATACCCCCCGCAATATCGCCGGGCAGCTGCTGTTAACGCAGCGGGTGGCGGCCTCCCCCGCTTCTCGAATTAGCTCGGAGCTGCATTCGGGGCAGTGCGCTGGTAATTCCAGCCGCTTTGCATTGGGTGCCCTTAATTCTTGTAAAACCCGCAAAACCTCAGGGATGATTTCTCCTGCTTTACGCACCACGATTGTGTCGCCGGCATGTAGATCTAATTCCACGAGTCTGTTTGCGTTATGCAAACTGGCCCTGCTTACGCTGGTGCCAGCAAGGGCTACCGGCTCAAATTCAGCAATTGGTGTGATCACCCCTGTGCGACCCACCTGGCAACTAAGCCGCAGCAACTTACTTGGCGCTTCCTCCGCTGCAAATTTCAATGCAATTGCCCAGCGGGGCGCTTTTTGGGTGGATCCCGCAAGATCTTGCAGCTTTAATTCGTTCAGCTTTAACACCACCCCATCGGTGGCGTAGCTGAGTTTGTGGCGTTTGTTGTCCCATGCAGCGCAAAAGCTTTTTGCTGCGCTGATATCTGGCAATAACGCTGTGTTTGGGTTCACCTTGAAACCAGCCCTCTTTAGCCATTGCAATGCCTCCCATTGATTGCTGGGATTACTGGCGTTGTTTGGTAGATGCAAGGTGTAAGCAAAGAAATCCAGCCGCCTTGCTGCCACCACTTTTGGATCCAGTTGCCGCAAACTGCCAGCGCAGGCATTACGGGGGTTAGCAAACAGGGCTTCGCCCTTTGCCTGGCGATCGCTATTGATCGCAGCAAAGGTGTTATCAGGGATAAAAGCTTCTCCGCGCACTTCCACCCAGGCGGGTGGATCTTTTAATTGCAGCCGCAGCGGCACGCTTTGAATTGTGCGCACATTGCTGGTGATTTCCTCACCAGAGCTGCCATCTCCCCTTGTGGCAGCGCGCACCAAAACTCCTGCCTCGTAGCTGATAGCAAGGGCATTGCCATCGATTTTTAATTCCCCCACCAGGGCTAAGGCGCTGGTTTCCTCCCTCTCCAATAGCTTTTGCAGCCGCGCATACCAGCTATCAAGCTCTTGATTGTTAAAGGCGTTATCAAGGCTTTGCATGCCAAGGCGATGAGTCACGCTTTGGAAGCCTGCAGCTGGTGCACCCCCCACCCGTTGGCTTGGGCTATCGGCGCTGATTAATTCAGGATGGGCCTGCTCTAGCTCGAGTAATTCGCGATAGAGCTGGTCGTATACGGCATCTTCTAGTGCCGGTGCATCCAGCACGTAGTAGGAATGGGCGGCATGGATCAACAAATGCCGCAATTCTTCTGCCCGTGCTGCAACAGAAGTGGGTGCCATAAGTGAACTTTGTTTAGGAATCCAAACGGTTGATCCTTTCTACCCGCCAGTTATCTTCTAATTTCACAAAAATAAAATCCAATGGCAGTTCTTCTTTGCCATCACTTTTTAATTTCACCGTGAGCATGATCTGGCCCTCTTGAATTCTGGGGCGCCCTGATTTCAAGTTGCGATATTTATTTAGTTGTAGCCCAGCTAAAAAGCGGATGAACTGCTGCCGGTTCACATGCTGCCTATAGCTTTTGGTAGTGAGCAAGTAGGCGGCATCAACCCGCCCTGAGGCAATCTGATTAAAAAATTGCTTCAGTAGAGGATTGATACCACGGGCGCTAATTACAAGTTTTACGGCACTAACGGTCCAATAAAGAAGTAAAGCGCCGGCACCAGCTAAAAGCAGCTTGCTGCTTAAAGCGCGAACAACAGCCCAATCAAGATCCATCGGTGGCAGCTCGTTATCGCTTAAGTCTGAAGGACGGCGTTCCGTTGCGTTGTTTTAATCAAGGCGTCAAAATCAAAAGATGCCCCTGGAACCATTGCTGCCACTGTTCCATCGCTTGGATCGTCAATATTTTGATAGCGCCTTAGGGCAGCTTGTTAATCCAGCATTGCAACTGCGTTGGAGCGATGGCCGCCTCAGCCGTAGCGCTGGTTTATATCGCTTTGGGCCTCACCTGAGTGAAATTGTGCTTTCGCAGCCGCTGCTGGTGCCTCTGCCGCCAGAGGCCACCTTGAGCACCCTTTGCCACGAAATGATCCATGCCTGGGTAGATCGGATTCTGCTTTTAAAAGAGGTGCATGGCCCCCAATTCCGGGCCCGCATGGCTTCGATTAATGCTGTTGAGAAAAACTTTCAGGTGAGTTTGCGCCACAGTTATCCCATGCCATTGCAAGCCGCTGCTTGGTGGGCCTGTTGCGGCCATTGCGGTAAAAAAATTGCCTATCGCCGCCGCCGTAAAGGTTTGGCCTGTCGCAATTGTTGTGAGCTTCATAACGCTGGCGTTTGGGATGTGCGTTTTGCCCTTAACTTCAGCCCTAATCACGAAGCTTCTGGCAGGTGAACAAGGTGGCTGAATTTTTAGGTGGGATATTGATCAGCGGTTGGGTAATCAGCGCTGTTGGCTTATGGCGGGAAAGCCAGCTGCGCAGCAGCAGCCTTAAGCTGCAGATACGGCCTTGATGCTTGATGGCAGATCGTTTTTTTGATGCAGGTTTAGAGGAACGCCTTGAGGGCTGGCTTGATCGCGGCCGTGAATTTGTTGATGGGGTTGCTGCTGCTCGGCCCAGCTCCCGCCGCCAAATTAAGAGGCCTTTGGAGGCAATTTCGCGCCGCACCCCAGCTCAAGAAAGCTGGTTAGAGGAAAGCTGGCCCGCAGACGAAAGCTTCACCACCCCCCATTGGCAACGCACTGAAGTAAAGCCAGTTCGTCCGATGCCGCGCTCCTACAGACGCCGTAACAATTAGTTGGCTTTTTACCTCATGCTGCTAGTAACTAGGTAGCTCTAATCACTTCCATGAGTCAGTTAATTGTTCTTGGTTTCGATAGCGTTACAGAAGCTCAAGATGTGCGTAAAGAGCTGGTGGCATTGCAGCAAGACCACCTGATCTCACTAGAAGATGCGGTAGTGGTGGAATGCAACAGCGAAGGCAAGGTGGAATTACATCAAGCCCTTAATCTCACCACCGCCGGTGCTGTGAGCGGTGGTTTTTGGGGCAGCTTGGTGGGTTTAATTTTCCTTAATCCCCTCCTTGGAGCTGCCGTTGGTGCGGGGGTAGGTGCTGCTTCTGGTGCCCTTACAGATCTAGGCATTAATGATGGTTTCTTGCGTGAGGTGGGGGATACCTTGCGCCCCAACAGTGCAGCACTTTGTTTGATGGTGAAAGAAGCCACAGCGGATCGCGTGATTGAAAAGTTGCGCAGCCATGCCCCTCATGCCCATCTGCTGCAAACCAATCTCAGCCATACAGATGAAGCCCACCTGCAGGAGATGCTCAATCAAGCCACCAAAAGCCTTAATTAGGGCTAAGTAAAGCCCTGCCATCGCTGCGGCGTATTACCACTACCCCAGGCCGGGGCCATGAAGCACTGCTGCCATCAGGCCAATTTGAACCGAGGGGTACCCAACGCAGCTGTTTAAATGATTTTCCTGCGTTGTTTTGCAACTCAAAGCCGCGGGCTTCTTTTGCCCCCTGCTCCCGGCGGCCGTGCAGTTCGCCGGGATGTTGCACCGCAAGTAAAAGGCTGCGTCCATCAGCGCTAGGGGTGGGGCCGGTGAGTTCGCATTCCATCGGCCCAATTGCAAAGCAAAAAGCTTGGCCGATTTGAGGCCCGCTGGTGGGCAACACCCAGCAAGCGTTATTACCGAATTCACCACCATTGCGGTAGTCGTTTTGCTCTTTGGTGCCGATATCGGTAACCATCCAAAGGGCACCGCTGGGATCAAAGGCGAGATTATCCGGGTTGGCAAACCCCAAACCGCCTTCTTGTGGTTTACCGCCACTTGCCACCATGCTCCAATTGAACTTGCCGAAGCCACTTTCCCGTAGCCGCATTATCCAGCCCTCATTCCAGGGGGTTTGCCCTTTAGGCCCTTTGAAAATCGTTTGATCTGGCACCCCTTCCTCGCCGGGTAAGCCAGAGGTAAATGCAATTAATAAATCGCCATTGCGAGGATCGATCTCGGTGTCTTCTGGGCGGGCGGTGCCGGTGATACCAGCAGCATTAGCAGCAAAGTGAGCATCGATCAAAATCGCGCCCTGTTCGCTATATAAATCAGCAAGGTTGCGAAACTGCTTGCGATAAGCATTGATATCAGCTGCAGTTTTAAATAGTTCTGCTCCCCCTTTACTGCGATCGGAGCTGGGTAATAACACCGGTGCTGCGATTGGTGCTACAGGGGTAGTTGGTAAAAGCGCACGCCATTCACCACTGCCATCGCTATTAAAAACGGCGCCATGGAGCACTCCTGCACTAAATAACTCGCTGTTAGCTGGATCTTTGCGGTTTTGAACCACTCCTTGGCTTACAAATTTATAAAGGTGGCCGCCGCGGCGATCACAACCGGAATACACCTCTAGAGGTTTACCGGCATCTGCCCTAATTGCTACCGCTTCATGGCGAAAGCGACCAAGGGCTGTGTGTTTCGTGCCCGGATCTTGGGGGTTGGCTGGATCCAGCTCCACCATCCAGCCGTATTTGTTGCCCGCTAATCCAAAGGGATTGCCAAGCCCATTCAAGGCCTGTTCTGTGCATTGAAATGGTTTGGCAGCAGGGGGGAAGGAGCTGCCATCTGCATAAACGGCTTCTGGCACCTGGGATTGGAAATTTTCCTCAGCGCTTAATACCGTGCCCCAAGGGGTGGTGCCCCCAGCGCAGTTGCCAAAGCTGCCAATGATTGCTGCTCCGAGGCCATCGTTGTAACCCTGTCTATTAGCACTATTAAAAACGGCAACTGCAGGGCCGGTGCTACGTAAAAGTTGGCTTGGATCTTTCAAGCCCGAAAGACCTGTAATGCGGCGATCTTGGGGGCCAGGGTTGCGGCGCCAACCGCCGTTAGCTAACCGTTGCAGCCGAATTACGCCAAGCCCTTGATCGCTTAATGCTTCTGCTGCTAGTTGTTCGATTTCAAGCCGAAAAGGCGCTTCTTTTGGCAGTGAAAAAGCATCAATCTTGCCGCCATAGGGCAGAAGGCCAGCTTGCACGCTGCTGTAGGGCAGATTTTTACCAACCACCTCCTTAAAGGCTTGGCGCCACGGCAGTGGGCTTATATATTCAAAATTCACCGTGAGTAGGGCTTGCTCAGGCGTTAGCGCAATAAGGGCTAGGTAGTCGTTGTTGTAGCCAAAGCGTGCTTCGCCAACGGGATCCCCCCAGCTAACGAGTAGCTCCTGGTTGTAGCCCTTAGGGATTTCAAGGCGATCTTTAACCTCAAAAAGTTGATATTGCTGCGTTTGAGCAGTGGCATCAAGGCCATCAACAGGTAGAGGTAAGGGTATACGCAGGGATTTAAACGGTAAAAGTTTCTGCTTCAAGCCAACAACTGCTTTGGCAAGCGATGGTTGAACTACAGCAAGGCCTGCAATACTGCCGCTAAGTAAAAGTAAAAATTGGCGCCGAGCTAAATCCACAAATAGTTTATTTGTAACTACACAAAGCTATCTTGAATTTCCTGCCGCCACCGCTTCACGACCTGGCACTTGGAAGGAGCTACCAATAACTTGTAAGCGCTGATTTACTGCTGGAACTAAATGCACAGGTAAATCTTCAGCCATTTGAGCAGGGGATGTATCTATAGAAGGGGAGCCTTCATCGAGGGCAGAGAGCAGATCAGCCCACTGCAAGATGAGTTGTTGTTCATCCATTAGTTGTAAACCTCTTTCTAAAAGCAATTCAGAGCAGCGTTGCTGATTCCAGAGGATTGAGCGATTGGCATTTTGCTCAGGGCGGCGAAAGGCATAGCCCCCATCAAGGGCTGCAGCATTAGGCATGCCATCTGTATCGCGCATGCCAGCTTCCCCGAGCAATTTGCCGCAAAATACTGCTGAAACGCCGAATAACCGGCCAAGATCAGTAAGGGTTATCCAGGATTGATTGGGATCCATTTGAAATTCCCATAGTTCGTTTATCCTGGCGAGGAGCAAGAATTAAGCAATCTGATCAGCTGCATTAGCAGCATCCCCACACATGTTTAACAAAAGTTGATAATTTTTTATTTCGCAGGCTGATCCTAAAAAGCGTTCCAGGGCAGGCGAAAACACCTCTTGGATCACGGTAAGAGTGGCTCCTTGCCTAAAAAAGCGATAATGGCGACTCCAGAAGGGCCCGTTGGTTTTAAAGCGTTTCTGCAACCAAGAGGCATTCACCAGCGATAGCCCATCAACTTCGCGAAATAGTTCAGTGCGATTGCTGGTGAGGCTGCGCCAGATCGGCTGATGGCGTTCCCTTAGATTTTGCTCCGCTTTTGATTGATTCCACCAGCTTTCAGCCCAGGCAAGGGTTTCACCGCCGCAGATGAGCCACACTTGGCGCCGCAATAAGGGGGTTTCCAGCTCCTCCACCTGCTTCGGCTGCAGCCACCCCTCTGGTTCAGCTGCCATTGCAGCCACTTCCACCTCCACCGCAGCGCCCGTGAGTAGTTGCAAATGGCGGGTGGGGCTGCCATCTCCCAAAAGCAGCAATTGCCAGGGCCCATTGAGTGGTTCCCCATCAAGATTTTCTGCCTGCCAGAGCACCTGGGGAGAAGGCTCTAAAAGTTCTGCCATATCAACGGCTGCTTAAGCTCAACACACGCACTATTCCTTGGCGAATGATCTGGGCTTGATCGTTTGCCACGCTTTGCAGCTGCCAGCCACTGCTGCCAATGTTTTCGCCAATAGCTGCTGTTACGGAACCGGTGGTGGTGTTAAAAATTGCAGTGCCGCCGCGGCCTGGCACCTGCACAACCCCCAGTAATTCAGGCATTGGCACTGATGCTGGGTTTGTGATTGGGCTACTTACTTGGTTTGGAGTTGGTGGTGGAGCCTGCGCGGCTGGGGTATTTGCTGGTATTGGCACTCGAATCGGTGCAGGGGCTTCAAACCAGCTGGATTCCGCTTCTGAAAGTTGAGGTTCAGGAGGTGGCAATTGATTCAGGCTTGGATTTGGCGGGCTGATGGGCCCCAGCTGCCGCAAGCGTTCAAGCACCAGCAGTTGGCGTTCTTGATTCAGATCCTGACGGGCTTGCATCCAGCTGCGCCAGAGCAGAATTGAAAACATGCCCGCAACGGCAGCAGCCAAGCTGAAGCCCACCACCAAGGCGATTGGGGTGGTGAGCTTCCACCGCTTTGGAGAAGGGTTTTGCTTTTCAGCAATTGCTGTTGCCGTAAGGGTTTTTGTGCGCGCAGCTGAGCCCTCCAGCGGTTCAAACACCCTGTCCATGATCTGTTCAGCGCGCAATTCCCAATAGGAACGATTGCGGCGTAGTTGATCAAGCTGGTGCAGATTATTGGTCAGAGGGCTACCTCGAGCGCTCCAAACTATCGATCCTTTGGGCTTCTGGCGAGTGGGCTGCTTTGAAGTTTTGTTTTTTTAATTGCCGTTCTTGCAATTCCAAATGCAACAACAGCGCAGTGATATCAGCAGCGCTCACCCCTGGGATACGAGCTGCTTGGCCAAGGCTTAGCGGTTGCACCGCTTTTAGTTTCTCGCGCGCTTCATTTGAAAGGGTATTGATCGATTCATAAGCCATGGTTTCGGGAATCAGCCGTTTGCCTTGCTGCTGTACCCGTTCGATTTGTTGTTCTTGCCGGGCTAGATACCCGCTGTATTTCACATCAATTTCCGCCCCCTCCTGCACAGCTGCAGGCAGGGTGGCAGCGGCTAAGCCATGGCGAACTAAATCAGCGCTATGGAATCCTGGGCGGCGCAATAAATCTGCAAGGGTGATCGAACCGCGAATCGGAGCGCCGGTTTCGGCGATTACCGCAGCAGCAGCAGGATCATTTAGCCGCAGCCGTTGTTGTTCTAAACGTTTAATTTCAGCTGTTATAGCAACTTGTTTTTGTTCGAATAATTGCCAGCGATGGTTATCGATCAAGCCCAACTCCCGCCCTAACGGAGTGAGGCGCCGATCGGCATTATCGCCCCGCAATATCAAGCGATATTCACTGCGGCTGGTGAGCACCCGGTAGGGCTCCCGCAGATCTTTATTGATCAAATCATCAACCATCGTGCCGATATAACTACCCTCTCTTGGGAAATGCACCGCTGGCTGTTGCCTCAGCATTCGGGAGGCATTGAGCCCTGCCACTAAGCCTTGGCCAGCCGCTTCTTCATAGCCGGTGGTGCCGTTTAGCTGGCCTGCAGAGAAGAGCCCCGCCACCCGTTTGGTTTCTAACGAGGGCTTTAGTTGGGTGGCGGGGAGATAGTCGTAATCAACGGCGTAGGCCGGCCGCAACATCACGCATTGCTCAAGGCCCGGCAGGGTGCGTAGCAATTCAAGTTGCAAGCGCTCTGGTAGGCCGGTGGAAAAACCTTGAACATAGATTTCTGGTGTGTCGCGGCCTTCGGGTTCAAGGAAAATCTGGTGGCTTTCCTTCTCGGCAAAACGCACGATTTTATCTTCAATGGAGGGGCAATATCGGGGCCCTTTGCTATCGATAAAGCCGCCATAAATAGGCGTTAGATGCAGGTTGTTTTTGATTAGTTGATGGGTGGCTGCAGTGGTGCGGGTGATGTGGCAACTGATCTGCTCGCCGCTCACCCAGGCGGCTGGATCAAAGGAGAAGAAGCGATCAGCAGCGTCGCTTGGTTGTTCCTCCAGCCCAGAAAAATCAATGCTGCGGCGATCTACCCGGGCCGGGGTGCCGGTTTTCAGCCTTCCCATTTCAAAGCCCATTTTTATTAACGCTTCGCTGAGGCCAACAGCTGCTTGTTCGCCGGCTCTACCTGCAGCCATTGATTGATTGCCCACCCAGATCTGGCCACCAAGGAAGGTGCCTGCGGTGAGGATCACTGCCTCGGCGCCATAGGTGCTGCCGAAATAGGTGTTAATCCCTCTGATGCGAGCGTTTTCGCCAGGATTGCCTTCGATTTCTAGGCCTGTCACCATCGCCTCGCGTAGGGCGAGGTTTGGGGTGTTTTGCAGCAACTGCTGCATCTGGCGGGCGTATTGGCGTTTATCAGTTTGAGCGCGCAGGGCCCATACCGCAGGGCCGCGGCTGGCATTAAGCACCCGTTTTTGCAATGCGGTGGCATCAGCTAAGCGGCCGATCACACCACCAAGGGCATCCACCTCATGCACCAACTGGCTTTTCGCAGGCCCGCCTACGGCTGGATTACAGGGCTGCCAGGCGATGCGATCCAGGTTGAGCGTAAAAAGGGCGGTGTTTATCCCCAGCCGGGCAGCGGTGAGGGCCGCCTCACAACCAGCATGGCCGCCACCAACCACAATTAGCTGGAAGCTTTCAGTTGGTGCAGCGGAGAAGGCCATCTGTTTAATTATGCCTTTATCCTTTATGCCTTGATCCATAGCACAAGCAGTTATGGAAGCTTTACC